>Ga0208794_1001476_pt1 | contig 10340 bp, 11 predicted proteins | sample 32_taG_FD_184106 | JGI IMG/M metagenome (GOLD analysis project Ga0208794, IMG submission 184106) | Marine viral communities from the Gulf of Mexico - 32_GoM_OMZ_CsCl metaG (SPAdes) (version 2) | ecosystem: Environmental > Aquatic > Marine > Oceanic | place: Atlantic Ocean: Gulf of Mexico...
CTCGCTGCTGCTGCGGGAGGGCCTCGGCCTGATCCTCGCCGACGCGGGCCACGAGGTGGTCGCCGCGGTCGGGGACGGTCCGGCGTTCGTCGAGGCGGCGCTGGCCCACCGCCCGGACGTGAGCTGCGTCGACGTCCGGATGCCCCCGTCGCACACCGACGAGGGCCTGCGGGCCGCGGTCGAGGTGCGACGGCTCCTGCCGGGCGCCCCGGTCCTGGTGCTCAGCCAGTACGTCGAGGTGTCCTACGCCGCCGAGCTGCTCGCGGGGGCGGGTGGGGGCGGCGAGGTCGGCGGCGTGGGCTACCTGCTCAAGGACCGGGTGAGCGAGCTCGCGACCTTCCTGGACGCGCTCACCTCGGTCGCGCAGGGTGGCACGGCACTGGACCCCCAGGTCGTGGCCCAGCTGATGCGGCGCCGACGTGACCCGCTCGCCGGGCTGACGCCGCGCGAGCTCGAGGTCCTGGCGGCGATGGCCGAGGGCCTCTCGAACGCAGCCGTGGCCCGGCGGCTCGTGGTGACGGAGGGAGCGGTCGAGAAGCACACGCAGCGGATCTTCGCGAAGCTCGACCTGCACGCCGACACCTCGACGCACCGGCGGGTGCAGGCCGTGCTCGCGTTCCTCCAGGCGGCGCCGGGGCGCTGACCGGCGGGCGCCGCGCCACGCCGCCCGAAGCGAATGACACCGTTGTGGTTCGTCGCCTACCATGACGGGTGGCCATGGCCGCAGCGCACCGCTCGACCCGCCGCCCGTACCCTCAGGAGGAGCCAGTTCATGGACGCCGCGAACGCCGTCTCCCCGGAGACGCGGACCACCCCAGAGATCGACGACTTGTCCGACCGTGACCACGACATCCTCGAGTTCGAGCGCCAGTGGTGGAAGTACGCGGGGGCCAAGGAGCAGGCGGTCCGGGAGAAGTTCGACATGTCGTCGACGCGTTACTACCAGGTGCTGAACGCGCTGATCGACAAGCCGGAGGCGCTCGCCGCCGACCCGCTGCTGGTCCGTCGCCTGCGCCGCCTGCGCGCCGCTCGTCAGCGCCAGCGCTCCGCCCGTCGCCTCGGCTTCGACGTCTGAGCCGGACGATGAACCCCCGCTCCCGTTCCCGCGACCAGCGCGGCGTGGCCTACCCGGCCCCCCTGGTCATCCTCACCGTCATCGCCGTCGCCATGGCGGGTCTCGCCTACCTCGTGACCGCCGGCGGCGGCGCGGACGACGAGATCGTCACGGCGGCCCAGCCGGCCGCCACCGAGTCGGCCACGCCCGAGCCCACGGTCACGGCCGAGCCCGAGCAGCCGGCCGAGCCGGAGGAGCCGGCGATCGACCGTGCCCAGGTCTTCGTCGAGGTCTACAACAACTCCGGCATCGCGGGTCTCGCGGGGCGTACGGCGGACGCGGCCTCCGGCGTCGGCTGGCAGGTCGCGGGGTCCGACAACTGGGTCGGCACCATCCCCTCGACGACCGTCTACTACCCCGAGCGCCTCGAGCGCGAGGCCCAGCTGCTGGCCGCCGACCTGGGGATCGAGCGCCTCATGCCGGCGGTCGACCCCATGCGCGGCGACCGCCTGACGATCATCCTGACCTCCGACTTCGCCTGAGACGTCGGTCACCCGTCCGACCCTCGCCACGGCCGCTGACCAGCGCCGACGGGGTGGGATCCGGTACGACCGGCTCCCTCGTCCACGCACGCGCCGGGGCGGTTTCGTGGTCCACTGTCCGTCATGGAGTTCTCCTCCCCGGCCGCTGAGCAGCGGTACGCCGCGGTCGTGCGCGCCGCCTCCCGAGCCGTCGTGGCCTGTGACTTCGACGGCACGCTGTCGCCGATCGTGGACGACCCCAGCACGGCCCACATCCACGACGACGCCCCCGAGGTGCTCGTCGAGCTCTCCCGCCACGTGCGCGCCGTCGCCGTGGTGACCGGTCGACCGGCCCGTCAGGTGCTGGCCCTCGGCGGCCTCGACGAGGTCGGCGAGGCCGTGCACGACGCCGGCAGCGACCTCTACGTCTTCGGCCAGTACGGCAACGAGCGCTGGGACACCCAGGACCGCCGCGTCCGGTCGCCGCGCCCGCCCCACGGTCTCTCCTCCTTCCTCCTCGGTCTGCCCAAGGTGCTGCGCACGGCGCACGCCGAGGGCGCGTACGTCGAGGAGAAGGGGCTGGCCATCGCCGTCCACACGCGCCGCCTCCCCGACGCCGAGGCCGCGTTCGAGCGCCTCATGCCGCTCGTCTCCGAGCTCGCCGCCGCCCACGACCTCGGCGTCGAGCCGGGCCGCAGCGTGATCGAGGTGCGCTCGCCCGGGATGCACAAGGGCGAGGCCGTGCGGACCCTCGTGAAGGAGACCGACGCGGGGGCCTTCATCTTCGCCGGCGACGATCTCGGTGACGTCGAGGCGTTCAAGGCCGTCGACGACCTGCGCAGCCAGGGGCTGCCGACGCTCCTCGTCTGCTCCGCCTCGGAGGAGGTCAGTGCGCTCGTCGACCTCGCCGACGTCATCGTCGAGGGGCCCGAGGGCGTGCTCGACCTGCTGCGGACGTTCACGGCCGACGCCACCTCCCTGCGCCTCTGACGCTCCCCGGCGCCCGCGCCGTCCATCCCCGTCGCGGGGACCCTCGAACGACGTCGTCTCACGATGTGGCTGACCGTCTCGCATGACGGGATGGCCGTTAGGCCTCCCCGTCGACCCGCCCCTACGCTGGCGACGGCTCATCGAGAGGGACTGAGGGAACGGCCCAGTGAAGTCCCGGCAACCGCCACGACCCCGTCGACACTCCAGTCGACGGACGTGGAAACGGTGCTAATTCCGGCCCGGGGCGAGGTACGTCGTGGGGAAGATGAGAAGGAGGACTCATGAGCGCGTCCATCGTCGAGAACCCCGACACCCTCGCTGCGGCCCCGGCCGACCCGAAGAAGCCGCTGCGTGACGGCGCCTTCGGCAACGCCACGGCCCTCGCCTGTCGCGAGTGCGGCCACGAGGTCGAGCTCGGTCCCTTCTACGCCTGTCCGGAGTGCTTCGGCCCCCTCGAGGTCGCCTACGACTTCCCGGCCGTCACCCGCGAGCAGATCGCCGCCGGCCCCGCCAACATCTGGCGCTACAAGGCGCTCCTGCCGGTGCCGGACGACATCGAGCAGAGCCCCAACATGGAGCCCGGCTTCACCCGCCTCCTCGAGGCGAGGAACCTCGCCGCGACCCTGGGCCTCGAGAAGCTGTGGGTGAAGGACGACTCCACGAACCCCACCAACTCCTTCAAGGACCGCGTCGTCGCGTGCGCGCTGAGCGCCGCCCGTGAGCTCGACGCCAAGGTCTTCGCGTGCCCGTCGACGGGCAACCTCGCCAACGCCGTCGCCGCCGCCGGTGCCCGCGCCGGCATCAAGACCGTCGTCTTCATCCCGAGCAACCTCGAGAAGCCGAAGCAGATCAACTCGGCCGTCTACACCGACTCGCTCGTCGCCGTCGAGGGCAACTACGACGACGTCAACAAGCTGGCCTCCGAGATCGCGGGGGAGGAGGACGGGTGGGCGTTCGTCAACGTCAACGTCCGTCCCTTCTACGCCGAGGGCTCGAAGACGCTGGGCTACGAGATCGCCGAGCAGCTCGGCTGGCGCCTGCCCGACCAGGTCGTCATCCCGGTCGCCTCCGGCTCGCAGCTCACGAAGGTCGACAAGGCCTTCCAGGAGCTGGTGAAGCTGGGCCTCGTGGAGGACAAGCCGTACAAGATCTTCGGCGCCCAGGCCACCGGCTGCTCGCCCGTCTCCGCGGCGTTCAAGGACGGCAAGAAGGTCGTCCGCCCGGTCAAGCCCGACACGATCGCGAAGTCGCTCGCCATCGGCAACCCGGCCGACGGGCCGTACGTGCTCGACGTGTGCCGCCGTACCGGGGGCGTCGTCGAGGACATCAGCGACGACGAGGTCCGCGAGGCCATCGTGCTGCTGGCCCGCACCGAGGGCATCTTCACCGAGACCGCCGGCGGCACCACGGTGGGTGTGCTGAAGAAGCTGGTCGAGACCGGTCAGCTCGACCCGACCGCCGAGACCGTCGTCATCAACACCGGCCACGGCCTCAAGACGCTCGACGCCGTCGCCGACCAGGTCGGCCCCGTCGCCACGATCGCGCCGTCGTACGCCGCCTTCGCGGCCACCGGCATCGCCTGACCGGCATCGCCTGACCGGCATCGCCTGACCGGCATCGCCTGACCGGCCCGCCCCGCCCGCACGAACCGAGGAGTCCCCGCACGTGAGCGTGTCCGTCCGCATCCCCACCATCCTGCGCACCTACACGGGCGGGGCCTCCGAGGTCACCGCGACCGGGGCGACCCTGGCCGAGGTGCTCGACGACCTCGACGCGCACCACTCCGGCATCAAGGGCCGGGTGCTCGACGACGAGGGCGACCTGCGCCGCTTCGTCAACGTCTACGTGGGCAACGAGGACGTGCGCTTCCTCGACGACCTGGCGACGCCGACGCCCGACGGTGCGCAGGTCTCGATCATCCCGGCGGTCGCCGGAGGCTGCTGACCCGCGCCTCCAGGTGGGCGCGCTCGGCCTCGTTGTCGCAGCGCGCCAGGGCCTCGGCGTACGCCGAGGCGGCCGCCTCGGGGTCGCCGGCACGGCCCAGCAGCTCCGCGCGGGTCGCCGGCAGCCGGTGCCCGAGGAGCCTCCGCGGGTCGACGCCGGCCAGGAGGGCAAGGCCCGCCTCCGGACCCTCGTGCTCGGCCACGGCGACCGCACGGTTGAGGCGGACGACGGGTGATCCGGTGAGCGTCTCGAGCTCGGCGTAAAGGTCGGCGATGCGCGCCCGGTCGGTGGCGGCCGCGGTGGGAGCGCGGGCGTGCTCGGCGGCGACGAGCGCCTGCAGCAGCCAGGGCGTGGCGGCGCCGACCGGCGTACGGCGCACGACCGGCGTCAGCAGGGCCAGCGCCTCGGCGATCTCGGCGTGGTGCCACCGGCGACGGTCCTGGTCGGCCAGCAGCACGAGCGCCCCGTCGGCGTCCACCCGGGCGTCGCGACGGGAGTGCTGCAGCAGGAGGAGCGCGAGCAGCGCGTCGAGGTCGGCCCGGCGGACCACGTCGGGGTCGACGAGTGCCCGCAGCACCCGCACGAGCCGGAGCGCCTCGCCGGCCACGTCGGCGCGGAGCACGTCCGGGCCCGACCCGGGCGCGTAGCCCGCGGTGAAGGCCAGGTAGGCGACGTCCGCGACGCCGGCCACCCGCCCGACGAGGTCGGACCCGCTCGGCACCTCGAACCGGGCCCCGGCCAGGCGCTTGCGGGCGCGGGTGAGCCGGGCCGCCATGGTCGTCGTACCCACGCAGAAGAGCCGGGCGACGTCGGCCGTCGAGACCCCCAGGACCATCCGGAGCGCCAGTGCCGCGGCGTGCGGCGGCGGCAGGGAGGGGTGGGCGCACAGCAGCACGAGACGCAAGCGCTCGTCGGTGACGGTCTCCCCGGCGTCCGCCATCGTGCGGCGCGACCGCTGCACCAGCTCGGCCTCCACCTCGAGGTGGGGCACGGCCCGGGCCGCGACCGCCTCGGCCCGCAGCCGGTCCAGCACGCGGCGCCGGGCCGCGACCAGGAGCCAGGCCCGCGGGTTGTCGGGCACGCCGTCGGCCGGCCAGCGGCGCAGCCCGGCCTCGAACGCCTCCGCGAGGCCGTCCTCGGCGAGGTCGAGGCGGCGGAACTGTCCGACCAGCAGCGCGAGCAGGCGGCCCCACTCGTCGCGTTGCAGGGCGGCGAGGAGCGGGCCCGGCCCGCTCGCGGGGTCAGCCACGGGGCACGCCGCTCACCCGGGTCATTCCGAGTCGTAGCCCTCGATGTGCAGCGCCGGGCGCACCTCGACGGTGTAGGACGACGGCAGGAGCCGCACGAGCTCGACGGCCTCGTCGAGGTCGGCGACGTCGATGAGGTAGAAGCCGCCGAGCTGCTCGGCGGTCTCGGCGTACGGCCCGTCGGTCACCACCCGCTCCCCGTCGACGGTGCGCAGGGTGCGGGCGGTCTCGACGCCGTGGAGCGCCTCGCCGGCGTCGAGGGCGCCGCGCTCGCGCACGGCGCGGTCGAAGGCGACGTGGGCGGCGAACACGGCCTCGCGCTCCGCCTCGGTCACCGTGTCCCAGGCTCCGGGGTCGGTCTCGGTCATCAGCACCAGGATCTTCACGGGGTTCTCCTTCGTCGTCGGGGTGAGTCTTCCAGCCCGATGACGGTCGGGGGTGCCCGCTCTCGACAACGGCGACGAGGTTTTTTCCGGTACGGCGCTCAGCCCGCGTCGGCGACGACCCCGAGACGCTGCCGCAGGGCGTGCTGCCCGGGCGTCTCGCCGAGCTCGCGGGTGAACGCGGTGACGTACGCCGACACGCTCGCGTAGCCGACGCGGTGGGCGGTCTCGGTGACGCTGAGGCGCCCCAGCATCGCGACCGACGCGTGCAGCCGGGTGCGGCCGCGCCACGTCGAGAACGACACGCCGTACTCGCGGTGGAAGTCGCGCTGCAGGGTCTTCACGCTGACGTGGAGGCGGTGGGCCCACTCCTCGAGGCCGGTCGCGTCGGCGGGGTCGGCGAGCAGGCCGCGCGCCACCTCCCGGGCGTGCCCGGCGCCGAGCGCCTGGTGGTCGACCTCGTCGACCCCGCGGGTGGAGAGCCCGTCGAGCACGACCTGCCGGGCGGCGAGCCCGTCCTCCTGGCGCACGCCGGGCCGTGCGATCGACAGGAGCGCGGCGGCCGCGCCCGGGTCGACGGTCACCGCGCCCGCGCCGACCGCGAGCAGCTCGGGGGACGCCTGGCGCAGGCAGACCCGCAGCACGGTCTGGCGGTCGAGGGCCCGGGCCTCGAACACGACCCCGCGGCGCACCCACAGCGCCTGGTCGGGTCCGAGGAAGCGGGCGGTGCGCCCCCGCCGCACGGCGAGGACCCCGTCGGGGGACCACAGCACCTGGTGGACGTAGTCGTCGCGGCCCTCCGGGAAGTCCGCGATCGTGTCGGCCGGCGGGTAGCGCAGCACGAGGATGCCGGTCGGCGGGCCGAGCCCGTAGCCGTACTCCTCGACCGTGATCTCACCGGCCGCGCTCCCCGTCTGTCCTCTGCCCGACACCGCATGACCCTTCGTCGACACTCCCCGCACGTCAGGTAAGGCTAGCCTCACCAGGTCGCGCCGGCGGAGCCGTCTCGGGCCCGCCGCGCCCCCCTTCCGTCGCGGTCCCCGCACCGCGCCCCCACGTCCGTCCCGGAGGAACCACCATGCGCCCACGCCCGTCCGTCCCTGCCCGCCGCGCGCTCGCGACCGCCACCGCCCTCGCGCTGGGGCTCTCCCTGGTCGCCTGCGGGGGCGACGACGACGCCGCCCCCGACGCCGAGACGCGCACCTTCGAGGCCGACAACGGGGAGGTGGAGATCCCGGTCGCCCCCGAGCGGGTCGTCGCGACCGGGTACGCCGTGCCGGCGCTGCTCGAGGCGGACGCCGACCTCGTGGGGATCTCGGAGTGGTCGCGCGGGATCAACATCATGACGGCGGAGGACCGCTCGTCCTACGAGGGCCTCGACAAGGTCGCCGGCGAGACGGCGGCCTCCACCAACTACGAGGCGATCGCCAACCTCGACCCGGACCTCATCGTCATCGGTGTGCCCGTGCCGGCGCTCGTCGATCTCGACATGGAGCGTCTGGAGGCCGTGGCCCCGGTGGTGGTGCTCGGCCCGACCCGGCCCGACAAGTGGCGTGAGCTCACGCAGCGCCAGTCCGACGCCGCCGGGGTGCTCGGCAGCTTCGACGAGGCCAAGGCGACCTACGAGGCGCGGGCGGGCGAGCTGCGCGAGACCTACGCCCCGGTCCTGGACGGTCTCGCCTTCGGCCACCTCGGCGGGTACGGCGACGTCTCCGCCGGCAACTTCCAGCGCGAGTTCGCCGGCTCCTGGGGCACGAACGTCGCCGGTGACGTCGGCGTGGACTACTACGGCGAGGTCGCCGACCCGCAGGGCGGCTCCAGCGACGTCAGCGAGTACCCCTCGATCGAGGAGCTGCCCGAGAGCCTGGGCGACGCCGACTGGATCACCTACTCGGTCGAGGACGACGGCACCCCGAGCGAGGCCGTGCAGTACGTGCTCGACTCGGAGCTGTGGGCGAGCCTCCCGGCGGTCCGGGCCGGCCACGTCATCCCGGTCCGCTACACCGAGGCGGCCACCTACACGTCGGCGCTGGCGACCCTCGACGGCCTCGACGAGGCGTTCGGTGTCGCCTTCGCGACCGAGCTCGGCTGAGGCGTCGATGACCGGCATGGACCGCAGCGACCCCGGCCCCCGCGTCGCCGCCCACCAGCGGGAGGGCCGTGGCGTCACCCGCGTCGGCTACCCCATCGGCGTGCGACGGGCCCGCGTCGTGCGCCGGGAGGCGGTCACCCCCCGCATGCTCCGGCTGACGCTCGCCGGCGACGAGCTCGCCGACTTCGTGACGCACGCCGCCGACGACCACGTGAAGATCGTCTTCCCGCTGCCCGACGGCACGCGCAACGACCCGGTGCCCGACGACCACGACGAGCTGGACTGGCCGCGGCCGCACACGCCGACGCGCAAGTACACGGTGCGTCGCTACGACGTGGGGGCGCGCGAGCTCGACCTCGACTTCGTGGTCCACGAGGGCGGGCTGGCCGCGGAGTGGGCGGCCGCCGTCGAGGTCGGGGTCGCGACGGGAGAGGAGGTCGTCGTCGCCGGCCCGCCGGGCGCCAAGGCCTTCGCCCACACCTACGGCCACTACGTGCTGGCGGTCGACGTGACGGCCCTGCCGGCCGTCGCCCGCTGGCTCGACGAGCTGGGTGCCTGGGCGTCCACGGGCGTGACCGCCCAGGTGCTGGTCGACCACGACCACGCCGACGAGACGTCGTACCCGCTCGCGGTGCGGCCCGGGGTCGACGTGCGCTGGCTGTCGCGCACCGGCGGCTCCCGGCTGGCCGAGGAGACGGCCGCGCTGCCGCTGCCCGACGACCCGCGGGAGGTCTTCGTCTTCGCCGCCGGTGAGGCCGGGGACATCAAGCCGCTGCGACGTTGGGCGGCCGAGAAGGGGTACGACGCGCTGGTCACCGGCTACTGGAAGCGTGGGGTCGCGGGGCACGAGGAGTGAGCACGACCCCCACTCCGTCCGCGACCCCCGGGGTCGTGACGGATCCGGTACGGCGACGGCCCGCGCCGGCACTGCCGGCCGCGGCGCTCGTGCTGGGCCTCGTGGTCCTCGGGCTCCTCGTCCTGCTCAGCCTCGCCGTGGGCCAGCGTGACGTGGCGCCGGGGGAGGTGGTGCGCGCCTTCACCGACCCGGGGGCCGGCAACCCCGACCACGTCGCCGTCCGCACCGTGCGGCTGCCGCGCACCGCGCTCGCCCTGCTCGTGGGCGCCGCCCTCGCGGTCGGCGGCGCCCTCGTCCAGACGATGACCCGCAACCCGCTCGCCGAGCCGGGCATCCTCGGGGTCACGGCCGGCGCCGCGCTGGCGGTCGTGGTGACGACGATCCTGCTGCCCGACGGCTCGCAGGCGGGCCGGATGCTGGCGGCCTGCGCGGGGGCCGCGGCGGCGACGGTCGTCGTGCACGCCGTCGGCCGTGCCGAGCCCCTGCGCATGGTGCTCGCCGGGGTCGCCCTCACGGCGGTGCTCTCGGGGGTCTCGCTCGCGATCCGGCTCGCCGACGCCGAGGCGTTCGACAGCCACCGCTTCTGGTCCGTCGGCTCGCTCGCCGGGCGCGAGCAGCTGCCGCTCCTGCTTCCGGCGCTGGTGGTCGGGGCCGGCCTGGTGGCCGCCCTGCTCCTGAGCCGGCCGCTCGACGCGATCGCGCTGGGGGAGGAGGTGGCCCACGGCCTGGGCGTCCCCGTGCTCCGGGTCCGCGTGCTGACGGTGGTGACGATGACGGTGCTCGCGGGCGTCGCGACCGCGGTCGCCGGGCCGATCGCCTTCGTCGGCCTGATCGTCCCCCACGTCGCACGCCGGGTGGCGGGCGGCTCCGTGCCCTGGTTGGTGACGCTCAGCATCGTGCTCGGCGGAGCGCTGCTCGTCGGCTCCGACGTGCTCGCCCGGGTGCTGCTGCCCACCGGTGACGTGCCGGTCGCGATCGTGACCGCGGTGCTCGGCGGTCCGGTGCTCGTGTGGGTCGTCCGGCGTCGGCTGGCGGGCGCGTGAGCGCGGTCGGCGTCCCCGTGGGACGCGGGGCGCACGTCCGGATCGAGCGGCGCACCCTCGTGGCCTCGCTCCTGCTGGTGGCCGCCGCCGCGGCGGCCGGGTTCACCGGCCTCTGCCTCGGCGACGGCTGGTCGTCGCCGCGCGACGTCGCCGCGGCGCTCGCGGGCGGCGGACCGATCGACTTCGTCGTCACCCGGTGGCGGCTGCCGC
>Ga0208794_1001478_pt1 | contig 10339 bp, 10 predicted proteins | sample 32_taG_FD_184106 | JGI IMG/M metagenome (GOLD analysis project Ga0208794, IMG submission 184106) | Marine viral communities from the Gulf of Mexico - 32_GoM_OMZ_CsCl metaG (SPAdes) (version 2) | ecosystem: Environmental > Aquatic > Marine > Oceanic | place: Atlantic Ocean: Gulf of Mexico...
GTTTGATCATGTGCCTATCGTAGAACTCTAGATAGTCTGTTTTAGTAAGTGTCTTGCCATTACCGTTACCATATAGGCTAAGAAGATAGTACTGCTCTCTGATCTCGCTTATAGGCTTATGAGTACTACCAAAGAATATAGGTCTAACAGGAGTGCTAGCATCTACTTCTTTAATGGCTAGAGCACCTCCGAAGATAAGCTCATCTGGTAGTGCTTTACCCCATCGCATAGCTAAGGCTCTAGGGTCTTTGAATGTTTCAACATTAAGCTTCTGAGCTAGTTTAAATAGATAAGTGTTAGCTCTCTTTTTCTCAGCATAATGCCATGATGTTTGTGGTGCATAGTAAGTAGCATCATCTTCTAACTCAAACTCTCTCCAGATGTCCTCATTACTAGCCCAAATAGAATAGTTGATTTTATCTTCAAAGCCACCCTTACCCATTATGTCAGTCTGTAGGTCTTTAGTCATAGACTCGTAGAAAGGTGTAAGATCCTGTAAACAGATAGCATCTACATCTAGATATAGGTACTCTTTGAAGTATTTCGTAGCCACGCTATAAACTCCGAGCTTTGCACCTCCAGCATCAAACACTCCACGCTGATGGGTAAAAGATAGATCTACTTCATGTAGATTATCAAATACATCTGTAGGTACTTGGTTTATATACTCACCATCATGTATGAGTAGAATATTAGCCTCAGGGCTATAGTGCTTTATAGAAAAGGCTAGGTTATAGGCTGCGAAAGTGTAGCCTCTTTTACCTACTGCTAATAAAACAATGTTCATTTAGTTTTCACTTGTAATACAAATGTAATAAAAAAAGCCCCCTAGTTGGAGGCTTCTTAGTTTCAAGTCTTTTCTAGATTAAGAAAGCAGATCACCTACTTTAGCAATGTGCCCAGTCCAAAGGTGAAGAAAGCCATTCTCAGAAGCTTGTTTAACACATTCTAGAGCTTGCTTCTTACTATAGTTACATATTTGAACATGAGGGTTTTTTCCTGTTTCCATGTTCAGTACTCTGATTCCATATGTCTTTTGAGATTTACTCCATTGAGATTTTACTACTTGAACTGTAAAGTTTTCAAAATTGAACTCCTTAATCAAAAACTGAGGACTTCCACTAGCACCTAGTGATTCAATAACTTCTAGGTTTCTGTTTTCTTTCAATTCTATGATAGCTTGGTTTGTCATGATTTTGTTTTTTTAGTTGTTTGTTTCTTTTGACACTTCAAATGTAATACAGTTTTTCATATCTGCAAAACTTTTAGTGAAAAAATTCAATTTTTTTTTTTGAGTACAAAAAACCCCCACCAATGGTGAGGGCTTTAAGTCAGAATGGAAAGTCTAATTAGCTAAATACACCTGCTGGTGTAGCTACTATACGTGGGTTAGTTTTAGACTTCCAAGATGGGGTATAAACGTATCTGAGAGCTTCAGTATCTGAGCCCTCTAAACCACCACCTTTAAAGAGAATACCAGCGTTATTTGGAGTGATATACATACACTCATCCTCTTCATACATTTTAAGAAGTATGCCACCTACAGGCTGACCGCTACTGATGTCAATAGCATCATAAGTAAGGTGAGAAGATGTGTTTACGTTACTGTCAATCCAATTAAGGGTTCTCTGGTAGGTCATTGTTCGTGGTTCTGCACCAGCACGGTAAGCTGCACCCTCAACCCCTGAGGCTGCTGGAAGCTCTACCATGATTTCCTTAAAAAGGACTGCATCTCCAGCAGTAATCAAAGCGTTAACCTCAGTACCATCTGACGGATCAGTAGGTAGGTTACCACATGAGAATACAACTGCTTCAGCAGCAGAACCGTTTAACAACTCGCCACAATCATTAAGTACCTGAGCAACTAAGTCGCTACAGTTATAAGAAGTACAAGCCATAGTTAAAAGATTTTAGCTTGCCTAGTATTAAGCCTTAGACGAGGCTTGAATTGCGTTCTTTACAAAAGTACAAAAAAAAGCCCCCGTTAGGAGGCTCTTAGCTTATAGGTTCTTGTTAGATAATCTTCAAACCTTACGGAATGACCAACCAGTTAACTATTTTAATTATTACCAACCGTTTAAAGAACACCACTCGTCAAACTTATGCCTATTTGTGATTGTAAGGTTTGACACGATTCTATTATAAGTTAACCTTATCCCTTCATTGGATAGCGTATTAATTGCTCTTCTCATCTCTTGCCTTGCTTCTGATAGTTTCATGACTGTTTTGTTTTTTTTGGTTATGTTTCTTTGTTTGTTTCTGAGTGTAAATGTACTACTGTTTTTCATATCTGAAAACTTTTAGAGAAAAAAAATGAAAATATTTTACCAACCTACATTCTCTCTATGTGTATGGCTATGCCCTAGAGTAGAAGTATAGCCTATGTGTTTGATCAGACTAGGTAAGTAGAACATCTGCTTTAAACCCATTCTATGAGCTACTTCTGGAATGCAATGATCTATCTGCTGATTAGCTTTATAGTTATCTCTATGGTTTATCATAAATGGGTGTTCTAGCATCTTCATAGCGATTTCTCTACGGAAAACATAACCACCTCCATAGGTCTTATCCCATCCACCTTTTACTTCATGCCACCCATCACCCCACTTAAATCTTCTCTTCAGCTCGTTAGGCACATAGCAAGCCACAAAAGCTACATCTTTTTTAAGCCCTGAGATAGCTACATTAACCCAGTCCTTTTTAAATAGAATGTCATCAGATAGCACCGCTACATAATCAGCATCTGATTTGCAGAGATCTTCTAGCACTCTATAGTAATGTTTGAAGCATCCAGCGTGATCCCCTAGATACTTTACAGGTGCAGTAGTCTGATGTTTAAACTCTTTACCATCTGGGTAAACTGTAAAAGGAGCTCCTATAGAAGCTTCCATTTTAGTGAATGTTTCCCTTTTTCTAGGAAACCACATAATACCTATATTAATCATATGAAAGTAGTAGACGAGTTTTTAAAGTCAAAAGGCTTAGAAAATCATGTATGGTTTCGCAAACTGATTATTGAGTTTTTGGATTCGCTGGGTTACCATAAACAGTAGAATCTTTCTTAACATCTTTAACTACTACTGAGCCTAGACCTATTAGTGAGTTAGAACCTATCTTTAAACGGTTTCTAAGTGTTGCGCCTAGCTTTATCTTAACTCCACTCTCTACTACTGTATAGCCTCCTATAATTACACCTGTACAGATCTCACAGTTATCTAGTACCTTGACATCATGCCCTATATGAGAATGAGCCATTATAATGTTATCATTACCGATGTAAGTAGTTCTAAAGTCGAAAGGTCTTTGAATAGTTACGTGCTCTGAGATTACGTTATTATCTCCTATAGTAACTGTGCCTTTAAACTCTTTCTGGTCTACTCCTCTTATCTCACCATTTGATCCTATTACACTATAAGCTCCTATCCAGTTACCTTTACCTAGAATTACATTAGGGTAAACTATAGCGGTTCTATGTATATAGTTACCATCTAGGTTAATATACTCGTAGTCATAGAATGTAGCTAAACTCATCGGTTATTATTTTAGAGTCTATAAATGTAGCGTTATCCCATTGCTGAAATGGAGTGATATTAGTTTTACTCTTAATATCTACTGCAAATAGATTAGTTTCTTTTAGACTTATCTTTTTTAAGTTTAGACCCTCTAGCTTCATAGAGCTATCTAGGTACTTGTTTAGATTGTCATCCCAAGCTTTCCACTCCCACCAATCTAGAACCTCGCCAGATATACACCTAGCAGCTCCTACTGTTTTACCTTTTCGATAATCTGAGTAACCACCCCAGTAGATAGCTTTACCTGTTTCTAATTCGTAGAAGTAGAGATCAGTTAACCCTATAGCCTCATATCCATCTACCATGTATCTGTAGTATAAACTAAATAGATCAGGGCTAATTATATCATCAGAGCCCATACATATTACATAATCAGAGCCTTTAGCTGCTTTCATTGCAGCATTCATCTTATTACTTAAAGGTCTATTCTTATGCTCTATGTAAGTAAAACCCTCATCTTCTACGAGCTTTCTAGATCTATGCTTTTCGCTACCTACAACTATTACGTTAAGAGGGTAAGGTATATCCTTAATGCCTTTAGCGAATAGCTTAAAGACTTCTGGTCTTTTCCATACCCCAGTAACTACGCTTATTATCATATATCTATGACTCTGTAAAGTACAAACACTTCTATGTCACTATCACCAGCTACAGGGTCAGCAGATGGTACTTCTACTTCTAACGCTGCATTAGCTATTATTTGTGTATCTGTAGCCGTAGAGCTTACTAACTCGCCTAGCTTTCTAGTTGCAGAAACAGAGCCTGTCAAAGCGTTTAGTAATCTAAACTGTGCAATAGTAGCACCGCTAGAAGATAGTTGTAAAGTAGTGTTAGTAGTGTAAGCAGCAGAGTTAAAACTAATCTTAAAACTTGCACTTAGTACCTCTATACCTTTTCCAGCACCCTGAGCTGCTACTATAGTTTGAGGTGTAGTGTTTAAAGCTAATACTTCAGCTGATGATATAACTAGACTAGCACTCTGTATAGAGCTACCGAAGTTATCTCTTAGCCCCTCTAGAGAAGCCTGTTTAATCTCATCATCTTCGTTAGCTATTAGGAAAGTAGTAGCGTCTATATAATCGCTATCTGATGCTGCTGGATATTGTGTAAATCTTGCCATTGTTTAAGGTGTTCTAATTATAGTATCGTTTTGGTCATAAATTGGGAAATCTTCTTTATCTAGTAACTTACTACCTAGTGGGTCACATCCTATGCTAGTACTAGATAATCTTCTATTTTCTACTAGCTGCACTTTCTCACTTACATTAACTGTAACTCCTCCTACATCATCAAACTCACCCCAGCTAATAGATGGGTACTCATCATCTTCTACGAAGTACTCCACATCATCTATATAGAAGTGATCTGCTAAACCAAATAAGCTAGCGAAATCGTGCATAAAGTACTTTCCATCATAACCAAGCTCTAGGGCTTTTCTGCGCCTACCATAGTAGGTATACTTTCGACCTCTAGAGTTATCATAGCTCAGCCTGTTCATAGGATAACTAGAACGGTTTAAACTCGCTGGTATTCTCATCAAAGGTCTAAAGCCTGTGTTAGCAAACCCAAAGCCTAGCCCATCAGAATCATTACATAGTGCTAAAGCTAAAGAGCAGCCATCTAAGGTTTCTTTTAGTTTGATTTCGTTACTAGTAATAGTTTCTGGAGTGCTTCTAATCTCGATAGATAAGTTAGTTACATCGAAGCTAGAAGTGCCGCTAGTGGAATCTCCGTAGATTTTAAAACCAGTTCCATCTGAAGTGATCTGTTCTGTATAGCTACCATTAGCAGTTCTAGTTGCACCATTTTGGTTACCTAGTCTAATATACATCTCAGCGTTAGCAGTCATGTTAGATATAGTGTAACTAACTTGATAGATAGTGTCTGAGCAGATTACATTACTTAGTAGAGCTATACCTACACCTGTACCGCTATAGCTTGCAGTACCTCCGCTAATAGTCCAACTAGCAGAAGTAGACCATTCAAATGTACCACTAGTTAAGTCTAGTGCAATAATACCACGCTGCGAACAAGGGCAAGGATCTACTACTTCAAGTCTATAACATCCATCTGCTATACCTAAAGCCTCCCAGTCTATAGAACAGGTAAAGTAACCATCTGAAAAGTCAAAGTAACCATCAGATGTTTCTAGTGTATCTACATTAGCACCATCCTCATCTATTATATTAACTTCAAAATCTGTGTTAACTGTGATTAGTTGCACATCTCTAAGCCAAACATATGTAGAAGCATTAGCAGCGAAAGATAGGTTAGTAGCAGCATCAGCAGTAAGCCATAGCGTATAAGTTCCAACAGTATCAAAAAAGTTAGTATTACCAGCCCATGATACATTAAGTGAGCCTCCTGTAATACTTACAATGGTAAAAGTAAGCCTAGCTAAAGTTCCGTTAGTAGTTGGAGCTGCTTGGTATAACTGACCAGATATACCGCCTACCTTAATAGCGTTACCACTACTTACCTCCCATGCTGAACTAGTAGAAGTCCATAGATTAGCGTTCTGAAAGTTACCGCCTTGTATTAGGTTAACATCTGCGCCGCAAGGCTCAAGCTCCATTTGAAACTGTGTAACATCTCCATACTGAGCCATTACTCTTAGATCATCAGAAGCTAGTAAACAGTCATCTGAGTAGTCGAATATTATCGGTTGATTTGGTATCGTATTAGCCATTATGCGTTATTAAATGTGCTGCTTATTTTCCATTCTGTATTACCACTCTCCCAGTCTCTTATAGCTTCGTTCAAATAGCCTTTAACTACACCACCGCTATGACCAACTGTAATTAAACCATGTCTATCAGCTAAGAAGTCATGCCATTCATTAGGTGTAAGTGGATAGTTAAAAGTGCTTTGCAGTAGATAGTTCTCACTAGACTGGTAAGTCTTTTCTATGAAATCTAAATCATTAACTTGGAAGTAAGAACCTCCTAGAACATTAGGTATATTAATTATACCTATAGCTAACCTATCACCAACATCTAGATAAGTTGACCATGTGAACTCAAACTCATATACACTATTAACTAGTGTAGGCGTAAAGTTACCCAACGAATCTACTACCGTTATAGATGGTGCTGAACCATACCTTACAATATAAACAGAGCTAACTGCTGCTGCTGGCGAAAAGTCAGTTCTAATTTTTACACTAGCATTATATACGGAGCTTACAGGTGATGTATATATAGTTTTTAACTGAGAGTCTAGTGCAGTATTACCTCCTATATCTGGTATAGATCTTAAAGAAGTAGTAGCATCTTCCATGTTTCCATTAGGATCAAAACCCTCAGGCTGCGTCTGATCTGGAAACTTGACCATACCCCAAGCATTAAGTATGTTTATAGGCTGTACGCTAGGGCTATAATCAAAAGATAGAAACCCTCTAGCACCGTTCTGATTAGCTCCTAGAAACTGGAATATAGAAAAAGGTACACCATCGCCCCATCTTAATGATACTTCGAAGTTAGAAAGTAGTGAGTTATAGTATTGCAGACTAGTGTTAGTAGGATGAGGATAAACAGAGCTTACATTAGAGTTTGAGCAAGTAACCATAAATATATCATCATCCTTAGAATCTGGGTCAGCAGCACCTCCAGAAGCTACAGGTAAGCTTTGCATGATCGTATTTGGATCAGTTACTAATGTTTCCATTCTCAGGTCAAGGTTACCCTTGTTATTACATTGACCGCCTAAGTGGTACTCCTCTTGGCTAAACCCTAAGAAAGTAATATTAGGATAGTAATCAAAGTCCTCCTCTTCATCTGACTGTGAGCCAAACTGCATTTTAGCATAGAAAGACTTTTCATCTGAAGTCTGTTCTATTTCATCTAAGCTATCTATCGTTAGTGGTGTAGAAGATTGCCTAAAGTAACTTTGTGGCTCTACTCTAAACACTCCATCCTCTACACTAAAGCTTAGGTTATATAGCTTAGCCATATCTCTGTGCAGCTCTTGAAAAGATAGGTAAGGGTAATTAGTATCTGCTGAGCTTCCATTTCTAAGCTCATCAGAAGTTATTAAAACTGGGCTTAGTAACGAATCTTCTGTATCGTCAGGAGTTAAGAAATCACTCTCAAACTCTAGCTCTCCATCTGTCATAAAGGCTATTAGAAACCTATAAGCATCATAGACCCTAACTCCCTTTCTATTAGTAGTGTCTGGGTCAGCTATAGCACTAGCCTCAAAAGTTAAATCAGTTTGTACAGTTGTATAGGTAGAAATATCTACATCATTCTTGCTCCTAGCTACATTTAGATAAGCTTTTATTTCTTGGTTACTATCTACTAGGGATAAGAAACCAGCATCTACTACATCTACCGTAACTATTTTTATATCTGGACGCCAAGTAGCCTCGTTTAGAAACAAGTTAGCGTTATATATACCGCCCTCACCATCATCTAAAACAATCGGAATTACTGCGCATCCATCTGAGAAGTAAGTGTTTCTTAGGTAGTTATATTCATCTCCTGTAAATATTAGCTGACCATCCCACTCTTCTATATAGCCCGAAAGATCTACAGAATAGTATACTCTGTGTTTTAACTCTCTGAGCCCATCTGGCTCTTGAATTATCGTAAAATTCGGTGATGATATACTAAGCACGATACCCTCCTCTTTTCTTGTTAGATAAAGCTCTCTCTAGTCTATCTCCTAGATATATAAAACCATCTTTGTTAGACTGTCTAAGCCTATCTGTACCTTTCAGCAAGTTCTTATCGTTAAAATTATTCTGTAAGCTATAGGAAGCTCCTAAACCTTGTAACCCACCCTCTAGAACTTGCTCAATAGCTGGAGCTATTATATTATCTACTTTGTACTTTTCCCATTGCCCAGAGTTAATAGCTTGAAGTATTTCTGAGTTAGGCTGAGCATACTTAGCAGCAGTTATAAACTCACCACCCTCTGCTTCAATATGTATACCGCCCTGTGAGTGCTTGTTACCTATAAACTCACCGTATTGATTAACAAAACCACCCTCTGCAAATGATGGGATAGGAGTAGATGCAATAGCAGCAATTTGAGCAGCTCCACTAGCAGCAGCGATAGCAGCCATAATTGGTCCGAGTGGTAAGAAAGGATTAGTAGAAAGTGCAGAAGAAACCGCTACCGCAGTATTGATAATAGCTTGAAATAATGCAGCATCTCTTTCTGCTTGAGCAGCTTTTCTCTGTAGAGCTCTTTTTCTTTCTTCGTACTTTTCTCTAGAAATCTCACCTCTTTCTAAACTATCGTCTAGAGATTGTAACTCTTGCTCGTTTCTGTTTCTCTGTACTTCTACAAATGTATTAGCTAAATCTATAGCTAACTGAAGAGACATTTCTTTTAACTTCTCAATCTGACGTTGTTTTTCCTGTTCAGCTTCAAGCTCTTTATCATTAGCCTCCATAGCAGCCCTTAACTGCTCGTCTAATATAGCTTGTATTCTGTCAGAACCATCTTGTCTAATAGCTACTTGATCATCTACTGCTTTAGCTATAGCTTCAGTTTCTGCATCAATTGCTTCAAAGTCTAAATCATCACCTGTATCTTCGGCATCTACTGCAAATGGATCAAACCCTCTAGCTGCTTGCTGGAACATTACTAGCTGAGCAGTAGCTTTTCTAGTAGCTGCTTCTAGCTCACTCGTTTTTTTACTTATCTCTATAACTTTATTGTTCCAGTCATCAGATCCAATCTCAGCGTCTTTAAACTCTTTTTGAAGATCTTTAAGCTCTTTGTTTATCTGGGCTATAGAATAGGTATAGGCTTCAACATCACCACCTTCACCACCACCATCTTCTAACTCTTTATTAAACTTTTGCTGAGTCTTTAAAGTTTCTTCTAGCTCTGCTTCATACTGAGCAAGCATATTTTCAGCCTCACTTATAGCACCAGCAGTATCTTCGTATAGGTCTTTCTGTACCCCATACTGAGTATTACTATCTGAAACAGTACCCTCAGTTTCCTTTAGTATATCTTTCTGCTCGGCTATCTTTTTATTCAAGAAGTCCACTCTACCGCTTAACTCCTGAGAAAACATAGCATTAACTACCTCTTCGTATTGTCCAGCAGCTATAGCTACCTTTTTATACGCTTCTATTTCTTTTATAGTTAAAGCATTACGCTTACCTCTTTCAGCATTAGCAGCTATATCTTGTTTATGCAGATCCTCTTCACTAGTCAAAACCCTATTTGTAAGGTTTATATAGTCAGTCATCAGATCCACAAATATCTTTAGAGTGCCGTTGCTTCCAGCTATTCTAAGCATTAAACCCTCCCACGCACTACTAAGCTTAGTTACAGATCCTGCAAAGTTATTCTCCATAGTGTCAGCCATTTTATCGGCTGAACCTTCAGCATTGTTAAGAGCAGCATCTAAAGCCTCTACACTATCTATTCCATCTATAAGCGTTAAGAAAGCAGCTTTACTTCGCTCATCTGTAAGCTCTGTAGCTTTGCTTAGATCTATATGTCCTTTCTGTAACTGCTGAAAAGCTCTAAACAGATCATCACTATTCTTTACAGAAAACCCTAACTCTTTAGCTAGTTTACCATTCTCATCTGCTAGCTTACTTAACAGGTTCTTTAGCCCAGTACCAGCGATAGAGCCACGTAAACCGCTATCAGCTAACTTACCTAGAAGTGCAGTAGTGGTTTCTATAGGAATGTTAGCAGCCTTAGCAATAGGAGCTACAAACTTCATAGCCTCTGCAAAATCAGTCATGTTAAGAGCAGACTTAGAAAAGCTTAGAGCCATTACATCCACTACCCTT
>Ga0208794_1001480_pt1 | contig 10308 bp, 11 predicted proteins | sample 32_taG_FD_184106 | JGI IMG/M metagenome (GOLD analysis project Ga0208794, IMG submission 184106) | Marine viral communities from the Gulf of Mexico - 32_GoM_OMZ_CsCl metaG (SPAdes) (version 2) | ecosystem: Environmental > Aquatic > Marine > Oceanic | place: Atlantic Ocean: Gulf of Mexico...
AAATTTTCCATTATACTTATTCTTCTTTCTAATTCTTCAACTTTTGTATCTAACTCGTTTTTGTCAAATACATATGCCATTACTTTATCTAACTTAAAATGTTTAGTTAAATAAGTAGCAATTTGATTTATTAGCATTTTGGATAATATCATTCTATATCCATTAGGATTTCTTCTATCCTATCAAATCGCTCATCTATTTTAGTCTCTATTTTGGCAGTAGTAACTTTTAAATCAGTAATGTTTTTTTCATTTAGCTCTACTCTTTTAACTGTTTTAACTTGTTCAGTTTCTACACTATCTATCTTAGCTGAATAAGTACCCGAAGTAAAGAATAAACCTCCAGCTACTGTTAATGCAGTTATTACATTTCCCATAGTTATAGTTGAATCAATCATTTATTTCCTTTTCGCATTCTGCTTCCCACTTTGTTAAATCTAACATAGGCAGTGGTTTCTCTATGCTATGTTCCTTTAGTTTATCATTCTGTATGGCCTTCTTACTGCCACCTTTTACGTAAGGTTTTCCCTTAACGCACCCAATGTCGTATACAAAGAAAATAGTCTTAAAAATGCCCACTCTAACCACTCTAGCAGGCCTTTCATCTAAGGTAATAACATCGTCTGTATTTAAATCATTACCTAAGAATACTTTTAAACCTTCAACTACTCCCTCTATTGCAGAACGAAATAAAAGCACTGCACCACCAGCTATAAACAACCAGCTGTATTGGCCTATCAAGTCTTTTAGTTCGTCTTGCATATTTAGTTCCCATCTATTAGCTCTCCCCATAATGAGGTTTTGCCATTTATAATTTGTACTATATGTACAGTAAATAAACCTCCTCTAAAAAAATCAACTACAGCAAATGCGTGTGCCCAATTAGTAGCTCTACCACCAAGCCATTTATTCTTTTCAGGACTCATGTCTTTTAAACATCCTAAACTCCAAGCAGACTTAGGTCCGTCTATGTGAGTTACAGATGCTTGTTGTAAGCCATGATGGTGACCATACATAACACTAGCGCCGAGTGCTAAATGTGCTTTTGCATGATGCATACCTCTTTTATGGTGACCATGATAGAAGTGTAACTTACCAATCTTTAACCATTTTTCAGGTGGTAAAGTAGCAGGATAGTATTTGTATCCTCTTTCTTTTAGATTAGTACTTACTTCAAACTTGTACTGTGGTAAATATGGATGTGTTTCAACAAACATATTACACCACTCATCATGGTTACCTCCTGTTAAATACTTCTCTTTGCAATTTGCTTTATCAAGAGATTCATCAATACTGTCAAGAAACTCATTAACACCTTCTACATCTTTCTCAATCCTAGGCATTATATACTCCAATGGTGGTTGTTTCTTTCTTTTCCATTGGTGATGTGAAACACTGCTCCACTCTCCTAGGTCGCCTAAATCTATATAAATATCAGGCTTTATTATCTCTATTGCTTTTTTTACAACGTTTACCGCTGCTCTGTCATGTATCGGTGCATGTTTATCTGGTGTGACAACTGCACGCTTTAATACACCTTTATCTTTGGCCATAGGCCCTCCTTAGTTTAGTTCTTTATCTTCTGTATCACCCCAATCGTTAGGGTTTGTCCAGGCGGAAGTCGCATTTCCCAAAAGTTCTAAGGTTTGTTTTCTGTCTAATCTTAGGAACCTATCACCGCATTTCATGCATTGCCACAATAAACTACCGTCATAGGTTCCAAGTATTTCTACTCCTGCTAATGTATTTTTACCACAAGAAGGACATTTTTTAGGTTTAGTTTCATAAGAATCTTTATCTTCAATCCCTATTCTTTCTATTATATCACCTTCTTCTTTATCAGTAATATCATTTAGCAGAACAAAAAGCTTACTAATCATTACTTCATTATAGCTTCTTTAACAACTTCTTCAACAGAATCATAGATTGCTGTAATAATCTTTTCTTCTGTTTTTTCTGATATGATAGGTATATCTACATTATCATTTAACTTTGTAATAATTTTATCTTTCATCTCATCGTTAAATATATAATTAACTACCATTTCTTTTAAGTCCATTTTACCTCCTAATATGCTTGTGGCCTAATAAAGCCTGTTCCTGTTTTTGTTCTAGAATATCTTCTTATAGCTTTAATTCCTACTTCAAACTCATTGTTAAAGAATTGAAACATATCACCTTTAAAATTAGTAGGGTCTTTATATCCTCTAGCAATAGCTCCATTTAATATAACTTCATGAAATTGTTCTGGTATATCTTTTAAAGGGCCCACTGCAGATGAAGTAGCATCATCTGTATTTGTAAATTTAGTTGGTGTTGTTTTAACATATAATCTAATATTTTTAGTTCCTGATATAGAGCAAGATTGATAATTGCTAGTTCTACCATCTCTTGTAACAGCATTATTAACTTCTTCTAAAATACCTAATCTATAAGTTTTTGCTGTATCAGAAGAGCTATCATACTTACTAAATGACCAATATCTTTTATTAGTTGGTTTAGCAGAAGGTACAGCTAAAGCTGTATCATTATCATCATCTGGTACAGTAAATTCATCATCATCTATAGTAGGTTCACCTACTAATTTAGGTATTTTTACATCATTAAAATAAACTTTATCTACTTCTATAATACTAGCATCTAAATCGTACCATCTTTGACCAGCTACAGAATTTATTAACATAGTCTTAGTAACTATATCTGTTTCTTGCGCTACCTTATCTGCAGCTAATTCTATATACATATCAGATAAAGTAGAAGATAAATGTGGATGATGTTGTTTTAACAGCTCTTTTATTTGTAACTTTGTCACTGCATATCTCCTAACTGATTATTACCAAATTTAGAAACTACAAATTGTAAATGTTCTTTTCTATCCTTATCAAGAGAAACTACTTGATTTGCTAATAAATTACTAAGCTCAGTATCTTCCTCTTCATGAACAAAATCAGACATATAATATTGGATTAAATTTAATGCCATTTGTATATAAACAAGTTCTCTTGCTTCTATAGGTATACCATAAAAAAGAGTATGTTCAGAATTTTTTAGAACATCAGAAAAATTAATTGATGCTAACTCATGAGTATCATTGTGTATACTCGTTTCTCCAAATCTAGGATAAGTCATATAATAAACTTTTACATCAGTTGCATCAGGTAATACTTCTATTTTACCTGAATCTGCTACGTAGTATTTAGGAGTATACTCATCATTTTCATAAAAAATACTACCATCTATAGCAGCGTGTGTAGAAGATGTATTAGAAGGTAATTTAGAAGCTTCTAAATAAGTATTAGAAGTACCTACTTCTCTATTAACATATAATATTCTTCTATTTTTAAGAAAATCATTATCATTCCAACCAAGATTTCTTCCGCCTACACCAGTATTCTTGCTTGTTTGTAAATATCTAGTAGTAATTAAATCAGAAGCTAGAATAGCCTCTAAAACACTGCCATCTGTAAGTAAATTGTTTACAAATTTAAATGCTTCTTCAAAACAAGAATTTAATATATCTTCGCCAAATAATGTTTGAACATCATCTGTTGTTAGTTTTTTTATCTTATCTATTGGTGCAATCATTTACTTTTTTTTCTTTACCTTTGTATTATATTTTCTTCGGTTGTCTGGTTTGACACCTTTATATTTATTTCCTATACTACTACTATATACTTTTTTACTTGTCATATTCTTTCCTAATAGGGCCCCGAAGGGCCCTATAGTTTATTTTATTAAGATGGGTCAGCTCCTATACCACCAATTGTAATTGGATTAGTAACAGTATCATTCTTTTTAGCTTGTTTGTCAAGTGGTAATCTAGCAAACGCAGCATTAACTGCAGCTACACCTGCTGTAACAAGACCTGCAGAAACTCCGTCACCTCCAGAGCCTCCGCCTGCATCTGTTACTACCATTTTAACTCTCAACCTAGAAACGCCATTATACTGTAAATCTTCATCACTATCAGTAGCAGGAAGAATGTACTGTAAACTATAATCTTGAGCAGCGGTTCCAATATCAGTCCAAGTGCCTGCATCTAAATCAGCTGCAGTACCAGGAATTACTTCGTTACCACTGTTAAAATTATTGTTATTTGACTGTACATAATACTGAAAACACGCTGTTATTTGAGCATTACCAGTATCGCCAATATCAAATTCTGTTCCATTTGGAACTGTTCCAATACATAATTCAGAACTGTAATAAGTATCAGTTGTATCTGGGTCAGTTGCACCAGGGTCTGACATTATAGTATTGGCTGTGTATTTGATAGTTCTATCATCAACTTCTTTCGCCCAATTAACATCTAAATCGCCTATGGGACGGGACCCCGAAGGGTCCCCACCAATGCCACCTATTGTAAGATTACTTTGGTCCATAATCTACCTCCTTAAGAAAACTTAAGAACAGCGTGAGTTTCAGGAAGACTAATTTCAAGACCAGCCTCTGTAAGAACTAAATCTCTTCTTCCATCTTCATCGTTATTCTGTATGTTTGTCTCAATAAAGGTATCTCTGTTCATACCGTTACCTGCTAATGGTCTATAAGCAACATTAGCTAAGTCAACGACACAAGCATAATCTTCCCATGGTCCTCTTAATAGAGGCTCAGCAACAAAGTGTAAGTTACCAAATATAGTATTTACTTTTGTTACTTGATGGCCAAATTGACCTTGAATGTTTTGAACATCCATTCTATATTGAGAAGAACCAACTGTGTTATTTAAGAAAGAACCACTACCCATTTTATTTAGGTATGTAATTACTTTTCTTGAAGCTAACACAAGTTTGTTTCCAGAGTTTCCACTTTCAGGAGCAAAGAAATCTTCCATTGCATCTAAGAAAGCATCATATCCAGAAGAAGCGTATGTCATGTTGTATGATTTACCATTTACTTCTGTATAAGGCACAATACCGTGTGTGAATCTAGCATTTCCAGCTGTTTCTGATGTTGCTCCAGTATCACCTACTGTTGCTGCACCAGCTACACCTCTACCAAATAACATAGCATTTTCAATATCCATTTTATGTTCCATTAACTTTTCAGTCCATACTCTTTGGAACTCATTTTTAATACCACGATATTCAGTTGCTCTAGCAGTGTTTGAGAAAAGATTCATTGCAGTTTTAAAAATCTGACAATATCCTTCTCTATCAAATAAAGCATCTTCCCAACCTAGAGGAGCTGTAGTTCCCTCACCCCAAGCTGTTCCAATAACCTGACCTTTAGCACCAGCTGCTATATCTTCTGTAGCTGTCATATCTTTACCTACAACAAAAACATCTTCACCAGCTATTGTAGTTTTATCAGCAGCGTGAACAATTTCTCCAGCTGTACCAGCTGAATCTCCGATTACTGCTGAGTTAGAAATTCTAACTACTACAACACCTTCAGTTGTTTTTATAGCTAAAGTTTGACCTGGAAGAATCCACTTACATGGTTGGTCTGATGATGCTATCATTCCTTTATCATCATAACCACATTTAATAACTAAATCGTTACCAGCACCAAAAGCGACACCAGCACCTTTATTTAAGTTATTTAAAGCTGATGAACCTTCTATTTCAAAATTTCTTCTTTGCCATTGATGACGTTGCTCTAAAAATTTGAACACTGGGTCATTTGTTGGCTTTTTTGCAACTTTTGATAAGTAAACAAAAAATGGAGATTGTTGCGGAGCTAGCTCTGCAATTCGAGTACCAAAATCAAAGACACGTCTATTATTGTCTATGCTTATACCTTGGACACCCGCTCCAAAAGAAGGATTATATTTACTTTGACTTACTTCTGCCATTTTAAATACCTATCTTTCCTGTTTATTCTATAAGCCGCGTAGCCTATAGAGAGTTAATTACCAAGGGTTATTTTTTTTATAACCACTTATTATCGAGTCCATAATTTGCTCTTCTGAACTTTTTGAAGGTTCATTTTGTTGGCTAGGTAAAACACCCATCGGTGATGGAACTTGCTGTGCTCTAGCTTGTTGATTAAACGTATCGCTAGGTCCAGTCGGTTGTGTTTGTACTGTCTGGCCAGAACCTTTTTGTATTCTGTACAGTTGAACTAAATTATCTATTGTTAGACTTTCTGGTCTCGACATAGTTTGAACAAACTCTGTAGCTTCATCAGCAGTTAAACCAAATTCACCTTGAACTCTTTGGTGAACTTCATTCATTTGTGCTTGTTGTTGTTGATAGGCTTGCTGTCTTTTAATCTCATCTTGCCTAACTTTTTCTTGCTTTTCAAGTCGTTCAGCTACTAATGCAGTTTGATATTCATTTTTTAATGCATTGTATTCTACTATATCATCTCTCCAGTTATCTAACTGGTTCAAGTATTGAGCGCTAGCACTATTAGGGTCTTCCATAGCTTCAGCTCTGTTAAATCCCATAGGCTGTTTTGGTTTTTCTGGAGGAGGAGGAAATTCTTCAGCTTTTTTTTCTTCAACAGGAGCAGGTTGTGCTTGCTGTTGTGGTTGCTGATTTAGTTGTGCTTTTAATTGTTCATTCTCATTTTTCATTTTATCAGCTTCAGATTGCCAATATTGGTATCTTCGCTCATCGTTTGATTGCTGAGTTTGTTCAACATTTAAATTAGCACTATCATCTCCAGCAGGAGTATCCTGTACTTCAGGAGTCCCGACTATCTCATTATTACCTGTATTTGTCTCTTCACTTGCGAAGAACGCTTCTTCTATTGATAACGGTTCAGAGCCCTGACTTTCAGGGGTGTCTGGTGTTTGGTTAGTCTCTAATGCGTCCATTTCTTATTTCCTATTCTTAGCTGCCTCTTTGCCACTAGAGGGTGAGCCTGCTTTTGTGCTAGCATCAGAAATCTGACGCTTAACAGTGGCTAAATTATCATCCAATCTCTTTTCAAACAAGACTCCAGCAGATTTTGCTTTATTTGAAACTCCATCAAGTTTACCTTTAAACTTCTCAACTTCAACTTTCTTACGTAAGTTTACAGCTTCTCTATCTCTAGTTTGTAAGTCTCCTTGTAAAGATTTAATCTCCTCTTGTTGTTGTTTAACCATAGATTGTAATTTTTGTATCTCATCAGTACGTTGCATAACACCTTCTATATCAAACACTTCTGTTTTCTTAAGAACTTCTTGTCTATCAACAAGACCTTTCTGATATGCATCCATATAAAACTCAAGTTCAGCGTATCTATTAGTTGGAAGTGTACTGCCACTAACAACCATTACATCATACATACCTACTGTAATATCATTAAATACTTCGACTTCGCCTGTTTTATCATCATATAAACGTTTATTTATAACGTACTCATTCATTGAGTTATTTGGATTAATAACTCTAAATGTTTTTTCTATACTATATAGTTGTTGCATTAAAGGTATCGCAACTTGTCCTACTCTTACTAAAGCTTGTTCTATATCTGTAAGTTTAGATTTAATTTTTCTTTGACCAAATTCATCAAGAGATATAGTAGCTTTGTATGTTTGTGGCGCAGCTTGTGTATTACCCATCATCATTTCATATAAACCTAATTGATGGTCAATATCATTTTTAGCTGTAGTTTCATTTTGATAAAGTTCATTAGGTAAAGGACTAGGTTGTACTGTTACTGGCGCGCCATCAGTAGGGTCGTAAGGTATAGCAACACCAGGCTGTGCCCATTTTTCTTCAAAATCTTTCATATCAACACTACCTTCAGGAACTAATATCTTAGTATTAGTACTTGTAGTAGCGTGTGCAATAATTAAAGAACGAGTTTTATTAATGTATTCTTGTAAACCTTTAACCATTCTTACATCAGATGTAGGATAAGGTGTACGAGTATGTAGATTGCACATTGGTACTATAGGGTAATCTTCAATAGGTAGTATTCTTGAGTAAAGATATGTCTCGCCCATAATAATGCATTGTTTAACTCTAGAACATTTAATTTTAACAATATCAATAAGCTTGTTTAATATTAATTGCTGATAATCAACTTGCTCTATTTGAGGTTCCTGTATTTCAACAGGAGGTAGTTCAGCATCAGCTGGAATACCTTGTTGGTCTGCTTGTTGCTGTTGCATCGCCATAGCTTGCTCTTTTTGCATTTCGTATTGCATCATAAGTTCAGCTGCTATTTGCTCAGCTTGTTTTGGGTCAGTTATAACTTGACCTTGTATTATCCAAGCAGGTCTTTTTATATATTCATCAAATTCTTCTTTATCTAATAATTCTTCTTTACCACTAAACTTTTCATAAGTTCTAGTTTTTTCTACTTCTACTTTATAATATCTTTCATATCCTCTAATATATTCACTTTGTTCATGTAATAAACCTACATCTTCAGGAAAAAAAACTTCACTTTCATTACTTCTTGATGTTTCAGGCATATTAAAATCTTGCTCACTATTAGCATTATCTATTTCCTTTTTATATTGAGGATATAGTTTTTTAGCTTGGTCTCTACTAAATAATCTAGAAACAATAATATTTTCAGCATCATCAAAAAATCTATTTCTACTGTTAGGGTCTACATATACATCTAATGGGTCTATATTGTGCATACAAACCTCACCTTTACCCATATCTTTCATTGGGTCTTGATAAACGTTAATATAACCTACACCCATAACATAGTAATCATCAATAGCTTGTCTAATAATAGTTCTACCATCAGATATATCATACATGTAAGTAAGTAGTGCACTCATTACATTTGCTACTTTTCTGTCTGAATCTTCTCTAGGAGCACATCTAAATGATGGTCTATTAGAAGTTAGCATAGCTTTTGCTGTCTCTACTGCTGGATGTATACGATTAACAACTATAGGCGCTTGACCTCTAGCTTCTAAAGTTTCAGATTGTTCTTTAGTCCATTGTCGGCCTAAACGAAATTCTTTATCTTCTTTAGCTTGTTCAGCCCAAGGGTCTCGTTTTTTACTGTAATCTTTAAAAAGCTGTAAAGTTTCAGTTACTATTTTGGGTGTTTTTTTATCAATTGCCAATATTATACCTAGTTTTTATCAACTTAATATACGACTTAAAGGGTCATCCAATCAAGTTTTTTCTTTGATTTGTTTAAATAATTATCATCTTTTTCAAAAGTTTTACGCCTAGAAGGCCTTGCTCCGTCTAATGCAGTCCATATTGCATCCATAACATCGTCATGTTTACCTCTTGGATAACTTAAAAATTCTTGCTGAGGTATGTTATCTTGTGGTCTAAAATAGAATGTACCTTTAGCAAATATAGGTACTAATGATAATAAACGTTCACTTTTTCTATTTCTTGGTTTTACACCTTTTTCAAGACCAGGTATATATAAACTTTCTTTTAACATTAATTCTCTAACAGCAGTTCTAAGAGCTTCTTGATAACCTACTGTTTCTATTTTCATTCGCTTAGGCCTATACTTCTTAAAAACTTCAATAAGCTTCGCAGGCTGTTCTGCAGGACTAATTCTATCCCTATATATATCAATAATATACTTATTATTATCACAGTCAACACCGATTGTAGCAACAACAAAATAATCGGCAGTGGAAGAAAGACTACTAGCAGGGTCAACTCCGCAATAGACTTCAACTGGTTTAATCTCTTCTTTTCCATCTACAGTCCTAACTAGGCAATTTTGCCCATCTATTCTTTTATAGTCATAGTGGTGTAATTTTATCCATTCTGGTTTAAATGGTGCCATATCAGGAGATTGTGCTATATTCATATACTCTTGATAAAAACCATTTAAGTTACCTACAGAAGCAAACTCTTTTTTAATCTCCATTATCCTAGACTTAGGAAATCTTTCAGGCCATATACTCTTTTCATCTTCATCCCATATAGAATACCATAGCGTATGCCAGGCATCTGATTCTTTAGCCCAATATAAAAAGCAATCTTCAGATATTACAGTACCTATCATAGCTATTTTACCATCATCTGATAAAGATGGTATTACAGCCTCTGTAACCCACTTTCTATTCTTAGCTCTAGCTTCTGGTGTGAATGCATTAAGCTCAGATTCAAAGTCATCTACTATAATAAGGTTAGGTCTTGTATCACCTTCAATAAATCCCCTAACTCTTTGTCCTGTACCTACAGCTATAATCCTAGCTCCATTAGCAAGTACTACATCGTTATTAGTCCAACGCTGTGCTGTACTAGGACCAAGGTCTCCAAATATTTGTCTGAATTTATCTGAATGAGTAAGGTGATATTTGATACGTGATAAGAAGTTTATAGACTGAGTCTGTGACTCAGATATTATAACCATAAATAAATCTTCATTAGTCGCTTTAAACGCAAGTTTCCATAAAGGGAAGATGAGGGTGGTAACTGTAGACT
>Ga0208794_1001481_pt1 | contig 10304 bp, 12 predicted proteins | sample 32_taG_FD_184106 | JGI IMG/M metagenome (GOLD analysis project Ga0208794, IMG submission 184106) | Marine viral communities from the Gulf of Mexico - 32_GoM_OMZ_CsCl metaG (SPAdes) (version 2) | ecosystem: Environmental > Aquatic > Marine > Oceanic | place: Atlantic Ocean: Gulf of Mexico...
GAAGAGTTGATATGTGCGTTACTGAACTTGTACCACCAACGTTTGATGGAATGGAACGCAGTGAAGTCTCTTATGGCTGAAGAGCAGATTGATATTAACTTTGATATTCCTAGTGATTTAGAGCTGAATGAGTTGATCATCACTGAGTTTGAAGATGAAGATGACGACGATCCTCTTTACGCTTAATAAAAAGAAGACTGACGATTGGCGTCAGCATGACTGATCTAAAACAACTAAACGATTTAGGTACCACTGAGCTTTCTCTAAAGACTCGGTACCCCCTTTATGCTTTTCTCTCCACAAGTATTTCACGCAGTTTCCTTTCAAGTATCCTCTATATTCTTCTGGCGTTAGCTGCGCTTCGATTGCTTCAATACATTCAATACTGCCGTCAGTGTAGTGAGCAGGGTGATTGACATTGTCTGTTAAAACGGGACGCTCAGTTAAAGCTTCAAACTCAACTTCTTCCTGCTCATCAGTCAATTGAACAACACGTTCAGCCTCTGCTTGAGACTCTGTAATCTCTGTTGCCCAAGGTACAGGGCACACGCCATCTTTACATTCCATGGAGTTGCTCTGTTCAGTAGTGGGTTCGTCGTCGATTATTGGATCAAAAATCCACGTGGTTGGCCGCGTCGTTGCCGTTCCTGCTCCTCCGCTGGGTTCAGGTTGTCCCTGAGAGCCAGAGATCCCGCGATCCCTGTCATCATCCCCTTGGCCATTCCCTCCTCGACACTCGGAATGTAGCCCGTCAGACCCGGACGTGCACCTGGTGCTTGACCCGGAATCACAGGAGCCATCTCCTTGCCCATGAACAGACCCCTCGCTTGAGCCTGCTGACTTCCCGGATAACGTGCCACAGCCTGGTCCGCCAGTGCACTTGGTGTGTTCGTCACAGGAAGTTCGTTCCCCTCGAACTGTAGATGCTCCCTTTCGTATCCTTCTTCGCACGCTGTCAGGCCGTTGTTATACTGATTGTACAACGGAATATCCTTACGTTGAATCCCTAATTCTTGTCCAAAGTCACAATCAGAAAGGCAGCGGCGTGTGTAAGGGTTGTCGTCAACAAACCCGTCTAAAAATGACATTCCTACGGCGTGCATTTTACAAAACGCGTGATTACTTCTATTACAATATTAACAGGGAGAAGTATTGTGAATGAAAGACTTTAGATCTGTTTACGGCCCTGATCGACGTTTTCTGAGCGATCAAGATCGTGCTGCACTTGACACGTCTGAAGGAGCATTTCAACAGCGATCTTCCGCTGAAACTCGTGAAAGACAAGCTGAATCTGAAGTAGCGAACCAACGCATTGCAGGTAAGTACAGAGCTAGCCGAGGCTTTGCTGAACCAAACTTAGGTGGTCGTTTATCGATCAGTAAGCCTGTCGTGGATGGATCACCTTTTGGTGGTACAGAACTGCCGAGCTTGCGTGGTCGTAACTACGGCAAGCCCGGAGCAGGTGGTAAGTCATATGCGAAAAAACCGAAGGGTTACTTCGGTACTTTCTATTCTTATTAGACTTTAGGAAATACAACTTCCGCCGGTTGGTTTTGGTACTTCCCTTTGCGATCTTGATAACTCACAGAACAGGGTTCGCCTGACAAGAAGAGAAGCTGTGTAATCCCTTCATTGACGTAGATTTTATTAAACAGACCAGTGCAGTTACTGATCTCCAATGTGAGATAACCTTCCCACATTGCTTCAGCCGGAGTGATGTTTACAAGGATTCCTGAACGGGCATAAGTAGACTTTCCGACTGCAACTACAGTCACGTCACGCGGCAGCTTTAACCGCTCTTTAGCCACACCAAGACAGTATCCGTAAGGCGGAAGAATATAATATTTCCCCCGCTCATCTTCTACAAGATCCAGAGGCTTAAGAATGTCTTCATCGAAATTTTTTGGATCACATACGCCGGACTGAACACCACCAAAAAGGAAGCAGTGCTTATCGCTTAAGCGAATATCATATCCATAGGATCCCAACCCATAGCTGAGAATTTTTTTACCATTAACCTCTGAGACGACTTTGTCTTCAAAAGGCTCGATCATATTATTGTTTTCGGCCAGATTCCGAATCTCGAAGTCAGCTAGCAAGGCCATTCAGGAACTCTCGATAAGACAGCTTAACAGATGCAGCGACCCTTTTCAGAATAAATATCGATAAATCTTTGAATGTTTTGATCATTTAAACCATGTGGTGGCATGTAGACAATGATGCACGTTCCTGTCTTATGGCCTTTCTCCACACCCTTGCTGGTATTCTTAATCAACCGTGGTGCAGTTCGCAGTACACACATAGGAAAATCGAACATACGTTGGTCAAAACGTATCATGTCTGGGTGATTTGTCATGTATATTGCATCTTTAATATTTCCTTTATACCATTCTCGGTAAAGCCGTCTAAACCAAGCGGCGTGTGAAGATGTCAGGGTGATGGCCGTTGAGCGTGTCTTCTTCCATCTCTGCGTTTTTTTGCACCAAAAATATGAACCCCCTGGAGGAAATAGGTAAACACTATCGCTCCACTCTTGAGCATTCAAGCCATCATCCGTAGGTGTGTAATAACTAGAAGCTTGAACAAATTCTTGTGCAACTTTTGAACTGGCGACATCTAAATCAATGCCATCAAGACATGCGTGTGCCGCAGAGACTAAATCGTAGTTAGTGATTACTTCAAGATCTTCATTATGTTCTCTTGGTCTCATCCAACTACATCCTCAACTCCACTGCCAGCCACGGAATTATAACAAATTTCAAAGTAACGCATTCCTTCTTCGTCATTAATAATGTAACCAGCTTTTTCTAAAGGATCAATCTTCTGTGCAGCCTGAAGAATCCGTCGAAATGACTCAGCTAAATCACCGTTATTTTCTGCTTCGCAACTTTCTTCAGCACGATGCAGCTCTGCAAGAGTCATGAAAAACACAGTCCGATCCATGTTTGGTTGGAAACACATGACTCCTGGCCCTTCAGTTTCCCAGAATTTACAATATTGTTTTCCCATATCAGCGAGCACGATCTTAAGAGTCGTGTCTAGCATCTTGGTTTTCTCAACGTTAGGATCTTTGCCAAGAATTCCTAATAGCAGCTTTTCTCTGCGATTCATTTCAGCAGCCCCTGTTTACGTAAAGAATCAAGGAGTTTAAGCTCAGGTTTGTATGTCACAACCATCTTGCCTAAAGCTCCTTTTTGCTTAATAAGTTTACCATTTTCGTCACGGAGTTTACTGAACTCTCCTGATCTAATAAGGTATTCAGCCACACATCGAAGACGTCTCTTTAAAGGAAGTTCTGCTGTCGGGAATTTACCGCAGATCGTAGCTGGTTGTAGATCACGAAAAGCTACGCGTAACCTATTGGCCAACGTCATGTGAGAGTTCTCATCCTCGTCTTCATAGTTTTTTAACACTTTGAGGTAGCGTTTTAAACAGACATCATCAAAGGATCCCTCGGGAGGAACGAATATCTCAATTTGATTTGCTAAGGAGAGGGGGAGCTTATCTCTGAAATTATCAAGGTTTATATCCTCAATACTTACCCCATAAAAACGATAACTCATTGAGCAGGATTAAAATCTGGATCAGCTAAATCGTCTTCTCTCTCGTTTGCAACATAGCTTGGACGGCAGGCGTCCCGAAAAGCATGATTATTTAGAGGATGTTTAGCCATATCTTTAACTAGTGCGTTCCAGCAGACACGAAGAATGCCTCGCTTTTTGTCGTCCATACATACGTTTACATAGTGAATACCTTCTTTCCAGCCTCTTTTTCTGTGTCGACCAATTGCGATCCAGTTACGTATGGTCGTCATTGGAACACTGAGCCTGGCACTAGCTTCTTCAATAGTGATGTATTCATCTGCGTAAGCTTCTGGATTCATTACATGTGTTTCCTCATTCTTATAACGGCTGTGCCACATTGCCTGAAGGCTCAAGTTGATACCCTTCAGCTCACGTGCAATCTTTTTTAATTCTTGAGCGATAGAAATCATCTCGCTTTTTATTTTTTCTAATGGTAAGCTATGGGCAAACAATATGTCTACCCATGGAAGGACAAATTCCTGCAAGTCAACCGCCGGAATTCAATGAAAGGCCGCCTATTAGTCCTGAAAATCTTGAAGCTTTAAAAGAAGAAGCTCGGCGTCGTGCCATTGCTGATGCGATGCAGGCTCGTCGTGAACCACAGCCACAGATGCAGCGACCCTTGGCACAACCTCCGATGCCTCCTCAGCCGCAGATGCAATACCAACCTGCTCCAATGCCTGAGCCTCGGGTTGTTTATGTTCGCCGCAACATGACCATTGCTGAGATGGGACTTACTCTCCTCATTTCCGTAGGTATTCTTACGGGTGTTCAATTCGCCTGGAATTTTACTACAGATATCTTTTCCCGAATTGAGATCAGGGAAAAATAAAAGACCTATAATTGTAACAGGTCATATGCAGAATTCGGGTGGCTAATAGAAAAATAACAGAGATGCCCGCCATCTCAGGCATAACTATTTCAGGGGATGACCTTTTGACAATGGTCAAAATCCTTGAAGTAGACCCGACTCTGCGTAATAAAAAACTTACTTTTGATGAGTTCCGCCTGTATCTCGCTCAATTTTTCCTGACCAACTCAGGGGCAACTTTTACAGGCGACATCGTTATTGACGCAAACGCAACTGTATCAGGTAATACACTTTTAAATAACCTCACTGTTACTGGTGCCACTCTGGTTTCAGGCCTTGTTGTACAAAATGATCTTACAACGAGCGGTACCATTAGTGGTCTGAATTATACAGGTGAAGCTGCCTTTTTCAATCAACTTGAAACGAGTGTAGGAACTATAGATACACTGTCTGGTGATGATGCCAGCTTTGATGACCTGACAGTCACAGGTACGATTACAGGTAACACCATTACCGGTACTTATATTGTTGCTGATAGTGGACGATTTCCTTATCTGTCAGGCGGTACGATAACAGGGGATAATATTTCTGGTACTTCAGGTACATTTGATCAGCTTACAGCTAACACATTAGATGTTAGTGGGATCGAAGTAACTGGTGACTTGACCCTATCAGGTTTACTAACAGCTTCTGGCATTCAGGGAACAGGATTCGTATCAGGTTCTGTAGTCACAGGAGAGGTTGGACGCTTCACTAATCTGACAGGGGTTAGTGGTGTTTTTACTAATTTATCTGGAGCCACGATAACGGGCGATGCTGGAAGTTTCTCAGGCTTAACTGTTGGTACTGGTGATTTCGTACGTGTTTCAGGTGCCACGGTAACTGGAGACTCGGGTCTCTTTACGACTGGTTTGTTTGTTAATATTTCCGGAACAAACATCACAGGCGATACTATAAACGTCACCAACATCACTGGTGCAACAGGCGTCTTTACTTCCTTAACAGGCACTACTATCACAGGGGCCACGGGACTGTTTGAAACAATAAGCGGGACTTCTGGTATCTTTGCAGATACTCTTTCTGGTGGAACAGTTACTGGTGAAAGTGGTTTATTTACTACTGGTGTATTTAATTATGTTTCAGGTGCGGTAATAACCGGTGATGTTATATCCGGAACGTCAGCTTTCTTTACAAGTGTTACCGGAACTGAAATCACTGCCTCAAGTTTGACTGCAGACAGAGGCACGTTTACACTGCTTCAAGCTCAAGGTCTATCTTTCTCTGGGGACCAGACTATCAGTGGTGACTTCACTGTTGTTAGCGGCACAACATTAAGCGGAATTCTAGGTGTATCTGGAGAAGCAACATTCGCAAGTGGCGTCACTATTGAAGGAACGTTAGGTGTTTCAGGTGATGTCAGTGTAAATGACCTTGCAAGCACCGGAACTATTTCTGGTGTTACCATCACAGGAACGTCTGGTCTATTTACAAATTTACAAGCTGTATCAGGTACTTTTACGGATACTGTTTCAGGCTTAACAGTCGTTGGTACTACTGGCACCTTTACATCCTTAACAGGAACGACAATCAGTGGAGGCACTATTACCGGCACCACTGTGCAGGCGACGACGGGAGACTTTGCTTCCGTAACAGGTGTAAGTGGTACGTTCACCACGGAAGTCTCTGGATTAACAGTCATTGGTACCACGGGCACTTTTACAAGCCTGACCGGAGGTACCTTCTCGTTCACCACTGTCACGGGCGAAACGATCAGCGGAATAACCATCACGGGTACTTCGGGTTTATTTACAGATCTTCAGGCTGCGACGGGCACTTTCACTACAGGATTTGCAACTAATTTCGGAGTTACCAGTATCACCGGGGGTACGAGCACTTTTACAACGGGTGACTTTGTGGCTCTAACGGCTTCTTCAGTCACGGTTACAGGCGTGTCTTCCGGTACTGAAGCACAAATCACAAACCTGGTTGTGAGTGGCCTGGCGAGTGGGGGTGTGTTCAATACCACCAATATTAGTGGTGTCGCTGTAAGCGGTACAGGACTTGTTGTAAAAGGGCCTTTGGTTATTCTTCCTTAAGTAAAAGGTTGTAGAATACTTTATATGGTAGGCGTTAATTAAATGGCTCAGCAGTACGGAACTGTCAAAGTTGATGTTATCACTTACACCAGCGGTACTGGTGGTTCAGAGACTGATCAGTCAATTACGGTCAGCAGCCTGGCAACGATTTCTCGTACAGGCATCATTGTTACAGGTGATATTGAAGCGAACAATATAACTGCTAATAGCGGCTTAAATGTTGGTGGTTTAGCAGATGTCAGCGGGCTGGTTGTTGGTAATGATGCGACGATTACAGGTAATCTGACTGTTGGTTCTGGTATACAGACTAGTTCATTAGTTGTTCAAGATGACGCTACTGTATCTGGTGATTTAAATGTAACCGGTCTTCTCACCACAAGCGGTTTATTAGTTACCGGTAATATTGAGACGTCAGGTGATCTTTTTGCGGATAATTTTTACACCAGTACAGGAGCGACAAATAGTAATTTTGGTCAGCCTAGCGGTAGAACAAGACTAAATATCAGCAGAGAGTCTGATCCGTCTAGCAATAACAATGCTAGTGGTTTTATTCAAGGTTTTGTAGGAGAGGACAACAACTATCAAGCATTTTACTTTACATCATCAGGTCGTTTGTGCCTTAATGGCACTGACCCACGGATGAGTAATGCCACTCCGTCAGTGCAAGTTTTTTCTTTTGCGGAGGGTGAAACTGCACCTAGGCTTGCAATTACAGACATAAGAACGAGTGGTGTAGGAACACTTTCTCCTGGATATATTTTTGGTTGTCCTTCAGGTGCTTTTGGTGAAGTTCTTGGTTTAATTCCTTCAGGATCTGGTATTGACGCTGGTCGTATTGGTATTAGAGCAGGTGGTGTTAACGCAGCAAACGAAAAACTCACAATTTTAGGCAACACTCCAGCCTCGGGAACCTCAGGTTGCGTTGGTATTAACATAACAGCTCCTGAATGTAAGCTCACTGTCAACGACTCAGGTACTACTAAAGCACTCTATGACACCACGATGGACTCCAGTCTCTTCCTCATAGGGGGAAGCGGGGGAGCTTCAGGTTCATTTGGTGCGTCTGTTGGCTTTAGTAGGCATGATGGAACAAGGAATAGAAAAGTAGCTGAAATTATAACTAAACAGCACACTACTGACAGTGATCAGTGTGGCCTGTCATTCTTTACACATCCTTCCACAAACACCAATAGCAATCTTTTTGAAGCATTAACAATTGATCATCAAGGACATGTTGGTATTAATGATGTAACGCCGTCAACAAAATTAGTTGTTAGAGACGAGTCAGCAGCTAACGATACACCAGAGATTGTAATTAATTCGTTCCGTCCTGCACTTCGTTTTGAAGATAGAAGTTCTGGTCAAATTGATTCTGAAATTGTTGGAGATAATGCTTTAAGATTCCGTATTGCTTTCCCTTCAGGATCATCAGGAACTATTGATGATCCAATGGTAGAACGCCTTCGGCTTAACGCGGAAGGTTCAATGTGCCTGTTTCAATCTGGCTCTACAGCTATATCAAATGCAGATAACTTTGCAATTAGAAGAAGTTACACAAATACTACGTCTTATGGTGTACGTCTATATAGCGATATTAGATCTGGTTGTACCACTGTAGTTGGTAATCAGTTTGTTTATACCGCAACACAGACTGGTGATCTAAGACCCAGCGGTATGCAGAATATTTATGCCTATGATGCTTTAGCAGGTACTGTCGTTAGTGGTGGTTATCCAGGTAGGACAATTGGTTATCACTGTGCAGGTACTTATGCTGCTGCTTCTGTGGTAAGTGGTATTTATGATACGTTTGCTACTTTCCTTAACATAGCTGATACAGGTGATGACAATGTATGGAACCTGTATTCAGCTGGATCTGCACCAAACTTCATGAATGGAAGATTAGGCATCGGGACCTCAACTCCACGTGTTTCTCTTTCCATTGGATCAACAACTACAGGTGCTAGTGGAACATTAAGCGGCTATGAAAACACAGTTGCTTATCTGGGTTATGGTTCAACTTCAAGTAATAACTTTGGTGGAATTGTTATTGGCGCTGGCCCCAATGGTAATTCACCTTTCGTTGGTTCAAGTCGCGCACAGCAAAGTCAATCTCCACTGCCTTTAAGGCTAATGACAGCTGGCTCGACCAGGGTATTTGTTAATGGTACTGATGGTTATGTGTCGTTCCCCCCAGATTTAGGTGGAACTATGGCTTTGTTCCCAAATTCAGATTCAGTAAGTCCTTCTATTTTGTTAAATAGGCCCGTTATTCATAAAGATGCCTCTGGTATTACTATTCTATTTGACACCATTGGCGCCACTTACGAATCAGGTCTTTCACCAAGTGGAACAGTTATTAGTGGTGGTACACTTTATCATTACCGTGCACGAGGTGCTAATACCCTTCCTCCCACAAGAGAATTAGGTAATGAAACATGTTTCTTTGCTGATAGCCGTTCAACAAGAGGAGAGTCTAACTATGGCTTCCGTGCTAATTTCCCAGCAAACTTAGCAGGAAGTAATTACAACATATATGCAGATGGGACAGCCCTAAATTATTTCGGTGGTATTGTTGGCATCGGACAGAACAATCCTCAAGGTGGTTTACACGTTCAAAGTACTAATGCAACTAATGCATCAATTGTTACTGCGATAAGCACTACTCAAGCTACACATACAAACAGGACTTTAAAAGTCAGAAACAACAGCGCTGCTTCAACGTTTGAAGTTTCTTTCTTGGGTAATATTTATGCTTCAAATACAACTGTTCAACCAATTAGTTCTGAGCGTCGATTAAAAGACAACATTGTTGAGTTTGATTCTTCTACATCTTGGGACGTTGTTAAAGGATTGCAAATTCGTGAATACAACTATCTGGAAACACCTGATCAAAAATTACAAGGTTATATTGTTGACGAGATTGAGCCTATTGACTCCAGCTTAATAGTTGATACTGGCAAAAAAGATGAAGTTGGTCCGATTAGAAGTTACAATAATACTAAAGTAACCGCTCATTACCACTCTGCTTTAAAACAAGCATTAGTTAGAATTGAAGATCTAGAAGATCGTCTTTCTAAGTTAGAATTAAACTAATCTGGTACGTGCTATGTCTGTGAATGTTACCTGGGAAATCCTGGAAATGAAAAGGAAGACTGAGGACGATAAAGTCTGTACTGTCTTTTATCGTATTTTAGGAGAAAAGGATGGTCGATTGGCTGAATACAATGGCATCGTTAGTTTGGTCGGTGAAAAAACCGTTCCTTATGCAGAAATAACACAAGAGCTAGCCATTGAATGGGTAAAAGAAGCTCTTGGAAAGGAGAAAAAGTGGGAGATGGAACAAGAAGCTGAACTTCTTGCACAAGAAGAAACCAGTGAAGATGATGAGGTGCCTGCTATTACTCGACAAAGTGTTGATTATTGGACACCTCTTGCAGTCGCTGACATTGAAAAACAAGTCACACTCCAGTTAGAACAAGTTTCTTCCAGCACTCCTGGAGTCCCCTGGTAATGACAATTAATCTAAGCAAAGCAGCTAAGTACTACAAGGAAGAGTCGCATCAACTAGCGGCTTGGAATTGGTTAGAAACACAGCTTTCAGATAAAACTCTTGATGAGTTTGCTGATTTATATCGTGCTGGTCCAGCTAATCCCAGTGGTAACATCATTACCCCACAGATTATGCAACAACTAACTGGTTATCCAGCCAGTAGTTTTGACGCAACTTTTTGTGGGGACTTTAATAAACTGTTGATGACCACAAAGTTTGATCAGCACATGGAATGCACAGCCATGTTGACTGCAAACTTAATG
>Ga0208794_1001483_pt1 | contig 10293 bp, 7 predicted proteins | sample 32_taG_FD_184106 | JGI IMG/M metagenome (GOLD analysis project Ga0208794, IMG submission 184106) | Marine viral communities from the Gulf of Mexico - 32_GoM_OMZ_CsCl metaG (SPAdes) (version 2) | ecosystem: Environmental > Aquatic > Marine > Oceanic | place: Atlantic Ocean: Gulf of Mexico...
TCACACCCGTTCGGCCTGCGCGATCGAATCGCTGGCCCGCAGGGCGCTGAGGATGCGCGACAGATGGGGCACGTCCTGCACTTCCAGGTCGATCTCGTAAGTGGTGAACGGGTGATCGAGCTGGGTCTGGTCGAGGCTCGTCACATTCACGTGGTTCTGCGCGAAGATGCCTGCCATTACCGCGAGCGTCCCGGGCCGGTCGTAGAGCGTGACGCGCATGCGGCCGACTGCCCCGCGCGAACGCTTGCCCCAAGACAGATCCAGCCAGTCGCTGTCGATCCCGTTGGCAAGGTGTGCGCAGTCGATCGTGTGCACTTCGACCCCTTCGTTGGGCCGCCGCACGCCGACGATCCGGTCGCCCGGAACCGGGTGGCAGCAATGGGCCAGCTGAAAGCCCATGCCGGGCGTCAGGCCGCGGATCGACAGCGCCTTGCCGCTCTTGGCCCAGTCGGGCTCGTTCTCGAGCTCTGCGGTGCAGCCGGGGACCAGTGCCTCCATCACCGCGCGATCCTCGATCTTGGCCGATCCGATTGCGTAATAGAGGTCTTCCTCGTCCTCCATCTCGAGCCGCTTGATCGCTTCGCGCAGCGCCTTCTTGCCGATCTTCGCAGGCACGCGCAGCGCAATCTCGTCGAACAGCTTCTGCCCGATTTCCGCCACTTCGGCGCGTTCCTTGAGCCGCACCGCGCGGCGGATCGAAGCGCGCGCCTTGCCGGTCACGACAAAGCCCAGCCACGACAGCTGCGGATCGGCATTGTCGCTCTTGATGATCTCGACCACGTCGCCATTGTTGAGCTGTGTGCGCAGCGGCATGTGCCGCCCGTTGATCTTGGCCCCCACCGTCTGCGCCCCCAGATCGGTGTGCACGGCAAAGGCGAAATCGACCGGGGTCGCCCCCTTGGGCAGCTGGAACAGCGCCCCCTTGGGAGTGAAGGCAAAGATGCGATCCTGGTAGATCGCCATCCGCGTGTGCTCGAGCAGCTCTTCGGGATCGTGGCTGGCATCGACGATCTCGATCAGGTCGCGCAGCCAGCCGACCTGCCCGTCGGGCCGGCCATCCTGCTTGTAGGCCCAGTGCGCGGCGAAGCCGAATTCGTTCACCCGGTGCATCTCGCGCGTGCGGATCTGCACTTCGACGCGCATCGACTTGCCGTAGATCAGCGAAGTGTGGAGCGAGCGGTAACCGTTGTTCTTCGGAGTGGAGATGTAATCCTTGAACTTGCCCGGGAGAAACTGCCACGTCGTGTGCAGCACCCCTAGCGCGCGGTAGCAGTCGGCCACGTCCTCGCAGATGATGCGAAAGGCCATGATGTCAGTGACCTGTTCGAACGAGACATGGCGTTCAGCCATCTTGCGCCAGATCGAATAGGGGTGCTTTTCGCGGCCCGAAACCTCGGTGGTTATGCCGGCTTCGAGCAAGGCGTGTTTCATGTCGAGCGCGATCGCATCGACCTGCCCGCCATCCTCGCTGCGGATCTGGTCGAGCCGCTGGGTGATGGTGGCGAAGGCTTCGGGTTCGATCTGCTCGAAGGCGAGCATCTGCATCTCGCGCATATATTCATACAGCCCGATGCGCTCGGCCAGCGGGGCGTAGATATCCATCGTCTCGCGCGCGATCCGCTGGCGCTTCTCGGGCTTCTTGATGAAATGCAGCGTGCGCATGTTGTGCAGCCGGTCGCCCAGCTTGACCAGCAGCACGCGGATGTCCTCGCTCATCGCCAGCAGGAACTTGCGCAGGTTTTCCGCCGCGCGCTCGTTCTCGGGCATCTGCTCGATCTTCGACAGTTTGGTCACCCCGTCGACCAGCCGCGCGACATCCTTGCCGAAATGCTGCTCGATATCGTCGATCGTCGCCAGCGTGTCTTCGACGGTGTCGTGCAGCAGCGCGGTGGCGATGGTTTCCTGGTCGAGCTTGAGATCGGTCATCAGGCCGGCGACTTCGACCGGGTGGCTGAAATAGGGATCGCCACTGGCGCGGGTCTGCGTGCCGTGCTTCTGCACGGTATAGACATAGGCGCGGTTGAGCATCGCCTCGTCGGCGTCGGGATCGTATTCCTTGACCCGCTCAACGAGTTCGTACTGGCGCAGCATGTGTTCGAGATAGGTGCGCTTCACCCGCCTGAACAGATGGAATCTTCACGCAAGGCCGCTGCGGGTGGCATGCGCCGTGCAGCGATCCTACCTGTGCATCACATCATCCGGAGAGAGACAGGCCATGACCCAGACGCGCACCGAAACCGATTCCATCGGCCCCATCGAAGTCCCTGCCGACGCCTATTGGGGCGCGCAGACGCAGCGCAGCCTGACCAACTTCCCCTTCCCCGCGCACCAGCGCATGCCGATCCAGATCGTCCACGCGCAGGCGGCGGTCAAGCAGGCGGCGGCGCGGATCAACCGCCAGCACGGACTGGAGGCACCGCTCGCCGAGGCGATCGAAAGTGCCGCCACCGCGATCCGGGCTGGCGAATATGACGACCAGTTCCCGCTGACCATCTTTCAGACGGGCAGCGGCACGCAGACCAATATGAACGTCAACGAAGTGATCGCCGGAATCGCCAATGAAGCGCTGGCGGGCACGCGCGGCGGCAAGGAGCCGGTCCATCCCAACGACCATGTAAACCGCTCGCAAAGCTCGAACGACAGCTTCCCCACCGCGCTGCATGTCGCCGCCGCGCTGGCGTCGCGCGATGCGCTGCTGCCCGCACTCGACCGGCTGATGGCAGCGCTTGACGCTAAGGCGCGGGCCTTTGCCGATATCGTCAAGATCGGCCGCACGCATACGCAGGACGCCACCCCGCTGACGCTGGGCCAGGAATTTTCCGGCTATGTCGCGCAGCTGAAAAGCTGCCGGGCGCGGATCGAAAGCGCATTGGAGAACGACATCCGCAAGCTCGCGATCGGCGGCACCGCGGTCGGCACCGGGCTCAATGCGCCCGATGGCTGGGCCGCGGATATGGCCCGCGCGATCAGCGACATCACCGACTTCGCCTTCGAGCCTGCGCCCAACACCTTCGAACAGCTCGCTGCGAAGGACGGGCTGGTGTCCTTCTCGGGCGCGCTCAACACGCTCGCGGTGGCGCTCAACAAGATCGCCAACGATATCCGCTTCCTCGCATCGGGTCCGCGCTCGGGCCTTGGCGAACTGTCGCTACCCGCGAACGAACCGGGCAGCTCGATCATGCCGGGCAAGGTCAACCCGACCCAGTGCGAGATGCTGACGATGGTCGCGGGCCAGGTGATCGGCAATCACCAGGCAGTGACGGTGGGCGGAATGCAGGGCCATTTCGAGCTCAACGTGTTCATGCCGCTGATCGGGTCGAACGTGCTCCGCTCGGTCGAATTGCTCGCAATTGGGATGGAAGGTTTTGCCACCCGCTGCGTCGAGGGGATCGAGGCGAACACTGAACAGATCGCCGCGCTGGTCGAACGGTCCTTGATGCTGGTGACGGCATTGGCGCCCGAGATCGGCTACGACAATGCCGCCAAGATTGCCAAGCATGCACACCAGACCGGCCAGACGCTCAAGCAGGCGGGCCTCGAGCTGGGGCTGGTGGACGAGCCGACCTTCGACCGCCTCGTCCGCCCCGCCGATATGGTGTGACCTAGCCCTCGGTCCCGAGAATGCGGTCGACCCCGCCGCGCGTTACCGCGTGATAGCTATCGCGGGTCTCGGCATAGATGCGCTGCGCGATCGGCCGGCCCCATTCGTCCTGGTCCCACAGCACCTGGAACAGCGGGCGCACGAATTTCGCGCGGCCGACCTCGGCGAGGAATTCCTCCGCCTGCGGCACTGCGGGTTCGTAGCGATTGGCGAGCGCCAGTTCGAGCCACAGGAACAGCTCCTCGTTATTGCCCGTGCCCGACAGGCCCAGCACCTCGTTCAGCGCGGCGAGTTGCCCGGCAGTGCGCTGCTTGGGGATATTGTCGAGGAAGCGCTGGCGCTCGGCGCTGCTCCACTGCGCATAGCCCGCCGGGATCGTGCCCTCGGCGCCATAGGCCGACACCGCGGCATCGACCGCGGCGAATGCTGCCGGGTCGGGCTCGGCCACATTCGCGGGCAGGCCCGGCTCGAAGATCCATTCGCGCAGCATCAGCGCATCGGCCTCGGCCTCGCCCTGCACCAGGTTTTCCATCATGTCCGCAAGGAACAACTCGCTGGTGGCGGGCTGGAAGGCATGGTTGTCGAACCACTGGCGCAGCCAGGCGTCGAACCGCTCGCGGCCGACGGTTTTCTCGACCGTGCGCAGGAAGAAGGCACCCTTGTCATAGGCGATCGCGCTGCCGAGCTGGTAGCCGCCATCGGTGCTGAGCGCGGTGCCGGGTGCATCCTCGCCGACTTCGGCCAGCGTTTCCTGGATATTGGCGAACATCAGCGCGGCTTCCTGCTCGGCGCGCTGCTTGCCATAGACCGCCTCGACGATGCGGTTCTCGAAATAGGTGGTCACGCCCTCGTTGAGCCAGCTGTCGCCCCACACCGCATTGGTGACGAGGTTGCCCGACCAGCTGTGCGCCAGTTCATGCGCCACGAGGCCGTTGTTCGACCGGTCGCCCGCGATGAAGGTCGGGGTGAGGAAGGTCATCACCGGGTTTTCCATCCCGCCATAGGGGAAGGCGGGCGGCAGCACGATCATGTCGTAGCGGCCCCAGCGATATTCGCCGTAGAGCTCCTCCGCCGCGACGACCATTTCCTCGGTGTCGTTCACTTCGCGCCATGCCCGGTCGAGCGTGGCGGGTTCGGCCCAGACGCCGGTGCGCGGGCCGATCGCGCGGAAATCGATATCGCCCGCCGCGATCGCGATGAGATAGGGCGGCACCGGCTTGTCCATCACGAAGGTGAAGGCACGGCGGCCGTTGCCGAGATTCTCGGGCTCACCCTGGCGCACGCCGCTCATCACCACGTCGAGCGGCGCGGGTGCGGTGATGCGCGCTTCCCATGTCTGCCGGATGCCGGGGCTGTCCTGCGTCGGGATCCAGCTGCGATTGAGGATCGCCTGTCCCTGGCTGAAGAGGAAGGGATGCACCCCGCCCTTGGTCTGTTCGGGGCTGAGCCATTGCAGCGCGCTGGCATCGGCGGGCGCGCGATAGGCGATGCGCAGCGTCTCCGCGCCGTCGAGGCGGATCGTCAGCGGCGCGCCCTTGCCGCCTTCGGCCACCGGCTCGCCCACCGTATGGGACAGCGCGCGGCCCTGCCCGTCGGTGACCTGCGCGATCTCGAGCCCGTTGGTGTCGAGCACGATTTCCTCGGCCCCCGGCGCGGCCAGCACGCTCAGTTCCGCCGTCCCGCCGACACGCTTGGCGTCGAAATCGAGGTCGAGATCGAGCGCGACATGCGTGACCCGCGCGACCTGGGGCTGCGCATGGGTCAGCGTGTCGACTGCCTCGGGCGAGGTCAGGATCGGCGAGACCATGCGGTCCGCTGCCGCAGCGACCGGCGCGGGCGCCGCTTCCATCGTGGTACAGGCGGTACTGGTGAGCAACAAGGCGAGCGGTGCGGCGAATTTACGCATGAAAGGTCTCCGTGAAGGGCCGGATACGCGACCCGGCTATCTGTCTGTTATTGCAGCGGCTTGGACGGGTGGCCGGTTCAGCTCCAGACCGCCTCGGGCGGCAGGCTCATCAAGATCGCGTCGATATTGCCGCCGGTCTTGAGGCCGAACAGCGTGCCACGGTCGTAGACCAGGTTGAACTCGGCATAGCGCCCGCGCCATTCGAGCTGGGTCTGCTTGTCCTGTGCCGTGAACGCGCTGTCCATCCGGCGGCGCACCAGCCGCGGGAAGATGTCGAGGAAGGCCTCCCCCACGTCCTTCGTGAAAGCGAGGTTGCGGTCGAACGCGGCCCCTTCGTCGACGGCGGGATCCTCGCATTCGAGGTGGTCGTAGAAGATCCCGCCCACCCCGCGGTGCACGCCGCGGTGGGGGATGTAGAAATAGTCGTCGGCCCACTTCTTGAAGCGTTCGTAATAGGTCGGGTTGTGCGCCGCACAGGCCGCGCGGAAACAGGCGTGGAATTCGTCCGTGTCCTCGGCATAGGGGATCGGCGGATTGAGATCGGCCCCGCCGCCGAACCACGCTTTGCCGGTGGTCAGGAACCGCGTGTTCATATGCACGGCGGGCACATGCGGATTGGCCATATGCGCGACCAGGCTGATGCCGGTGGCGGTAAAGCCCGGGCTGTCCGCGCTGGCGCCATTGATCGTGGCGGCGAATTCCTTCGCGAAATTGCCGCGCACGGTCGAGACGTTGACGCCGACCTTTTCGAACACCTTGCCCTTCATCAAGCCGCGCGTCCCGCCGCCGGGATCGGCATTGCCTTCCTCTTCGCGGTTCCAGCTGTCGTACTGGAAGCCGGCATCGCTGCCCGCTTCGCGCTCGATGGCTTCGAATTCGGCGCAGATGCGGTCGCGCAGGCTTTCGAACCAGGTGCGGGCGGTCTCGGTCTGCTGGGTCCAGTCGGTCATGGCAAAAGCCTTGCCATCCCCACCTCGCTACGGCAATAGCGAGCCATGGTTCCCCTTTCGTTCGCAGGCGAGGAATGGCTCCTCACCGAAGGCCGCGCGCTGTACTGGCCGCGCGAAGGCGCGCTGCTGGTGGCCGACCTGCATCTGGAAAAAGGCAGTTTCTTCGCGCGACACGGGCAGCTGATCCCGCCCTATGACAGCCGCGAAACGCTGGAACGCGTGGCGCTGGCGATCCGCGAAACGGGCGCGCGCCGGGTCATCACGCTGGGCGACAATTTTCACGATTCGGCCGGATCGACCCGGCTCGAAGAGCATGCTGCAGGGATGCTTCACGCGCTGACCCGCACGGTCGACTGGGTCTGGATCACCGGCAATCACGATCCCGAAATGGAAGCCCGCTGCGGCGGCACGCTGGCGGAAGAACTCGAGCTCGGTGGGCTGATCCTGCGCCACCGCGCCAAGGCGGGCGAAATCCGGCCCGAACTGTCGGGCCACTACCACCCCCGCCTCCAGCTCAAGGTGCGCCAGCGCCATATCCGCCGCCCCTGCGCGGTGGTCAGCGCGAACGATGGCCCCGGCGGCAAGCCGGGCGGACGCATGATCCTGCCCGCCTTCGGCGCCTTTACCGGGGGGATGGATGCCGCCGATCCGGCGATCCTGAAAGCGCTCCAGCCAGCCGAGCGGATCGATGCGGTGGTCCCGGCAAAGGGCCAGCTGGCGCGCTTCAACCTGTGGAACCGCGCTGCCTGAGGGCAACAACGGCGCGCAAATATGCGCCCCATTCGCATAACACACTTCCGAATCCCCGGAACAATGCCTACATGCTGGCTTTCCAATTACCGCAACCAGTTCCGAATACGGCCACCAAAGGAGAGTGCCCCATAGCCCGTCCACCCCGGCGCAGCATGCAAATGCCCGTGAAAAGCGGCCCGCGCTACGATAACATGATCAATGTGCCGAAAGTCCGCGTGATCGACCACGAAGGCGAAAACATCGGCGTTATGTTCACCCGCGAAGCGGTCGAGCAGGCCAATGAACTTGGTCTCAACCTCGTCGAAGTGTCCCCCAATGCGGACCCGCCGGTGTGCAAGTTCCTCGATGTCGGCAAGCACCGCTACGAGGCGCAGAAAAAAGCCAACCTCGCCCGCAAGACGCAGAAGACCCAAGAAATCAAAGAGGTCAAGATGCGCCCGAACATCGACACCCACGATTACGAGGTGAAGATGCGCAATGTCGTCAAGTTCCTTGAGAACGGCGACAAGGTGAAGTGCACGCTGCGGTTCCGCGGCCGCGAAATGGCGCACCAGCAGCTCGGCATGGATCTCCTCAACCGCGTCCGCGACGATGTCGAGGAAATCGCCAAGGTCGAAGCCTTCCCGCGCCTCGAAGGGCGTCAGATGATCATGGTGCTCGCGCCCAAGTAAGGCGCACGCCACACTGCATTGCGAAAGGGCGGCGCTTCGGGGCCGCCCTTTTCGTATCGGGCATCCATGCGCCTGGCGCGTTGCCCCGCCCGCGCGCCGCTGTTAGCAGTTCGCGCCAAGGGGGGATCGCAGCACATGGCGGCCAGACATATCGGATTGCTGGTGGGCGCTGCGGCGCTACTGGCCAGCATTTTCCTGCCCACGCCCGCGGGTATGCAGCGCGAGGCATTCATCGTCGCCGGGCTGGTGGTGCTGATGGCCGCCTGGTGGATGACCGAGGCGCTGCCGCTGACCGCGACCGCGCTGATGCCGTTCATCGTGCTGCCCTTTGCCGGGGTGATGAGCGCCAAGGAAACCGCCAGCGCCTATTATTCCGACATCCTGTTCCTGCTGCTGGGCGGCGGGTTCATCGCGCTGGCGATCGAACGCACCGGCCTTCACCGCCGACTTGCGCTGGGGATCCTCAGCCTGCTTGGCGGGCGCGGCGGACAGGCCGGCCTGCTGCTGGCCTTTATGATCGCCGCCGCGATCCTGTCGATGCTGATTTCGAACACTTCCACCACCCTCATCATGATGCCCATGGCGGTGGCCGTCCTCGCGGGCGGCGGGGTGCTGGCCGGGGACCGCGACGGGCTGGCGGGCGCCTTGCCCATGGGGATCGCGTTTGCGGCCAGCATCGGCGGGCTCGGCACGCTGGTCGGATCGCCGACCAACGCGATCTCGGTGGGGCTGCTGGACACGATGATCGGCACGCAGATCAGCTTTGCCGAATGGTCGTTCTACGGCTTTCCCATCGTGCTGCTCGGCGTTCCGCTCGCGGCTTTCCTCGTCGCGCGGGTCCAGCGCGTCTCGGCGCATCCCTTCGATGTCGCTGCGGCGCGCGCAGCGGTGGCCAATGAACAGCCGATGGGCCCCGCCGAACGGCGGCTGATGATCGTCGTCGCGCTGACCTTTGCCGCCTGGATGACGCGGCTGGTACTGGGACCCTACCTGCCGGAAGGGTCGTGGACCGATGGCACCATCGCCATCATCGCCAGCCTGGCGCTGTTCCTGCTGCCCGATGGCACCGGGCGGCCGCTGCTGGTGTGGGAAGAGGCCAACCGCGCGCCGTGGGGTGTCATCATGATGTTCGGCGGCGGGCTGGCGCTGGCAGCAGGGATGAGCGCGAGCGGGCTGGCCGACTGGCTGGGCAACGCCCTCCTCCCGCTGGAGGCTTTCCCGCTGCTGCTGGTGGCGCTGGCGGTGGTGGCGATGGTGGTGCTGATCACCGAGTTTGCCAGCAATGTCGCCACCGCCACCGGGATCATCCCGGTGATCACCGCGCTGGTGGTGGCGCTGGGCGTCGATCCGATCCTGCTCGCCATGCCCGCCGCGCTTGCCGCGAGCTGGGGGTTCATGCTGCCCGCGGGCACCGGCCCCAATGCGATCGCATGGTCGACCGGGCACATCCGCATCGACCGCATGGTCAAGGCGGGGCTGCTGCTGGACATAGCCGGCATATTCATGATCGTCGCCGTGGTGTGGGGAATGGCCGGGCTGGTCTAGAAGGCAGGCACTCCGCCGCGCGCGGCACGCCGGGACCCGGGTGACGACCGCCGCACCGCAAAACTCGGGCCGCACTGCACCCATTCGTCGTTCTGGTGCATTTTGTCGGCAGGGCCGCGGTCCATGTGTCGCACCTTGCGGGACTCGTCGCAGTTGAAACCAACAGCGGTCCACCATAAGGATTGAGCCGACAGCGGCGGTCGGCGGAGAAGCGTTCCTGCGGAGGTTAGGAACGGGCGCCGCGGACCATCCGCCTTGGCTCCCGCCTTCCTGGGAGCGCTGATCAGGAAGGAGGTTCGCCGATGAGCGACCACGATATCGACCCTACCTCGCCGCGCATGGCGCCCAAGCCCGAAGTCACCAAGATCGACGGGCGCGAACTCAAGCCCAGCACGCTGATGATGGGCTATGGCTATGACCCGGTGCTGTCCGAAGGCAGCCTCAAGCCGCCGATCTTCCTCACCTCGACCTTTGCCTTCCCCAGCGCCGCCGACGGCAAGCGCCATTTCGAAGGCATCACCGGCAAGCGCCCGGGCGGCGCGGACGGTCTCGTCTATTCGCGCTTCAACGCGCCCAACCAGGAGATCCTCGAAGATCGCCTCTCGGTGTGGGACGGCGCCGAAGACGCGCTCAGTTTCTCCAGCGGGATGACCGCGATTTGCGTGCTGATGCTCGCCTATGCCAGCCAGAACGACGTAATCGTCCATTCGGGCCCGCTCTACGCCGCCTCCGAAGGCTTCGTCGCCAAGGTGCTCGCCAAATTCGGCGTGACCTATGTCGACTTCCCCGCCGGTGCCACGCGCGAGGAGATCGACGCCGTGATCGAGAAGGCGCAGGCGCAGGCCGACGAGCAGGGCGGCAAGGTCT
>Ga0208794_1001484_pt1 | contig 10289 bp, 14 predicted proteins | sample 32_taG_FD_184106 | JGI IMG/M metagenome (GOLD analysis project Ga0208794, IMG submission 184106) | Marine viral communities from the Gulf of Mexico - 32_GoM_OMZ_CsCl metaG (SPAdes) (version 2) | ecosystem: Environmental > Aquatic > Marine > Oceanic | place: Atlantic Ocean: Gulf of Mexico...
CCCGACGAGCCCCTGCCCCCAGAGCGCCGAGACCAGACCGGCCGAGACGGTGTCGCCGGCCCCGATGGTGTCGACCACGACGACGTCGGCCACGGCCGGCACCGCGATCGCACCCTGGGCGCTGTGCCACGACGCACCCTCGCCGCCGCGGGTGACGACCACCGCCGCCGGGCCGAGCGTGAGCAGGTGCGCCACCGCGGCCTCCGGGTCGAGGTCGGGCCAGAGCTGGGCCAGGTCCTCGTCGGAGGCCTTGAGCACGTCCGTCTCGCGCACGACCTCCTCGACCCGCGCCACCACGTCGGCCCCCGTGCCCGTGATGGCGGGGCGGGCGTTGACGTCGTAGCTGACGAGCGCCCGCGGCCGCTCGGAGCGCGCGAGGGACAGCACGTCGTCGCTGCCCGGCGGCAGCACCGCGGAGATGGAGCAGACGTGCAGCCAGCCCGGTTCGCCCTCGCCGACCGCGACGGGGCCGAGGCGCCACTCGAGGTCGAACTCGTACGACGCGGCGCCGCGCTCGTCGATCGTGGCGACGGCCGAGGAGGAGCGCTCGATGGTCTCGGGGTCGGAGGCGAGGCGCACGCCGTCGCGCCCCAGCTGCGCGGCGAGGATGCCGCCGAGACGGTCGTCGGCGATCGCGGTCGCGAACCACGTGGGTCGCTGGAGGCGCGCCAGCGCGACGGCGACGTTGGCGGCGCTGCCCCCCGCGCGCTCCTCGACCGTGCCGTCCGGCCGGTTCACGACGTCGACGAGCGACTCGCCGACCACGAGCGCCACCTGTGCCGCCACCGGGTTCTCCACAGCCTCTGCCTGGTCCACGGCGCCACCTCATCACACTGTCGGTCGCGCGTGCGAGGGTGCTCGGCATGGAGGAGCACCCGAAGCTGACGCTCGTGCGCAAGCTGCTCGCGAAGGCGGAGAGCCCGGCGGCCACGCCGGAGGAGTCCGAGGCCTACACGGCCAAGGCGGCGACCCTGATCGCGGAGTACGGCATCGACCGCGCGCTCCTCGCCCGCGACGACCCGGGCAGCGACCCCGTGGGCGACCGGGTGATCGACCTGGAGGCGCCCTACGCACTGGAGAAGGCCGACCTGGTCTCCGCGGTGGCGGCCCACCTGCGCTGCCGTGCGGTCATCGCGATCCGCCGCACCGTCGACGGCAAGGTGCACACCGCCCACCTCTTCGGCCACGCCTCCGACCTCGAGCGGGCCGAGCTGCTGTTCACGAGCCTGCTGGTGCAGGCCTGGACGGGGGTGCAGCGGGCGCCCGTGCCGTGGCGCGAGAGCGCGGCGGCCTACCGACGCTCGTGGCTCGGCGGGTTCACCTACGCCGTGGGCCGCCGGCTCGAGGCGTCCGAGTCCGACGCCGTCCGAGCCTCTGCGAGCGGCACCGCCCTCGTGCTGGCCGACCGCACCGCCGAGGTGGAGCAGGCGCTGCGCGAGGCCTTCCCCGACGTACGCCGCGCACGGCCCCGCGAGCTGTCCGGGTCCGGGGGCGCCGAGGGGTGGAGCGCGGGGCAGCGGGCCGACCTCGGCACCACCCGCCTCGGCGGGCGCCGGGCGCTGGGCTGACATCTAGGGTGAGCCCGTGCCGTCCGTGCCGAGCTTCGACGCCCCCGACCCCGACTCCCCCACGCCGCCGTACGAGCAGCTGCGCGCCCAGGTCGCCCGCCGCGTGGTCGCGGGCGACCTGCCGGCCGGCGCCAAGCTGCCCACCGTGCGCGGGCTGGCCGAGCAGGTGGGACTGGCCGTGAACACCGTCGCCCGCGTCTACCGCGAGCTCGAGGCCGACGGGGTCGTGGAGACGCACGGGCGTCGGGGCACCTTCGTCGCCACGTCGTCGGTCGGCGGCGGGCAGGACGTCGCCGCCGACGCGGCGACGTACGTGGGCGCCGCACGGCGGGCGGGCCTCACTCGCGACGAGGCCGTCCGGGCGCTCGACCGCGCCTGGGACGACGCCGGTCGCTGACCCGCCGGTCAGACGGTCGGTCAGACGGTCGGCGTCACTGCCGCTCGGCGACGATGTGCTCCCCGCCGGACTCCTCCAGGGCCGCCGCGGCGTCGGGCGCGTCCGTGGTCGGCGCGACGTCCTCGGCCTCCGGGGTCGGGTCGTTGGGCTCGTCGTCGGCGGAGCCCGCGACCGGCCCGCCCGCCTCCTCCTCGCGGGCCGAACCGTCGACGGTGGGGCTGTCGGTGGAGAGCTCCTCGGCGGGCAGCTCGGCGGTGGGCGTGGGGTCGACGGATTCGCTCATGACCCCAACCTAGGTCGAGCCCGAAATGCCGAACGGCCCGCCACCCCTCGCAGGGGTGGCGGGCCGTCGTACGACGTGGGGTGAAGGCCTCAGGCCTTGTCGCCCTCGGTCTTCTCGTCGGTCGACTCGTCGGCAGCGGCCTCGGTGGACTCCTCGGGGGTCTCCTCGGCGGCGGCCTCGTCGGTCGTCTCCTCGGTGGACTCCTCGGCGGGGGTCTCCTCGGCAGCGGCCGGCTTCTCGTCGGCCTTGGTCGCGGCCGGCGTGGTGACGGCCTTCGCGACGTACTCCTCGGTCACGATCTCGATGACCGCCATGGGGGCGTTGTCGCCCTTGCGGGGGCCGAGCTTCGTGATGCGGGTGTACCCGCCCGGACGCTCGGCGAAGGTGGGCGCGATCTCCGTGAAGAGCACGTGCACGACGCCCTTGTCACGGATGGTCTTGAGGACCTCGCGGCGCTGGGCCAGCGGGTTCTCGCCCAGGTGGGCCTTCTTCGCCTTGGTGATGAGCTTCTCGGCGTGCGGACGCAGCGTGCGCGCCTTCGACTCGGTCGTCGTGATCCGGCCGTAGCGGAACAGGTCCGTGGCCAGGTTCGCGAGGATGAGGCGCTGGTGCGCGGGGCTGCCGCCGAGGCGGGCGCCCTTCTTCGGGGTAGGCATCGTGCTTCTCTCGATTCTCTCCGGCCGTACCAGGTACCGGAGTAGAGGTGATCAGGCTGAGGTGACCAGCCCGAGGTGGGGCGGGATCAGTACTGCTCGTCCTCGACGAACGCGTCGTCGTCGTCGTCGCCGTACGCCGCGAGGGCGGCCTGCGGGTCGAAGCCGGGCGCGCTGTCCTTGAGGGACAGGCCCATCTCGACCAGCTTGGCCTTGACCTCGTCGATCGACTTGGCGCCGAAGTTGCGGATGTCGAGCAGGTCCTGCTCCGAGCGCGAGATGAGCTCACCCACGGTGTGGATGCCCTCGCGCTTGAGGCAGTTGTAGGAACGGACCGTCAGCTGCAGGTCCTCGACCGGGAGGGCGAGGTCGGCGGCGAGCTGCTCGTCGACGGGCGACGGGCCGATGTCGATGCCCTCGGCCTCGACGTTGAGCTCACGGGCGAGGCCGAAGAGCTCGACGAGGGTCTTGCCGGCCGAGGCGATCGCGTCGCGGGGACGGATCGACGGCTTCGTCTCGACGTCGATGACGAGCTTGTCGAAGTCGGTGCGCTGCTCGACTCGGGTGGCCTCGACCTTGTAGGTCACCTTCAGCACGGGGCTGTAGATCGAGTCGACCGGGATGCGGCCGATCTCGTTGTCGGCACCCTTGTTCTGCACGGCGGAGACGTAGCCGCGGCCGCGCTCGACGACGAGCTCCATCTCCAGCTTGCCCTTGTCGGACAGCGTGGCGAGCTTCAGGTCGGGGTTGTGCACCTCGACACCGGCCGGGGGCGCGATGTCGGCCGCGGTGACGTCGCCGGCACCGGACTTGCGGAGGTACATCGTGACCGGCTCGTCGTGCTCGGAGGAGACGACGAGACCCTTGAGGTTCAGGATGATCTCGGTGACGTCCTCCTTGACACCCTCGACGGTCTCGAACTCGTGGAGCACGTTGTCGAGCTTGATGCTGGTGACCGACGCTCCCGGGATGGACGAGAGGAGGGTGCGGCGCAGCGAGTTGCCGAGCGTGTAGCCGAAGCCGGGCTCCAGGGGCTCGATGACGAACCGAGCGCGGAACTCGTCGACGATCTCTTCCGAGAGTGTCGGGCGCTGAGCAATGAGCACTGGTGGATTCCTTTCCGGCCTCACCCACCATTTGACGAGGCCGAACCAAGTGGAACGTGAACGAACGGGACGAGCGTCGGTGCGGTGGTCCCGGGAGAACCGGGACCACCGCACCGTGGGGTCACTTCTTGGAGTAGAACTCCACGATCAGCTGCTCCTGGACGGGAACGTCGATCTGCGCACGGAGCGGGCGCGAGTGCACCAGGATCCGCATGCGGTTCGGCAGGGCCTCGAGCCACGCCGGGACGACGCGCTCGCCGTGCGTCTCGCGGGCGACGATGAACGGAGTCGTCTCGAGCGACTTCTCCTTGACGTCGATGACGTCGTGCTCGGTCACCTGGAACGACGGGATGTTGACCTTCTTGCCGTTGACCAGGAAGTGACCGTGGTTCACCAGCTGGCGGGCGTGGCGACGCGTGCGGGCGAACCCGGCGCGGTAGACCACGTTGTCGAGGCGGCACTCCAGCAGCTGCAGGAGGTTGTCACCGGTCTTGCCGGTGCGGCGCGAGGCCTCGACGTAGTAGTTGAAGAACTGCTTCTCGAGCACGCCGTAGCTGATGCGCGCCTTCTGCTTCTCCTGGAGCTGCGAGCGGTACTCGGACTCCTTGATGCGGGCGCGGCCGTGCATGCCGGGCGGGTACGGACGACGCTCGAACGCTGCGTCGCCGCCGACGAGGTCGACACCGAGACGGCGCGACTTCTTGGTCATGGGGCCGGTGTAACGGGCCATGGGTCAGTCTCTCCTTGGGTCTCTGGTGTCGGTCAGACGCGGCGGCGCTTGGGCGGCCGGCATCCGTTGTGGGGCTGGGGCGTGACGTCCTGGATGGTGCCGACCTCGAGGCCGATCGCACCCAGGGACCGGATCGCCGTCTCGCGACCCGAACCCGGGCCCTTGACGAAGACGTCGATCTTCTTCATGCCGTGGTCCATGGCCCGACGACCAGCGGCCTCGGCGGCCATCTGCGCCGCGTACGGCGTGGACTTGCGCGAGCCCTTGAAGCCGACGGTGCCGGCAGAGGCCCACGAGATCACCTGACCACCGGGGTCGGTGATGGTGACGATGGTGTTGTTGAACGTGCTCTTGATGTGGGCTTCGCCCTGAGCGATGTTCTTCTTCTCCTTGCGGCGCACCTTCTTGGCGCCGGCCGCGGTGCGGCTCTTGGGAGGCATGCGTTCTCCTGAGGTCTGGTGAGAGCTGAGATGGAGGAAGAGACGGATCTGCGCTCAGCGCAGGATCACTTGGTCTTCTTCTTGCCGGCGACGGTGCGCTTCGGACCCTTGCGGGTGCGGGCGTTGGTCTTGGTGCGCTGGCCGCGGACCGGGAGGCCCATGCGGTGACGGCGACCCTGGTAGCTGCCGATCTCGATCTTGCGACGGATGTCGGCCTGGACCTCACGGCGGAGGTCACCCTCGAACTTGTAGTTCGCTTCGATCTCGTCGCGGAGCTTCACCAGCTCCTCGTCCCCCAGCGTGTGCACGCGGGCGTTCGGGTCGACCCCGGTCGCCGCGAGGATCTGCTGGGAGCTGGTACGGCCGATGCCGTAGATGTAGGTGAGTGCGATCTCGACGCGCTTGTCACGCGGGAGGTCGACACCAACGAGGCGTGCCATGAATGGCGTTTCCCTTCGATGTGCACAGTGGTGTCGGTCGTGTCGCGTCCTGGGTGTGGTTCCGACGTCTCGTCGGCACCCCGGCTCCGGCCACTGCTCCGGAGGTGCATCCCCCGCACGAGGCAGGTTGAGCGATCACGGTGGTGAGGTGTTCAGTTGTGCGGAGCGGGTGAGCGTGAGCTCAGCCCTGGCGCTGCTTGTGACGCGGGTTCTCGCAGATCACCATGACGCGCGAGTGGCGACGGATCACCTTGCACTTGTCACAGATCTTCTTGACGCTCGGCTTGACCTTCACGAGGAGGTCCTTTCAACGTGTCTCGGCTGATGTCACTTGTAGCGGTAGACGATGCGACCTCGGGTGAGGTCGTACGGCGAGAGCTCCACCACCACGCGGTCCTCGGGGAGGATCCGGATGTAGTGCTGCCGCATCTTGCCGCTGATGTGCGCGAGGACCTTGTGCCCGTTGCTCAGCTCCACGCGGAACATCGCGTTGGGGAGAGCCTCGATGACGGAGCCCTCGATCTCGATGACGCCTTCCTTCTTGGCCATGTCCTCACAATCCGTTGGCCGGGCGAACCCGGTTCATTGGTCATCTCGTCCACCGTTCGTGCACCGCACGACCCCAGGGGATCGAGCGGCCGGCCCGGGAACCTCCTGCCCGACCCGCGTCGTACGACGCCTGCCTGGCAGTGGACCTCGTGAAGTCGCTCGTGGGGACTCAATCCCCGGCGCAGCCGGACCACACCGAGGTGAGGTCCGGAGAAGACGCCCGGGCAGCCGCGAGGCACCACGAAACGGACCCACGTTGGGCCGACGCACTAGCCTACGGCCCCCGTCGGTCGATTCCTAATCCCGCGGAGCACCGGGGCACGCCTCAGGACGCGAGCAGGCGCAGGGTCTCCTCGCGCGCGGGCGAGGTGCCGGGCTCGGTGCCGACGGACGCCCCCGCCACCGGGTGCACCATCACCTCGTCGACGCCGTACGTCGCGGCCAGCCGCTCGATCTGCTCGCGGGCGGCGACGGGCTCGTCGACGACCCACTTCTCGAGCATCGCGTCGACGAAGGTCTGGTGGGCGGCCGCCAGCTCGACCTTCTCCGCCTCCTCGACCAGGTCCTGCGGCGCGAGCGGCTGACCGGTGCGCAGCGTCAGCATCATCAGCTGGTTGGGCCGGGCGCGGCGCAGCGCCTCCTCCCGGCTCTCCGCCACCACGGCGTTGACGGTGAGGAAGGTGCGGGGCTCCGCCAGCGCCACCGAGGGCTGGAAGGTGGAGCGGTAGAGCTCGAGCGCCCGCTCGGTGCCCTCGCCGCTGAAGTGGTGGGCGAAGACGTACGGCATGCCCTGCTGGGCCGCCAGCCGCGCCGAGTAGTCGGACGAGCCGAGCAGCCACGCCGTCGGCACGGTCCGCGCCTGGGGAGTCGCCCGCAGCGCGTGGTTGCGGCCGCCGACCTGCAGGGCCACACCGTCGGGGTCCATCATCGCCACGACGTTGCTCACGTACTCCGCGAAGCGCGCGACGGCGTCCTCGTCGTTGCCGGCCGGCCCACCGTGCCGCAGCGCGAAGCTCGTCACGGGGTCGGAGCCGGGGGCGCGACCGATGCCGAGGTCGATGCGGCCGGGGTAGGCGGCCTCGAGCAGCGCGAACTGCTCGGCGACCACGAGGGGCGCGTGGTTGGGCAGCATGATGCCGCCCGACCCGACGCGGATGCGCTCGGTCGCCGCCGCGAGCATCGCGATCAGCACCGGAGGGTTGGTGGCGGCCACGGCCGGCATGTTGTGGTGCTCGGCGACCCAGTAGCGCTCGTAGCCGAGCCGGTCGGCCACCTGGACGAGGGACCGGGAGGCGGCGACGGCGTCGGCGGAGGTCTGGTCGGTGCGCACGGGCACGAGGTCGAGGACGGAGAGGCGAGGAGTCATCACCAGGTGGCAACCGGCTCCGCGAGGCGACTATTCCCCTCGGTCCCCGTCCACCACCGCCCCGCGGCCCACCTGCACCCCTAGAGGCGAGGGGGCCGTGCGCACGCATTGGGTAGAGTGCTTCCTCGTGACCGAGACCTCCTTCTCCGCGACGACCACTCCCGGGAGCCTGGCGCTCAGCGGCGAGATCGACGCAGCAGACCACCGGGCCCTGAACGACGTGATCGAGAAGGCCAGCGATTCCTTCAGCCAGGACCTCTCCATCGACCTGAGCGACGTGACCTTCCTGCCGAGCATCATCGTGGGCGTCCTCGCCCGCGCCACCGTCATGGCGGAGAAGAACGGTTCGCGGCTGCGCCTCCTCGCGGTCGAGGGCACTGTCCCGCAGCGGGTGCTGACGGTCTGCAAGATCGGCTTCGAGACCGTCGGCGCCTGAGCCCTCGTGGTCTCCCTCGACTCCCCCTCCGGACCGGCACCCTCCTCCTGGCAGGTGCTGGCGGTCCCGCACGCCGACCAGGCGGCCCGGAGCGCCTGCCGCTCCATCCGTGACGACCTGACGCGCCACCAGCTGGCGGGCCGGGTGCTCAACGACGCCGTCATCGTGGCCGGGGAGCTCGTGATCAACGCGGTCGAGCACGGCCGGCCCGACGACACCGGCACCATCGAGGTGGCGTGGACCGTGGCCGAGGGCCATCTCGTCCTGCGGGTCGCCGACGCCGGCGAGGGTCCGACCATCGCCCAGGGCGACGTCTCCGACGACGGGATGCGCGGTCGCGGGCTCGCCATGGTCGCCGCCATCTGCGACGACTGGTCGGTGAGCCGGAACGGGCGCACGACCTTCACCGCGAGGATCCCGCTGTGACGGAGGAGCTGCGTCGCACGGCCTCCCCCTCCGCCCTCCTCGGGACCGCCGGGCCGTTCGGCGAGGGTGCCCCCGTCGGCAGCGCCGAGGAGATCGAGCAGCTGCACCAGCGCCGGCGCTTCCTCGACGACCTGGCCGGCGTGGTCTCGACCGTGCACCACCCGGCCCGTGCCGTCGAGATGATGACCGCCCTGCTCGCGGAGCACGTCGTCGAGTTCGCCCAGGTGGTCCTCCACACCCACCAGGGATGGGTGGCGGCCGGCCAGGCGGCCGGACACCGGCCCGTCGACTCCGGCGGTTACCGGGTCGGCCGCCTCCAGGCCCAGGTGCTCACGGAGCTGCTGAGCCGCCAGCGGCCGGAGCACTGGCTGCTGCCGCCGGACACCCCCGAGCGCGCCACCATGCTGGCCAGCCTCTTCGGCACGTCCGAGCTCGTGGGCCAGCTCGACGCGCTCGACGCCGTCGGGATCCTCTCGCTGCCCCTCCTCGCCCGCGGCCGAGCCATCGGGCTGGTGACGCTGGCCCGTGGCGAGCGTCGCGACCTCAGCGCCGACGACGTCGCCTTCCTGGAGGACGCGGCGCGCCGCATGGCCGTCGCCCTGGACGCCTGCGTCGTGGTGAGCGACAACCGGTTCGTGGCCGCCACCCTGCGCAGCTCCCTCGTGCCCCCGCCCGTGCCGACCAGCTCGGGGCTCGACGTGGCGTCGTACAGCAGGGTCGCGCAGGAGGAGGTCGCCGTGGGCGGCGACTTCATTGACGTGCACGGTCCCGACGGCGACAAGACCATCCTCCTCGGCGACGCCGTCGGCAAGGGCGTCGTGGCGGCCATCGCGGCCAAGCGGATCCGTGCCGCGGTGCGCACGGCCTCGCTGGTCGACCGCGACCCTGCCTGGGTGCTCGGCCTCACCAACAAGGTGCTGGTCGCCGAGGCGGAGTCCGCCATCGAGAGCTTCGCGACCGGGGTCTGCGCCCGCGCCCGCACCGGGGCCGACGGGGTCGTCGCCCTGGAGATCACGAACGCCGGGCACCCGCCGCCGATCATCCTGCGCCGCGACGGCCGACTCGAGTACGTCGAGTCGCACGGGCCAGCCCTGGGTGTCTTCGACGACGCGTCCTACACCTCGACCCACCACCGCCTGGCCCCCGGCGACACCCTCGTCTGCTACACCGACGGCGTCACGGAGGCCCGCGGGCGTGCCGACATGTTCGGCGAGGACGGCATCGCGGCCGCGCTCGCCGGCCTCGGCGGCGCACCCAGCAGCGCCATCGTCGAGCGCCTCGCGATGAGCGTGTCGGCGTTCGTCGGCGACGCCGCCCACGACCGCGACGACACGGCGATCGTCGCGGTGCAGCCGCTGGCCACCGGCCTCGCGTGACCGCAGATCCGGCCGAGCGCTACTGGGCCGCCGTCAGTCGCAACGACACCCACGAGGCGCGGTCGGTGGCGACCTCCCTGCTGCGCGAGGGCGTGCCGATGCCCACCGTGCTCGAGGGGCTCGTCGGCGCCGCGCAGCGGCGGATCGGCGAGCTCTGGGCGAGCAACGACTGGTCCGTCGCCCGGGAGCACGCCGCGACCGCCGTGAGCGAGCAGGTCGTGCGCAGCCTCCGGGAGGAGCAGGCCCGCCTCGCCGCGGCGGACCGCCGCCCGGTGGGAGCGGACCGTCCGCTCCTCGTCGTGTGCGCGGAACGCGAGTGGCACGCCCTGCCCGCGATGATGCTGGCGGCCACGCTCGAGCACGCCGGTCACACCGTGCAGTACCTCGGCGCCGACGTCTCGACCACGGCCCTCCAGGGCGCGCTGCTCGAGGCGGCCCCCCGGGCGGCCCTGGTCAGCGCTTCTCTCTCGTCGTCGCTCGTGTACGTGCGGCGCCACGTCGAGGCCGCCACGTCGGTCG
>Ga0208794_1001488_pt1 | contig 10268 bp, 10 predicted proteins | sample 32_taG_FD_184106 | JGI IMG/M metagenome (GOLD analysis project Ga0208794, IMG submission 184106) | Marine viral communities from the Gulf of Mexico - 32_GoM_OMZ_CsCl metaG (SPAdes) (version 2) | ecosystem: Environmental > Aquatic > Marine > Oceanic | place: Atlantic Ocean: Gulf of Mexico...
ATGAGGATTTATATTTACAACAGTGGTTGGTTGTTCGGGTGGCTAGCTGCTCAATACCCAGGTAGAATGGGTTGGATAATGACTCCACATGGGATGAAATATCCAGATCAAAGAATACCTTATGTGTTTGATAATGGGGTTTGGTCCGATTACATTAACGATAGAAAGTTTGACGAGAATAAATTTTGGGAAAAGTTAAGGTTGACAATTTCAAGACAAAAACCAGAATGGGTTGTGGTTCCAGACATGGTATCTGATAGAAAACAAACAATTTATAGATGGGAGCGATACGCACCAGCTATGATTGATTTAAAAATTCCAATGTTTATGGCAGTGCAAGATGGAATGAATCCAAACGATGTTCCAAAAGAAGCAAGTGGAGTTTTTGTTGGTGGAAGCACAGATTGGAAGTGGAGAAACTTAAATATGTGGACCGAAAATTTTAATAAGGTTCATGTTGGAAGAGTTAACACCTACAGAATGTTGAACATGGCAAATGATTCTGGGGCAGAGTCAGTTGATGGATCTGGTTGGTTTAGGGGAGATCAAGATCAATTAGCTGGACTAGAAAGATTTTTAGAAGAAACAACTAATACTAAAGAAAAACAACAAGAGTTATCAATATGATTATAGTAGCATTATGGTTAATTGGAATTGTCGGAGCTAATCTTTCAATAGGTTACTTCGGTCCTGAAATTAGTATCTTAAACGCCTTCTTGTTAATTGGCCTTAGCCTTACAACAAGAGACTATTTGCACGACCTGTGGAAAGAAGGCCATTTAAAATTAAAAATGGGTGGGCTAATAGCTTGCGGAGGCATTTTGTCATGGATAACGCAGCCAGCTTACGGTGGAATTGCCATAGCCTCGGTTACTGCGTTCGCAATATCGGAGATAGTTGACGCTCTAATTTATCACAGAACAAAAAGCATCAACAAATCCAATGCTGTATCTTCTATGGTCGATTCTATTTTGTTTCCTACCATTGCCTTTGGTGGTTTCCCGATTGCAATTATCTTGGGTCAGTGGGCAGCAAAAACATTCGGAGGGTTCCTGTGGTCCCTAGTTCTAAAGAAGGGCAAACTTGTAAAGCTAGGTGTAGTTTTACTTTCCGTTCTTGGCATTAAAAATGTTGATGCTCAAATAACTAGTGCGTTTGTTTTTGAAGATGAAAATTCTAATTCATATTCTACGGTAGAGTTTTTCCGACCTGGGCCAGTTGAAGTGTTTGCCTTCATGGATCACAACTTTGATTCTCCTGATGTTCGCTACGGAGAAATTGTAACGCACTTCAATAACGGTTCTATTCAACCAACAATACAGTTAGAGTTCGGGGACTCATCCTTTTTTGATATTGAAGAAGTTGTTCTAGCAGGAGCAAGATACAAAGGAATTGATTTTCTTTTAAGATCTGACGATGCAGTCCAGTTAACTTACGTTTGGTTTAAGAGATTCGGTAATATTCAATTCAATGGATTTATTGATGTTTGGGGATGGGACAAGGTTCAATCTATTGCCCAACCTCAGTTGTGGTATAATGTAAATGACTGGCTCGCGGTTGGTGGTGAATCATTTATCAGAATCAATGAGGGTAAGTTTTCCTCAGTAGAAGCTTTAGGATTTAAAATTAGCAAAGTTTGGTAATTATGACTAACAAAGAACTAGAAGAATACGTACCTTTTATTTTCCAGCAAATGGAAGCGATCCTAAAGGGCAAAAACCACGACTACACTGGTGGTGAAGATGCCTTTGCTAACTTCAAGCAAGCTGAGGACTTCGGAATAGATCCATTAGTTGGCCTGTGCGTTCGCATGGGAGATAAGATGAAGAGAGTACAAACGTACTGCAAGAACGGGGAACTGCAAGTAAGGCATGAAGGGATCGAGGATGCGTTCAAAGATTTAATAGGATATTCAGTCCTAGCCTTAGCAATGTTATCAGAAAGAACATACCCATGAAAGAAGAAACCTGCCCCAATTGTCACCAAAGGTACGTGCTTACCTTTAAGACCCCACACAAAACCTGCACCGTAGCATCAGATGAAGTTGATATGTTGCTACATGAAGTGCTTGATGAACTTGTTACTCCTGCAATAGAAGGAGTAGGATACGTAGTACAGCCAGGACACATCGACGTTTTTTACAGAGAAGAATGATTCAAGAACAATTCAAAGAACTAGCCTTACAAGTAAAAGAGATGCTCTCTTCTGATTCAGGGTACGTGAAAGAAAGCGTAGCTCCTATGATCGGAGGAGGGTTTACTGGCGATCTAATGCCAGTAGGCTATCATATGTTTCCAGTCAGGCAGATATGCAAGACAGAACTAGGGAAGACCCTGATGGATCAAGTCACGATGTTCTACCAGAAGTCGATAGACATAGACGATGATAACGATATGGTAGTGTACTCCGAGGCTTCACTGCTCCCTGAAGAGACGATCAGGATTCTTGAGGTCTGGATGCAGAGATTTATTGAAGAAAGGGTAGACGAGTTATGAAGACACTGCAAGTAGGTGAAGTAACAGAGGCAATGGAGCTTCTTATGATGGCCCAGAACTACCAAGATCAAGTAGACTTGATAACGGTAAAGATTACTAGGCTTTTAGGTGGCGTTAAGGATGACTTAATCCACGAGATAGTAGACCAAGCTGTACTTAACAAGGAGTCCATACAGTGGGTTGTTGAAGAGATAAAGGACTGGGAAAAGTACAGGCAAGAACACAAGGTTTGATTGAGCTAAGGACAACTAAGTACCAGAGGGATATGGCTAAGAGGTTAGCTGAAGAAATGGGATCTCTTAAACACTCTATGCTCAGGGGTGCTGGAAACATTAGAGGGCTTTTAGCAGAGATTGCTTACGCTGATAAATTCGACCTCCATCTCGCTGGTACGTACAACTACGATCTACTGACTAAGAAAGGTAAGCGAGTAGACGTAAAGAGCAAAGGTGGATGGCAAGTTCCTCAGCCTCACCATTGGGTAGCAGTTGAAAGAAGATTCGAACAAGACTGCGACTTTTACGTATTTGCTAGGGTCAGGAAAGACTTAGAATTAATTTGGCTACTGGGATGGATGCCAGCTATAGAGTTCAGGAAGAAAGCAATTCACTTCCCTCCAGGAACACCAGATCCAGACGATCCATCATTTAAGAACAAGTTAGATAACCTTCAAATGAGAAACAGAGATCTTAGACAATTTGATGAGAAATACAGAAATAATTAACCAAGAGCCTATAACAGATGACATCAAGGCTGGGGAGTACGGGACATTTATGTTCCCCGAAGATAATTTTAATGGCTACTGGCGAATTCAAACCGACAACCCAAGAATCAGATCGAAGATGCGTAAGATTTCACGAGACAATAAATCACCTTGGACTAGGGTGGGGTGGGGAACCTCTGATTTGTTTCGACGCACCTTCACTCGTAAGCCCACGGCGTTGGCCTTCTTTGCTGAATTAGGGCTTGAGTGTGGGTTTAGGGTCATTCAACCAAACAAAACGACATGGGAGCTAAAAAAACGATAAAAACTGCAGGTGTCTCGGCGGTTATGAAGAAACCTAACATGAAAAAGATTAAGCAGTCCGAAATCAAATTCCTGAGAGAAGAACTCCTAAGCTATCAAGGAGGACAAGACCCAATCACTGGTTTACAGATCACAGACCCTGTTCTTGACCACGATCATGACTCAGGAGCTGTTAGATGCGTTCTACAGCGTGAAGTAAATTCATTCGAGGGTAAGGTCTGGAATGCGTACAAACGATTTATACGGCCTCTGGGAGCCTCTTACGAGGATGTCCTGATTGCATTGATAGAGTACAAGAACAAGGATTACTCGAACAATCCTATCCACCCTAAGCACAAGACAGAGAAGGACAAGACAATCAGAGAGTACAGACGTAGAATTAAAAGAGCTAAAAGACCACAGACAAAAGAGAAGTACAGAGTTCTGATTAGGGACTTGACAAATGAATCTTAATTACTAAAGTACGAATTATGTCAGAAGAACAAATAAGTATATCGTTCCAGGATCTCGCAGCAATTATCAATATTATTGATGTAGCCTCTAAGCGTGGAGCTTTTGAAGGCAAGGATCTTTCAGCAGTAGGCCAAGTACGAGATCGCATCCAAGCGTTCCTAGTATCTCACGCAGAACAGACCCAAGAAAGCTCTGAGATCTCTAAAGAAAATTTATCATCCGATCCTGAAGACGGCAATCCCCCACCTGATAAAGAGTAACACGTTCTCTCCTCAAGTTACCTTATCACGCAAGGGCAGTGGGCGTAAAAACCTGCTGCCCTTTTTTTATCTTCTTGAATTCTTAAGAGCTTCAGCCCTTACTTTGCCAGATATTACTTTCCTCTTCCAAAGGTCTATTATCTCTCCCCTAGAAGCATTGTTGTTTTTAAGGTACTGAACCTTTTCTGCATTAGTAAGACCCATTAAGGTTCTTTCTCGTATACTAATGTTTTTCTTTTCTATGAACTCTTGTTCCTTGTGGTAGTTCTCTAAACGCCTTCTAATCTCACGGTCTTCAACCGCCCTGATTGCAGCATCCTTTGATATTTCAGGATCAAGATCTTCGTACAACTCTCTAATATTTTTAGCCTTTGTAGGCTCAAAAGACTCATAGCCTAATCCACTTGAAATCCTTAGCAAATCTTTAGAAGAAACCCCAGCTTCCTTCTTCATAATTGTAAAGATCTCGTTCTCGCTAAATCCTAATGTCTGAAGATTCTTGTAGTGTCTAGCAAGTTTGTCGTAGCTTTGCTTCGCCTGTGCGTTAGCTCTTTGGTAAGCTGTTTGTAAATCTGCACCTTGAAGCTCTTCTGCATCTCTGTAAAACCTTCTCTTGGTTTCCTGTAAGTTCTTTACGGAATCCATTATGTTAAACCTAGCTTGCTGTTTATTGTCTACAGCATTTACACGAAGTCCAAAAGCTCTCTTTGTCAGATCGCCTACATCGTACTTGCCTTTTCCCTCAAGAGCCTCTTCCCACTTCTTAGCTTCTCTAGCAGTAGGTGGAGTAAGCAACTCCTTGAACAAGTACATTGCTCGTTCTTCTGCTCCGTAGTCTTCTTGGCTTTCTAAGATGTTTCCAAAATCATCCTTGTTAGCGATTGCGTTAAGCAAAGGTCTTACAACAAGGCCACCATCAGTACCAAACTGGTCAACTACGTACCTAGTAATTGCATCTGGGTCGCCAGACAAACCAGCCTTTATAGCATCGCGAATAATAGCTTGAGGAACCAAGTAAGATGGATCTGCGTACCTAGACTTAGAGCGATCCTCATTCATCGTAGCAACAAGAGTTTTACCCCTGTCCCAAGAATTAGCTATCGTCTCTTGGTACGCTTGCTTTTCCTCATCTGTTTCTAAAGCAGTTTCATCTTTGCCCTTAAAAACATTTACTGCTCCAGTAGCTGCTGCTGTACTTCCACCAACTACCCCAATGACAGAGCCAAGTCTTTTCAATCCCTCTAGCCTCATAGCAGCCTGATCTGCTTTAGTGAGCTTTGATGGATCTATACCAAGGTTTCTTCCGAACTCGCCCTTAAGCATTTGATCGGCGTACTTAACTTGGTTGTAAACGTTTCTAAAAGTTTCTAGCGTAAAAGAAATGTACGGGTTTATGGCTGCTTTACGGCTAAGGAACTTAGCAGCACCACTAACTCTTTCGTAGTTAGGGAAAGTATCATTGGTAAGGTTAGCAGCTAGGCGTTTAGCACTTTGCTCATCTAGCCCAGGAAACATTTTAGAGATAGAATCCTGATTGCTCTTCCACAGTGCGTACCTGTACGTGCTATCAGGTGCAGAGTAAACCTTGCCCAATGGATCAATGATTTTCTTAAGTGGCTTAAATCCTCTTCCCTCAAAAGCATTACGTATATCTGATGCTTCTACGTTCTGATTGATTATGCCTAGAGAAACTGCATCCTGGTAGTCATCTAAGAACGCCTTCCTGTCTCCAAGAACTCTTTGAATCCCTGGTATCTTAGATAAAGCCTTAAAGTCTCCAGCTACTACCTGAGTACCTCTACCTACGTTTTTAAAGTAACGACCCCTAGGCATAATGCCATTAGAAAGAGTTAGCCCAATGCCAGAAACAAGCTGAGTAGCGTAAGCTGGAGCATTGCCCAAGACGTTCTTAGCCTTAACAAAACCACTAATGCTGTCCCAAGTCTTGTTAAAGTTATCCTGCTGCTTTGTCGCTCTAGGACGTACTTTTTCTAAGGCTATCTCGAACTCAACTGGAACATAAATATTGGAGTCAGTAATAGTCTTAAGGTTTAGTTTAGCTAAGTCCTCAGGGACCATATCACCTGGTCTTACCTGAACGCCAATGCCAGATCTCTGGACATAATCAAGTATAGCCTGATCTTCCTTAGCAGCTTGTCTCAACCTAGCAGTACCACTTAGTGTACCAAAAACCTTCTCACTAGGATCATCTATTTCTCCTAAGTATTTTCTTTCTTCTGGCCCTACGTTCTGCTTTTGTTTTAATGATCCTTGAAAAGCCTGAGGCACATATCCTCGCTCCTTGCCCTTCTGCGATCTAGCACTAACTGCTTCTAGCTCTTGGAGATGAACCCCAGCCTGCTCCATAGCAATTTCTTTGCTTACCTCTGGATTTTCTCTTATGATAGAGTTTGCTATTTCTTCTTGAGCTTTTCGCCTTTGAGCAGGGCTACGTACAAAGTTTTCATCAGTAAAAATTCTGTACTCTCTTCTCAAGTAAGGTTTTTCTGCAATGCTTTCCCTGATTTTAGAGGATAATCTTTCTCTTTCCTCTGGATCTAAAGCTCTGTAAAAATCTGAATCTATTAACTGAGCTATCTCCTCCTGAATAGGAGCCATCTCATCCTTGAACTTTCTAAGATCAGCAGCAATATCATTCAGAGATGAATCAAGATCAGCTTCACCAGTAAGGAATTTATCAATCTTATCTTTTGCAGACGGATCTCTCTTTAGTTTGCTTTCTATAGTAGATCTAATCTTATCTGCTGTTGCCTCTAACCCGTCAGCTTCCTTTCTGATTCTTTCTAAATCTAAATCAAGCTCTCTCCCAATAGCAGCACTAGGAGCAACCCTAGATACTGTACGTTTTGCTAGCCCAACTAAACCCTTAGCAGACTTAGGAAAGTTCTCTACAATATCACCCTTAGCTAAAGTTCCAGTAGCAACTTGAGAAAGTGCTTTGTCTGGATTTGTAGCATTAAGCAAAGGATCTACAACATTCCTAGCATCCTTATCGCCCCTATTATATGCCCTAGTAAGCTCTTCTTGACTCTTCCCAGCAAACTTAGCGTAAGACTTAGACAATGCTTCACCACTTGCACCTAATGCTCCACCAAGAACAGCACCAGTTATACCTGCTCTAACAAGTTCTTCTTGTGTAGGAAGTTTACCTTCAATAGACCCCTCGATAAGTTGTGCAGCAGGAGCGCTACCAGCACCTATAGCAGCATTAGCCAAAGCAGCCTTGCCAACCCTAGTCGCAAACTTACCACCCTTAGCAATCTTAGCCCCTGGAATAAAATTAAGAAGAGTATCACTAAAAACTCTTCCCCAGTTTATGTCTCCTTCAGGGTTCTCAATTTCTTGAGCAGCTAGACTGCCAGATACGCCACCACTAATTGCACCAGCTACATAACCTATACCTGCACCTACAGCAGTGCCTAAAACAGGAACAGCAGACCCTATAGCCCCACCTGTTGCAGCTCCAGCGTACTTAGCCCCCTCTGCAATAGCTACTTCTGCTGCAAGAGCTGAAGCAGTCCTGCCTAAAGACCCAGAAGGTTCAGCTTTGGGTTCAGGCTTAGAAGGAAGCTTTTTTTGATCATATTGCTTTTTAACATAATCAATAAGTTCTTGCTCTGAAGTTCCTTCTGGGTACTGTACTGTAACAGTGCTACCATCGGGAAGAGAAAGTGTAGCTGTAGGCATTTAAAGATTATAGGTTCAAGCAATTATTAAAAATGATATAGTTTGCTTACTTGCTTGCAAGAGCTGGACCTTCGCCAAGCATAGCCTGAAGATTTTGAATCTGTCTGCTTATTTCTTGAATTTCTTCTGGACTTCTTGCAAACCTTTCTTGGCTTCTTTGAAGAGCAAGAATTTGCTCACGAATTCTTGCTGGTGGCACATTAGAAGCCATGCTTTGGATTTGCTGCAATTTTTCTTGTCTAGCTGGGCTTCCTCCATCTATTAAATTAGGCATCAAAGCAGATGCTAAAGGTTTAAGGAGTTTACCGTAAGCCTCAAAAACAGATCCTGGTTGATCTTTTGATCCTTCACGTTGTTGTTCTACTGGAGCAGGAGGAGCTTCTTCAGCAGCAGGTTCTGATTCTGGTTCTGTTCCTTCTTCTTGCTTTTCTTGACCTGAAACATCTACACCATCTTTTGAAAGAATTTGAATTGTACCATCATCAGTTTCTCCACCAGTCTTTCCTGCTCCTGTTTGAAGATTTTCAACTTCAAGACCAACAATAGATCTTACAGTATCAGGATCTTCAGTGCTAAGTGGTTCGCCAGCTACTTTAAGACCTAAGGCATTAAGCATTTGAACAGCTCCACCTATATCACCTGCTTTTACAAGAGCCTCAGCTTCTTTGAAGTATTTTAGCCTACCTTGTACATTACTTAACTCAGCAGTAAGTGGATTCTTGGGATCTTTAGGAACAGTGTACATCGCCTTGTACTTTCCATTTGAAGTAATAGCATAAGATCCATCACCTAGAGGTATTGACTTAACGACATCAGGAGTTTGTTTTGCTTTAAAATCAAGAAAATCCTGAATCTGATTTGGGGCCATTAAGTTAGCTTGCTCTGCGGTAAGTTGATAATCTTTGTCTTGAGATAAGCCAACAATAGCACTAGAAAAAGCCTTATCACCCTGAACCTTTCTTTCAGCAGCTTTAATATCATATACTCCTTTAGCAAGAACTTGAGCTTCCCTTGCGATTCTTCTTTGACGATCTTCAAATTCACGCTCTGATTTAATAACATCATTAGCTAATTGAACAGCCTTTCTGGGATCGCCAATAAGCTTTAGCACCTCATCAGCATTTGCGTTTGCACCAAACCTTGCTTGAAACTCTGGTTTAGCCAACAAAGGCTCAATCATTTTTTTAGCAGCTTCATTCAATTCTTTTTTCTCTATTCTTTCTTTTCGCTTTTCAAGGCCAGAAGTAACGGCATTTAAGAACTGCTGACTAGACTGTGCTTTAACAGCAGCTATGCGAGGAAGCATAGAGTAATCTTGGCGAAGTGCAGCAAGATTAAGGGGTGATGATTTTTTAAGTGCCATGATAATTATTATCCAAGAGTAATGCCAAAAGGTAAATCAATAGGATCTTTAAAACCAATTTTAGGAAATAAACTAATTCCTGTTTCAAAAATTTTAGCCTGCTGCGATCTCCTTCCACTTTCTCGTTCTGCTTCAGCTGCTTGTCTAGCTATACGCTCTCCAAGAATATTCTGAATATCAGTTCCAGCAATTCCAAGAATTTGTCCAGGATCTACTCCAATATCAGGAGCCATTCTGCCATAAATACCAGACTCAATGTCTGCCATCAATCCAGCAGTAGCTCTTTGTTGACCAAGAAGATCACCTGCAAGTTGCAAGTTAATGTTCTTTTGCTCTTCACGTAAACGTCCTGCTTGCTGTTCACGAAAAGCAGGATCTAACGTTCTGCCAAGTGCAGCGGTTTGACCATAACCAGTTTGAGTAGCTCCTCTTCCTTCAAGGAAAGACAACGGACCTATTAGGCTTTCAGCTCGTGCGCCTAGCATATCAGACCTGCGTGCAAGTGATTGCATCAATGGGCTTTGGGCTTCACGTACTCCACCAGTAATTTGGCGATAAAGATCAAGTGCAGTCTCTGCTTGTCTAGGAGAAATTTCTCGGTTTAATCTATCAATTAACTGAGCAAATGCCCCAACTTGTGGACCGTATGATAGTGTTGTAGGCAATATCATGGGGACTTCGCCTTCTTGAAAAGGTGTTCCTGATTGGAATGCAGGGACTGCACTAAGCATCTGGAAGAACTTCTCGTAATCGAATCCTTCTCCACCATTGCCACCGTTGCCACCATTGTCTGGGCCTGGGGTTGTACCATCGTCTGGGCCTGGATCTGTTGGATCTACTGGATCTGTTGAAGTTGGGTCTGTTGGATCTTTAAAGTCGTCGTCTTCCATATCTTTTTTATCTGGGTCTGTGTCAGTGTCTACATCTGTATCTACATCTGTATCTACATCTGTATCTACATC
>Ga0208794_1001490_pt1 | contig 10263 bp, 18 predicted proteins | sample 32_taG_FD_184106 | JGI IMG/M metagenome (GOLD analysis project Ga0208794, IMG submission 184106) | Marine viral communities from the Gulf of Mexico - 32_GoM_OMZ_CsCl metaG (SPAdes) (version 2) | ecosystem: Environmental > Aquatic > Marine > Oceanic | place: Atlantic Ocean: Gulf of Mexico...
CGATTTGTCGAGACGGTACTGGGGGACGACAAATACACCATGATGTGTCATCGCGACGAACTAGACCGATACATCAAGGGGTGCATACGCATCTGTGGTCACAGTAGTACCACGCGGTACCACTACAAGTACCGAAAGCATGAGCGGCAGTCGACGCAGTATCTCGACTACATGGATGCTCACAGTACAGACGAGACGGCACCAGAGCGCACACAGGAACTAAAGGAGGTGTACGACGCTATAGGCAACATCAAATGGTACTACGCGGAAATGCTTACAACGTATTACCTTGAGCAACACACGAGCAAAACACTATCAGATGTCACAGGAATTAGCAAAAGCAGCGTCGCAGGAGCCGTCCGAAAAGCCAAAGAGGAAGTACGTAAGGAAATCCAAGCCCAAAGGCTTAGGGGACACAGTGGAGAAAGTGACGAAGGCGACAGGGATTGACAAAGTGGCTAAGAAAGTGCTTGGTGATGACTGCGGATGCAACAAGCGCAAGGAGTGGCTGAACGACAAATTTCCGTACGGCAGTCGCAAGGAGGCACGCATGTCTGAGGCTGACCGTTCGGTCATGGACAAGCTGATTATTCCAGCGTATGAAATGGATGTGCTCGGTGCTCAGGGTCAAGAGATAGTGCGGCAAATGCACTGGCACTACACAGGCACGCGGACTAAAATGAGCGGCTGCGGTGGATGCTACAAGAAGGCTATCGAATACCTCATCAAACTATACCACGCCTCGTGTCCGAAGAGCGAGTAATGTGCGCTGCCGCTTTGGACGGCTACAGCAGACGCAAAGACCGGAGCTTGACGCTGCGCTTCGTTACGGCTGAACAAACGTCAGCATTCGTTCATGGTATAGACCAACTCTGGGGGGAGTATGGCATCCTCTATTTCCGAGCGAGTAATGCCATTCCGGACGACGAGGTCAAAAACCTCGACAATCATAACATCGACATCTTCGACCAGCCCAAGACTCAAAGCCAACGCCTCCGGGCTGTGCTCTATAAGCTCTGGGTTCAGGACGGTTCCAGTGGAAAGTTTGATACCTACTATCGCCAGCAAACGGAACGGATAATCGAACACTTCAAAGCCAAACTGGATTAGGATGCCTCCTGTACCTCCTCCTTCCATTGCCCCTCGCTTTGGTATATGCGCACCCACCAGCCACCCAGTCGCGGTGCAGCAAACCCCTTCTCTACCTCCCAGCCTTTTTTAGGCAACTGCTTGTAGCTTCCGCAGCGGATGTGGTGTACGGTGCGCTGTTGCTGGTTCATGCGCTGATTGATACGATTGATGCTGACCGGCACATACCACTTGTTGTGGTCGTGACCCCTGAGCATAATGTCTGCATCAGGGTAGCGGGCTGTATCGAGGTCTACACCTAGCACGCCTTTACTTCGTGGTGCGTTGCCCCCGTAACCGTGGTGGTAGTGCATGTAGTAGCTCTTGCGCTCGCCAGCCCTCTGGTACACCCACCGCACCCATCCAGCGTACGCGCCTAGCTGAACCTTGCTTCCCGCTGCCTGTAGTCCAGCCACCATCCGTGCGCTTGGGTCGGTGTGTTGTCGCTTGCGTACGTTGGTCTCGTGGTTGCCCTGCGCGTACAAAGTCAGCAAGTCCTTGTATTTGCTTAGGTATTTCACAGCGTCGTCGATGACTAGGTCAAAGTAATCGGAGCCGCGATACTCTGGACGCAAGCCGCCCGGCAAGGAGTTACGCGGGTCGTACTTGCCGCCCATCAAATCCAAAAAGTCCCCGTTCAAGAACACAGATGCTTTGCGCTCCAAGGCTAGGTCCAGATGCCGAGTAAGCATCTTGCGGTCACAGTAAACTGAGTCGTAGTGTACGTCGCTCAGTAGCAACATCCAGTGCTCGTCCGAGCGGCTGTTAACTAGCCTCTTTATTGTGTGCGCGGTATCGCTGTGTCTTTCGATTGTCATGTTCGTAGAAGGACAGGCACAATGGCAAGACCCCCACTAGAGCCAAGCACACGCCCTCCCAACTGATTCCGTTTTGCACTACATCGTGACATGCAGTCAGGGCAACGGAGCCGCCCACTGTGCGTTTTGCACTCCATCGGCGTAAATCGCCTTTGGTCTTGAATGCCTCGGTCACGTCTAGCTTAGACATGATACCGAGCAGCGGATTGCTCAATCAGCCGAATGTTACTAGGTCCAGAATTCTGCCGAGCAGGTTGTCCATGACCTCCTTCTCTTCGCCGCGCATGTTCATCCACGAGTTCAATCGGTGGTAGCGCAGGATGTACTCCCAATCGCTTTGATTCAACCTGTTCTGCACACCGTCCAGCAGGTCTTCGGTGACTAGCTGGAACGAAACGCTCATGCCTCCGCGACCGCCCTCGGCGTAATCAATCGCATCGTAAACCGCGTCTTCAATAGCTTGATAGTTCACTTCTTCCTACGGTCTTTAAACATCATTCCAATCAGCACGTCAACGTACCCGAAAATCTGCGGGGCTGCACTAGTGCTAGGCAGCAAATTCATCACTGCCTTGACCGCAGCCAGCACAATGAAGATAAGCTCGACGTAGTGCGTCACGTACCAAGGTTCGTTGACCCCCACCAGAATCGGAGCGAGGTCGGGGTTCACAGGTGCAGAGGCTAAGGTGTCTGCAATCACCGTCAATGTATCAATCATGGTCAATTAACCTAGGTTAGTCCATTGCACGAAGGCTTCTCCGCCAGTCATGCGTTTGTGCGCTCTTTCAATTAGAATCGACAGCATGCCTAATGATGCCTCTTGCATGTCGCGACTGAAATTGCCCGGCGCGTTTGCCTCAAATTCAAAGTCTACGCTACCGTCGCCTTGGACGTACAAGTCAAACAACTCCCAGCCGTCGTCGTATGCCCAATCTTCAATAACGTCTTGCGTTATTTCTTCAAATCCGTTTTCTACGATGCCTGAATAAATCCTCATGTTCTTATCAATAATCGGGTGTTGCGCATACGATTGCGGCGTTGTACCACTCAAAGTAGTAGCCGTAGTCTGCCGCTAGGTCTTCCATTTTCGGAGTAATGTATGGGTAGCCGCCCCTGAACTCTCCGTAGTAGTCGAAGAACATTTGAATCATAGCTGCCTCTGGCTCGCCAAAGAACTCTACGCCCGCCTTTCTATCAGGGTCGAACTCTGCGCTAATGTCAAAACCACCAGCTTCGTAGAAGTGGTCACTACTGGTTTCAAAATTTCCCACGCTAAAACCGAGCCTCTTCAGCTCGCGCATGAATCCCTTTTTGTCTGCTCTTTTACCCATTTTCGTTTTCATTTGCTGCAATATACAGAAATTTGTACTTATCTGCAACTGTGAAGCTCGGGCATGCTTTGTTGGCGAACTCGTTGTGACCATGAACAGTGAGGTGGTCGCCGAATACTGTGCGCAAGCCTGAAACTAAACGCAGCCATGCCAGCTCTTGCATACTAGTCATAGTGTCGCTCGGCTCATCGTCGTACAAACCGCCGACGTAGGCAATGCCGATTGAATCAGCATTATGCCCCCGTACGTGAGCACCTTGAAGATGGAGAGGTCGACCCTGCATGATAGTTCCATCTATGTATATAAGGTAGTGGTATCCGATGTCCCGCCATCCTCGCCCGCCCTTCTCTTTGGGCATCGTGTGCCAGCGTCGTACGTCATCGACGGTCACATGCTGACCCTCTTCTGTAGCCGTGCAATGCAGTATGATGCGCTTGATGTCCCTCACAGAAGTTGCCAATCTTCAGCCATAACATCCACCCCGGCGCATTGGGGCAATTGTTGGAGCACCGCGTATTCGTAGTCCTCCACCCTTCGCGGCTTCCATGTGCCTCTCACGTCTGGACCCATTGGGCTACGGTCTCCGCTAACAACGTCGCGCCAATCAACGCCGCCATACAAATCGACATAGAATCGAATGTGCAGACGGTTGTAGCCGAAGTCAGCTATGCCGGGTTCTCCTTGACCTTTGGGCGGGTCAAAATCTATGTCCTCAACCCCTTGTTGCCGCAGGCATTCTAAATCTCCGAACACCTCAACGTATAGTGCCATCGTTTCCATCATCGCATACCTTTTTCTGCAAGCAGCAACTTGATTTCATCCACGGATGTCACCAGCTTTTCCAGCATGCTCATGACCTGTTGCTCCTGCTTTTCTAGCATAGCAATTCGCCCCTTTAGCTTGCCTACTTCTGTAGTCAGCTTAAAGTAAACGCCTAACAAAGCCCCCGCTAAGGTTAGTACCTCAAACAATGTCAGTGTCTCACTTGTCATTACGGCGCAGTTTCAAGGGCAGCAAGGCGAGCCAAGATGTCGTCCAACTTGGCATCTATCTCCTCCAGAATGGGGACCAGATGGTTCTCGGTATCCAAGCAGTCTTGCTTGGCATCATCGGTAAGGGTCGTTAAACAGCTCATGTCACGTCAAATAGAATAACTCCGGACACATTAAAGACGGCACTCGTTCCGAAGTTGTTAGTTAGCCAAAAGTACAAGGTGTCCCCGGCGGCAAACGCCGAAGTTCCCGTGAAGGTCGCCACAGAGCCTGTATACGCTGTGATACTACTGAACGAGGCAGTGCCAATTACAGCATACGTTGTTGGACCTGTCGCCTTGCGAACCTCCACCGTAGTAGCCGCTCCCGTTGCGGTAAGGTTATTGGTTCCCATCCATGAAATAGACTGAACCGTTCCGGCACAAGGAGCTACCCAACGATTGTACCTCTGCTGGGATGTAGACTCACCCTCAGTTGAGATGGGAATGTATACGTCCCGATGCGTACTGTCAAAGAAAGCGTAAGACTGAGCAATGTAGTTGGTTCCACCACCGCCGCCACCGCCTGCCGCCGGTCTCCACAGAGATGTCGCCGTATCATAGGTGAGCACGTCATTGTTGTTCGGAGTGGCTGTGTCTACATCAGTGTTACCTGACAGCACCCGTGCAGTCCCTCTAAACTCGGTCCCAGTATGTTGGAAGATATGCCCTGCTACCGGTGTCGTACCCGGATTCATGTCTTCCAAGTCGTTAGACCCCATTGCGCGAACCTCGGTCGTACCGGTTGCGTCTCCAATAAATACCTCTCGGTTTGGCAGGTTTGGAATGTCGTTGGAACGACCTGCGCCTTCAATCAGAATGCTGCCATTACTTGCGTTACTGCGCACTACCACTCCGATGTTTTGAATCAGCGCGGTGCCAGTCGGTTTCGTCGCAGTCAAGTTGCCGCTAGTGCCAACGTATAGCGTGTCGCCCTCTGCAAACGATGAGGTGTCTACACTCTCCAACACGCCAAAAATGACGATGGTGCCATCTGTGTTGTTGCTGATGTCACTGTCGACTACGCCGTGTGCTGACATGCTCGACGCAGCACTGTTGTCGGCTAAGGTTACAAGCGGCGTGCTGCCCGTAACGCCAGAGATATATACTGCCTTCCCCTTGACCAACGTAGAACCCGTCTCATTGCGCACAGTGAGCGTAGAAGACGTTCCGCCGCCAGAAGCACCGAGCAACAGGTTTTGCACCGTAATGCGCTTACTGGTGCCATCCGCGCTATCGGTGGTGTCGTCTACGTCTACAATGTGAATGAGGTCGTCATTAGCCGGCTGCACTGCCAGCTCCGTACGGTCTGTTACCTTGTTAACTGCCATTTCTTCAAATATGCTTTGAACTTGCGCTCATTAACGGTAGTTGCCTTCAATTCCGAGTCCTTGCAAGATTGCTTTGACGCTGTTTCGGGTTGGTGCTTTGGGGTCGACATTCAGTCCTTGGAAATAATTACGAGTTGTAGGTGACATGTCCTCATTCTGGTTAGTCGTGTACTCAGGATACAAGGACTGGTTATGCACGAGCCGCTCTATCAGCCGCTCTTTGTAAAACGATGCCATCGACTCCATGCGGTCTACAACTGGCTTAATGTCCGACAACGATGCAGCTTGACCGACTTCGCTTGAAGCTATGCCGATGCTGTTGTTGCTGAACCGCAGGCGCAAAGCGTAAGCCAGCTCGGTAAACGCATAGAAGCTCAAACACGGAATGATGTAGTCGTCCAGCAGCGTCTTGTAGTCGCTGTAGTCGACAGGCGTGGTCTGACCAATATCGTCATCCGCTATCAGGGTACGAATCTTGTCGTACAGCTGTGTGCCGAGCACAGGATGAATTTCTCTGTCTTGAGCGACTTTGATGTACGGTGTAATAACCGCGTCGTCGACTGTGCTGCCCAGCGGCGTATCACGTTTTACGCGACCGGGTCCAGCGAAAAGGATGTAATCTCCGGGTGTGGCTGCCATTACTGCATGTCTATTGGTCGGACTGCTTCAATTCCGACAGGTTCAACGTATGGGTTATTTCCAACGCGCTGCATCACGTCATCCCATTTGCTCTCTAACTCCTCTGGAGACAGGTTGTCCTCCTGTGCAGCAAACACTAGACGAACCCAGCCGTGATAGCAATTAGTGCCGCCCTTCCATTCAAAAATGTCGTACGTGCTCGCTCCAGCTGCGGCAAACTCATTATTGATGCCGTCGTCACTCATGTCGGCAATGTCTTCGTAGCGGTACATCACGCCATCCTCACTGAGGGCTACCATTTTCTGACAGAAATCACGAGACACGCCCGTCTTGCTTTCACTGGTGCTGTCGTTCTGGCTGTACATGTAGCGCACCGCAAACATGGTTCCGTCAGGACCAATCACATCGCCCCAGTCGCTGCCTTCCGTGTGCCTATCGTAGCTCGCCAGCGTCCCGCTGCTCTCAGCAAAGTTTCGGCGCGTGTGCAGCCTGCGGTCAAAATTAGTGTCGCCCACAGATTCTTGTTTGACCAGCACCCAGTTTGGGTTAGGTCCAGCGTGAGCAAACTTCAGCCTGTTTAACCACACGTCGCCCTGCGTCTCGCTGATGCGTTTTGGCTTGCTAAAGTTGTGCTGTTGTGCTGGTGCCTCCGCCTTTGCGTCAAGGTCAAGGAACGTAGCGGGCTGCAACACACCAAACTCTACAGGTAGCACAATGCTGTTTACAGAAAGCAGGGGTCGCAGACCGTCTAGCAGTACAGACTGAAAAGGCTTGATGACCGTATGCGTAAACAGGTCGTAGGCATCGCGCATCTCGTCGGCGTTGCTTCCAAATCCGCCACCAGTGTCGCGCAAGCCAAACAACAAAGGAGACGTAACCCTGTGACCAGACAGGATTTTCGCCATGACCTCCTCAGCCATGAACTCGTACGTCTTTTGCACATCTGGTGCTTGCAGGGTTTCAATCGTTGGCGCGTTGTCCTGTGAGTCGTTGAACGTCATCAGGAACTTGCCCGCGTTGGTCGCGCCGCCAAACTTGTCGTACAGCAACCTTTCCATCTCAATTCGCTCCTCATCCGTAGGAACGCCGTTATTGAAAGAAATTACAAGGCTGGGGAAAAGTCCCGACTTGATTGAACTCAAGTACAGCTCGCTGATGTCGCGGTCCAGCTCGATGTAGCGCGTGCTCCCTAAGTAGTCTGGCACGCCGTAGTAATCGCCAATGCTGCTGTAGCCTTTGATGTGCAACAGCTGGCTCGCGGCTGTGCGGTCCTGCGCACTAAAGGCAGGGATGACTTGCGGCTCAAATCCGGGATTGCGGCTATCGGTCCAGTCGTTGCTGTAGTAGTACGTATCGACTAGACCTTCATCGTTTTGCTGACCAGCTCGAATGCAAGCTGCGGGCATGTGATGTGTCTCTGCAATCTTGCTGCGGTCTACGCTGTAGATGACTTGCACATAGCACTGCCCATACAACTTTAAGTCGTAAGCCATGCGACGTAGGCAACTATCGTGCAGCAGGTCTTTCAGCTTCAGGTACTGGTCCGTATGGTCGTCCATGTGTTCGCTGACCAAACCCTTGCCGTAAATCATGTCTGCTACACCCTTCACGATGGCACCGTGCATTGCGCTGCCTGCTAGTAGGGTTTCGAGATAATGTGGGTACAGGTTGTCTTGACCTAGTCGCACCCAAGGCTGTTGCTGGTCCAGCTGCTCGACAAACTCTGGCGTGACAGGGTTTGCATACTGGACGAAATTAAACTGATGCTTCACTCGTAATATCGTGTTTCTTGTCCGCTGCTATACAACGTGTAAGTTACTGGGTCTAGGTCAGTGTAGTACACGCGCTCATCCTCATACAGTAGGACAAGATGGTAGTCTACTACTCCGTCAGGATATACCTGAATCAGGTCAGACTCATCGACACCCGGAAAATAGCCTACCGTCACGCGATACAATCCAACAGGCGCGGCTGCGGGCTGAAAGGCTAAATACGCCTGCTCCTGACCCGGCTTAAAGTTGCCTAACGTGTTGAACCAAAATGCGTAGCCAGAAAAGCTACCGCCCAAATGCTCCCACTGACTATAGATATAAGTAGCCCTGCCAGTTGTAGCGTCTATTGGGTAGCTGCGCAATCGCAGCAATTTGCCTGTATCTACCTCTAACGAGATAAACATCAGCCGTTGTAATACTTGGTCGTGATTGCCGCGCCCGGCACATAGGTGCTTCTCGTGTCTGCAATGGTGAATGCTGCGTCACCGCTATGACAGTGCATGTCAAACATGTCGATGAGGTCGCCTGTGTACAAAGTGATTGGCACTGGGTCAGGCAAGTCGCCTACATAATACAGGCGGCACTGGTAAATGCCCGGCACGATTTCAGTCTTGTCATCCTGCAACAAAACCAAAGCAAAATTGTACGCCTGCTCTCTTCCCTCTGGTTGTTTTGCCCCACTCACAACCATGTGCATAGTGTAAGTTTCCGTGCCGCCGATTCTGTCCATCACCAGCTTGCAAAAGTCATCTGCTACGCCCAGTATGGAAATAGGATAGCGGCGGAAATACAATGTGCTGTATGTGTCTGTTAGGTCGACCTGTATCATACTAGTAGATATAACAGAAACGGGGCATATAGCCCCGTTCCTAAATCAGATATGTCAGCAGGCTTATGCGTCCAGCGTGACATTACTGGAATTGCCGAAGGCTGTTGAGCTTACGTCCATAAAGAACGTCTCTGGCTCGCGCCCAGCCATTTCCATAGTGCAAGACACCTCATCGCCCATGCTCGTTCCGCTAGTCATTGTCAGTGTGGTACACTCCATACCGTTTGCCGCACCAAGCAGCAAAAGGTCTCCGGTGTACAGCTCAACAGCAACTTGGAAACGTCCCTGAGTGACTCCCTTCAGCGCATCGTATTCCGCACCGCTCAAGCCGTGAAACTTGAAACTGCACTGTTGCTCATCGTACGTAGTAGCACTTTCCATGCTGTGCGTCCGTGTGACAGTGACAGAAGCAAATTCCTTCTTCTGCTGGAACGTGTAATAGTTCTGCGCGTTAGGAACATCAGAAATGAGACCACTAGAGACACTGCCCCCAGATTGGTCGACATAACCAGCAGAGATGTACACCTGCTTTACTCCGCCTACGATTTCCTCGCAGCGAATAGAAAGTCCGTCAGTAATCGTACAACTCATGACTAGCTATTAGTAGGTTTTACCGAGAACCGCGTCGGTCGGAACACCAGACTGAGTACCAAGTCCAAAGCGCATGACGACACGCACGTTGTCAGAACCGTCGTACTGGTACACGGGGATGTACTGCACCTGAGTGTAGTCCGTCCGCAGGTTGCTACCAACAAACAGGTTAGACTGCGTGGTCAACAGAATAGCATCGTCGAACATACCGGGGCAACGACGAATCGGAGTGCCGAGGTAGGTAAGGGTGCTCAGGTTCTGATTGACGCTGGCGTTGTTCACGCCCTGACCGTTGCCGTACGTCACACTGTCGTCACTTGCGGCAGAAGTCAGTGCTCCACCAGCCGTAGCCAAAGCCTGCTGGTACAAGGCAAACGTCTTAGGGCTGACGTAGAAGTTCAGGTCAGGCTTTGCCATGATAGCCGACTTATCGGTAGCCGCTTTCTGGTGAACCAGACCAAACCCGTTGATGACGTTGTTAGCCGTGATAGCAGTGATGTCCTGCGTCGTAGCTCCTGCGAGGCTCGAATTAGTCAAACCATCAGCGTCGAGAGTTCCGTCGTTGCTCAAGAAGCCTTGGTCCATGACCGTGCCTCCTTGCCAAATCAAGGTCTCGACAGACTCAGCCGTCTTTGCAGCAATCTCTCCCAGCACAAAGTTGCGGAACTCATCGACAGCCCAATCGCTGTTACGAGTGCCACGAACGGCATGCCACGTAGGAAGGATAGTGCCACGGCAGAGCTGCTCGTTGACTTGCAGGTCGCTCAGGGTCAAGGTCCGCTCCGTGAGGCTGAC
>Ga0208794_1001496_pt1 | contig 10238 bp, 11 predicted proteins | sample 32_taG_FD_184106 | JGI IMG/M metagenome (GOLD analysis project Ga0208794, IMG submission 184106) | Marine viral communities from the Gulf of Mexico - 32_GoM_OMZ_CsCl metaG (SPAdes) (version 2) | ecosystem: Environmental > Aquatic > Marine > Oceanic | place: Atlantic Ocean: Gulf of Mexico...
CCATCTCCATCGCGGCTGCCGACAGCCTGCGCATCGCCGCAAAGCCCGGCGCCGAGATGCCCACCACCACCGGCAGCCCGCCCGCATGCGCGATCACCTCGCGCACGACCGACAGGCTCTCCTCCGGCTCGAGCTTCTGCGCTTCGCCCATGATCCCGAGGATGGTCAGCCCGTCGACGCCGCAGCCGACATAGCGCTCGGTCATCCGGCCGAGCGAAGCCATGTCGAGCGCGCCGTCCGGCAGGAACGGCGTCGGCGCGATGGCGAAGACGCCGCGCGTCTCGGCGGAGATCATTCTGCGCCCTCCTTCCAGGCGGCGTAGCGGGCGCGGGTCGCCTCGTTCATCGGGTAGAGTCCGGGCAGCTTTTCGCCGCGCTCCACCTCCTCGACGATCCAGCCCTCCATCCGCTCCTGCTCGATGGCCTCGCGCGTCACCTCCTCGACGAGGGCGGCGGGGATCACCACCGCGCCGTCGGCATCGGCCACGATCATGTCGCCCGGCACCACGCAGACCCCGCCGCAGCCGATCGTCTCCTGCCAGCCGGTGAAGGTCAGCCCGGCCACCGAGGGGGGCGCGGCGGCGCCGCGTGCCCAGATCGGCAGGCCGGTCGCGGCCACACCGGCCCGGTCGCGGATCACCCCGTCGGTGACCAGCCCGGCCGCGCCGCGCTTGACCATCCGCGCGCAGAGGATGTCGCCGAAGACGCCGGCATCGGTGATGCCCATCGCGTCGATCACCGCGATGGCGCCTTCGGGCATCTCCTCGATCGCCGCGCGGGTCGAGATCGGGCTGCTCCATGAGGCCGGCGTCGCCAGATCCTCGCGCGCGGGCACGAAGCGGAAGGTGAAGGCGGGACCGACGATCCGGGTCTCGCCCTCGGGCATCGGCATGGCGCCGCGGATCCAGACGTTGCGCAGCTCCTTCTTCAGCAGGACCGTGGTCAGCGTGGCGGTGGTGACGCCGCGCAGCGCGGCGATCGGGTCGGTCTCAAGGGTCATCGTCATCCTCGCTCCTCGGCCCCGCGGGGCCGCTCATGCGGCGCAGACTGAGCGGAAACGCCGGGACTGCCAAGCCATGATCGCCGATCGAAAAAATGCGCCAACGGACCGACCCGATCTGTCGCTGGGCGGTTGGGTCCGGTTAGGCTCCGACGGAGCAGATGCAATTCACAAGATGGCAGGCCCATGAGTTCAGGACTTTTCGCACTTCTCGACGACGTCGCCCTGATCGCCCGGACCGCCGCGGCCTCGCTCGACGATGTCGCCGCCGCGACGCTCAAGGCGGGGACGAAATCGGCCGGGGTGGTGATCGACGACGCCGCGGTGACGCCGAAATACGTGCTCGGCTTCGTCGCCGAGCGGGAACTGCCGATCGTGCGCAAGATCGCCGTCGGTTCGCTCCGCAACAAGATCCTGATCCTGCTGCCCGCGGCGCTGGCGCTGAGCTTCCTGGCTCCGTGGGCGATCACGCCGCTGCTGATGCTGGGCGGGCTGTATCTGGCCTATGAGGGGGCGGAGAAGGTGGCCGAGGTGCTTCTCGGCCACTCCCATGCCGAGGCCGAGAAGAAGGCGCTGGACGAGGACACGACCGTGCGCGGCGCGATCCGCACCGATTTCATCCTCTCGGCCGAGATTATGGCGCTCACACTGTCGACAGTCACAGGCCTGCCCTTCGTGACCCAGGCGATCGTGCTGGGGCTGGTCGGCATCTTTATCACCTTTGCGGTCTATGGCGCGGTGGCCATCATCGTGAAGGCCGACGATGTCGGCGCCGCGCTGGCCGCGCGCGGCCCCTCGGGCATCCTGCCGACCATCGGCCGGGGGCTGGTCAAGGGCATGCCTTGGGTGCTCAAGCTGCTCTCGGTGGTCGGCACCGCGGCCATGCTGTGGGTCAGCGGCGGCATCCTGATCCACGGGCTCGAGACCTATCACATCTCCGGTCCCGAGCACGCGGTCGAGGTGGCGCGCGAGGTCGTGGCCGCGAACGCGCCGATCCTCTCCGGCGCGCTGGGTTGGCTTGCCGGGGCGACGCTGATGGGCGTGGTCGGGCTGATCGTCGGTGGGGTGCTGGTCGCGCTGAAAAGCGTGATGCCCTTCGGCGCGAAGGCGCACTGAGGTACGAAGCGCTTCGGGCGAGAGAGGCCCCTTTCCCGAAGCGGCGCGCATCGGCATCACGAAGGCGTGGGGCGCGCATCATCGCGCGCCCATCTCCAGCGGTGATTTGGTAGTCTTGGCGCGCGGGCTTCGCGGCCGGCCGTGAAGTGCACGGTACGGGCGATCCACCGCATCTGTTCGCCGGGCGATCAGGAGGAGCCGAGATGACCCGAGAACACGCAACACGCCGCGCCTTTCTCGCCACCGGTGCGGCGGCCGTCGCCACGCTCGCCACCACGGCATCCGGGCTGCTCGTCCCGGCGCGGGCGCAGGGCCTTGCGCCGACGCCCAGCATGCGCGGCGGCGCCAACAATTACCTGCCGGGTGCGCCCATCGTGGAACGCCTCGGCGGCGGCGGCTTCTGGATGACTGGCAGCGTCCGGCGGGCTGGCGATGGCGCGCCGCTACAGGGCGTGCGCATACAGATCTGGGCCCACACGACCGAGGGACACGAGCGTGACCCGCACAGCCACGGCGCCACGCTCACCGATGCCCAAGGCCGGTTCCGGCTCGAAATGCCACAGATCGTGCCCGCCTTCGGTCAGCCGCATGGCCACCTCGCCTATGATGGCGCGGCGTTCGAGACCGTGTTCCTGCGCCCGGTCATGCCGAGTTCGCGCGACACGAGCCTCAGCGCGGATTTCGTGCTCCAACCGGCCTGAGCCCCTTGGCTTCGACGCGTGCGGTCCTGATCTGGGGCGCTCTCGCGGTGGCCGTCATCGTGCCGGTCGCCATCGCGGCCAACAGTCCGCTGCTGGCCTGGCGCAGCCCGGTCTATATCGCCGCCGGCCTTGCGGGCGTCGTCGCCATGACGCTCGTTCTCTTTCAGCCGCTGCTGGTCGGGGGATATCTGCCCGGCCTGCCAAGGCCGCGCGGTCGACGCCTGCATCGCTGGGTCGGCGCGGCGCTGGTGACGGCGGTCGCGCTCCATGTCGCCGGGCTCTGGCTGACCAGCCCGCCGGACGTGATCGACGCCTTGCTTTTCGTGTCGCCGACGCCGTTCTCCGCCTGGGGCGTCATCGCCATGTGGGCCGTCTTCGCGGCGGCCTCCTTGGCCGCCCTGCGCCGACGGCTGCGGCTTCGCCCGAGGGTCTGGAGGCTCGGTCATACGTCGTTGGTGATGATGGTGGTCCTGGGCAGCGTCGTCCATGCGCTGCTGATCGAGGGGACGATGGGGACGGTTTCCAAGGTGGTGCTCTGTGCCTCGATCCTGGCGGTGACGGTCAAGGTACTGCTCGACCTGCGGACATGGGCCCTGCTGACGCGGTCACGCCGCTGAAAGCCGATCCTTGCTGAGGAGGGCGTGGGGATGCCTGCGGCGGCCCGAACACGAACAGGCTAGCCGCTACCTCCGCCTGTCGTCGTTCCCAGCCCTTCCGCCAGCGCATCGAAGACCACCCGCAACCGGCGGGATCGCGCGATGTCCCGATGCGCGACGAGCCAGACCGGAAAGGCGATCGGCTCGAAATCCGGCACGGCGCGCTCGACCGCCGGGTCGGCGTCGCCGATGCGATCGTCGAGGATGCCGATCCCCATTCCCCGGCGCACCATCTCCCACATCACGGTGAAGTTGCGACAGCGATAGGGGAAGTTGGCCGTCTCAAGGGCAAAGCCATGCGTGTTGAGAAGGTTCATGAGGCTGCCCTTCGCGTCGATCTCGATGAACTCGGCCCCCGAAAACCCCGCCTTTGTCTGCGGCCGCCCGATGCGGTCAAGATATCCGGGGGCCGCGTAGAGCCGGGCCATGGCGTCGCGGACCTTGCGCGCGATCAGGTCGGGTTCGGTGGGCCGAACGTTGCGCACTGCGATGTCGGCCTCGCGCCGCGACAGGTCGGAGAGGTCGTTGGAGACGACAACCTCGATCCGGATGCGCGGCTCGGTGGCATGCAGATGTTCGAGTATCGGCGGCAGCAGGTAGCTGGCATAGGCGTCGGAGGCCGAAATCGCCACCTCGCCCTCCAGCGCCTCGGTCTGGCCCCAGGCCGCCAGCGCCAGGGCGCGCGCGCCTTCGCCCATGAGCCGGGCATGCTCCAGAAGCTCGTGTCCGGCGGGGGAAAGGCGCAGCCCTCGGCCGGAGCGTTCGAACAGCGCCACGCCGAGCTCCGCCTCGAGCGCTTCGACCTGACGGCCCAGCGTCGGCTGCGCCAGCTTCAGGGCGCGGGCAGCGGCGGAGAGCGAGCCTTCCTCGGCCGTTACCAGAAAGGCCCGGGCCCGGTTCCAGTCGAAGGTGACGCTGCGCCAATCCATGCATTCCTGCATATCAGCTCGGCAATACCGGTCAATTCTCTGCATGGACGGAGGGGCGTAGAACAGGGTCATTCCGCAGCTCTCGACTGACAGGAGGCCGCTCATGCATCCCTTTCAGGACCCTTCTTCGCGCGCCTATGCCCGCGTGACCGGGGCGCTTTATCTCGTCATCGCCGTCGCCGGCGGCTTCTCGATCCTCTACGTGCCGGGGGCGTTGAACGTCGCGGGCGACCCGGCCGCGACCTTCGCCAACATCGCGGACCGGCGCGGCCTGTTTCACGCGGGCCTGCTTGGCGACGTGGTGATGATGACCGCCGAGGTGCTGGTCACGGCCATGCTCTACCACATGTTCCGCCCGGTGAACGCGACGCTGTCGCTCGCGGCGGCCTATGCGCGGCTGATGATGGTCGCGGTGATGGCAGTCATGCTGTTCTTTCACGCGGCGTCGCTGGCCTTGGCTGACGGGACGGTGCCGCTCCAAAGCTTCGACGCGGCCCAGCGCATCGAACTGGCGGGACTGATGCGCCACGTCCACGACGCGGGCGTCTGGATCTGGCAGCTCTTCTTCTGCCTTCACCTGATCCTGCTGGGCACGCTGGTGGCGCGCTCCGGCCTCTATCCGCGGATCATCGGCACGGGACTGATCGTGGGCGGCACGGGCTATCTCCTCGACAGCGTGCAGATGTTCGCCTTTCCCGAAGCGACGGTGCTGGCGGCCGTGAAGGTCGCGCTGCTGATCGTGGTGACGCTGGCCGAGCTCTGCTTCGCGCTATGGCTTTTGACCCATGGCCCGCGGGCGTCTGGGCGGCACGCTGTCGCAATCTGATCCCTATATCGCAAGGAGACCCACAATGAAGCGCATCTGCATCGTCGGCATTTCGGGCAAGCTCGGGCAATACATGGTCAAACACGCGCTCGCTCGCGGATACGAGGTGACCGGCGTCTGCCGCCCCGAAAGCGTCGGCAAGCTCGACAGGTTCGCGGGCCGCATCACCATTCATCCCGGCCGCACCGACGATCGGGCGGTGATCGCCAAGGCCACCGAAGGCTGCGACGGCGTGCTGGTGGTCCTCGCGCCTTGGGGGGTGCAGGACTACGCCTCAGGCACCGCGCGCGCCGTGCTCGACCTCGCCCCGCCCGCGGCGCGGCTGGTCTTCTCCTGCGGCTGGCACATTAGCCGCGACGGCATCGACCGTTATGGCTGGAAGATCCGCGCCATCGTCGCGATCGGCGGCCCGATCCTGAGGGCGCTGCGGCTTGTCGATCTAGACGATCAGGTCCGCGCGACGGATCTCGTCTTCGCGTCGAGCCGCGACTGGACCGTGGTGCGCGGCTCCGACCTGGAGGAGGGCGAGAGCGAGGGCCTGCCGGTCTGGGCCCGCCATGTTGGCGACCCGGTCCTCGCAAGCAACCTGACCCGGCGCACCGATTTCGCGCTGTTCATGGTGGCAGCGCTGACCGATCCGGCGCTCATTCGCGAGGCGCCCGCGATCACCGGGCGGAACGGCGCGTCGGTCCGTGCCAACGCGCCACAGGTAACCGGGGCCGTGCAGGTAAGGCAGTGAGTCCGGTCATCAGGCGTCCTTGCCATCGCATTCGGGTCTGTCGCGCGATCCGACCCCGATGACGTCACCGCCGGCTCTGCCTGGGGGCTTTCATCGACACGCGGAGCGCTGGCCCTTCACCTGAGCAAAAGAGGGTATCTCCATTCGAAATCCTCATGCAGATCCTCGGGCAGGCCGATGTCGCGCCGCAGATGCGCGTTGCAGGAAGGGCTGCGCCTGTTGTGTCTAATAATACGAAACATGATGCCGAACACGGGCGCGCTCCTCTGATGATCCATTCTTCGGCTTGATCATCGACGGGCCCTGCGCTTGAGTGAAACGGATAGACGACATGGCATCCATCAATCCTGCTCATGATACTCGAATCCACGGCGCTTCCTTCGATGACCTGCCTCCGCGTCTTTGCGGCGGTGGCGGAGCTTCGCAATTTCACCAGGGCGGCCGAGGCGCTGGGCCTGACGCAGACCGCAGTCAGTCACCAGATCGCGCAGCTCGAGGCCTTCGTCGGGCAGCCGGTTCTGGTCCGAAGCCGCTCAGGTGCTTCGCTCACGCCGCTCGGTCAGGCGCTGCTGCCCTCGGTCGAAGGCGGTCTGGCGCTTCTGCGCGACGGCTTCGCCACGGCGCGCCGGGCAGGGATGACCGGGCGGCTCGTGGTCCAGAGCACGCCCGAATTCGGCACACAGTGGCTGGCGCCGCGGCTCGAGCGGTTCCTCAAGGCCCATCCCGGAATCGGCGTCAGCCTGACGATGGATTACCGGCGCGCGGATCTGCGTGCCGGAGAAGCGGATATCGCCATCTGGCTCGGCGGCGGGAGCCCGGATCTCGACAGCCGGCGTCTGGGGCTCGAGGAGGAGTTCGCGGTCTGCGCCCCCGCGCTCGCGGACCGGCTCCCCGCGACAAAGGCCTTCGGAGCCGCCCCCTTGCTACGCTACAGGGGCGGGCGTCACACGGTGCTCGATTGGGAGCGTTGGCTCGTCCAAATCTTCGGCGAAGCCGCCGCAGGCGAGCCTTGGATCAGGCAGCATCTCGCGGATCCGACGGGTGGGGAGCTCGAGTCCTTTGCCGAGATGATGGATGCCTGCCGCGCGGGGCAGGGCTTTGCCCTAGTGCGGTCGTCTCTTGTCGCCGACGACCTCGCCGCCGGACGGCTCGTCCGGCCGGTGGAGGAGATCACGGTTTCGGATCTCCACCATCACCTCGTGCTCGATCGCGGTGCGGCGCAGCGGCCAGAAGTCGCGGCGTTTCGGGACTGGATCATTGCCGAGACCGGAAAGTAGCGACGGCCCGCCTCGCAAAGAATGCGAAGCTGCAATCCCGCAGGGTCACATCTCGGCGCCGGACGGCCCGGCGAAACCTAGGACAGCAACCGGCAGGGCGTCAGCCGCCGCGCGATCAGGACCTTCTCCCAGACCGGGGGCATCATGTCGGCCCCGTCGGCCGAGGGCAGGACCAGGCAGCCCTCGATCACCGGACCCTGCTCGCGGCGGGACATGGGGGAGGCGACATGGTCGACCTCCAGATCGCCACCGCCTCTGACAAGATGGGTCTGGCTAACCAGCGCGACCTTCCCCTCCTGCACCCGGGCGAGGTCGCTGCGCCAGTGATATTGAAATCCCGAAAGAGGAAGTTGCAGGACATCGAAGCCGGTGTCGCTCCGCTCGACCCATCTCAGCAGGGCCGGATTGGCTTCGAGCATCCGAAAGCGCGTGATCGGCGCTGAGGTGTCCACCCAGACGCGGTAATAGGGCAGGTGCTGCCCTCCGATCCGCCGCAGGCCTGCCGAGATGGAATGGCCGGAGCGCAGGGCGGCGAGAAGCTCAAGGGTCGGCGATTGGAGTTGCGCGTCCAAGGCGCCGGCATGTTCCGGCTCCTTGAAGGCGCGGACCTTGCCGAGAAGGCTCTGGGCCCAGGTGATCTGGGGAACGATGGTTCTTGGCAGGCTGCGGGGCGCGATGGTCATGGATGGGTCTCGAAAAAAAGGCGGACCAAGGCGGGACAGGCCTTGGTCCACCGAAGGCGGTAGGCAGTTGACAGGCGGTCGTCAGGATTGTGGCGCAGCGGAGCGCTTCAGGCGGGCAAGGGCTGCATCATGCGCGGCCTGGTTGGCGCGGAGCCGGTGCTGGTGCCACATGAGTATGTGAAAATCCTCCTTCATCGATGAGGGCAACGCGGCGAAGCGTGCCTGCTGGCGCTGCTGGACGCGGCGCAGTCGGTCGGCCAGGTCGGACTCCGACCCCTGGCGGGGACGTGGCACGACACGACCGACAGCGACGGAGGACGGGTCGGGCCTGCAGGGCGCCTGACAGGGTGCATCCTGCGGGATGTCCGGCGCGTCCCTCCGGTTTGCACCTGCACCCGCCTGAGGCAGGTCCAAGGATCTGGTGCGGCCGCCCGAGGCACGGGAGATGCATGAAGTCGATGGTTTGGTGGTACGTACCATCTGCTGCATGTGTCTGCCTCTCGTTCCCGAAGCGGTCTGGACCTGAATATGACAGCGGACGTCGGGAACTTCCGCCTCATCGTGGCGAATTGTGACAAGATGTGTCGGCGCCGTTTCCCGCCGCCGAGTTCGCGGAATTGAACGAGGGCGGTGCAGGAGATCTGCTAATGGGGTTGAGGGAGAATCCCTCTTTCCAGGCACGCGACTCATGACCACCGCCGCTTCGAACATCCTCGTCGTGGACGACGACGCCGAGATCCGTCAGCTCGTGGGGCAGGTGCTGTCCCGTGAGGGCTATCGGGTCAGCGAGGCGCCGGATACCGCCCAGGCCAGATCACGGCTGGCGGATCGCTCGGTCTCCCTCATCGTGCTCGACCTGATGCTGCCGGGGGAGGACGGGCTCAGCTTCTGCCGGGCGCTGCGCGGGGAGGGCGATCTCACCCCGATCATCATGCTCACCGCGAAGGGCGACGATTTCGACCGGGTTCTGGGTCTCGAGATGGGCGCCGACGATTACCTGCCCAAGCCGTTCCATGGCCGCGAACTCCTCGCGCGCATCAAGGCCGTGATGCGGCGCACCTCTCCGGCCAGCCCGAACGACAGCCCGCGTCCCGACCGCTTCATCCGCTTCGAAGGCTGGCGGCTGGATACCGCGAAGCGGGAGCTCATCTCGGATGACGAGGTGATCGTGCTGCTGAGCGGCGCGGAATACGAGCTGCTCCTGGCCTTCCTGACCTGGCCGCAGGTTACGCTGTCGCGCGAGAAACTCCTCGACGCCACGCGCGGCCGGTCGGCCATCATCTCGGACCGGAGCATCGACATTCAGGTCAGCCGGCTGCGCAAGAAGCTGGGCGACGATCCGAAATCACCCCGGATCATCAAGACGATCTGGGGCGATGGCTACCTGTTCACACCGGACGTGCTTTCATGAACTGGCGCAGCATGCGCGCGCAGACCACGGCCATCATCGTGGCCAGTTTCGTGTTGTCGCATCTGGTCGGCTACGCCTTCTATCACGTCGACCGGCAGGGTGCGCTGGAGCTGACCGAGGCGGTCGATCTCGCCGAGCGGGCCGCCGGCATCAGCCGCCTGCTGCGCGACCTTCCACCCTCCTGGCGGGGCGAGGTTGTGCAGCTCTCCGACAGCCGTGCCTTCCGGGTCTGGACCAGCACTGCCTCTCCCCCGGGTCAGGAAGAGATGTCCGAGGAGGAGAGCGGCGTGCTGGCCTATCTGCGCACCCAGGTGCCCCGGATCGCCGACAATGAGATGCAGGTGCGCATGCTGGAGCAGGTCTCGGACGCGATCAGCCCGCCGGAGTTCGACCCCACCAACCGCCTCGGTTCGCCGGCGGCGGCGATCGATTTGCCGCAGGATGGCCCCGGCCTCCTCGTTTCCATCCGGCACGGGCCGGAGGAATGGATCAACTTCCTCGGGACCTTCAGCACCCCGGTGCCGCTGTCGCCGGGGCTGCTCATGGCCAACCTCATTTCCGCAGTGATCGGGATTGCCCTCGTCGCCTTCTGGCTGGTGGGGCGCGTCACGCGCCCGCTCGCGCGATTTGCCCAGGCCGCCGAGGCGCTGGGTCAGGACCTGTCCAGCTCGCCCTTGCCGGTCTCGGGGCCGCAGGAGGTGTCGCAGGCGGCCCGCGCCTTCAACCGGATGCAGGCGCGGCTGCGGCAGCTGATTCAGAGCCGGACCGGAATGTTGGCGGCGATATCGCACGATCTGCGCACGCCGCTGACCCAGATCCGGCTTCGCGTCGAAGCGATGCCCGCGAGCGAAGACCAGACCAGGATCCTCGGCACGATCGACGACATGAACACCTCGATCGG
>Ga0208794_1001497_pt1 | contig 10231 bp, 20 predicted proteins | sample 32_taG_FD_184106 | JGI IMG/M metagenome (GOLD analysis project Ga0208794, IMG submission 184106) | Marine viral communities from the Gulf of Mexico - 32_GoM_OMZ_CsCl metaG (SPAdes) (version 2) | ecosystem: Environmental > Aquatic > Marine > Oceanic | place: Atlantic Ocean: Gulf of Mexico...
ACAGCGTAGCCTTGATCAGTTTCTGAATTAAGAGCTTTGTATCCAATAGCAACGTTTCTATCACCTGTTGTTAGCTGCGCCGCTGCATTACTACCTAAAATAGTATTATAATCTGCTCCTTGTGAAGCTGATAAAGAATTATAACCAATAGCTGTATTATGCTCTCCGTCAGTCAATGCATCACCAGCTAACCCGCCTACAAGTGTGTTTTTAGAACCTGTTGTAACTAATACACCAGCATTATATCCTACAGCTACATTATAAGCATCAGCACCAGCATTTTGTGATTCTAAAGCAGATCTACCTATCGCAACGTTTCTTCCATGACCATCTTCACTTCCTAAAGCTTGTAAACCTATTGCAACATTATCACTACCAGTAGTTAAAGCATCGCCTGCGAGACCACCTACAATAGTGTTTTGAATACCTGTTGTAACATTTGCTCCCGCAGCGTGACCTACAGCTACATTGTAAGCGTTTAAACCAGTGTTTAAATCTTGTAAAGCATAAGCACCTATAGCCACGTTTCTTCCACCAGCTTGTTCAGTAGTCAATGCTTGATAACCTAAAACTACGTTATCAGAACCTGTCGTAATAGCATCTCCTGCTAAATCTCCAACAGACACGTTATTGTTACCATCATTTAATCCTATTCTACCAACTACATCAAGTTTAGCAGCTGGACTATTAGTTCCAATACCTACGTCACCAGTATTTCCTTCTATTCTTATTAATTCATTAGCGGCAGCATCACCTAGAAAAACAAGATCATTTGACTTTTTTAAACCAATAGTAAAATCTATATCGTTTCCAGATATATCTTTGTTTGAAAAATTTAGTCTAGATGAAAAATTTGCACCTGAATTTGTATTACCTTCTATTGTTATTGCTGAGCCACTACCATTTTTTTTGACGTGTAGATTGTAACCAGGACTAGTAGTTCCAACACCTAATCTTTTATTTACATTATCCCAATAAAAATCATTATCACCTGTAACAGCATTTATACTGTTCCAAAAAGTAACTTGACCAGTAGCACCTGAACCTTGTACAAATGTTTGATCTATCTTATCCCATTTATCTACACCACCAACTTCTACAAATACAGCCCAGTCACCAACTTCCCAGTCAGTGATACCGTCTAAGTTTGTATTACCAGCTACAGATACTACGTAGTAATTACCTACAGTACCTACGCCTGATGCTAATGCTGGAGTGTTAGTATTAGCATCCCAATTACCTTGAAATACAAGACCTGCTGGTATACTTGCTATTTGTGTATCTACATATTGTTTTGATGTAGCATGATCGTTTGCTGTTGGAATAAGTGGTATTTCTACATCGCCTGAAAAGTGAGATGGAAGCGTAGAGTCAACGTTAATTGCTCTTGCTGTTCCTGCTACTGGAGTTGGCACAGGATCATTTTGTATTTGTAAGTATGCAAAATCTCCTTGTAGTGTACCTGCTGTATAATCAAAATCTAATAAATTAACTGCTATTGAACCTGAAACATTACCAGAGTTAAATGTAACATTAGTATGTTGACCTTGTAAAAACTCTACATCAGTTGTTGTTCCTGAATCCATTTCAGAAGTAACATTGTTTGCAATCATATACTGAATATCTCCGCTTGATGCTGCTGTTACTCTTGCTTTAGAAAAAGCGCCATATATTGCCGCGTTTGCTCCATTTACGCCTGAACCATCATATCTTCCTTCAAAATAACCACCTAACATTATACCTGTATAACCACCGGTTCCTTCAAATTCTGCTTTAGTGTAAATACCATAATTAGAATTAGCTGCTATAGCGCCGGTATGTTTAGTATCTCCATATAATGCTATATTAAAAGCTCCATTTGTAGTTGTACTCTGATCAGCTCTTATCGCATGTACTGGTCCTGCAGTTGCAGTTGGTGACGATGTAGATAAAAAAGTACCTGCTAAATCTATTTGCGTGGTATTTTCAGTCATAATAGAGTCACCTAGTAAACCATCTGGACCGTTAGACCATTTAATTATTGCATTAGTAGTACCAGTACCTGTACCAGTTGATGTTATAAAATTAGCAAGATCACTTAATGTAACACTTCTAGTTGGATTACCAGTTTGATCCATTTGACTTAATACAAATCTATCACTGGCTTGTAAATCTTTTGCTGTTATTTTTGGATATGAAAATAATATCGCCATGTTATAATGATTTAAATAATAGTGTTATGCTTAATTCACCAGTGTTTGGTTGAACATTACCTGTTTCTACACCAACTACTGCTAATTGTTCGCCAGCATTAAATTTTTGGTTGATGTTTGCTACAATATTGTTAGCATAAGTACCGTTGTCTGCTTGTGTTAAAGTAAATAATGGAACTGTTTCTGTGTAGTTAGCTATAATAGGGTTAGAGCCACTCGGCACTGTCCCAATACCAAACGCTACTTGATCACCAGCTCCGATCACCAAAGCAGTGTCACCCATCCAAGTAAATGCTATTGATATTAATTCAACATCTGTTGGAAGTTTAATAATAGGTATTTGCGTGTCACTAGTAATGTTACTAGTCCATTCCATAAAATCTAATCCTGAGGCTTGAGAACCTAGGTTGTTTATTAATCCAGTGACTAAATATCGACCAACTAAGTCTCTTATTGAGTCAATGGTAAAATTCTTTGTAGGATTTATTTGTGTACCCGCGGTACTAACTTGTGTACCGACTAATAAGTCGTTGCTTGTTGCAATTGCTGTTGGATATGTTGAAATTATTGCCATAGTTATTTTTGATTGTTTGTGTACATAGAATATACTTACACAAAAATAGGTAAATTTACTTTTTCCTGTGTAATATAAGATATCTATTATATAATACCTTACTCCTATCTAGATATTATACGTAGTATAATATCATTAAGGGGGAGAAATATTAGGTACTTGATCTATAAATGTACTGGTACCTTGCATGAAAACCTAAAAGTATATGAGATATTGAGGGGTTGGGTGTTCCCCCTCCATTTTTTTTTGCCATTTTGTCACAAAAACTCATTTTTTTTACAATACCGGCACTATTTTACTGACATTTTGTCACTATATATACAACTTTTACATACATTACTAAAATACTTTTTGACTTTTTCTAGAACGAAAGTTAATACGAGTTATTATAGATAATATAATAAACAAATAAAATAAATAATAAAATGACTTATACTAAATTACAATCACTACTTCCAAATGACGAAATACATTACATTGATGACTGTGAATGTTTCTTTGAAGACAATGAACTTAATATAAATAACTATAAACAATATAAATTTATAATATTTTCTGAAACAGTTGACTATTTTCAAAATACTATTGATACTTTAATAAATAATAATATAAAACATACTGTTGAAGTTGATGAGTGGAATCTAGAATATATATTAATATAATATGACATAATGACACTCAGTGCAATGACATCTTGACATATTTCACACATAAACAAATATACACTTTCGAATGTTAATACTAATAACAATTGATAATATAATAAACAACTAATAATAACTAATATAATAATAACTTAAAATTTAAAATTATGACAAACACTATTAACTCTAAAAGATTTGTAATTCGTAAATCTCTAATCGGCAAAAATACAACTATTAATGTTGAATTTAAAAATGGCAAATCATGCACTTATAATCATGACGAAGTGTATAACATTATGAAGTCTACACTTGACAAATTACCTTGCTTTATCAAATACAATTCATACACAAGTTCAACTAATGTACCTGTGTCAGTAAGAAATGTTGTTGAAGTAGTAACTCCAGAAATAAAATAATTATGCGAATTATAAAAGGTTATAACTCAACTTTAAATTGTGATTGGTATCATTGTACAATTGGTGATACCACTCATAGCTCTCCGCTGCGTGAAGACGTAGTAGCGTGGCGAGATGATATGTTGTCTAACTCTGATTACTACAAAGAACTCAGTGAACTTAGGCGTAATGGACTTGCTTCAATGTATACTAATAATCATAATAATTACACAGGTGACTAAAAAAGATTTATATAGATTTGCTAAGGCAAGAAGAGATAAGCGTGTAGAATTATTTAAACTAAGCGCAGACGAGATTAAAATGGTAGAACATAATTACTATTCGAAATTTAATACGAATTATTTTGGATAATAAAATAAAACAATAATATGAACACAATTAAATTTAAAGGTAAGAATACAATATTCTTAAATGGAATCGAGTACAAAGGTTATACAGTGGGTGAATTACCTCCATCATTTGGATTCATTAGAAAACATAATGGATTTGATGAAAATGGAAATGACTTATACAAATACGGTAAGAAACACTGGTTTAACTTCAAAGGTTTAACTTGGATAGAACCTCCAATGCAATGGTAAGTAATATGAAAGAATTATGCGAGTATGTATCTCAGAAGAGAAAGACTCGTGCAGCTCAACATAAAGAATTAGTAAAAATATATGGTGAGTGTAAAGGTATGGGAAATAGATGGTATAAATCACCGCAGAAATCTTCATTCCCAAAACAATATAAAGCGGCGTATAATAAAATATGGAGATGAAAGTAATAGATGATATGGTTTATCTTGATGAGATAGACGAATATGTAACTGTAAAAGAATATAAAGATTATGTTGAGTATATTTCGAAACATAATACGAATAAAGATTGATAATAAAATAAAACAAAATATGTATTGTAAATGTGGAAACACTGTGCATCCAGTGCGATTAGAATTAGGTTATAAAAATTGTGTTAGTTGTAGTACTACTGAAACTTACTCATACGTACCTATTATCACCCACAAAACTGGTAATACTATACAAATAGTATCACAAGAGGTTTCCGCATCAGTACATAAAGCATGGAGACGAAAGTAAATAAATACGAACGAGCATTATATCTATTGATTATATGTGGAATCTGTTTCTTCTGTGGTGTATTCTATACATACTACAAAATAGATCAGCGAACATGGAACGAAGATATATTAAAAGCTCGTGACATAGAAACGAGGTATTTAAATTACCCAACTAAAAAAAATTATAAACGAGACGACTTAGAAAGAATAATATATGGAAATTAATAGACCAAAAAAAGGTAGAAAATATGTATATGTACTAGACTTTGAAGATGGTAGAGTATATAGATATGATGTGTGGTTAAATGATTCAGAAGAAATAGAATCATATTTAACTGACATGGGACACTCAATAAGCAACATAGAGTGGATGGTAACAAGATTTAAACGAGTAATAAAATAATATGGATACAAGAAAAGCATATGAATTAGAAAAAGAAGAAATAGTTGATAGAGAATCAGCATATCTTTGTACTGAACTAGAAAGAACATTAGACAGAATAGTTAACTATACAGATCCACTTGATGAAGCTATGTTCAATAAAATAAAAGCATCAGCCATTAAATTATTAAAAGAATGGCACTTGTAATCATTGATAGATAGTTAGACGAGTAGGTTAATTAGGTAAGAAATAGGAGATGAAAGTCACACTAACTTACACATAACTGAATAGCTAACCGGCAACGTAAGTTGTTAGGTATCAATAGATTACATAACCCGGCTTAACAATAAATCGACGCCTTGGCTTCCTTAAGGTATCAGTTGTACAAAGCCAGTCGTAGTGACAGCCGGGTAAAATATTATGGGTTAAAACACGAAGGACGGTTAACACCTCAGAAAGCGTGGGTATGTGCACGATACCACCCTGGAAATAGCGGGATAGAGCAGGTGGTAGCTCGCGAGCCTCATAAGCTCGAGGTCGATGGTTCGACTCCATCTCCCGCAACTATATGACAATATGTCAATTTTATGACAAAATGTCACGAAACATAATACGAATATAGTAAGATAATAAAATAAAACAATTATGAAAAACGTTTGGCAACAACTAAAGCCTCATTATCAAATAAAGATTAGACAGGCTACGCACAAATATACCTCAGCTAAAAGACTTAAGTATACGCTTATGGCTTCAGGTGGTTGGTATGATTTAAACTTAGATACTATTAGAAGCATACTAATGTTTACTGATAAACACAGCTTTGATGTTAGTGGCACAGATATTATGTATGGAACAGAATTTTTAAAACCCGACTCAAATGACTAAATGGAAACAAGAACAATTACGACTAGAAAATGCATACGCACGTGCTATGCTTCACGAAGACGGTATCGTAGAAGTTACCACGAAAAGACAATGGGCAAACGGTACACGTCAATTTAAATTACCAACAGGACAATTACTAGCAACATATAAATCAGGTTATGTACGTAGATGTGACAGCAGTGATAGAATATGGCAGTTGAATCCTAAATACAAGCGTGAAATAAGATGGGTATTTCTTAACGGTACTGAATTAGTTACTCAAAGATTTACAACGTGGTCAAGAGCTAAAATCTGGTCAGGTTTAGCTAGATTAAACTTCTTACACGAATATGCAAAGAAAAATTACTTAAATAAATAAATATGGCAGAACTATTAACAGATGAGATAATCATCGAAAAACTAAATGAAGATGGCATCATGCAAGAACCTGATGCTCCATGGTTGCTAGAATATATCTATGAAAACTATGGTGGTCAACTAGATACTACAAGCGATTTTGTAGATGACAAATGGACTTTAAAAATATACAGCGAAATGACTTATGATGGATACGATATATTTTGGTGTACTTATGAAGATAAACCTTATGTATCACAAGATGGCTACTACTATGAAGATTATTCTGATTGGTCTGTAAAAGCACTAGAAGAATTAACCAATGGTAGTAATGTATGGATAGAAAATCATATATGGGATAGTATGGAGTGGGACTTTAATGCTGAACTAGAACAATGGTGGCAAGATATATACGAAGAGTTATATGATGAAAAGAAAGAAGAATTATTAGACACAGAAGAATATTATGAAGAAGATAAATAGCACATTACCAGACTGGTTTGATGGTCACATATATGATGAAGGTGATACAATAACAAATCCTTTTAGCGGTGAGTCTTATGACTTAGACGCAGCAGAGACATCTATGTATGACTTAATTATGGGAATTAATTATGTTGGTGATCATAGAGGTTGGGACGATGAAATGATAGATTTACACCAAAAAGCTTTATCTTGGTTTAGAACTGTAAACCCTAAAGCTTATATGGTATTATTAGACTAAAAAACGGGCGCGATGAGGTATTGACCGAGACGTGGTAAGTAGACAACCAGGGAATCCCATGGTGTTGAAAAACCGAGTCATGGTAACGCAGGTTCGAATCCTGCCGCGTCCACTAAAATTTAAATTATGGCAACAAGAAACTTAATAATGGTCGTAGACCGAAAATACAGTAGTAAATACCCAGAGGGTTTTGCTATACACCCTGATCTTGTTAATAAGCGTAGTTATGTTAATATGTATATGCACCATGATGGTTATCCTGAATGGCAAGGTGTGCAAATTGCTAACTGGTTATTAGCAGGTAATAATGGGTGTGCAGATGGTAGTAGATTAGCTGCTAAACTAGTACATGATATGTATTATGATAGTTGTTATTTATATGACAGCGCTGATAGAATAGATCACGAGTATAGATATATAATATGGAGTGGTGATAAAGATAAAATACATGTGAGTTGTTGGAATATGTATTCTAATGAATGTGTATTTGTATTAAAACCTGAAAAGATTATATCTAAATATATGGAAGATTATGATTATACTGATTTTTCTAATGGTGAAACTAGATATGGAGATAAAACATGGAGTAAAGATGATATAGCTGAATACAATAAGGTAAGGAGTCACGCTCAAAAAATAGTAGACATACTAACCCATGAAGACTAACATAAATAAATATTTCATATTTATTATGAATATAATTATATTATTACATGTCTAAAAAAGGATTTACAAACGAAACTTAATACGAAAAAAGTTAGATAATATGACTGATGAACAAATCGAACAATTGGCTCAACGCGTAGCTAAAATTATACTAGATCAACTACATGAAGGCTTGTTAGTTGACATGCAACCTGATGAAGAGGAAGATCTGCTAGCTGAACTAGCAAGATGTATGACATTGATGAGTAAATACTTAGCAGAAGAAAAATACGAAGAGTGTGAATTATTAAAAAAGAAAATTAAAACAATAGAACAAAAATTAAAAAACCTATGATAAAACCTATGCTTGCACACAAGTATGACGAAAAAAGAATAAACTGGTCATTACCTGTGTATATACAACCTAAACTAGACGGCGTCCGCTGTCTATTTACTAAAGATGGTGCGTTCTCTCGTACTGGTAAACAATTTAAAAATCTAGCTCATATTGAGTTAGCACTTATATCATTTTTCAAGCAACATCCTAATGTTGTACTTGACGGTGAATTATACAATCACAAACTAAAACATGATTTTGAAAAGATTATTTCATTAGTTCGTAAGCAAAAACCTACGGCAGATGATAGACGAGATGCTCAACATCTTGTACAGTTTCACGTGTATGACTATATTGATAACAAGTATGATAACTATCAAATACGTATGGGTCAATTAGCTTGTTCAGATATTTATGATGTACAAATTAAACACGTGCCAACTTTACTAGCTGATTCATACAGTTATGCTAGAACTCTACATGAAGAGTTTCTTGAAGATGGTTACGAAGGCTCTATCATTAGACTTAACGGTAAATACAAACACGGCAGATCTTATGACTTAATGAAATTTAAAGACTTCAGTGATGCTGAAGCAACTATTGTAGGTTATGAATTAGGTAAAGGCAAAAGGACAGGCACGCTTGGCAAGTTTCTGATGCAAGATGACGAAGGTAATGAGTTCGGTTGTCCACCGGGCAAAGGATTTAACTACAAGGATCTAGCAAATATGTTACTTAATATTAATGACTATATCGGTCAGCGTGCAACCTTTACCTATTTTCAAAGAACACAAGCAGGTAGTTACAGACATCCACTATTTAAATGTATTAGAAATTATGAGTAAATTAATATGGCAACTATACAACGACAATATGATAAGTTACGAGGTAGCAAACCTCTTATTAGACAAACATTATAATAGATTAGAACATAAACGATACAAATGAATATATTTTATTTACATCAGAGTCCATATATTGCTGCAAAGGTACAATATAATAAGCATGTTGTAAAAATGATCTTAGAATCAGCACAAATGCTTTGTACTGCACATCATGTTTATGGTAATGCAGAACAAAAATTAAACGTGCCATACAAACAAGCTCATTTAAATCACCCATCAACAATATGGACTAGACAATGTAGAGCTAACTACAGATGGTTATATTTACACATGATGGCGTTAGGTAGTGAGTATACAAAAAGATATGGCAAAACACATATGACAATACACAAGTGTGCTACATTTTTAAATGTACCACCTGTACATATACCTGATGGAGATTTTTGCGAACCACCACAGGCTATGCCTGATCAATATAAAGTTCCAGGTTGTAGTATCACTGCTTATTGGAATTATTATGAAGGTGAGAAATATACAGTAGCAAATAAAGATGAAATGTTAATAACAAGAGATATACTATATGAGAAGGAAATTATATAAACATTTAGTTGAAACTAATTTTATGAATATTAGTTCAACAATTAAACAATTTAAAAAGGTAAGAAAAAAGAAAAATGAAAAAATATAATGTAGCAAACTACATTCGGTATAAAGAAGATTTAAAAGCTTCTATGCCAGAAGATAAACCATATAAAGAATACACGCGAAATGAGCTTATAGTTAAGTTTATGCCACTTGTAGAAACTATGGCTAGAAAATTTTCAACTAGTGATCAAGCTTCAGGTATACTAAGTATAAATGATTTTATACAAGAAGGTAATTATAGTTTAACTAGAGCTGTTGATAAATTAGATTGGGAAACTCTAGAAGAATCAGAAGATATAGAAAAAACATTAAAATCATTTTTTAGTAAACGTATTAAAGGTGGAATACGTAGACGTATAGATGCTGCAAGAGGTAATATACGTATACCTGAACACCAACTTAATAATATGCGTAAAAATAAAGATAAAAAAGCTGTTGAAATGTTTTTTAATAGTATATTTTTATCTATTGATGCTAAAGTAAATGATGAAGATATATTTAATCAAATACCTGATAAATCAGAACCGTATAATATTCATCTGA
>Ga0208794_1001501_pt1 | contig 10212 bp, 21 predicted proteins | sample 32_taG_FD_184106 | JGI IMG/M metagenome (GOLD analysis project Ga0208794, IMG submission 184106) | Marine viral communities from the Gulf of Mexico - 32_GoM_OMZ_CsCl metaG (SPAdes) (version 2) | ecosystem: Environmental > Aquatic > Marine > Oceanic | place: Atlantic Ocean: Gulf of Mexico...
CTGCCGTATCAGAGCAGATATGAAATACCTCCCATAGTTGCTCTTGGTTCATCGGCTCCTGATTCCCTAGCTCTTGGCTGAGATAGGTCAAGCACTTGTACAGCTCGGCTTCTTTCTCTAGGTAGTAAAGCCTGTTACCCTCAAAATGGAGACTCATCTATTATGCGTTCTTTAGTTATCAAATCTAGTCCTTTTATCTCGAATCCACAGTTACCTGTCTTTGACCGTAGTCGGATAGGATCATTAAGTGCGGTAGGTCTACCGCCAGACTCTAGCTCCTTGACCTTGCGGATATGCACGTCAGTATATATCCAGTCCCTCTCGTGGGAAATATAGCGATGTATACAGATAAATTCATCAGAGCGGTTCACGAACTTACCACCACCCTCTACATCAGATGCCATCACAGGCATCGTATGGCCTGCGTATTCGTGGCTACCTGTGTGTACTTTTCTCAATGCTTGAGTCACAGGATGCGTATTGACTATGGTCGTGACTCGGTACTCTTTACAGAACTTGCGGATATTACTGGTCACTTCGTAGTGGTACTCGTGAGTACTTCCTGCTATGACGTTATCCTTCTTTATGGTTAGCGAGTTGTAGGGATCAATAAGGAATCCCTCGAACTCCCAAGCATCGTATACCTCTCTAGCTATCTGTAGCAGCTCGAAAGCATCTACGATAAGCTCCGAATCTAAGAACGCCCAATGTGCTTGTACATATGAGTGGTGTCTCCAGAAGGTAGGCTCGTCTATCATATTAATAGGCTTCCCAGCTAGGAACTCTATGAGCTTACGCTGTAGGCTTTGTACCTCGTTCTCTGACGAGTATACCAGCCACCGTGTGCCGTTCTCTAATGTATGTAACAGTTGTAGGTATGTCATTGTATGGGTTTTACCTACGTTGGCGTGACCAGTTACTACGATGAAGTTGCCCTTCTTAAATCTTAAGTATTCGTCTATATCTGGCACTCCAAACTTGGATGCCTCTGCGATCTTACCCTCTCTCGCTTTCTCTAGGTAGGTTAGGGTTTTGCTAGTGTCTACTATGTGTTGGTGAATCATACCCCTAAAATTAACATTCCATTTTTAATATCCTATAGCAAGGACAAAAAAAAGAGGAGTATTTCTACTCCCCTTGCCTAACACAATCAACCTACTAGAATGGTAGCCCATCGGTAGTAGCCTGTCCGTTTGTCGCAACTTCCTCTCTAGCAGAGAAGTGCGTTTGGTATGTGGTGTCCTCTTGCTTAGATTCGAGTACCCACTCTACAAAGCTGTCCGCTACCTTCAGTACATCGGTACTCTTAGCACCCTTGTCTTTTAGTAAATCGACTGCTGCCTTGAGACAGCTCTGCTTTACAATCATCTTTTGCTTGTCATCGCCTCCCGATGAATAGCTTGGCGTATAGCCTCCTTGTGCATACACAGGCTTGATCTTGTTGCCGTACTGTGTGTTGCTCAACTCGTACTCCACCTCTTGACCTACAACGAATTTGTCTTGGTCTGGCTTCACAGAGGAGTACTCGCCAGAGTCTCCATTGTCCATAGATACAAAGAACTTATACAAAGTCTTTCCATCTCTCAGTTGGTAGTCTCCCTTCGGAGATACCGATACTACTTTTGCTTTCATAATTATTGATTGTTTAAAGTTTCTAATTGTGCATAGTGAGCCTCTAGCATAGCTGCTCTCTCTTTGAGCCACTCGCTACCTATCTGGTCAGCGAAGGCTTCTAAGTCATCAATGACTTGGTAGAAGTTGTTTTCTGTATTCATCTCTCTAAGAATTTAAAGCGAATCTATACAGAAGAATTTACTTATGCAAAATTATTTGTGAATTATTTTTCCCTCTACCACGATCTGGCTAGAGTTCTTAGGTAGGTCAAGTGCTGGTTCAATGACCACAGCCTTAATGAATTTCTTGTTATCGTCTACTACCATCCCTGCATCTACTAGGGCATCCTGCGTAAACTTGATAGCCATTATGCAGTTGTCTAGGTCATAGCGATAGTTGACTCTAGCGGTAATGGTACAGTACTCAAATTGGAAGTCGTAGTCTAGTTGGTCGGTAACGACCTTCTTCCACTTAGTCTTCTCCTTGCTCCTAAATGTCCAATGAGGAGAGGAGTAGAACTTGTTGAGGCTGGGTATCTTGCCCAGCTCTATGACTATCTTGGTATGGTCAGATATCATTAGCCATCAATCTAAGAGCCATCTCTGGATCAATCTTAGCTATCTCACCTATGAGCTGTAGCTCTCGTTGTTTCGCTTCCTGCTTCTCTTGTTCGGTACTGTCGATACCTATGTTCGTGTAGATTCTAGCCATCTCTTGTAGGATGGTGTCAATAGCAGGGTTTCTCATAAAGTCAATCATTTGTAACGATTCCAATACCTTACGGTGTTACGGTCGTAGAATCCGAAGTGGGATAGGAGGTGATTGGTATAGTCATCCTGTACCTCCTTGTTTTCAATCTTGTGCCAATGGCTACGCCAGTCGATAACATTTTTTTTCTTGCCCATAATAGTATAATATATATATATTATTATATATTATTATTATATATTATTATATAATACCCCCTTTAGGGGGGTATATTATTTATATAATTTATTTATATAATATAATAATAGGGACAAGCTAGTTAAAAAAAAGGATAAAATCAAGGCATTAAGCCAGAACTTACTCTTCTCCTCGTAAACAACTTGAGGAACTTTGACTACCTTCTGTACTCGTATCGTGTCTGGTAGACACTCAGCTTCTACCGTGATAGTGTCGTAGGAGCGTTTTAAACGCACTCTAACGGCATTTCTCTCTAAAGTGATGGTATCTATCCTCTTAAGAATTAAAGTGTCTCTAAGGGCTTTATTTTCGGTTATGATTACCGTGTCCACTTTTACCGCAACCGAGTCTAGGATCGTTGGATCTTTTGCAATCGCACGTTTGAGGTGATACTTCGCACCACAAGATACGAGGAGCAGGGTTATTAGCCCTGCCCCTATTGTTCTTCCTACCCATCTAGCTACCACACGCTTCACAGTCTTCTGGGTTTTCTATGTTGCAGCTAGGCTGCTCCTTGTTTTCTAATTCATTAACAAAGTCCTCGAAGTCATTCGAGTATCCAAAGTCGGTGTTATTCATCTATTCTTCTCCTTTAGCTGCTTTGACTACGTTGCGGTATCTCTTTCTAGCTTCCTCATATGTTGCTAGTGCCTTCTCGTCTAGGTCAGTAAAGCCTAGCCAGTAGCCCCAGAATCGCTTGTGTGTCTCTTTAATCCACAGCCAGAATACTCTTAAGTGTTTCATCATTCTTCTTTTTTATTATCCTTGTACATTATATACCAACGCTGTGCCGTGTACCCAATGGTAAGGACTAGCAGCGTAATCTTTAAAGCCATCTCTATTTGTGAGAATGATATAGCGAAGGTACTCGCATTCATTAACAATACTTTCACGTCTGTCTCGTTCATTTTTTTGCAAATTTTTCAAGTCCTGCTATACCGAAGCTGCCGAGTGTCACGATCAGGAAGGAGTTGTACACGAAGTCATTAATCGGCAGATGACTACCGAAGAACCCTGTGACTACATCTACCAGCATCACAATAACCATAATAGCAAACGACAGGAAGCCTATGATAGTCTTCTCGTTGTAGTCGTTGCTGTTCTTGAATATCTCGGCAAACTTTATCATTCCTCTATCAAGTGCGCAAACTTCTCCGACACTTGGAAGCTCGGACAAGCCTTTGCTGCAAATTCGTTATGCCCTACTAGTTTAGCATTTGGGTACTTATCCATCAAGCCCTTGAGCAATGACTCCATAGAGTCCAGCTGCTCACCGAATAAAGTATCCTTAGGCTTCATATCTTCGTCACATCCTCCTACATAGCATACGCCTATAGATCGTGCGTTCTGTCCCTTTGTATGCGCTCCGCTAACATCTAAGTCTCTACCGTGTCCGATAGTACCGTCTAGCTCAATGACATAGTGGTAGCCGATATCCGACCAGCCTCTTCCGTCAACGTGCCAACTCTTGATTGTCTCCGTTGATACATCACGTCCTTCGGGAGTAGCTGCACAATGAATAATGATGTAGTCTATTTCTCTCATTCTTCGTCTACTTTAGTTATGTTTCCGATTCCTTGATTCCACATCTCTCCCTTGCAGCACTCTCTGCTGTATGTATTCTTGTCTTTGCACAGGCAGCCTCTACGCTTGTCCTGTGGTACATTCCATCTAGGTCTCATATCTTAGGTGTATGTATGTTCTGTCATTGTTAAGTTATGACATATTCAATAATAGCATTAACTAAACTTAGCGTTCCGTTGCTATTGAATTGTACGGATAGCTCGTCACCTTCACTAAACGGTGCATCGGTACTTGTAAAAGTGTCGCTAAAAAAAGTTCCGTCAGTCGTTCCGTGTGTTATTGCATCTCCTGTATGCACTACGCTACCACCAACTTGAATTCTAAATGTAGTGCTTGTCCCTGTGGCACTACCGCTTACTAGCACAAACATTACCTTTCTAATATATCCGTCTCCCATTGCTCCAAAGGAAGTATAGTTAGAAGGAAATAATCCTTCCGTTTGACTATTTATGGGTATGTAATAGTATTGGCCTGAGTTGTTGCTACTATGGTTAAAGTTTGTATGTATGTGGTGTACCTCGTCACCACCTCCGCCTCCTATGTTGCTAGGGGCTATCTTGATATTAGTAGTGCCGTCATACCCTACCAAGAAGTCTACATTGGCGGTATCGGTTCTAGTAGTAAAGTCGCTGAACTTTTTGTTAGCCATCGTTATAAGGTTTTGATTGAGGTGTTCATAAAGAAGCTAAGTTCATCTTCCGCCTCTTGGTCAATCGCTGCTACGCCATCAGTACCTAAGTCAGTAGTAACCCATCCGAGTACTATCTCCTCTGTAAGGTCTGCAAAGGGTACGAAGTCGGTGATGCTTGAGGTGTCAATAGTTGCCTCTTTAAACAACGCATACGAACCTTCGTTACCTGTAGCCGTTACATTGTAGTTTACCAAGTAGACAACATCGCTATTGCCGTCTAGCGTGTTGTATACCATCACATTATTTATCTTCCAAGTAGTAGCCATATCTTATTCTTCTTCGTTAAACCAATCAATAGGTAAAGCCTCTAGGCTCTCTAGGTCGCTAGGGTAGTCTGGATGCGCTACAATAGCAAACAACCCACCATCCTTATGCTCGATAAGGTATGCCCATCTTACGCAGTTTACCATATCGTAATTTGACCCTGCCGTTACTTCATCGTTGTATGCTTGGCATTCTGCCTCTGTTCCTATGTAGTACATAATTAAGCCGTGTATGTTCCGTAGTAATCGTTTACTGCTGTGTTAATATCTGATACGCTGCTGTCGTAGTCCACATTGAATAGGATATACTCAGCCATCTTTTGTGTGCTTACATTTGAACCAGTGGTAGCAGCTATTCGGAACATTTGATGCTGTCCTGTTCCGTTCACCGTTCCTCCGTATGTTCTTGGATTATCTGCGTTTATGTAAAACTTCACATTACCGCCTACGTCTCCGTGTGTTACAATAAAGATGTTAGGGTCAAATAGGGATATAGGCCACCCTCCTGTTGGCGTGTAAAAGTAAAAGGCTTGTCCACCCGATTGATAAGTAAACCTATTACCAGCAGATGTCCCCCTAAATTCCCAACGACCATTTGAGCTACTAGTGCCAATTAATGCATATTCACGCAAAGAAGGGTCGGTATCTAAATCGGTAACAAGAATATGCGTAAGGTTCTTACTTGGTATATCTACTTGGTCGGATAGTGCGCCTTCGGTATACATAGCTTTTGAAGTATCAAAAGATATTGAAGGTTTACCGTTTACTTCTATAACGCTACCACCCGACTTGATTATAGGCATTGAGGAAAAGCTAGTATTTATTAAATTCTTCGTACCTGCTTGGTCGTACCACTTGTTCACATATAGGTTGCTATCGCTCGGTAGACTTGCCGTGTCTAGATTGCCGTCTGCATCAAACCCAATATCGGTAAATGTAGAGCCATCGGGAGTAACTTGAATAGCGTTGCCTGTATAGCTACTACTCAACTTGCGTAGGCTGTAACCAACCACAGCGTTATCGTAGTCATCTAAGATAGGAGTAACGCCTCCTGCCTTACCTAAGTCTTTGTAAGTAATGCCCCAATCGTTGCTATTGTCATCTCTACCGCTACCGAAGTTAGTAGTCTCGTATATCTTACCCCAGTCTATTGTGTTAGCCATTGTTCTTATTCTTTTTCATTAGGTAGCGTTTCAGCTTCTGTATGTTCTCCGCCTTCGGCTTGTATACCTTCTTCACTACAAAACCCATCCATTGAAGTTTTGATTCTTACTAGGGTACATATCGTCATTGCTTGACGTGTTGTACTCTGGGTAGCGACTGCTATAGAATGCCATATGATCTACGAACCTACGGCTATAGTGTTCTGCTATGTCTCGCTCCTTTTGTACTAGGTAGTCCAAGTCCTGCTTCGTGATTGTTGTACCGTTCTCTGCGCTCTTAGTATAGATGCCTCCGTTAGCCACCTTAAAGTGGATGTACGGCAGTATCTCAATGGCTGCCCAATGAATCACCATATCCTGTATGTAGTCGGTGAATAGGGTTAGGTAGTTACCTGTGAGGGTATCCCCATCTATGTCACTAGCTATCTTGTTGAATAGCTTCGTGCCTAGTATGTTTTGGATATGGATGTCTTGAGCAATCTTGATGAATTGTATCATCTGGTCTCTATCCACGTTGCCGTTAATCCCTGTTCTCTTGATGACGTCAGCTGGGCTGACAAATAGTACCTGCGCCATTTTAGTTTAATTTTCCTCTATTCGGCATATCAATAGTGCGAGTATTCGCTGTCTCGTAGTCCTTCGGGTTCAACTTGCTCTCTGGTACACCTGCTGACCTAGCTGCGCTAGGGCTTACTCTCTTATCGTTTTCTAGTTCCTCAGTCTTGCTCTTAGGCAAGAACTTGCCGCCCTTACGCTTACGCATATAGACTAGGCGTTCCCATTTGTGGTGACAGTATGCTCCGCCCTTGTACTTGAAGATAGAGTATACAGAGCGACCTTTAGGAGCGAACTGTCCATTCACCCCAGAGAAGCTCATCTGGTTTATGTCCTCCTTGCGATATACCTTACCGCCTTTTGATAGACCTACCATACTTACACAGAATGGGCGTGAGTTACCACTTAGGTTGCCAGAGTATCTGTATCTGATTTTGTACAGACCAGCATCCTGTGAGGACTTGTCCTCTGCTGACATTTTAATAGAGGTGATAGCCTTGACTATAGCATCCTCATTGTCTGGATCGGTTACATCCTCAACAGAAGATAGCTCCCACTCCTCTTCATCAATGGTCTCTCCCTTGTCAGCTAGATACTCTAGCCACTCTGCCTCATCCTCTTTGGTGAAGGCTGGTGTGTCCTTAGAGTGGTTGTGGTTATCGTGAGACTTCATCTCTGTGAGTACCTTAGAGCTGTCACCGCTAAACAATGCATTCGCCACCTTAGGCTCAAACTGAAGCATCTGTACAAGGAACGTGATAGCTTGGTCTTCCGTAAGGATACCCTCTGTCACTTTAGCGATAATGTCGATAGCTCCTGCAATCTGCGCCCCATTGTAGGAGGCTTCCTTCTGTACTAGTTCTTCTGCCACCTCTGGATCTTTTTCGATTGCTATTGCTTCGGTATCTTGTGCTGGTTGGTCTTCAACCTTCACGCCAGTCTCTTCTTCTACCTCTTCCGCAGTCTGTGCATTCTGCAAGTCCATAAACTCGATAGGAGTAAGAGTCTTGAAGTATAGGTCTAGAGCGATGTTGTTGTAGGCTAGTATCTGTTCAAGTGCTGCAATGACTTGGTCTTGCTTTGGCTTGATGACCGTGTTATCAAAGAGCTGGAATGCTGTCTTGATTTCGTCTGCGTTGTTACCTAGTCCTGTCTGGTCTTTAACACCGAACAGCATAGGACTAGTGATACGGTGACCTACTAGTACCTTCTGTTGTGACTCTCTAGATAGGAACTCGTACTGATTGTGAGCATCGCTCAACTGTACTGGCTCTATCGTAGCTGCGCTATCTGCGCTCTCGTTAAAGGCTAGGATGAACTTACCAGAGTTAGATGAACCACTCCACTTATGGCGAATCTGTGATTCTATGATATCACGCTCCTCCTCTGGGGGAACTCCGTTATTAAAGTTTAGAATCATTGACGGACTGAGACCGTTCTTGATATTGTTGATGTGGTAGTTGGCTACCTCACCTTCAAGCTCTGCGTATGGTAGCGCACCTTGATAGTCTACAGGAGAGTAGTAGTATGAGCCACTACGATAAGGACGGAAGTATAGTATCTCTATCTTATCGGCTGCTGAACCATAGCCGAAGGCAGGGATGCGGTCTGCACCCTTCTTAGACTTCACCTCGCTCCAATCGTATGCGTAGTAGTATCCCTCAATCTCGCCTTCCTCGTTGCACTTCTCAGCTCGTAGACATTCTACAGGCATATGATGTACCTCAGCAATCTTGCTCTTGTCTTGGTTGTAGATGACTTGGAATGCTCCGTTACCTAGTAGGTAGTAGTCATTGATGACCTTCTTGAGTTCCTCGTCCTTGATGAGACTACGGCATTGGAGGTAGCCCTCCGTGTTTTTGCCAGAGTCTAAGGCATCTAAACCTTGCCCAAAAATTTGGTCTATAATTCCAGATACTACTGCATTGTTAGTAGGTGAGCCATTGTATCTGTCAATCAGATACTGAAAGTAGTTGTTATCATCACCATATTCAACCCAACCTAGTCGGCTGTTCTCCGAAATAACAGGAGATGTGTAGCTTGATAGCTGGATGAAGTTTACGTTATTCGCCATATATCTTGAACTCGTTATTCATTGTTTTCTCTGTGGTCGCTAGTTTCGGTTGATACGTTGCAACACTAGAACCAGAAGGTATAATATACATCCTGTCCTGTGAGAGCAGTTTCACCTTAGAGGCTTCCCATATCTTGACCACATAGAAGCTCTCGCTAGACAGCGCAGAGACATCATAGGTAAAGGTAAGCACCTTAGCAAAGTCATCCCAAGTACCAGAGATAGTAGTGTCTACTACTTCCTTTCTCTGATCTTCAGATATTATCTCTATCTCAAAGCTCTCCGTAGTAAAGTCACGGAGGTACATCTTGATAGTAGCCGTTGTATTTTCTTCTACAATAATCATCTAATTATAAAACCCAAAAGGAATAGAATGGTTATATTTGCACCACTCATCTCTCTAGGTAGCGATGCTACCAAAAAGAAAAGCCCTTCCATATAGGAGGGGCTTTCTTGATTCTAGACTATTCAGCTATTAGATATCGTCAATCTCTGAAGCATCTGCTGTGATAGTTGCATCTACGAAGTTAGCAGGAATCTTCTCCTGTGCGCCAAAGGTCAAAGAGTATCCACTCATATCTCCCATAGCAGCACCTGTAGCGATAGAACCACCTGTTACCTCAGCACCGTACTCTAAGCCCATCATAAACTGGTTGCCGTTGTTATCCTCTATAATAACGTGAGGACGAGCGTAAGCCAACAACTTAACCTCGTTGTGTGTTTGCTTAGATAGTTTCTTAAAGTTCAACGTCAAGGTCTGCTCGTAGAATGTAGTACCATTGTCACGAGAAGAGGTGATAGTCTGCTCAAAGCTAGACGTACCCTTAACATCAAACTTGAACCAAGTAGGAGTACCACCGAATGAGTCAATAACATCCGTATCAGTAGCATCGTAGGTAATAGCTCCTAGCGTATCGAAGTCTGCAAAGTACACAGCGGTAATACCACCTACTACGTCCTTACAGGGTTCGTTTCTTCCTTTTGTTAATGTACAAGCCATTTGTTTATTGTATTAAAAAAGGGCAGACAAGCACTAGCCTACCTGCCCTCTATTGGTTATTATCTACCTACTTATTAGGTGTAGTATACGATGTCAGCACCGATACCGATTTGAACACCAGCAGCGAAGCGCATTACTACACGCACGTTGTCTGATCCGTCCAAGTCAGCCATATCTAACAACTTAACAACTTGCCAATCTTCCAACAAAGAAGTACCGAAGAACAAGTTAGACTTACGAGCCGCTACCATATCGTTGTCTGGCATACCAGAACATACGAACAATTTAACGCCATCAAAAGCTAGATCACCGCCATTGTACCA
>Ga0208794_1001502_pt1 | contig 10210 bp, 8 predicted proteins | sample 32_taG_FD_184106 | JGI IMG/M metagenome (GOLD analysis project Ga0208794, IMG submission 184106) | Marine viral communities from the Gulf of Mexico - 32_GoM_OMZ_CsCl metaG (SPAdes) (version 2) | ecosystem: Environmental > Aquatic > Marine > Oceanic | place: Atlantic Ocean: Gulf of Mexico...
CGCCGAGCTCGGTCGTGCCGTCGACGAAGTTGTAGCCGCGCCGCAGCATCCGGGCCCCGTCGAACCGGCTCGGGTGCACCATGCTGACGTGAGCGTCGACGGGCATGATCGGCCCGTCGCTGCCCTGCATCTCGAAGTCGGGGTCGACGTCCTCCGCACCGCCCGAGAGCGGGCCGCCCGAACCCTTGAACCGGCCGACGATCCGCTCCTGGTCGCCCAGGGGCTGCCGGTCCCAGACCTCGATGGTCATCGCGACGCGTCGGGCGACGAGGTAGGAGCCACCGGTCAGCCACGCCGCCGCGGGGTCGTCGTCGGCGCCGACCCAGACGTGGTCGTCCAGCGCCTGCGTCTCCTCGGCCCGGATGTTCATGGTGCCGTCCTTGAACCCGAACAGGTTGCGCGGCGTCGACTGGCTCGTCGTCGTGGTCGACGTGCGACCGAAGCCGAGCTGCGACCAGCGCACCGAGACGGTGCCGAACCCCATCCGCGCCAGGTTGCGGATCGCGTGCACCGCCACCTGGGGGTCGTGCGCGCAGGCCTGGATGCACAGGTCGCCGCCGGAGCGCGCGGGGTCGAGCACGTCGGCCGGGAAGTGCGGCAGCGGCTCGAGCGCCGCCGGACGGCGGTCGGCGATCCCGAACCGGTCGCCGTCGTCGGGGTGGTCGAACAGTCCCGGGCCGAAGCCGAACGTCACCGTGAGCCCCGACGGCGGCAGGTCGAGCGCCTCGCCCGTGTCGTCGGGCGGCAGGTTCTGGCCCCCGTTGACCGCCCCCAGCGGACCGGCGGACTGGCCCTGCGTCATCCGCTCGGCCGCGTCGGTCCAGCGCCGCAGCAGGTCGACCAGCCGGTCCCGGTCGTCGGTGATGACGTCGAACGCCGCGAAGTGCAGGCGGTCCTGGGCCTCGGTGACGATGCCGGCCTGGTGCGTGCCGCGGAACGGGTACGACGCGGTGTCGCCCCCGCCGCCCGCAGCCTCGGCACCGGCCTGGCCCGCGACGTACCCGCCCGTCGCGAGCGCGGCGCCGCCGAGCAGCACGCCTCCGCCGAGGAGCCCCCGGCGGGAGACTCCCCGGCGGGGTGCATTGGGCCCGGGCTGCACGGGTTCCTGGTCGGGCACGGTCGTCAGGAGACCACGGCAGCGGTCAGCAGCGACAGCGGCTCGGAGAGCGCGTTCACCGCGTCCGACAGCTCGCCGCGCTGCTCGTCGCCGACCGTGTCGTAGGAGACGAAGCCGTCACCCTCGCGCAGCGCGTCGAGGAGGGCCTGCAACGACGCGAACTCGTCGTCGAGGGTCGTGGCCAGGTCGGGGTCGCTGCTCTCGACGAGCGGGCGCACGCCCTCGTAGGCCACGCGGGCGCCGTCGACGTTGGCCTGGAAGTCCCAGAGGTCGGTGTGCGACCAGGCCTCCTCCTCGCCCGTGATCTTGCCGGTCGCGACCTCCTCGAGCAGGCCGCGCGACCCGTTGGAGAGGTCGTCGATCGTGTACTCGGTCTCCGCGACCAGCGCGACGAGCTCCTCGGTCTTGCCGACGAGGTGCTCGGTGTACTCCGTGCGCTCGGCGTCGGTCATCGGCGTGTAGCCGACCGCGTCCTCGGGCCACAGCTCCTTCTCCAGGCGGTGCCAGCCGGTCCACTCCTGGTCGGGCTCGAGGTCGGCCTCGCGCAGGTCCATGTCGGGGTCGAGCGTGCCGAACGACTCGGCCACGGTCTCGATGCGCTCCCAGTGCACGCGAGCCTCCGGGTAGAGGGCCCGCGCGGCGTCGTCGTCGCGCGCCTGCACGAGGGCCGCGAACTCCTCGGTCTTCACGAGCAGCTGACCGGCCTGGTCCTCGACGTACGCCGCGTAGTTCGCGAGCGCGTCGTCGACGACGGCCTGGTCGTCCTCGGAGACCTCGACCTCCTCGTCGGAGGTGGTGACGGCGAAGTCGGCGCGGATGCCGTCGCCGACCATGCCGGGCTTGCAGGCGGTCTGGTAGTCGCCCTCGACGGCGTTGACGGTCAGCTTCGCGCTCGTGTTGGGCGCGATGTTCTCGACCTCGCCGACGATGCGCAGGCCGTCGCCGTCGAGCAGGTAGAACTCCGTGACCTCGTCGCCCGAGTTCGTCACGTCGAACGTGAGGGTGCCCGCGGGCGCGTCGGTCGCGGAAACCTCGCAGCCGTCGTCGGACGCGGTGACGCTGAGCGCACGCGTGCCCTCGGCGGCGTCGTCGGGGTCGACGTTCTCGGTGCAGCCCGCCACGAGGAGGGCGAGCGGGGCCGCGGCGGCGACGACCGCGAGGGTGCGCCGGGCACCGGGACGCAGGGAGCGGGTCATGCGATTTCCTTCTGCTGGGTGGGAGCGGCCGGCGAGGTGCCGGGGGCCGCCGGGCGCCGTCGTACGGCGCGGAGGAAGAGGAACATCACCGGCACCAGGTAGCCGACCCAGGCGATCGCCTCGAGCCACGTGGTCTGCGGGGAGAAGTTGAGGACGCCCTTGAGGAGCGTGCCGTACCAGGACCCGGCGTCGTACCAGCTCGTGACGTCGAAGGCGAGGCTGTTGAGGCCGGGCAGGAAGCGGGCCTCCTGGAGGTCGTGCACGCCGTACGCGAGCACGCCCGCGGCCACGACCACGAGGAAGCCGCCGGTCCAGGTGAAGAACTTGCTCAGGTTGAGGGTCACCGCGCCGCGGTAGAGGCCGAAGCCGATGGCGACGGCCGTGGCGAGGCCGAGCACGACGCCGAGGACGGGCTCCCAGGTCGGGACGCCGTCGGCCGTGCCCTCGCCCGTCACCGACCGGCTCGTGGACCACACGATGAGCGCCGTCTCGAGGCCCTCGCGACCGACGGCCAGCACGGCGATGAGCACCAGCGACCACGGCTTGGCGTCCACGGCCCCGTCGACCTTGCCGCGCAGCTCGCCCGCCATGCTCCGGGCATTGCCCGCCATCCAGAAGATCATCCAGGTCACGAAGCCGACGGCGACGATGGAGAGGCTGCCGCCGATGAGCTCCTGGGCCTCGAAGGTGAGGCCGCGCGGGCCGAAGGTGAGCGCGGCCCCGAAGGCGAGGCTCACCGCGACGGCGACCGCGACCCCGGCCCACACCTTCCAGAGCAGGGCACGACGCCCCGTCCTCACGAGGTAGGCGACGAGGATGCTGACGACGAGGGCGGCTTCGAGGCCCTCACGCAGGCCGATCAGGTAGCTGGCGAGCACGAGATGGGATGCTATCCCCATATCGGCGAAAAGGTGAGGCCAGCCTCACCTTGGTCGTGCGCGGTGCGTCACGCACCGCGACGGCATCAGATCGCGCAGCCGTCCGGACCGCACGCGGCGGCGTCGTCGGACGCGCCCGGGACGGTCGCCAGCGTCGGGCGGCTCTCCGCCCACGCCTGCTCGAGGGCCTGCGTGAACACCTCGGCGGGCTGGGCGCCCGAGATGCCGTAGCGGCTGTCGACGACGAAGAACGGGACGCCGGTCGCGCCGTACGCCCGCGCCTGGGCGATGTCGGCGGCGACCGCGTCGGCGTACTCGTCACCGGCCAGCACCGCGTCGACCCGGCCCGCGTCGAGCCCGGCGGCCAGGGCGGCGGCGCGGAGCACGCCGTGGTCGCCCACGTTCTCCGCACGCAGGAAGTACGCCGAGAGCAGCTCCTCCTTCAACGCCCGCTGCTGTGCCGGACCCCCCTCGGCCAGGGCCAGGTGGAGCAGGCGGTGCGCGTCGACCGTGCGGGTGTGCACGTTGTCGAAGAGCCGCATGTCGAGGCCCTCGAGCTTCGCGGTGTCGATGAGGCCCTGCTGCATCTGCCGCATCTCGGCCTCGCTCTTGCCGTACTTGCGGGCGAGGACGCCCGTCGTCAGCTCGTGGCCGTGCTGCGGGGCGGAGGGGTCCAGCTCGAACGAGTGGTAGACGACCTCCACGTCGTCGGCGTGGGCGAAGCCCGCCAGCGCCGTCTCGAGACGGCGCTTGCCGACGAAGCACCAGGGGCAGACCACGTCGGACCAGATGTCGATGCGCATGACCCGTCCAACCCCGGGCCGCCGGCCGGCATTCCCCCGGGGTCCGCTCAGGGTCGGGCCAGGCATCTCCCCGATGTGCGCGGCACCTGCGGAGGACGAGGCTCGGACCCATGATCGATGTCACCGCGCTCACCAAGACGTACGGCGCCCACCGCGCCGTCGACGACCTCACCTTCACGGCCCGCCCCGGGCGGGTCACCGGGTTCCTGGGCCCCAACGGCGCCGGGAAGTCGACCGCCATGCGGATGATGGTCGGCCTCACGCCGCCCACCTCCGGCACCGCCACGGTCTGCGGTCGCCGCTTCGCCGACCTGCCCAACCCGCCACGCGAGGTGGGGGTGCTCCTCGACGCCTCGGCCCAGCACGCCGGCCGCACCGGCCGGGAGATCCTCACCATCGCCGCCCGCACCATCGGCCTGCCGATCTCCCGGGTCGGCGAGAGCCTGGAGCAGGTCTCCCTCACCGCCACGGAGGCCGACCGCCGGGTGCGCCACTACTCGCTCGGCATGCGCCAGCGTCTCGGCATCGCGGCCGCGCTGATCGGCGACCCCGACGTGCTCATCCTCGACGAGCCGGCCAACGGCCTCGACCCCGCCGGCATCCGCTGGATGCGCGACGTGCTGCGCGAGTTCTCGCAGCGTGGCGGCACGGTGCTGCTCTCCTCGCACCTGCTCGGCGAGATCGAGGTGGTCGCCGACGACATCGTCGTCATCGGCCACGGGCGCATCGTCGCCCAGGGCACGAAGGCCGAGCTGCTCGCCGGCGCCGGGACGTTCGTCGTGCCCGCCGACCCGGCGGACGCCGCGACCCTCGTGCGCGCCTGCACCGACGCCGGGGTCGAGGTCGTGCGCGACTCCGACGGCGGCCTGCGCGTCGAGGCCGAGGCACCCGCCGTCGGCCGGCTCGCCCACCGCGCCGACGTGCCGCTCGCACAGCTGCGGGCCGCCGACGGCGCCGGTCTCGAGGAGATGTTCCTCCAGCTCACCGCCGACACCCAGCGGGAGACCCCCGCGCCCCTGAGAGGAGCAGCAGCATGAGCACGACCCTCACCCCGGCACCCGCCGCACCGACCGGCACGCCGGCCCGGGCTCCGCGGACCGACCTGACGCGCCCGCCGTTCGGCCGCCTCGTGCGCGTGGAGGCCCGCAAGACCTTCGACACCCGGGCCGGTCTCTGGCTGTCCGCCTCCATCGTCGTGCTCGCGGTGCTGGCGACGGGTGCCGTGATCGCCTTCGCCCCCGACGAGGCCCTCACCTACGAGCAGTTCGCCTCCGCGATCGGCATCCCGATGGCCGTGATCCTCCCGATGCTCGCGATCCTCTCGATCACCAGCGAGTGGAGCCAGCGCAGCGGGCTCGCCACCTTCACGATGGTCCCGTCCCGGGGGCGGGTGATCGCCGCCAAGGCCGTCGTCAGCCTGCTCGTCGGGGTCGTCTCGATGGTGGTGGCCCTCGGCGTCGGCGCGCTCGGCACCCTCGTCGGCTCGCTCCTCACCGGGCTCGACCCCGTGTGGGACGTGTCGCCGAGCGAGTTCGCCTCCATCGTCGTCGCCAACCTGCTCGGGATGGCCGTCGGCTTCATGCTCGGCGTGCTGCTGCGCAGCTCGCCCGCCGCGATCGTCGGCTACTTCGTCTTCACGTTCGTCGTGCCGACGCTCTCGATGACCCTCGCCGCGTTCCAGGACCGGTGGGCCGACGCCCAGCCGTGGGCCGACTTCGGCTACGCCCAGACCGCCCTCTTCGACGGCTGGCCCGACGGCGAGCAGTGGGCGCAGCTCGGCGTCTCCTCGCTGCCCTGGCTGGTGGTGCCGATGCTGGTCGGGCTGTGGCTGGTGACCCGCTCCGAGGTGAAGTGATCGCGGGCCACGCTCCCCCGGTACGACGAACGCCTCCGGTCCCCGCGCGGGGACCGGAGGCGTTCGGGTGCGTGCGGGCCGCGAGCGGCGCCGTACGGCGTGAGGATCAGCGCGCGGCGGAGCCCTCGGTGTAGTCGGCGTCCTGCTGCTGCCACGCGAACTGCGCGCGCAGGGTCTTGCCGGTGGCCTCGATCGGGTGACCGGCCTCCTCCTCGCGCAGCTTCTTGAACTCCGGCGCGCCGGCGTCCTGGTCGTCGATGAAGCGCTTCGCGAAGGCACCGCTCTGGATGTCGGCGAGGACGTCCTTCATGCGGTCCTTCACACCGGCGTCGACGATGCGCGGGCCGGAGACGTAGTCGCCGTACTCGGCCGTGTCGGAGATGCTCCAGCGCTGCTTGGCGATGCCGCCCTCCCACATGAGGTCGACGATGAGCTTGAGCTCGTGCAGCACCTCGAAGTAGGCGATCTCCGGCTGGTAGCCGGCCTCGGTCAGCGTCTCGAAGCCCGCCTGCACGAGGTGGGACATGCCGCCGCAGAGCACGGACTGCTCACCGAACAGGTCGGTCTCGGTCTCCTCGGTGAAGGTCGTCTTGATGACGCCCGCCCGCGTGCCGCCGATGGCCTTGGCGTAGGACTTCGCGAGGTCCCAGGCGGTGCCGCTGGCGTCCTGCTCGACCGCGATGATGTCGGGGATGCCGCGACCCGCGACGAACTCGCGACGCACCGTGTGGCCCGGGGCCTTGGGCGCCACGAGGACGACGTCGACGCCGGCGGGCGGCTGGATGTAGCCGAAGCGGATGTTGAAGCCGTGACCGAAGACGAGCGTGTCGCCCTCGGCGATGTTCGGCTCGATCGACTCCGTGTAGAGGTGGCGCTGGACCTGGTCGGGCGCGAGGACGACGATGACGTCGGCCTCCTCGACCGCGGCCGCGGGGGTGAGGACGCGCAGGCCCTGCTCCTCCGCCTTGGCGCGGCTCTTCGAGCCCTCGGGCAGGCCGATGCGCACGTCGACACCCGAGTCGCGCAGGTTGAGCGCGTGGGCGTGGCCCTGGCTGCCGTAGCCGAGCACGGCCACGTTCTTGCCCTGGATCAGGGACAGGTCGGCGTCGTCGTCGTAGAACATCTCAGCCACGTCGGGCTTCTCCTTCTGGTTGGACTGCTGGGTGGGGTACGTCGGGGGCCGGGCCCGGGGGTCGCTCGCGGGTGCGAGCGCCTCAGACCACGACCGCGGCGGGGGGCGCCGGCACCGCGACGGGCACCGGTCGGATCGTGCGTTCGGTGATGGAGCGGGAGCCGCGTCCGATGCCGACCATGCCGGACTGGACGAGCTCGCGGATCCCGAAGGGCTCCAGGATGCGGAGGAAGTCGGCGAGCTTCGCCGAGTTGCCGGTGATCTGGATGGTCACCGCGTCGGGCGCCACGTCGACGACCTTCGCGCGGAACAGCTGGACGGTGTCGAGCACCTGGCCGCGGGTCTCCGTGTCGGCCCGCACCTTGACCATCATCAGCTCGCGGCTCACCGAGTTGGTGGGGTCGAGCTCGACGATCTTGATGACCTCGACGAGCTTGTTCAGCTGCTTGACGACCTGCTCCATCGGCGAGGACTCCACGTCGACGACGATCGTCATGCGCGAGATCTCGGGGTGCTCCGTCGGGCCCACCGCGAGGCTGTCGATGTTGTAGCCGCGACGGCTGAACAGGCCGGCGATCCGGGCCAGGACGCCCGGCTTGTTCTCCACGAGAACGGACAGCGTGTGCTTGTCGGTCATCAGAGGTCGTCCTCGTCGAAGTCGGGCGCGAGGTCACGCGCGTACTTGATGTCGTCGTTGCTCGTGCCGGCGGCGACCATCGGCCACACCATCGCGTCGCGGTGCACGCGGAAGTCGACCACGACGGGCACGTCGTTGATCTCCATGGCCTTGTTGATCGTCGCGTCGACGTCGCCCGGGCTGTCGCACGAGAGGCCCACGCAGCCGTAGGCGTCGGCGAGCTTCACGAAGTCGGGGATGCGCTTCGAGTGCAGGTCGGTGTTGGAGTAGCGCGAGTTGTAGAACAGCGTCTGCCACTGCCGCACCATGCCGAGCGACTCGTTGTTGATGATCGCGACCTTGATCGGGATGCCCTCGATGGCGCAGGTGGCGAGCTCCTGGTTGGTCATCTGGAAGCAGCCGTCGCCGTCGATCGACCAGACCGTGGCGTCGGGACGACCGACCTTCGCGCCCATCGCGGACGGGACGGAGAAGCCCATCGTGCCGAGGCCGCCCGAGTTGATCCACGTGCGCGGGTTCTCGTACTGCACGAACTGCGCGGCCCACATCTGGTGCTGGCCGACGCCGGAGCAGTAGACCGCCTCGGGACCGGCGATCGCGCTCAGCCGCTCGATGACGTACTGCGGGGCGAGCGAGCCGTCGGTCGGCGCGTCGTAGCCCAGCGCGTACTTCTTCTTCACGCCCGCGAGGAAGGCGACCCACGCCTCGTAGTCGCCGGTGTGGCCGGCGTCGGCCTGCGCGGTCAGCAGCGCCAGGAGCTCGTTGATGACCTCCTTGGCGTCGCCGACGATCGGCACGTCGGCGTGGCGGTTCTTGCCGATCTCGGCCGGGTCGATGTCGGCGTGGATGACGAGCGCGTTCGGCGCGAACGAGTCGAGGTTGCCCGTGACCCGGTCGTCGAAGCGCGCGCCCAGGCTGATCATCAGGTCGCTCTTCTGCAGGCCGGCGACCGCGGCGACGGTGCCGTGCATGCCGGGCATGCCGAGGTGCTGCGGGTGGCTGTCGGGGAACGCACCGCGGGCCATCAGCGTCGTCACGACCGGCATGCCGGTGAACTCGGCGAGGCGGAGGAGCTCGCGGTGGGCGTCGGAGCGGATGACGCCGCCGCCGACGTACAGCACCGGGCGACGCGCCTCGAGGATCAGCTTGACGGCCTCGCGGATCTGCTTGCTGTGAGGCCGCGTCACGGGCCGGTAGCCCGGCAGGTTGATGCCGGTCGGCCAGTCGAAGCTCGTCATCGCCTGCAGCGCCGACTTCGCCACGTCGACCAGCACGGGGCCGGGGCGACCGGTCGAGGCGATGTGGAAGGCCTCGGCGATCGTGCGCGGGATGTCGGCCGGGTCCGTGACGAGGAAGTTGTGCTTGGTGACCGGCATCGTGATGCCGCGGATGTCGGCCTCCTGGAAGGCGTCCGTGCCGATCATCGCCGCGCCCACCTGGCCCGTCACCGCGACGAGCGGCACCGAGTCCATGTGCGCGTCCGCCAGCGGCGTCACCAGGTTGGTCGCGCCCGGGCCCGAGGTGGCCATGCAGACGCCCACCTTGCCGGTGGCCGCGGCGTACCCCTGGGCGGCGTGGCCGCCGGCCTGCTCGTGGCGCACGAGGATGTGGCGGATCTGCGTGGAGTCCATCAGCGGGTCGTAGGCGGGGAGGATCGCCCCGCCCGGGATGCCGAAGATGGTGTCGACGCCCGCGTTCTCCAGCGACTTCACCAGGCTCTGGGCCCCGGTCATCTCCGGGGCGGATGCCGCGCTCTGCTCACTCATCTGACGCATCTCTCTGATCAGCCGCAACGGTGCGGCGGGTTCGTGTCGTCCGGGTCCGGCTGTTCGACGTCACCGATGGTCCTCCACCGTGCTCCGCCCAACAAAAAACCCCTCGGCCTGACGGCAACGAGGGGTGGACGCGGGAACTTCGACCTGTGGGTCTCAGCTCACGCGTCGCGTGCATACGAGAAGGTTCATGCGCATGCGCCTACGGTCGCCGTCAGACGGTGACGACGTCAACCCACTCTGCCACGCATTCCACATCCTGGTACGGCGGTCCCAGATGCCGGGCACCTCCCCGGCGTCGGGGAGGTGTCGCGCCGGGGTCAGTCGCGGTCCTGCCAGGTGCACACGCAGGCCTTGTTGCCCTGGGCGTCCGCGAGCACCCAGAAGGCCCGTGCGGCGCTGTCGCTGACGAGCGTGCCGCCCGCCTCGAGGGCGGCGGCCACCCGCGCCTCGGCCACGTCGTGCGGCACCGTGATGTCGAGGTGGAAGCGCATCCGGCCCTCGGGGGCACCCGCCGGCTCCGGTGCGCACTCCTGGAACCACAGGGCCGGCACCGTGCCCGTGCCGTCGGTGAGCTCGTGGGGCCGCGCGTCGTCGTACGAGAGCCCGAGGACCGCCTGCCAGAACGGGCGCACGGCGGCGAGGTCCGGGGTGTCCAGCGCGATCTCCAGCACCTGCACCGACGACGGCTCGGGACGGGCGCCCAGCTCGGCCGCCAGCTCGCTGACCCGACGGGCGAGGGCCACGTCGCGCTCCGTGACGCCCCCGACGTCGTGGCTCGACGTGGCGACGGCGAGCGCGCCGTACCGCAGGTCGAGGT
>Ga0208794_1001503_pt1 | contig 10192 bp, 9 predicted proteins | sample 32_taG_FD_184106 | JGI IMG/M metagenome (GOLD analysis project Ga0208794, IMG submission 184106) | Marine viral communities from the Gulf of Mexico - 32_GoM_OMZ_CsCl metaG (SPAdes) (version 2) | ecosystem: Environmental > Aquatic > Marine > Oceanic | place: Atlantic Ocean: Gulf of Mexico...
CGCGACCACCTCGTCGGCGCCCCGCAGCAGCAGCGGGCCGTCCGGGCAGAGCCGGGCACGCACGGGCTCGCGCCGCGCGGGCGACCCGTCGACGGGCACGTCCTCGCCACCACGGCGGGTCATGCCGACCGCACGAGGTCGTCGGCGGGGTCGTGCGCGGCCACGGCCGCCTCGCTCGTCCAGCGGTCCATCAGTGCCGCACCCGCGTCGGCGTCGACGCGCAGGCAGACGGCGGCCCCGAACAGCACGTCGTCGCGCAGGGACGGGTCGGCGTCGACCGCGTTCGCGCAGATGTCGGTGAGCACCACCTGCTCGTGCACCGCGTCCGCCTCGACGTGCTCGTGGAAGTAGGCGGCGGCGGCCTCCGGCAGGCCGACCCGCTCGATGCCGGCGGCGATGCGCCGGCACGGGTCGGTGCTCGTCGTCTCGAAGGCCGCGAGGTGGCCGAGGCTCGCGCCGTGCAGCCGGCGCTGCAGCCCCAGCAGCGACATCACGTTGTTCGACAGCAGCGTCGGGCCCGACGCGTCGGCGACGTGGGCGCCGTACGTCGCGTCGATGCCGCAGGAGCGCAGCGCGTCGGCGTAGAGCAGCGAGTGCAGCCGCTCGGGCCGGCCCCCGCCGTACTCGTCGTAGAGCAGCTCGGCGAGCGCCACCTTGGCGGGGCCGTCGACGCGGGGCAGCACGAAGGCGTGCGGGTCGGACTCCTTGAGGTGGTAGACGCTGCGCTCGGTGAGGAACTCCAGCACCTGGTCGCGGGTGGCGCTCCGCTGGAGGAACCGGGCGAGCGGCGGGCCGTCGACGTGCGCGACGAGGGCGCGCAGCTGTCCGACGAGGTCGTCGGAGGCCTCGCGAGCGACGGCGACGTCGTCCGCCGTACGGCGACGCAGCCCGGCCTCGATCGCCGTCTCGACGCCCCGGCGCCAGGCGACCAGCCGGAGGTCCCACTCGGCGTCGACCGCGGCGTCGTCGAAGCCGCGGTAGGACAGCTCGTAGACGACCCAGAGGGCCAGCTGCGTGTCGGCGCCGTGGAGGTCGTCACCGTCGTGGGGCGGCACGGTGGCGTCACCGCCCCGGGCGGCGTCGATCACGGCGGCGCTGACGGGTCCGCGCGATGCGGGCAGAAGCATGGGACGTCCTCCTCGTGGTCACTGACGGCGGTCCGGTACCCCGTCCGGTGGGTACCGCCCCGCACAGCCCGACCGAGCCGAGGAGAACCGTGACCCCACCGCCCCTGGACCACCCCGACCCGACTGCCGACCCGACTGCCGGCCCGACTGCCGGCCCGACCGAGCAGCGCGTCGACTTCGCGGGGGTCGACATCGCGTACGACGACCGCGTGCTCGAGCCGCGGGCCTGGACCGTCGCCCAGTCGACCTGGGTCGCCGAGCTCGGCGCCGACGCCCCTCCCGGCCCGATCCTCGAGCTGTGCAGCGGCGCCGGCCACATGGGGATCGTCGCCGCCCGGGAGAGCGGCCGCGCCTTGCTGCAGGTGGACGCGAACCCGGTCGCCTGCGACTTCGCCCGGCGCAACGCGGCGACCGCGGGCGTGGTCTCCGACGTGCGGTGCGTGGAGATGACCCGCGCGACCATCGCGCCCGGGTCGTTCCCCCTCGTGCTCGCCGACCCGCCGTGGGTCCGTCGGGCCGACGTCGGCCGCTTCCCGGAGGACCCGGTCGAGGCCATCGACGGCGGCGACGACGGCACCGAGCTCGCCGCCCAGTGCCTCACGGTCGCCGCCGACGCGCTGCGCCGCGGCGGCCACCTCGTGCTGCAGGTGGGCGACGAGCGCCAGCTCGCCGCCCTGGAGCGGCACCCCCGGCTCGTGGCGGGCGACCTCCGGCTGGAGGGCACCCGCCGCTTCGAGCGGGGACTGCTCGCCCACTACGTGCGGGGCTGATCAGCCGCCCTGGTGGGGCGCGGCGTCGGGACCCGCGGTGCCCTCGTCGGGCCGGGTGCCCTCGCCGGCCGACCGGGTCACGGCCTCGCCGTCGTCGGTGCTCTGGGGCGAGCCCTCGCCACCCGTGGGGTAGCCGGCGGTGGCGTCCTCGGGATAGATGGTCGCGTCCGCTCCCGCGTCGCCCATGCTGGCGACCTCCGACACCTGGCCCTCGGACTGCTCCTGCTGCTGGTCGTCCTGCTCGTCGTGCTCGTGCTGGTCCTGGTGGTCCATGACGCCTCCTGCTCGGCGGGTGCTGCTCGGGGGGTGCTGACGCCGCCCCGGTACCCGGACCGGGAGGTCCGACCGCCTCGGGTCGGCCCCCGGAGGCAGGGGTACCGACGTCTGCCGTCCTGGCCGTCCCCGGCCGACCGGCACCCCTGCAGGTCCCCCCTCCGGAAGGCACCACCATGGATCCGTCGAAGCCCGCACGCGCCGTCAAGCACGTGATCGAGGAGACCGCGGAGGCGCTCTCGCCGAGCAGCCCCACGATCCCCGGCGCCCCGGCCCCCGTCCCGCCGCCGCTCGAGGAGCCGACGACTCCCCACGCGCCGCTGCCGCCGAAGGACGACCAGTCCGCCCCCGAGCTGCGCAGCGCCACCGGCGCCGAGCTGGAGGGTCCCCCGGCCGCCCGCGGCCAGCAGGGCCCGTACCTCACGACCTCGACCGGCGCGCGCCTGCGCGACACCGACCACTCGCTGAAGGCCGGGCCGCGCGGTCCGACCCTGCTCCAGGACCACCACCTGCGCGAGAAGATCACCCACTTCGACCACGAGCGCATCCCCGAGCGCGTCGTGCACGCCCGCGGCGCGGGCGCGCACGGCTACTTCGAGGGCTACGGCACGGCCACGTCGATCTCGAGCGCCGGCCTGTTCGCCGAGGGCAAGCGCACGCCGGCGTTCGTTCGCTTCTCGACGGTGCTCGGCTCGCGCGGCTCGGCCGACACGGTGCGCGACACCCGCGGGTTCGCCACGAAGTTCTACACGGACGAGGGCGTGTGGGACCTGGTGGGCAACAACATCCCGGTGTTCTTCATCCAGGACGGCATCAAGTTCCCCGACGTCATCCACGCGGGCAAGCCCCACCCGGACCGCGAGATCCCCCAGGCGCAGAGCGCCCACGACTCGTTCTGGGACTTCGCCTCGCTCCACACCGAGGCCCAGCACCACGCGATCTGGAACATGTCGGACCGCGGCATCCCGCGCTCCTACCGGATGATGGAGGGCTTCGGCGTCCACACCTTCCGGTGCACCACCGAGACCGGCGAGACCACGCTGGTGAAGTTCCACTGGAAGCCGAAGCTCGGGGTCCACTCGCTCACCTGGGAGGAGGCCCAGCTGCTCGGCGGCCTCGACCCGGACTTCCACCGCCGCGACCTCGCCGACGCGATCGAGTCCGGCGCGTTCCCCGAGTGGGAGCTGGGCGTGCAGGTCTTCCCGGACACCGACGAGGAGATGTTCGAGGGCATCGACCTGCTCGACCCGACCAAGCTCGTGCCGGAGGAGGTCGCTCCGGTCCAGCCGATCGGCCGGCTGGTGCTGGACGCCAACCCCACCAACTACTTCGCCGAGACCGAGCAGGTCGCCTTCCACACGGGCCACCTCGTCGCGGGCATCGACGCCACGAACGACCCGCTGCTGCAGGCGCGCAACTTCTCCTACCTCGACACGCAGCTCAGCCGGCTCGGGGGACCGAACTTCAACCAGATCCCGATCAACCGCACCCACGCGCCGGTCAACGACATGCTGCGCGACGGCTACCACCAGCACGCCGTGCACCCGGGCGTCGCGCCGTACCAGCCGAACAGCCTCGACGGCGGCTGCCCGTTCATGGCGGGCGCCGACCTCTCCGACACCGAGACGCGGGCGTTCGTCGACGCGGCGGCGTCCATCGCGGCCAGCCAGAAGGTCCGCGCGCAGCCGGCCAGCTTCGACGACCACTTCAGCCAGGCCCGTCTCTTCTGGCTGAGCCTCACCGCCGTCGAGCAGCAGCACGTCATCAGCTCCTACACCTTCGAGCTGAGCAAGTGCTACGAGCAGACGGTCAAGGAGCGGCAGCTGCTGGCCCTGGCCAACATCGACCCCGTGCTCTGCGCCGAGGTCGCGACCGGTCTCGGCCTGCCCGCGCCGGAGCCCACCGAGACGCTCACCGACCCGACGCCCAGCCCGGCCCTCTCGCAGCTCGGGCAGACCTGGCCCACGGACGGCCGCATCGTCGGCATCGTCGTCGGCACCGACACGCCGGCCGACGCGATCGAGCCCGTGCGCACCGCGATCCTCGAGGCGGGTCTGGTGCCGTTCCTCGTGGCGCCCCACGGCGGGACGGTGGCGGGCCTGCCCGTCCAGCGCACCTTCGCCAACGTGCGCTCCGTCGAGCTCGACGTCGTGCTCCTGGCCGACGCCCCGCCGCCGGCACCCGACGCGATCGGCGCCCGGGACGAGAAGTCCGGGGCCTCCGCCTCGACCCTCCTCGACCCGCGGGTCGTCCTCCTCCTGGAGGAGGCCTACCGGCACTCCAAGGTGATCGGCGCCTGGGGCCGGGGCGAGCAGGCGCTCGCCGCAGCCGGTCTCACCGCCGGCGACACGGGCGTCGTGCTGGACGACGACGCCGTCGTCACGTGGACCACGGTGGCCGACCTGGCGCGCTCGCACCGCGTCTGGGACCGGTTCCCGGCCCGGGTCGGCTGACCCGGCGTGCTCACCTCGCTCTGGGAGGGCCGGCGGGCGCCGGCTGCCGAGCTCCCCTCCCCTCTCGTCCCCGCCGCCACGGCGCACCACCAGGTCGTCGTGGTCGGCGGGGGCCTCACGGGCCTCACCACGGCCCTCCTCCTGGCCCGTGCGGGGCGCTCCGTCATGGTCGTCGAGGCGCGCCACCTGGGCGCGGGCACGACCGGTCGCAGCACGGCGAAGGTGAGCCTGCTGCAGGGCACCCAGCTGTCCCGGATCCGCCGGACGCACGGCACCGCCACCCTGCGGTCCTACGTCGACGCGAACCGTGACGCGCAGGAGTGGATCGCCGCCTTCGCCGAGGAGGCGGGCATCGTCGTGGAGCGTCGCGCCGCGACCACCTACGCGAACGAGGCGTCCGGCACCCGTCTCGTACGGCGCGAGCTCGCCGCCGCCCGCGCCGCCGGCCTCCCGGCCGCGTGGGTCGACGACGTCGGACTGCCGTTCCCGACCGCCGGCGCCGTGCGCCTCGACGACCAGCTGCAGCTCGACCCGCTGGCGCTCGTCGAGGAGCTCGCGGAGGCCTGCCGGGTCCTGGGCGTCGTCGTCGTGGAGGGCTGGCACGTGCGTCGTGTGCACGGTCACGACCCCGTGCGTCTCGACGTCTCGCCGGACGGGGCGGATGACGCCCGCCACCGCGCGGAGCTCACGGCCGACCGGGTCGTGCTCGCGACCAACACCCCCGTCCTCGACCGCGGCGGGTTCTTCGCCCGCCTCTCCGCGCAGCGGTCCTACAGCGTCGCGTTCCACACCCCCGGCCCCGTCGTCGACGGGATGCACCTCGCCGCCGACGCCCCCTCCCGGTCGCTGCGCGACGCCCCGGCCGAGGACGGCGGCCGGGTCCTGCTCGTCGGCGGCGAGGGCCACGCGACGGGACGGTCACGGCCGACGAGCGAGCACCTCGACACGCTGCGCGCCTGGACCGCCGAGCACTTCCCGGAGGCCCGTGAGACCCATGCGTGGTCGGCGCAGGACTACTCGCCCCACCACGCGTTGCCGTACGCGGGAGCGCTCGTGCCCGGACGCGACGACCTGCTCGTCGCGGGCGGGTTCTCGAAGTGGGGCATGACCGGTGGCGTCGCGGCGGCCCTCAGCATCGCCGGCACGCTGGCGGGCACCGCGCCGCGCTGGTCGACGGCGATGCGGTCGTGGGGTCCGCGGGAGCTGGCCGGGCTGCCGAAGGCCGCCCTGCTCAACACCGAGGTCGCGGTCGCGCTCGGCCGCGGCTGGGTCCGCCCGCTGCTGCCGGGTCGCCGCTCCGAGCCCGAGGCCACGGTCGCGTACGACGGCACCCGCCCGCCGAGCGCCTCCTGCGGCGTCGGCGGGGTCGAGCAGCGGGTGTCGGCCGTGTGCAGCCACCTCGGTGGGGTCGTGGCGTGGAACGACGCCGAGCGCAGCTGGGACTGCCCGCTGCACGGGTCGCGCTTCCGGCCCGACGGCGAGGTCCTCGACGGGCCCGCCACCCGGCCGCTCGCTCCGCGGTAGGGGCGGGCACCGCGGGTCTCGAGCGAGCGGCTCAGGACCCGCGGTAGGCGGCGCCGAGCGCCTCGGCGAGGGCGGTCGTCGAGATGCCGGCCTGCAGCGCTCCCCGCCGCAGCCGCTCCTCGGCCTCCCCGATGCTGCAGGAGAACGCGGTGGCGAGCAGCCCGGCCGCCACGCCGAGGACCGTCTCCTCCCGGAGGTGGGCCGGCGCGGCCCGTGCCTGTTCGAGGCTGTCGAAGGCGAGGTCCGCGTTCGTGACCGCCCCCGCGGCCCACGCCCCGAGCGCCTGCGCCAGGGCGTCGACGTGGCCGTGGAACGTGGCCGGCTCCGCGCCGTACAGGTTGATGCTGCCCACCACCCGGCCGTCCTCGGTCAGGGGGAGCGACAGCGAGGAGGCGACCCCGCGGGACCCGGCAGTGGCCGCCAGCACCCGCCACCGCTCCTCGGAGAGCAGGTCGTCCTCGTCGGGCACGGCGCCGGCTCCCGAGGCCTCGGCGGGCTCGCCGTCGACGCGCTCCGTCTTGGCGGGCCCACCGGTGATCTCCTCGGTGGCGACCAGCGTGAACGTCACGCCGTGCCTCGGCGCGGAGACGCTCATCCCGATGCAGCCGGGGGCGATCTGCTGCACCCGTGCGCCCTGGGCCTGCAGGTCGACGAGCAGGTCGGAGTCGGTCGAGAACGGGCCGTACTCCTCGATCGCCTCCACGGTCTCGTGGATCGGCAGGAGGCGGTGGGAGGGGGTCGGTCCGTGCTCGGTCGTCACGCTTCCCGGTACCCGTGCCGGAGGCTCCCGAGCACGCCCGTCAGGCCCGGCGCCAGCGCCCGTCGGCGTCCCGGACGGCGAGCCCCCGGCGCTCGAACTCCTCGAGCCAGCCGAGCATCGGCCACTCCCCCCAGTAGCCGTGGAAGACGCCGGCGTTGCGCAGGATCGCGTCGAGGTGCTCGACCGGGGGGCGGCTCACCGGGTGGTGCTGGTGGTAGGCGCGGGCGCTGCCGACCCACCCGAAGTCGAGGCCGGCGCGATCGGCGCGACGGGCGAAGTCGGTGTCCTCCGCGCCGTACCCGACGTAGTCCTCACAGAAGCCGCCGGAGCGCTCCCACGCCTCGCGCGAGAGCGCGAACGACAGCGACCAGAACAGGCGCGGGTCGGCTCCGTCGTCCTCGACGCCGGGGGCCGGCGCGGGACGGGCGGGGTGGGGGTCGTCGAGCAGCTCGAGGTCGCCGAGCGGGTAGCCGCCGGCGGGCCGGGGGTCGAGGTAGGTGACCGGGCCGGACCAGATCGTGCCCGGGCGGCGGGCCACCACGTCGGCGTACGCCGCCACGAGCCGTCGCCCGGCCAGGCAGTCGGCGTCGAGGCCGATCACGACGTCGGCACCGGCGTCGAAGGCGGTGCCGATGGCGAGGTTGCGGGCGGCGGCGAGCGGCAGCCCGGCCGCGGCGGAGGCGGCGACGGGGACCACGCGTCGACGGAGGCCCCCCGTGGTGGCCTCGACGAGGCTCGGGTCGTCCATCGACGCCAGCACGTAGTCGTCGGGCCGGCGGGTGCCGTGGCAGACCGAGAGGTGCTGGGCGGCGAGGTGCTCGTGGCGGCCGCGGGCGAGGGTGACGACGGCGGTGGCGACGGCGGTGCTCACGCGCAGCCGCCCGCGGCGACGTCGCGGACCACGCCGACGAAGCGGTCGACGGCGCCACCGTCGCACCAGTCCCGCCACCGCGAGCCGTCGAGGGCCGCGGCCCGCGCGAGCAGGTCGGGCCAGCCGGTCGTGGGCAGGGTGGGCTCGACCATCACGGGCCAGCCGCCGGCGGCGAGCGCCGCGGCCGTGACGTGCTGCTCGTCGTGCGGTCGCTGCTGCGGTACGACGACCGCGGGCCGCCGGGCGGCGGCGACCTCGGCGACGGCGTTCTGGCCCGTGTGGGTGACGACGACGTCGGCGTCGAGGAGCAGGGGGAACGGGTCGTCGCGCCACTCCCCCGCCGTGCCGCCGATGACGGTCCAGTCCCAGTCCGGGGTGGCCGCCCGGGCCGCGTCGACGTGGGCGGGGTCGAGGTCGTCGCCCCCGGCGCCCATCATGAGGACGACGCGCCGACGTCCGTCGGCGGCGGTCGCCGACGACGGTGCGGCGTCGCTGACGGCGTACCGCGACAGCCCACCCACGGGCCGCACCCGGGCCCGCACGTCGGCGGGCAGGCCGGGCAGCAGGGCGTCGGTCGCGCCGTCGGGCCAGAAGCCGACGAGGGTGTGGGCGAGACCGAGGCCGAGGAGGTGGGCCGGGTCGTCGCGCCGACCCGGGCCGACGACGGTGACGACGGGGACGCCGTGGAGGCGGACCAGGGTGGCGACCTCGACCGAGACGTCGACGACGACGGCGTCGGGCTCCAGGTGGCGGATCCACGAGCTGATCTCCGCCATCCGTCCGAGCAGGCCCGGGTCACGCTCGGGCACCCAGTGGAACCGGCCCCCGGCGGTGACGTCGCGCGGCAGCTCGGCCTCGTCGTCCCGGGGCAGCTGCACCCACGGCCCCGGCCAGTCGGCGGGCCGCGGCAGGGACGACAGGCCCGTCACGCAGTCGGGCCAGCGCCGGGCGAACGCAGCCGCTCGGTGGCAGTGCCCGTGACCGACGTGGTGGACGTAGTAGCCGATCACGCGGCCACCGACCCGGCCATCTCGACGAAGAGCGCCTCGTACTCGTCGAGCATCCGGTCGATCGAGCACGTGCGGACGGCGTGCGCCCGCACGAGGGACCGGTCGATGCCGGCGGCGGCGCGCACGGCACGGGCCAGGTCGGGCACGGAGCCGGGGGCGGCCAGCACGCCGGCGGGGCCGACGACCTCGGGCAGCGCACCGCGTGCGAAGGCCGCGACCGGGGTGCCGCACGCCATCGCCTCGGCGGCGACGAGACCGTACGGCTCGTCCCACTCGGGGGTCACCAGGGCCACGGAGGCGGACCCGACCAGTGCGGCGAGGTCCTCGGCGCCGAGGTGACCGGCGTACGTCACGCCGTCGCCCAGGCGCGGCCAGATCTCCCGCTCGACGTACGCGAGGTCGGAGACGGGCCCGGCCAGCACGAGCGGCACGCCCGCCGCCCGGCAGGCGTCGATCGCCAGGTGCGGGGCCTTCTCGGGCACGACGCGTCCGCTCCAGACCGCGGGACCACCACCGGGGCCGCGGCGCCAGGCGTCGAGGTCGACGCCGTTGAGGATCGTCCGGCTCGGCGTCACGTGGGCCCACGCCTCGCTGGTGTGCCGGCTGACGGCCACGAAGCGGCCAGGATCGGTGGCGAGCGCGACCGCGGACTCGAGCCAGGGCACGGGCGGGGTGTGCAGCGTGGTCACGACCGGCACCGAGATCGCGGGCGCCATCGCGACGGGCAGGTGGTGGAGGCTGTTGTTGTGCACCACGTCGAAGCGCTCGCCGCCGGTGCGGGCGAGGTCGAGCATCAGCGCGAGGTAGGCGTGGTGCTCGCTCATCCAGCGACGCGTCGGGGCGTTCGGGTCGGTCCAGGCGCCGTCGCTGACGGTGAGGTCGGCGACGGGCAGCTCCCGGACGCCGAGGGCCGGGTCGGAGCCGGGCGCCGCGAAGAGCGTCACCTCGTGACCGCGGGCGGACAGCCCGCGGACGAGGGCGTGGGTCATCGACTCCATCCCGCCGGCGAAGGGCTGGACCACCGGGAACGTGCTGCTCGCGATGACGCAGACGCGCAGGGACCTGCTCAACGACGCCGTCCGTGGATCACCGCTGGCGAGGGGGGTGTGGTGGGGATGTGGATCGCGGGCACGCGCACGGGTACCCGGTGACGGCCGAGTCGATGCGACGCCGGCAGGGGGACCTCGCTCACGCCGTCGCGGAGCCGGTGCGCTCGTGGAGGTCGCGCAGGATGCGGTCGAGCTGGCGCGACACCTGGGTCTGGCTCATGCCCAGCCGCTGACCGATCTCCCGCTGGGAGAGCTCCTCGAAGAAGCGCAGGTGCAGCACGGCCCGGTCGACGTCGGGGAGCGTGCGCACCAGCGGGCCGAGCACGGCACGTGCCTCGGCCGCGTCGAGGTCGGC
>Ga0208794_1001504_pt1 | contig 10192 bp, 10 predicted proteins | sample 32_taG_FD_184106 | JGI IMG/M metagenome (GOLD analysis project Ga0208794, IMG submission 184106) | Marine viral communities from the Gulf of Mexico - 32_GoM_OMZ_CsCl metaG (SPAdes) (version 2) | ecosystem: Environmental > Aquatic > Marine > Oceanic | place: Atlantic Ocean: Gulf of Mexico...
GGCCGCGTCGTACCTGGTGAGCGCCGACCCCGACGCGACCTACGCGGCTGCCCTGGCCCACGGGGGCACGAGCCTCTACGAGCCCCGCGAGCCCGACTACGGCGGGCGCGAGGCCGCCGTACGGGATCCCGAGGGCAACCTGTGGTCGTTCGGCACCTACGCGCCGGGAGCCTGACCGGCCGCTGGTCCGCGTACGTCGCCCCGCCCCGCCGCCGCTAGCCTGTGCCGGTGCCCGACCCCCTGCCCGACCCGCTCTCCGACCCGCTCTCCGACCGGCCGCTGCCCGCGCTGACCGGCCCCGTCCTGGTCGTCGGCGCCGGGCTGGTGGGCACCTCGGTGGCGCTGGCGCTGGTCGAGGCGGGCGTCGAGGTGCTGCTGAGCGACCACCACCCCGAGAACGTGCGCACCGCGTCGGGCCTGGGCGCCGGGAGGAGCGCGGAGTCCCGGCCCGGGGCCGAGATCGGGCTCGTGGTCGTCGCCGTGCCGCCCGACGCGCTCGGTGGCGTCGTCGCCGAGGCGCTGCAGCGGCACCCGCGGGCCGTGGTGACCGACGTCGGCAGCGTCAAGACACAGCCGTTGCTGGAGGTGACGGCCGCCGACCGCGACGTCGTCCACCGCTACGTCGGGTCGCACCCGATGGCGGGCAGCGAGCGCTCCGGGCCGCTGGCCGCGACGTCCACGCTCTTCCAGGGCCGCCCCTGGGCCATCACCCCGCACGCGTCGGCCGACCCCGACGCCGTCGAGACGGTGGAGGCGCTCGTCGCTCTCTGCGGCGGCACGCCCGTCTGGCTGACGCCGGAGGAGCACGACCGCGCCGTCGCCCGCACCTCCCACGTGCCCCACCTCGTCTCCGCGCTGGTCGCCGGTCGGCTGGCCGACGCCCCGGAGCAGCACCTCGCGCTCACCGGGCAGGGCGTGCGCGACGTCACCCGCGTCGCCGGGGGAGACCCGGCCCTCTACGGGCAGATCGTCTCCGGCAACGCCACCGCCGTCGTCGAGCTGCTCGGCGAGGTCCGCGCCGACCTCGACAGGCTCATCGCGGCCGTCGGCGGAGGCGATCGCGGCACGCTCGTCGACCTGCTCGACCACGGCGTCGCCGGCACCCGTGCGATCCCCGCCAAGCACGGCGGCCCGCCGCGTGCGATGCAGTCCGTCTGGGTCTCGGTGCCCGACCACCCGGGCGAGCTCGCGCGGCTGTTCGCCGACGCCGTCGCCAGCGGGGTCAACATCGAGGACATCCGCATCGACCACGACCCCGGCCGCCCCACGGGACGCGTCGAGCTGGTCGTCGACGCCACCCGCGCCGAGCACCTGCTGGGGTCGCTCGAGGAGCGGGAGTGGGTCACGCACCGGTAGGCTGGCCCGCCGTGAGCACCCCGAACCACTCTGCCGAGACCGCCTCCCGACCCGCTGTTCCCGAGGGTCTGGTGATCGCCGTCGACGGCACGTCGGGCTCCGGCAAGTCGAGCACCTCCCGCGGGGCCGCCCAGCGGCTGGGCCTGCGCTACCTCGACACCGGGGCCCAGTTCCGGGCCGTGACGTGGGCGATGCTGCAGGCCGGGGTCGACGTGCACGACGGCCCGGCCGTGGCCGCCCGCTCGGCCGAGCTGATGGTCGTCTCCGGCACCGACCCGGCCGGTCCGACCATCACCGTCGACGGCCAGGACGTCTCGGGCCCCATCCGCACCGACGAGGTGAACGCCGCCGTCAGCCCCGTCAGCGCCGTGCCGGAGGTGCGCGCGCAACTGCTGGCCCTGCAGCGCTCGATCGTCGCCGACCTGCTCGCCGCCGGCCACGGCGTCGTCGTCGAGGGCCGCGACATCGGCTCCGTCGTGCTGCCCGACGCCCCCGTGAAGCTCTACCTCTCGGCCGACCCGTCGGCCCGCGCGACGCGGCGCTCCGCCGAGGAGGGCGGCTCCGACCTCGCCGCCACGGAGCAGTCCCTGCTCGCCCGCGACGCCATCGACTCGGGCCGGGCCACCGCCCCGCTCGTGATGGCCGACGGCGCCGTCCACATCGACACCACCGGCTTCACGCTGGAGGAGGTCATCGCCCAGGTCGTGGCGCTGGCCGAGGCGGTCGAGGCGCACGCGTGACGCGGACCCCCCTCCGCGGTCTCGCCCCGCTCCTCACCGCTCGCACCGGTTCCCGTCCCCACCAGCAGCTCCCGGCCAGCGACGGCGTCCGTCGTCCGCACCGGTGGCTGCTGCACGGCGGGCGGCCGGCCTCGCGCTGGCTCGTCCGGCGGCGCTTCGCCGTACGCCTGCACCACCCCGAGCACGTGCCGCGCCGCGGCGGCGTGGTGCTCGCCGCCAACCACATCGGCTGGGGTGACGGCCCGGTGCTCGCGATCTTCAGCCCGCGCCCGGTCCACGCCCTCACGAAGGTCGAGATGTTCGCCGGCCCGCTCGGCGCGTTCCTGCGCACGTGCGGGCAGATCCCCCTCGACCGCTTCGCCGTCGACGTGACGGCGGTGCGCACCTGCCTGCGGGTGCTCCGGGACGGCGGCGTCGTCGGTGTCTTCCCCGAGGGACGGCGCGGTGGCGGCGACCTCTCCCGCTTCCACCGGGGCGCGGCGTACCTCGCCCTGACCACCGGCGCGCCCGTCGTCCCGGTGGTCGTGATCGGCACCCGGGAGCCCGGTCAGCGCAGCGGGGAGCTGCCACGACGTGGAGGATGCGTGGATCTCTACTACGGTGAGCCCTTGCGCTTGACGCAGCAGCCGTGGCCGCGCACCCGGGAACAGGTGGAGCAGGCCTCGTTGTTGCTCCGTCGGCACATGCTGGCCACCATCGACACGGCGCGCGCGGCCACCGGGCGAGACCTCCCCGGCCCGCTGGCGCCCGACGACCTCGAGGACGACCCCTACACGGGGCTCGTCCACCTCGACCCAGGAGCACCATGACCGAGCACGACGACCGGACCGAGACCGACGCCTACGGCGCGCCGGAGGAGGAGCCCGTCGGGCCGACGCCCGTCCTCGCCATCGTGGGGCGCCCCAACGTCGGCAAGTCGACGCTGGTCAACCGCATCATCGGCCGCCGTGAGGCCGTCGTGGAGGACAAGCCGGGCGTCACCCGCGACCGCGTGTCCTACGACGCCCACTGGAACGGCCGCGCCTTCACCGTCGTCGACACCGGCGGCTGGGACCCCGACGCCCGCGGCCTCGCCGAGCGCATCCGCGAGCAGGCCGAGATCGCCGTCTCGCTCGCCGACGCCGTGCTCTTCGTCGTCGACGCGACGGTGGGCATCACCGACGCCGACGAGGCCGTCGTCCGCGTGCTGCGCAAGGCCGACAAGCCCGTCGTGCTGGCGGCCAACAAGGTCGACGACCAGCGGATCGAGACCGAGTCCTACAGCCTGTGGAACCTCGGCCTCGGCGAGCCCTACCCGGTCTCCGCGATCCACGGCCGTGGGTCGGGCGACCTGCTCGACGCGATCCTCGACGTGCTCCCCGAGACGCCCGAGGCGTCGTACGGCGAGGTCGGCGGCCCGCGCCGCATCGCCATCGTCGGCAAGCCCAATGTCGGCAAGTCGTCGCTGCTCAACAAGCTCGCCGGTGAGAACCGCGTGGTCGTCGACGACGCCTCCGGCACGACGGTCGACCCCGTCGACGAGCTCATCGAGCTCGGCGGCCGCCCCTGGCGCTTCATCGACACCGCGGGCATCCGCAAGCGGGTCAAGGAGGCCTCGGGCCACGAGTACTACGCCTCGCTGCGCACCACGACGGCGATCGACCGCGCCGAGGTCGCCGTGCTCGTGATCGACGGCGGCGCCTCGATCTCCGAGCAGGACCTGCGGATCGTGCAGACCATCCGCGAGGCCGGCCGCGCGCTCGTCATCGCCTTCAACAAGTGGGACAACGTCGACGAGGAGCGCCGCTACTACCTCGACCGCGAGATCGAGCGCGAGCTCGTGCAGGTGCAGTGGGCGCCGCGCATCAACATCACGGCCCGCACGGGCTGGCACGTCGACCGCCTCGTGCCCGCGCTCGACCGCGCCCTCGAGGGCTGGGAGACGCGCGTCGGCACCGGTGCGCTCAACGCGTTCCTCGGTCGCCTCGTCGCCGAGCACCCGCACCCGGTGCGCAGCGGCAAGCAGCCGAAGATCATGTTCGGCACGCAGCCCTCGACCGCTCCGCCGACGTTCATCCTCTTCACCTCCGGCAAGCTCGACGCCTCCTACGAGCGGTTCGTCGAGCGCCGGCTGCGCGAGGAGTACGGCTTCGTCGGCTCGCCCATCGTCATCACCCAGCGCGTGCGGGAGAAGCGCAAGCGCTGAGTGCCTCCCGCCGCCGTCCGGGCGGTGCCCTGCTGCCGTGAGCAGCGCGGTGCCGCCGCGGGCAGCGGGGGGTGGGGTGGCGTCGTACGGCGCCGCAGGCTCGGGGCATGACCGAGAACCGACCCCTGGCGCTGGGCAAGCGCACCTCCGAGGAGCTCCTGGCGCAGCGCGTGCTGCTGCTCGACTCCGCCCTCGACGACGAGGTCGGCAGCCAGCTCTGCGCGCAGCTGGTGCTGCTCGCCGACGACGACCCGACCACCGACATCAGCCTCTGGATCAACTCGCCCGGCGGCTCCGTGCCGGCGATGCTGGCCATCACGGACACGATGCGGCTCCTGCCCAACGACGTCTCCACCGTGGCGCTGGGCATGGCCTACAGCGCCGGTCAGTTCCTGCTCTGCAACGGCACCCGGGGCAAGCGCTTCGTGATGCCGCACGCGAAGGTGCTGATGCACCAGGGCTCCGCCGGCATCGGCGGCTACGCCCCCGACATCGAGCTGCAGGCCGACGACCTGCGGTCGGTGCGTGACACGGTGCTCGCGATCATCGCCGAGCGGACCGGCCAGACGCCGGAGACGATCTTCTCCGACTCGCTGCGCGACCGCGTGTACGACGCGGAGGCCGCCGTCGCGTACGGCTTCGCCGACGCTGTGGTGAGCGACCTCGGGCAGCTGCGGCCGGGCGTACGGCGGCCCGTGGGCGTCGGCGCGGGTGCGGGCGGCCGTGGGGGCGTCGGGTTCGCCGGGGTCGCGGGAGGTGCGCGATGAGCACCTACACGATCCCCAACGTCGTCAGCCGCACCCCGCGGGGCGACCGGGTGATGGACGTCTACAGCCGCCTGCTCGAGGAGCGCGTCGTCTACCTCGGCACCGAGATCGACGACGGCGTCGCGAACGCGCTCATCGCCCAGGTGCTGCACCTCGACGCGGAGAACCCCGACCTGCCGATCAACCTCTACGTGAACTCGCCCGGCGGCTCGGTGACCGCGACGTTCGCGCTCTACGACACGCTGCAGTACGTGCGGGCGCCGGTGGCGACGACCTGCGTGGGCCAGGCGTTCTCGTCGACGGCGCTGCTGCTCGCCGCCGGGGAGCCCGGGAAGCGCTCGGTGCTGCCGCACGCCCGGGTGCTGCTCCACCAGCCGGCGGGCCAGGGCCGCGGCACGATCCCGGACCTCATCCTCGCGGCCGACGAGATCCTCACGGTGCGCTCCGAGCTGGAGGAGGCGTTGAGCCGGCACACGGGCCAGAGCGTGGCGACGCTGCGGCGCGACACCGACCGCGACCGGATCCTGCGCGCCGACGAGGCCGTGGCCTACGGGCTGGCCGACACGGTGATCCGGCTGAAGCCGCTGCCGGGGGAGTAGGCCTCAGGCGGCGAGGGCGAGCGGGCCGCGGAGGCGGCCGGCGGGCGCCTGGTGACCGGTCAGGTCGCGGGCGGGCTCCGGGGCGAGGTCGCGGGCGACCTCGCGGGTGAGGTCGAGGAGCGTCAGGTCGAGCGCCCCGGCGACGGCCGCGAGGATCTCGGACGAGGCGTCCTTGCGGCCCCGCTCCAGCTCGGAGAGGTACTGCGTCGAGACGCCGGCCCGCTCGGCGGTCTCGGCGAGCTTCTCCGCCCGCTCGTGGCGGTGCCGGCGCAGCACACGGCCGGTGAGCTCGCGCCACAGCGGCTCGGGGGCCGGGCGTGCGCCGTACGCACCGGTGCTCCCGGTCGGGAGGGTGGTCGGGGTCATCCGCAGCAGCTCGCCCATGGGCCGATGCTAGGCACGCCGTACGACGTCGGACCGCCCGTTCTGCTGAGGGCGGAACGGGTCAGGCGTCACCGGCGAGGTCGTCCCAGAGCGCGGCGGTCTCGGCCTCGACGTCCCCGAGGGCCGACGTCGGGCGGATGCGCTGCAGGTTGCGCCCGCCCCGGTCGAAGGTCTGGCGCACCGCCGCCGGGGCCTCGTCGTCCTCCACCGGCTCGGGGAGCCACGTGCACGGCCGCAGGTGGGTGAGGTCGTGGGTGTGGGCCTCGGAGGAGCGGTCCTGGTACCAGGGTCCGACGAGCCGGCCGAGGCGCAGCGGGCCGTCGGGGGTGCGGGTCCACACGAAGGTGCCCTCGGGCAGCTCGGCGAAGCGACGGAGCCGCTCGCCGACGCGCTCGTCGTACGCGCGGGTGACGAGCTCGACGGCGTGCTCGAGCTCGCCGGCGTCCTGCCGCAGCCGCCCACCCACGCCGCACACGTCGTGGGCGAGCGCCCAGGTGACGGCGGCGGCGTGGTCGACGGTGTGGTTGCGCGAGCGCAGGGGAGCGCGGACCACGGGTGGGGACGGTGACATCCGCGCAGTCTCGCAGGATCGGGGCCGCGACCGCCTGCGGTGCCTCGAGCGGCGAGGACCCGACGCCGTGAGCACGACGCGACGGTAGGGTCCCGTGCCGGGTCCGACGGAGGCGCCCGTTCCACGGAAGGATGCGAGCGATGGCAGCACGGAGGAGGCACCCCGACGGGCCGCGGGAGCGGGCGACCCGGACGACGGTCGCCCTGCGGCGCGTCGTGAGCGTGGCGACCGTCGGGCTCCTCCTCGCCCTGGCGGGCTGCACGTCGTCGGGCTCGTCGGACTCGACGGACCCGTCGGCCGACTCGTCGTCGGCCGGACCCGACACCGTCATCGACGTGCTGCAGCAGGACTGGCGGCACGTGCCCGGGGTCGTCGCGGACGGCGACGGGCTGCGGGTGACGGCGACGGGGAGGAGCATCGTCGAGCAGGACGGCGGCGGAGGTCAGCCGAACCCGCCGGTCAACCTCGCGGGAACCCACCTGGTGGCCGCGGACGACTTCTCCCTCAGCGCGTCGTTCGCGGACGTGACCGCCGATGCCACCCTGTCTGTCCACGACAGCCCGCCGGTGATCGCCGACGAGTTCCTGATCGAGCCGGCAGGTCTGCGGCTCACGCTCCGCGGCGACGACCTCCGGATCGCCGTCTTCGACGGCTCCGACCAGCAGGACGTGACCGACCCTCGACCGGCGTACGACGAGCACGTGACGGTCCCCGACCCCGAGGCGGAGCTCTCCGTGCACCGTTCCGGTGACCGGCTCGAGATCGCGAGCGGTGGCGAGACGGTGGCCTCGCCGTCCCCGGGCGACGTGTTCGACTCGGGCGAGCTCTGGCTGGGCTTGTCGAGCGACGAGGGGTCCTTCACGGTCGGTTCGCTCACGGCGACCGCACCGGACGGTGCGTCCCTGGCCACCGCGGGTCCTGCCGCGGCCGACGCGGAACCGTCTCCGGACGGTCTGCAGGCTCTCGCCGTCCGCACCCGACCCGACTTCTTGGTCGGCGCGGCGGTGGCCCTCGGTCCACTTGCCTCGGACGCCGACTACGCCGCCGCCTTCGTGGGCGACTTCGGCGCCCTCACCCCGGAGAACGTGATGAAGCCGCAGGCGCTCTCCCCGCGGCAGGGCGAGTACCACTTCGAGGAGGCCGACGCCCTCCTCGACCTCGCGGAGAGCAAGGGCATCTCGGTGCACGGCCACACCATCGCCTTCACCGAGGCGATGCCCGGCTGGATGCGCGAGCTGCCCACCGGCTCCGAGCAGGAGCGCCGGGCCAGCGCCGACGTCCTGCTCGACTACGTGACCACCGTGGTCACGCACTTCAGGGGGCGTCTCGACTCGCTCGACGTCGTCAACGAGCCGTTCGACGTCGACCAGGGCACCGGTCTGCAGGAGAACGTCTGGTACCGCGTCTTCGGGCCGGGCTACCCGGTGGTCGTCTCGCAGGCGGTCCACGACGCGGACCCGGAGGTCAGGCAGTTCATCAACGAGAACGGTGCCGACGTGCCGGGCCCCCGTCAGGACGCCCTGCTCCAGCTCGCTCTCGACACGAACGAGCAGGGTGGGCACATCGACGGCGTGGGGCTGCAGGCCCACGTCTACGACCTCGGGACCGACGCCATCTCGGCCGACGACCTCACGACGACGCTCGACAGCGTCGAGGATGCCGGGCTGGTCGCCCGGATCTCGGAGAACGACGTCACGGACGCCGAGGGTCAGGACGCCCAGGCGGAGCAGTACGCCACGGTCCTCGCCACCTGCCTCCGCTCCCAGGCGTGCGTCTCCTACACGACGTGGGGGGTGGACGACCGCTACGACTGGTTCGTCGACGACGACGGGCTGCAGCAGGGGCACGACCTCCTGTTCGACGACGGGGAGCCGACGCCGGCGTACGTCGCACTGACCGAGGTGCTCGCGGACTGACCCCGGGCCCGCGAGGCGGGTGAGGACGGTGACATCCCCGCAGCCTCGCTGGATCGGGGGCGCAGCCCGGACAATGGCGCGGTGACCGTCCGCCGCCCGCTCCGCAGCCGCCCCCTGGTGCTCGCGGTCGGGCTCGCGCTCGTCGCCACGGGCTGCTCGCTGGGCGACGCGCCCACCCCGGGGGTGGCCGACGACGGTGCCGGCCCCACGTCGTACCGGATCGCCCCCGACTGCCCGCCGCCCCCGGCCGAGCCGCCGGCGGTGTCGGTGGACCTGCTCAACACCTACCTCGCGGAGACCGACCTGCCGGCCTGGCAGGCCGCCGACATCGGCGCCAGCACCCAGCTCAGCGACGGCCGGCTCGTGTGGGTCTTCGGCGACACGGTGCGGACGGACGCGTACTCGCCGCAGGTGGTCTCGAACTCGATGCTCGTGAGCTCGGGCGTCTGCGCGGGGCAGGTGCTTCCCGACGGCGACGGCCCGATCGTGCCCGACACCACGACCGACCTCGACGGCGGTGGCGAGGTGGTGCACTGGCCGATGTCGGTCGTCGCGCTGGAGCCGGGTCACGAGTTCGCCGACGGCGAGACCACCGACGTGCTGGTGGTGCTGACGGCGCGGACCCGTCGCGGCGGCACGGGCAACGACGCGGCGCTCGACTACGCCTTCCTCGGCACGACCGCCTCCGTCTTCACGGTGAGCGCCGGTGGTGCCCCCACGCTCGTCGAGAGCATGGAGGTCACCCCCGACGACGCGTCGCTCGACCAGGTCAACTGGGGCGCGGCGGCGACGGTGACGGACGACTGGTTCTACGTCTACGGCACGCGGCAGGTCGAGGGCTCCTTCGGGCGCGAGCTGCACGTCGCCCGCGTGCCGGTCGACGACCCGCGCGACCGCAGCCGGTGGGAGTTCTGGGACGGCGGCGACTGGCAGGCCGACATCGGGTCGTCGGTGGCCGTGCTCCCGGCGGACGGCGGGGTCTCGCAGACGTTGTCGGTCGACGCGCTCGACCCGTCGGGATCGGCGGGCTTCGTCGCCGTGTCGAAGCAGGACGGCGACCTCGGCGACTTCGCGACGGTGTGGTCGGCGCCCGCGCCGTACGGACCGTGGACCCAGGGCGACCGCGTGCCCGCACCCGCCGGCTTCGACACCGGCAACCTGCTCTACGCTCCGCTGGCGCACCCGGAGATCGAGCTCGCCGACGGGCGGTTGCTGGTCTCGGTGTCGCGCAACACGACCGACTTCGGGCGGCTGCTGGCCGAGCCCACCGAGGTCGGCCGTCCGGTGTTCACGGAGATCGACCGACCCTGAGACGCGCTTGCGATGTTCGAACAAATGTTCGATCATCGTGGGGTGTCCGCCTCCGCCGTCGAACCCTCCGTCGTGGCCCAGCTGCGCGACCGGATGGCGGCGATGCAGGGCGGCCCGACCCGGCTGCCCGTGCCCACCCACCCGACGCTCTCGCCGCTGCTGCAGCTGCGGGCCGGGGGCTCGTACGGCGTCGACTCGGCGTCGCTGGCCCTCGCGCTGATGGCGGGGGCGTCGGCCGCCGGGGAGTGGGTCGCGGTCGTCGGCTGGCCCGACCTGGGGGTCCAGGCGGCGCTCGACCTCGGGGTCGACCTCGCGCGCACGGTGCTCGTGCCCGACCCGGCCGAGCACTGGCTGGAGGCGACC
>Ga0208794_1001505_pt1 | contig 10192 bp, 18 predicted proteins | sample 32_taG_FD_184106 | JGI IMG/M metagenome (GOLD analysis project Ga0208794, IMG submission 184106) | Marine viral communities from the Gulf of Mexico - 32_GoM_OMZ_CsCl metaG (SPAdes) (version 2) | ecosystem: Environmental > Aquatic > Marine > Oceanic | place: Atlantic Ocean: Gulf of Mexico...
TTTTCTCTAGGAACCTCTCCGGTTGCTACCATTTCAATTAATGTCATAATCCTCATTCTCCGATATTCGCTCGATTGCCTCTAATACAGGACACCAATATTTTTCCCAATCGTCTGCATAGCTTATTTTTCTATTGGTGCCCCTCCAAATTTCAAAAAAAGTGTGAGTGTCGGAAACAACCCAATTAAATTGGTACCCAAGTTGTTGCATTCTCGACATCAAACCAATCAAATTTTTAGGATCTTTTAAATTTGCATTTGGATTGATTTGCAACCTATCTTTAATTTTGTCTTCGACACTTTTCATTTCAATCCTCAACTTCCATTTTAGTTTGAAAGGTTAAAATTAATGATCTTAAGTAGTGACTTTCTTTCAAGTTTGTAAGGTAATATTTTTCTGACTCCAATGTTTCAATAACTCTTCTCAAATCAAGACTAAGTGCTTTTCTATCGGGCACAATTTCTACTATTTCAATTTTTGTAAATATTTGCTTTGCCATTTTTATAACCCTTCCTTATCTTGACACTCATCCCCTTTGCCATAGAGTTCTTCCCATTCATCGTCAGTCATCCATTTACCATTACCGCAATCAATTATTCCCGGTGTGTTACCAATCCATTCCATTAAATCGATGTGCAACTCAGACATTTTTCCCATTACTACTCCTTAATGTTTGTCTTAAAATGGAATTTCCGACCCCTCGAAACCATTTTGCCAATCATTTGAGGCCGGTTGTTGAGGTTGGAAATTACCCTGAGATTGTTGGTTGTTATTTTTAGAATCTAGCATATGCATATTTCTTACGTTAATTTGGGTTTTGTATTTTTTTTCGCCTGTTTGCGGATCATCCCAACTTTGAGTTTCTATCTCGCCCTCAACGTAAATCTGACTTCCTTTTTTAACGTATTGGTTTACGATCTCGCCAAGCTTGCCCCAAAAGGTTAGGTTATGCCACTCAGTTTTTTCTTGTTTTTGCCCTGATTTGCTATCTTTCCATTTTTTATTAGTAGCAAGGGAAGCACTTGCCACAGGTTGCCCATTTTGGGTGTATTTTAATTCTGGGTTTTGCCCTACTCTTCCAATAAGTTGTACTTTATTCAACATTTAAAACTCCTTTTACTATGGCCAAAATACTTAGCCAATATTTTGAATCTCTATTATCATGTCTCCATTCAATTTGACCGTGCAATTCTTTGGTTACTAATTCTCTATTTTCTTTTGTTGCTGTAACAAGTTTGTGGATTTCTTGAAATTCTTTACAAGGTTCAGGTGTCTGAGTTTTTTTTTGGTTATTAGAGTTAATATTACCATCGTCATCATCATCCCCAACAACTCCAACAAGGCCACAATGCCCGGCCCTCCTTGCATAGGTTTGGGCAGCTAAGTAGCCGTGGTTATCTCCTTTTTTGTTGTAGACTGGAATATCACTTTGAATAAATTGACCACTAGAATGCATTAACATAGTTCTAAAATATTCTTTCCCATCTTTTTGAATGCCTTGTGTGGCAATTGATAAACCATTTTGTTCTAATGCTTCCTTTGATGCTTCCTTACAACTAGCTAAATCAGCATACCAACTATTAAAATAAGGGTTGTGGCAATTCTTAATTGCTGGTTGAATTTTACCTTGTGCCTTGGCCAAAGCACTGGCCAATTCATTGATTTGTTCTGACATCATTTTTAAAACTCCAAACAAGGGAACTAGGAGTGAAAAACCCTTGTAAAATTAATAAAAGAAAAAACATATTAAGGTAGTAAAAAAATAAAGTAAATTCTTTTTTGCCGTTATTATACTTACTTACTAGACCGCACAAAACCTTTACTACATAGGGGTCTGGGCGTATAACTTAGTTATTCTTGTATGCCTCCTGTTCTGGGGGTTTCCCATGTGATGTTTTTTGGTTAAGGGGGTCTTTATAGGCCTCCTTATTTTCTTTTTTTTCCTGGCCATTCCATAAATTTTATTTAAAGCTTTTCATTACCAAAAACCATATGGGAGTAATTAAAAACTCCCCGACATTTTTTAAAGGATTATTATGACAAATCAAGTTGATTTGAAGTGCCTTCCTGCGTCTTATTACGAGATTGCGGAAAGAATAGCAGTTGATGAGTATGGAGGAAAAAAACAAGGAGATTTCATTAATTACATGCGCTGTCCTAAGTGCGGTCAAAAACGAATGTGGACACATACAAGGAATGAGACAACAGGAAAAGAACCTATGACCTTTAAGTGTAATAGGGATAACAATTGTCAACATACGATTTCAGTCCTGAAGGAACATAATGATCAATTCCCCAAAGATCCTAATTACAAACCACCACCAAAACAAAAAGAAGAAAATCTACCTATAATAAATGATGGTACCCAAACGGAAAAAGTCATGAGAATGGCACTCGATAAGGCAAAAAAAGGGATAACTCCAAAAATAATTGATCGTGTAAAAAAAGAGGCCCCTACAAATGGTTATATGGAATATAAACCAATGTCAGAAGGGATAATCGCAGACATTGAAAACCATATAATTGCGTCGGAAAAAATCGACGATCTACAAATTATAAGGCCAATGGTTCTTAATTTTTTAGGCTCTGTATTCGCTGGCAGGGTCATCCATAGAGGGACAATGACAAATCTTTATAATGTCGTTATGAACGGTTCTGGCCAGGGAAAAACTGTTCTTCAAAATGAATTTAAAGCAATGGAGCCAAATTTTCTTTATTACTATGACGAAAAAGGGGAATTTTCTGAAACATCGACTGGCCAAAAACAAATTGAAATAATCGGGCCAAAAGTCGCTTCCCATTACGCAGTAATGAAATCGATTCAAGATAACCCCACCAGATTATTTTATTTTGATGAAGGGGGGTCCCTGTTTAAGGGTGATGCATTAAATGAAGAAATCATTGATTTTTACACCGATATGTGGTCACAGGAACGATATTATAAGGGTGTATTACTTGCGACTGAAACTAAAAAGAAAAAGATAAAGCATGGTGAATTGGAACTTTTCTATAAGCCTCCCACAGGTGCAGTTTCTTACCCTGCTTTGGGTTTGGCCATAAACTTAACCGTTGAGGATTTTCATAAAAATATTACCCAGGAAAATCTTGATAAAGGTTTTTTGGGAAGGGCCATATTTGTATTTAGTCAAAAACGATCTGGTGAAAAAAACTATTTAAGGGCCTCTCGAAACATAGATCGAGTAAGGTTAAATCGAATTAAAGAATTTATAAAACATTGGAGTGAAAATAAAACCTATCCAGATAAAATAATAGAACGCCCTAGTATTCAAGCTGCGGTATTTGGTCGGGCCAAGTGCATTCCTACGGAAATCGAAATTGAAAATAGTGCCTTTGATTATTGGTGTGACATTATCGACGAGATAGAAAAAGAAAAAACTAGGGCATTCGAGGAGAATTGGAAAGTCCGACCCATCGTAAACCGTAAGGCCCAGAATCTGGCAAAATTTGTTCAAATTCATACCTGTGCAAGGGTTGCTAAGGGAGTAAAACCCATCGTCACAAAAAAAGATATTGATAACGCTCTTTATGATTTATCGGTCTTTTTTAATAACGCTTGCATTTATTTTGGGGAAAACCTTCATCGAGCAGGTCATGGGAAACTTGTAAGTTCAATTATAAGGTTTCTAAACGATGGCCCAAAAAATACTACAGAAATTAAATCGGGTGTCACTGGGAGGAATTTAGGTATCGTTAACACACTGAAAGAATTGGAATCAGATGGGGTAATCGAAGCGTTCCAAATGACTAATCCTGCCACAAAACGGTCTGCGAAATATTACACACTGAGCAAGAAGAGCGATGCATAAAAGGGAACACTCCAGGGATTTCTTGAAAACGCTCGAATTGTCCATTATAATTGGAGTTCGGCGTTTTTTAGTTGAGAGGTTCCTGGTTTTGTGAAGAGTTCCCGCCTATAGAGAGTGTTTTTTTCTCTCTCTCTCTCTCTTTCTCTATAGGGGGAACGCTTCGACTCAGAGAATAATAAAACTATCTTTTCTGGTGGGTTCTCTTAGGAAAAGAAGGAACAAATGCCCGAGCATAGCGCTTTGGGAATATTAAAGGAGTTTAGATGATAACAGTTGAATTTTTTTCTGATATGGCATGGTTGCCGGAAAAAATTTTAGAAATGACAGATGTGGGTCTGAGTGATGATTTTAAAATCGTAATTAACTTTGCAGATAAAGTCATAAATTCAATCTGCGGAGAGTTGCCCTCTAAAGTTTCTGGTAAAAAAACTGAAATTTTAGAATATCGGTTTTTGTATTTTTTAAAGGGTGGATTCTTTTGCCTAGACATTAAAATGATGGACGCTTGTGGTAACAGTATTCCATTTAAATATGACGATGAAGAAGACTACTAAACCACAATCAAGAATTGGGAGTGACTGTATGGAAAAAGAAAAAGATGAGATTAGGGAATTAATGGAGGAGTATAGGGATAAGAGGATTCCAAAGATGTATTCAAGGGCATGGGAAAAAGGTTTTTGGAAAGTACCAGTTTTGATGGGTAGAGTTAAAGCAATTGGAGAGAAAGATTATGGTATTGTGGAAGTCTGGTGCATATATTGCCATGTAAAGCATCAACATGGTTGGTATTATGGTAGACCAAAAAATTTTATGGAATATAGGGCGGCCCATTGTTTTAAACAAACCCCCTATAAAGAAACCGGATATCTAATATCTGCCGAAAACGTTATTCCTAAAAAGTCGGGAGAATAGAAAAATGATTGAACCAAAATTCAAGTTTTATCAAAACCATGGTCCTGATATGATAGGGGTAATGGATTTTGGGTGGCAAAACGGGAAAGAGTTCGATGACTGGGCGTCTACTCCAGAGCGTCATTATTGGACTCTTATGGCAATTCACTTTTTTGTTGAGAATTCTGGTTATTTCTCTAATCGTTTTAGAAAAAAAATGATTTTTGAAACTTTCGAATATAACCAAGCACTAGGGGGCATGGAAAAAGTTGTACTCTTTGTTTTTAAAAGCGAAAAGGGAGGGCATACTTGGATTGTTGAGGGTAGAAATCTAGATCATATTGATGATCATTTAGGTAAGGATTTAACCATTTGACGGCCGAGAATAACGCTTCGGGAATATAAGAGGAGTAAAGTATGAATGAAAAGTCAGTGTTTGATGTAGATGTTCGTAAATTTTATGATGAGGAAGAACTAGAAGAATGGGTTTATGAAATTACAGGAGACAGAGGAAATCAACAAGTACATGAGGTTGAAGTAACTCCGTTATTAACTGCAAGCAATCATATTTGCTTTGTAGTTGTGATAAAGCATTGCAAAATAGTTGAATTAGATTATCGAATTTAAAATTTTTTTGTTATTTGACTTAACTGGGAGAGTGCGAAACTATTTTGGAATGAAAAAACTCAAGGAAGTTGAGATTGAAAGGCAAATCTTGGAAGGCCTTAACATTATTCCCGATATTTTTGCGTGGAAAACTATGGACCAAAAAGCTTTTAGGGATGGGGTGTATTGGAAAGGTAGCAAATACCAAATCCGTGGCGTGAGCGATATCATTGCAATAAAAAATAGCAAGGTTTATTTTCTGGAGGTTAAAACCCCACACGGACGACAATCTAACTACCAGGCAGCATTCCAAAATAGAATTGAAAAGCATGGTGGAACCTATGCAATAGTTCGGTCCCTAGACGATGCTCTAAAAATCGTAGCTCCTGAGATTGATTTAATGAGGTGACTATGAGTTTATTTAACAAAATTAAACTGGTTTGGAAGCACCTTCTTATCGTTTTAGGTCTAAGTTCAATAATCACCACGCCTTTTCTTTTAAAAAGCACTCAGGGGGAAATTTCAGACTCTGAAAGGCTATGTTTTATTGGCGATGTTGGAATGAATAACGAGGGCCAAAGAAAAATAGCAAAAATGCTACCCGACTATTGCGATAGAGTTATAGTTCTTGGCGATTTAGTTTACCCAATTGGAGTTAAGGACGAAAATGATCCAAGGGCCGAAACTCATTTTTTACAGCACTATAGAAATCTAAACTTACCCTTTAACCTCGTAATGGGTAACCATGACTATTACGGTAACCCCGACGCCTGGTTGAAAATTGCTGAAAAAGAAAAGTGGATAGATTACAAAAATAATTATTGGTTTACGGAAAATAACGGTCTTTGCCTGGTCGCCCTGGACACTATGCCATTAACTAGTTTAAAAAAAGGTCCAAGGTATTATGCTCAAGCAAAATGGATCAAAAACGTATTATATCAAAAATGCCATTTTAGAATTGTTATTGGACATCATCCTTATAAGTCTTGTGGTAAGCACGGCCATGCAAAGGGTAGGATGAAAGAATTTTATGAGGAATTTGTGATAGGACGTGTAGACGGGGTAATTGCAGGGCATGACCATCTATTATGCTATTTTAATGAGAAACCCTTCTCTATAACAAGCGGATCTGGTAGTAAATTAAGAAATAAAATAAAAAATAACCCAACCTTTAGCGCAGTCGAGCTAGGTTTTGTACAAATGAGGTACCATGGCGAAAAAAAAGCAACCTTCAAGTTCATCACAGAAAAGCAAATTAAAGTCTTCGAAGTCGGACCTTAAAAAAAAATTAAATTCGAAAAGGCCAAAGGGAAAGACAATGAAGAAATATGCGAAAATTTAAAATTAACTCTAGACGATTTAAAAAAATATTGGCCATAATCTTATTACGATTTATGAAGTTCAAAAATTTCCTTGGCCCCCGATTTCCCTATCAAAATCTACTCCTTTGTAAAGTTAATCGGGGGTTTTTTTAAAAATCAATAACCGAATTATCTAGACATTTTTTGGCCTTTTTAATTATCCAATGATAATCATTTTCATTTTCTAATTCTTCGGCCATCTCTAAAGTTTGATTAACCAATTTTCTAAGGTTTTTAACCTTCCTAATAAAACGTAAAGTTTTAGCACTGCCTTTAGCGATTTTTCTTTTTGTTTCAAGGTCTGCCAATTTAAATTTTCCAATTTGCTCTAGAACTAATTCAATCTCGTTTTGTTTTAAATATTCAGAGTCTTGTATCACGCTTGCCAAAAAATCCTCATAACTCATTAACAATTTCATTTTCTTCAATTTTTCTAAATTTTCTGGGCTATGCTGCCCCTTTGGTTCTGAATAATTTGCCAAACACCAATCAAAATGAACATCTTTAAGTGTTTTTAGCTCTTCATCGGTAAGGTATTCTTTTTTTGCTATTAGAATTTTGCAATAAGAGGCTATAGCCCCTCCTAAACCTAAATTTTGTAGCACTTCCATAAAATTTCCTTGTTATGAGTATATTTTTTGCTAATATGATTCATACAAAATAAGTCAGGGATTTAGAGATGAAAACATTTATTCCTATAAAGGTAGTTTTAGAGGATATTGAATGGGAAGAGTTAAGAGAGTCGTTAAGAAGTAATGGGCATCATAATATTTGGGCAAAGATAGTCACACAATACAACGAATCGAGGGAAAATGATTCAATCAAAAGAAATAGTAAACACACCGATAGAACGCATAGTTCCGAATCCTAAAAACGCTAACAAACACCCTAAAGAGCAAATTGAACGACTAGCAAAGATAATTGAATATCAAGGCTTCCGCGAACCTTTAATGGTTTCTAAAAGATCAGGGTTTTTAGTTTCTGGACATGGTAGACTTGAAGCTGCTCAATTGTTGGGAATGGAGGAGCTGCCCGTAATGTTTCAAGATTTTGAAAGTGAGGCGCAAGAATACGCTCACATGATAGCCGATAATGAAATAGCAAGATGGGCAGAATTTGACCATCAAGCTTTTTATTCGAATATTGATATATTAGGAGAATTAGATTTTGACCTCACTGGTATTCAAAACTTCAAAGTGCCTGACCTTGAGGATTTAGAAAATTACGAACCTGAAAAAGACGATATCAAAAAATTTAAAATTGAGGTTCAATTTTCTAATGAAATGGAAAGAGATGATTTACATGATGACCTCTTATCCAAAGGGTTTATGGTAAAGAAATTATGAATTATGGTTTACCTTATCAAGGCGGCAAATCTAAAATAATGAAAGACCTTTGCAAAATATTTCCTTTTGCCAAAAATTTCTATGATCTTTTTGGGGGTGGGTTTAGTGTAACTCACGGGATGATGCTTTATAGGTCAAAAAGTTATGATAAGTTTCATTTTAATGAGATTCGCCCAGGTATTGGAAAATTAGTCCAAGATTCTATTGCTGGAAAGTATTCTTACGATAACTTTAAACCTGAATTTATAAGCAGAGAGAGGTATTTTGCTGAAAAAGAAAATGATCCTTATGTAAAAATTTGTTGGTCATTTGGAAATAATGGAAAAGGTTATCTTTTTGGTAAGGACATGGAAGGCTACAAAAAATCCCTTCATAATGCGATTATTTTTAATAAGTTTGATGATACTGCAATTAAGGTTCTTGGAATAAAAAGATTTCCCGAAAATGTAGGCATAAAGGACAGACGATTTTTTCTTAGAAATAAAGTAGCAAAAAATAACCCCGGTGATCGTAGGGGAGAGCTTCAACAACTCCAACAACTCCAACGACTCCAACGACTCCAACAACTCCAACAACTCCAACAACTCCAACGACTCCAATTTTACGAAGGCAGTTTCGACAAGGTTCCAATAGAAAATGATAGTGTAATTTACTGTGATATTCCTTATAAAGGCACAGGGAAATATGACGGCAATAAAAACTTTAACAGAAAAGCTTTTTTTGAATGGGCAAATGAGCAAAAATGTCCTTTCTTCATTTCTGAATATGATGTGGAATGTAAAAACTTTAAGGAAATTTGGAGAAAAAACGTAAGCGTTTCCATGCAAGGAGGTGGTGGGACAAGGGCGGTAGAAAAGCTTTATACTAATACTTATGGAATGAAAGCTATTTTACAAAGGCTAAAAGCAAGGAGGTTTAATGGCTGAAAGGTATAACCGAAAATACAAACCGGAATATTGTGATAAGCTTATAGAACACCTAACAGAAGGACTCTCTTTTACTTCGTTCGCTGGCACTATTGGCGTTCACGTAGACACTCTTTACGAGTGGGGTAGAAATTACCCTGAATTTCTGGAAGCTAAAAAAATTGGTGTTTGTAAGTCTCAACTTTATTGGGAAAAAATGGGTAGAGCAATGGCCGCTGGTAAGTTACAAGGTCAACCTAGCGTTTGGATTTTTAATATGAAAAATAGATTTCGTTGGTCAGACAGAAATGAAACTGTGAACGAAAATCAAAATATTGAAATAATCGTTGATCAAAAAAATAAAATATGAAAAGTGAACCTGGTTTAAAAGTAACCCGTAAAATTAAAGAAAAAATAGTCATAACAACCAGTGATGGCCCTATTGTTGTTGAAATTGTTAGCAGAAAAGGAAATACATTTCTCTTTAATATAGATGCCCCTGATAGTGTTGGAATTCATAGGTTAGATCCATACTTTTACGAAAAGGCGCAGAATTTTGAAAGTTGATTTAACTTGGAACCCTTTGCCTACCCAAAGCGAAGTGTATTACGACGATAAAACAGAAACTTTGCTTTTTTCTGGAGGTCTAGGTTCTGGCAAATCTCATATGCTTGTTAAGAAGGCGATTCGACTTTCCATTCTAAATAGGAACCTTCCTGGTGGATTTCTGGTTCCTTCGTATTCTGATTTTCGACGAGATATAAAACCACTGTTTCAGGATATCCTTGAAGAGGAAATGGGCCTAAAGCAAAAAGTTCATTGGGACTTTCACAATACCCATAAAGAATTCTCTTTTCTTTGGTCATCAAAACCTCTCTATCTATTTACTGCTGAAAACCCAATAGCTGGACCTAACCTAGCTTATTGTCTCATTAATGAATATTCTCTCATGAAGTATGAGAGGGTCCAAGAAATGCTAAGAAGGGTAAGATTAAAAAACGTCCCTCACCTTCAAAAAATCTTAGCTGGTACACCAGAGGATCTTTACGGTTGGCTAGAGGATTTTATCGAAGCTCAAGAAGAGACTGGAAAATTTAAGATCCATTTTGCCGATACTAGAGAAAATCACCATATTGATAAGACCTACCGGGAGCACCTAGAATCGATGCTAGATGACCAATCTCTTAAGGTCTTTGCATCTGGTCAAATAGTAAAAATTGGTGGAAAATATTTCTATTACGCTTTTACTAGAGATA
>Ga0208794_1001506_pt1 | contig 10188 bp, 15 predicted proteins | sample 32_taG_FD_184106 | JGI IMG/M metagenome (GOLD analysis project Ga0208794, IMG submission 184106) | Marine viral communities from the Gulf of Mexico - 32_GoM_OMZ_CsCl metaG (SPAdes) (version 2) | ecosystem: Environmental > Aquatic > Marine > Oceanic | place: Atlantic Ocean: Gulf of Mexico...
TGGAACAGCACAAAATACAACAGATACATTCACCGCACAGAATGATATTAATAAATCAGCTTTAAGTTCAGCTATAACTATAGGTTCAACACCGACATCGGGGGACTCTATATTATTCAAACTATCAAGAGATACAGCGGCAGATAACCTAGCAGGAGATTGTAAAATAATAGGGGTAAATCTAAGAGTATCTATAACACAAGGTACAGCTACATGAGTTTACCATTTTTTAACTCTAGTATTATATCAGGGTCAACAGCACATAATTTAGGTGGAGGTGGTGGTTGTCTACCAGTAGGCGGATGGGTAGAACTAGGAAGAACTACATTAGCATGTGCAGGAGATGATATTACAGTTTCATGTTTAGCAGATAAAAGATATTATATGGTTTTAGGAGATACTTTACCTAGTGGATTAAATCGTCATACCTTGAGATTAAATTCTGACACATGTTCTAATTATGCTTGGAGATACTCTACAGATGGCTGCACAGATGGAACAGAAATAAATAACAGTAGAATGGTAATACAAGGAAATAATTATGCTACCAATGAGTTTTCAGTATCTTATATTGCAAATAGGTCAGCAAATGAAAAATTAGTTATTTCACATGACGCAAAACCTACTGCAGCAGGAGCAACATCAGCACCAGGTAGACAAGAAACAGCTTCAAAATGGGCAAATACATCTAACGCTGTAAGTGCTGTAACATTACATAATTCTGAATCTGGAGATTTTGCAGCAAACTCAGAACTTGTCGTACTTGGATGGGATGAGTCAGATACACATACTAACAACTTTTGGGAAGAATTAGCAAGTGTAGATTCAACAGGCGACCAAACAGTAAGTTTTACACCTAAAAAATATTTATGGATTCAAAATTATAGAGAGGGAACATCAGGTATGGATTTTAGAGTTGGTAATGGTTCAATTGATACAGGTTCAAATTATGCTGACAGATATTCAAATGATGGTGGTGCAGATACAACAAGAACATCAGTTTCAGGGTGGTTAACGAATTGGGAATATGATACTTTACCTGTATTCCAAAATATGTTTATTATAAATAATGCTTCTAATGAAAAATTAATGTTAGGGCATAGAGTATGGCAAAGAACAGCAGCAGCAACAACAGCACCTAGTAGAGGGGAATTTGTAGGCAAATGGGATGATACATCAAACCAAATTGACAGAATCCAAGTATATGCAACTTCTGGAACTATTGGAACTAATATAATTAAAGTATGGGGTGCTGACTAATGGCATGGGCTAAGAATGGAACACCACATACATTATCAGCAGACGGAACAGCATTAGAAATTACTGATCTTGGAGGTAAAATTTTCACACAGGCTATGATTCATAAAATAGATGTCGGTAGTGCTGCGTTAAAAGAGGAATGGAATAATGATACAGGTAGTTTATATGCTTGGAGAAGATCAGATTCAGGTGGATTAGATATAAGTTTTACATCACAGGCAGATATTGATGTTTATCAAACAGGAGCAAGAGAGGACTTTGCAATTAAATATTTTTCTTGGGTTTCAGGAGAAGAAAAGTTAAGTTTATCTTTTTGGATGAATAACGGTGCAGCAACAGGTGCAGCAAATGCACCCCAAAGATGTGAGGGTGTTGCAAAATATGTTCCATCTCCATTAACAGATACATTTGATTCCTTAAATTTTGCTGATACAGGAGATTATGGAACAGGTTCAAACCTTTCAGCATTAGGAACTGATTAAAATGGATTATTATAATATAGGTGATGTTTATATGTGTGATAGATGTCTCGTTGCCAAACTAAGACATGATGAATATGAATCAAATATATGTGAATGTGGGTGTGATAAAAGGTATTGTGATGAATGTTGGAGATGGAGGACCCTACAAGAATATACAGATAAAAAAGGTAATACTTATAAGATTAGGAGTGAAAGAATAATACAATGGCAAAAGTAGTTAGAATCGACCAAGAAGATTCATTTACTTCATTATTTAAGATTGAGATAGCACCTAACCAACACCAAGAAATATCAGTACCTATATTTCTAGCAGATTTAATAGAAACCCAAATAGCCAGTATGGACTTTAATACCGAGAAAACTAGGAGTCAAACCAAGACAGTCCTAGAGTAATCTATAATAATACCGATTTAATAATATATATATGGCAAATTGGCCTGAGAAAACTGATACATGTACAGGAACATGTACTAAATTTGGTGCACCTGATCTTAGAAGATTCTCTAGACTATTTAATAATCAAAATGTTAATAATGCTTGTTTTTGTAATTCTACTGTATGTATTCAAGAATGTAATGTTTTTGAGTTCCAGTCAGATGCCTGTGGTAATATAGCACTCCGATTCCAAGAGCCAAATGCAGGGTGTAATTATTTAACGTTTAGAACGACAGCTCTAGCAGGAGATAGAACAGCAATATTCCCTGCTATAGGGGCTACAGATACTATAGTATTTAATGATGCGACAGCTACCTTAAAGAATAAAACTCTAGATATTAATCCAGCAGTTGCCTGTAATAATCTATTGGTAGATGCCTGTGGATCAGCAGGTGATATGTTACAATATAATGCTACATGTTCTAGATATGAGCCTAGGGCTATAAGAGAAACATTCATGATTAGATTTGGAGATAATTGTACAGCAGTAGGTACAGGTAACGGTCAATATGAATTTCAGATGCCATATTGTTTCACATTAACTGAGGTATACGCCACTGTCAAAACAGCTTCTACATGCGGAACACCTACTATTCAAATACAACAAAATGCACTAGATATATTATCAACAGAGATAACCATAGATGCTAATGAAAAAACCTCTAGAACCGCAGCAGTAGCACCAGTAATATCAGATAATACTATTGATATTAACGGAGTTATGACATTTGATGTGGACGTAGCTGGTACAGGAACAGCCGGATTAGTAGTGTATTTAATAGGTTATCAACGCTTTTAGTTAAGATTCTAGCAAATCTTATATATTTCTTTCTAATAGTATATATATGGCCGCAGAACGTTTGAAAGCATTAAAAGGACGTGTACATATAAAAGCATGGAAGAAGAATCCAGATTTTCCAGATGATAGAAATAAGGATATTCTTATTAAAGATACAACATTTGATAATTTAATAGTTAATACAGGTAAAGATAGCATATTAAAAAGATTAGGAGGTACTGGCTTATCATGCTTCGGTGAGGCAGGGGGCATAGGAGTCGGAGACTCCACCCAAGCAGCAGCATTAACAGATACAGATCTTATAGCAGCATCAAATAAATACTGGACAGATATATCAACAGCAGATAAGACATACGTTAGACCAACATTATTTGTAACAGCAGATTTTGGTTTCTCAGTAGCTAATTTTACATGGAATGAAATAGGTTTATGTGATGATCAAGGTACACCAGGAAATAGTCCAGCAGAAGGTTCTAGTCTTTGGGCTAGACAGATAGATGGAACACCTCTGGTTAAAGATGCAACTAAAAGAGCTATTGTGGAGTGGCAATTAACACTATGACTCGTATACTTATTCCTCGTTCAGATAATACCTCAGCAAAGACAATAGAGGCTAGCGATTGGGAGAAATACTTTGGTGATAATATTTTAAATGATTATATTATATGTGGTTTATGTATAACAGCACAATGTCCTAACGTATTAGCAGTTGATGTTGCTGCAGGTAATGGAAGATTATTAGGTCTCCATATTAATAATTCTGTAACTTGTTCTGTTGCATGTTTAACAGCATGTTCTACAAATTATATATATGCACAGATTTGTAGAGACCCAACATGTGAACCTCAAGGATGGGTATTTGCAACAAATACTACTGGTATAGTACCTGCTGATTCTATGTTATTAGGTAGTGCTGTAACAAATGCAACAACTGTAACATCTGTTTGTCAGACAGACTATACAGTTATTAGATACCCAGGAACATGTAATAGTTTCTTGTTTGGTAACGGTGCATGTGGAGATGTAACTATATCATGTTGTGTTACTGAATGTGGAGGAAGTTGTAATCCAAAATATTATAATAACTTAACCATAAATGCATGTAAGACATTAACCGCCACAAGTAGCCCATTCATAATTTTTGTAAAAGAAACATTAACAATTAACGGAACAATATCAATGTTAGGAAAAGGTGGTGCCGGAGGTAATGGTGGCAATGGTGGTAATGGAGGTAACGGTGGTGGTCCAGGTGCCGTGGGTTCTGGAAATGCCGGAACTGCTGGAGGTGCCGGTAGTGCAGCTATTAATTTAGGAATAGCAGGTGCTGCAGGTTCTTCGGCACCAACAACATCAGCTGGTGCTGCAGGTAGTGCAGGACCTGGTACAATACCAGGACCTAATGCTGGAGGTACTGGTGGCTCTGCTAGTCCTACTGCAGGAACAGCCTCTGGTGGTGGAGGCGGTGGTGGAGGTAGAGGTGGCCCATATGCACCTGGTTCAGGAACTGCAGGTGCTGCAGGTGCTAATGGAGCCGGTGCCGGAGGTGCAGGTCCAGCAGGTCCAACACAACCAAGTAGTTTTAACCATGTTTTAGTTTATTTAAGTAATCTATGTAATGGTGTAGGAGCAGGTGCCGGAGGTGGAGGCGGTGGTGCCGGAGCTGGTGGTGGAGGTAACGGAACTAGACAAGGATGTCAACCATCATGGGGACCTGGTTCTGGAGGTACTGGATCATCTACAGGTGGTACTGCACCTGGAGGTTGCGGTAGTAATGGAAATCCTGGTAATAATGCTAGTGGTGTATCTGGTGGTGGAGGTGGAAGTGGAGCTGGTGGTGGAGCTGGTGGAGCTGGCGGTGGAGGATTAATTATTTATGCTAAAGAAGTTGTTTTCGGATCATCTGGTCTAATAACATCAGCTGGAGATAATGGTGGTAATGGTGGAGGTACTGGCGGTAATGGCGGTAACGGTGGAACTCCACCACTTGCACCTATTGGTAGTGGTGGTGGAGGTGGAGGTGGCGGTGGAGGCGGTGGTGCCGGAGCCGGTGGAGGAGGTAACGGGGGATTAATAATATTAGTAACATCAAAATATACGAATAATAATACAGGAACAAACATCGATGTATCTGGTGGTACTGGTGGTTCTAGAGGTAACGGACCTGGTGGTACAGGAGGTACTGGTGGCACCGGAAAAGCTAACCCTGGTCCTTATGGGCCTGGAGGACCTGGCGGTAATGGTGGTAATGGAGGTAATGGAGGACCAAACGCAACATCAGCATCTAACGGATCAGCTGGAGTAACGGTGGTGCATTTAGTATGACATATAAAAAAGAATACTTCATAACAGAAAACTATGAACATATAGTAAAAGAATATCAAGGAATAAGAGAACATATTAATTCGATAAATATATTAAAAGCACAGTTAGAAAAAGATATACAAAAACATGGAAACGAGGCAGCCCTAAGAGAATACAGAATAGCATGTTATAGAAAACTACAATCGGAAAGAATAGAACTATCTAAAGAGATAGAGTCATTGTTTGATAAACATAAATTAAACCCTTAATAACATTTATATTACTGTCATACATAAACATTGTATGGATGTTGAAGTGTTTTTTGATCCTGTATTTCATATAGTTATTAAGAATGTTTTTACTGAAAAAGAAAACCAAGAAATTTTTGAGGAAGCAATTAAAAATGAAAAACATTTTGAAAAAGCTGTAACATATGGTGGTCTTAATGAAGATTTAAGAAACAATAAAGCAGCATATTATGACGATATATACAATAAAAACAGATATGATTCTGTTTTATTAAGAAATATCGACTCCCTTTTCAGGGATATGCCTTTTCAATCATTGGTTAATTCATCACCATACCCGTTAAATTTATTCAGTATTACTAATTATCATGAAACACAGGTAAGTAGATATGGTAATAATGGCCAAAAATATGTATGGCATTTAGACAATCTAGCAAATTCTGAAAGACAGATAACAGTTGTTTATTATTTTAATAAGACACCCACTTCATATAAAGGTGGAGAGATTAATTTTACAAACTCACCATTAATGGAAGATGTACCAATAATAAAAAACCCAACTATTAAGTCTATTAAACCAGAAAATAATATGATGGTTATATTCAGTTCATATGCAGCTCATTCAGTATCACCAACAACATCACCAGATAAATTTGAGGATGGCAGATTCTCAGCTAATATATGGATAGGTATGAGATGAACGAATTTTATAAAAACGGTTTTACCATAATCAGAGGTTTAGTATCAGAAGAAGAAGCATTAAAAATGGCTGAACATCTTAAACAAAGACAAGATGGAAATTTATGTGATCCTGACTCATTAGGTAACCCATCATTTTATGCCGATGAATATATGCAGAAGAAACAATTAGAAATATTACCTAAAATAGAAAAAGAAACAGGTTTATCATTATTCAAAACATATACTTATGCTAGAATATATAAGAAAGGTACAATACTTAAAATACATAGGGATAGAGAAGCTTGTGAGATTAGCATTACTATGGACTTAGGTGGAGACCCCTGGGATATATGGGTATTAGATAGAGATGAGAACCCAATTAAAGTTAAACTAAATCCTGGTGATGCATTGTTATATAGAGGCTGTGAAATATGGCATTGGAGAGCAAAGTTTGATGGAGATGAACATACTCAGGTATTTATGCATTGGGTAGATCAATTTGGTCCTAATGCATGGGCTAAAGATGATATTAACCGATGACATACATCATAGATAACTTCTTAACAGAAGATGAATATAAAATAACAGAACAGCAAATAATTAAACACTTTCCTGACCTAACTTTATTTAAAAGAAATGATGATCTTAAATATAGTACATTTGAATTTGATGAATACTATATAAATAATAGGGAAGAACAACCAATATTCAATATATTTCATGATAAAATTTGGTCAGACAATACAAATAGACTAATAGAGAATAATGAAGATCTTACATGGAAATTATTTAACTTAAGAAACACATATGTAATGACATTAAGATCATGGTATGGTAATGGTTATGACTGGCATTATGATATAAATTGTACATATGATATGAGTAGTTGGAGTGGACAAATAGCAGCATTCATATGGTATTACAAACCAAAAGATTCTTATACGGGTGGTGATCTAGAAATAGAAAAATATGGAAAAATAGAACCTAAAGATAATAGACTTGTATTATTATCAGCAACACACAAACACAAAATACATGATACAGTAATGAAAGATGGTTATGATTTAAAAGGTATTAATGGTAGAGTTACCATAATGGGTAGTATTTTTATGTAAGATTTATATAACGTTAACACATAATATCAATATGAATTTTAATTTCAAATGCAAACTATGTAACTGGAAATCTTACATTGATAAGAGATTATTCAATGCAGATATGGCAGTAACATATAACTGCACCAAATGTGGTAGCCTCTACGTTATTACGGAGAAGGATGTTGGTCCTGAATTCTGATGTAGATAAAGCAGTATACTTTGCTTATCGAAAGGCTCAGATGGAAGCCATGAAAACAGAGAGACTTGGTGTTATACATGTCTCTGATTTAATTAAACCATGTATGAGATATACAATGTACGGTAAGTTCACACCTCATGAACATAAACAGATGACTACTGAGGATATGAAGTCAATGTTCTATGGACAGGCAGTACATAAGGTTACTAACCTATCCACTAATCCTGATGATAACGAGCTTTTCTTAGCCTACGACTACGAGAAAGATGTTCCACTAACATATGAAGAAGCCAAATCATTACCTTTAGATGACCCAAGACAACTAGATATAATTTACGGTAGTATTGATGATCTAATAGATGTTGACGGGGAGCTAATAATAGTAGATAAAAAAACTACAGGTAGTATAGATTACTTCCAAAGACCTACATCAAAAGCTAGTGAATCACACGTTCAACAGATTAACTGTTATAGAGTCCTCCTTAATAAGTGTTATAATAGAGATGCAAAGAGAGGCTGTAATGTTTATATAAGCAATAGTGTAAGTAAAGAAAAGAGGGACATTCCAGTACCGATAACATACAAGCTTGCTAAGCCCGAGGAGTACCTGAACATGATGGTAACTAATGCCCGGGTTATCAAGAATGCTTTGTTGTCAAAGGAATTGCCTGAGAGAACTAGATGTTTTCTCTGTGATGGTATGTGTCCTTACATAAATCAATGCTTTGGTGAGGAAAATGATTAGACTAATGAGAGAGATACTAGAAGAAATAAAATATACAAACCAACTACTTACTAAAGTAGAGGCACATCTATATAATCTAACACTACCACCTGATATGAAAATGTGGAGTGAAGAAAAGAAGGAGAAGAAAGAATGAAGTTTTTTTTCAACGCTAATAACAAGACACAATTAAGAGCTCTTCGTAGAGCAGGTGTAAAGAATGTCATGTTAACATATAAATTCGTAGGAGAAAAGGCAAAACAATATACCAATGAATTTGAGAGTGCTATTATAGGTCCTGGGTTTGGTAGTGACAAGGATAAATACCATGAATACATAGAAGACTGGGAATTTGAGGCATTACAATATGATGATCAATCATGTGCACTTATTAACTATAACAACTGGACGGAGGGAATAGAATATAATGAGAAACTTATACCTATTCTGCATCAAAACTATCCTCAATCATTATCACTATTCAAACCAAATCTTAAAGGGGAAAGAATAGCATTAGGTAAAGCAGATAGTAGATCACAAGAGGATGAACAGTTAAGAAGACTACCACAAAACTATTCTTATCATGGCCTGGCAAAAGGTAGATGGGTCAACAATAGAAATAATATAGTAGATAGTATAGACAGTACAACTTGGACCAGTGGTACAAGAGGTAGAAAGACTGATGTTTGGAAGGGACAGTCATTGACATTTGGTGACAAGGGGAAAACTAATAGGTCTATTATTCAATTAGCATGTCAAAAGAATCTAATATATCTAAGCAAGATAGGACTAGATCCTAAAGAGCTAATGGAAGGAGACCAAACAGCATTAACATTAGCACCAATAGCATTATATTATATGCCTATGTTAAATGATCTAGGATGCTATAAAGAAAACTTTAAAGCATAAACACTTTTATATATCTTTGTTTTATTTAAAGGTATGGCAAAGGAGCCTCCTATTAAACTTAATGCAGATAATAAAGTAAAGATTAACAAACATAAGACAGTATCACCATACAACAGTGCAAAGCATTTAAAATATGCAAAGCTTCCAGCAGAATGTGACAAATGTATATACAGATCAGAAGAGGAAGGAGGTAATGGTCGCTGTCCAAAGTATGAAAAGGGTGCTGCATGTGCCGTAAGAAAAGACATAAAGACATTTCTTGACAGTCTAGATACTAGAAACCCGGAGGACCTAAAAGCATTATTAGATACTCTAGGAAAAGAGATGGGAGAGAATGTATTCCTAGCACTAGTACAAGCACAGATGGATGGTAATATACCAGATAAAAATGCAATAGCACAAACAAACGCATTCCTTAATGTAGCAAAACTTATGGTAGAATTAGGTTCAAAGATTACAGTTACAGAGAAGAAAACCTTTGATGAACAGGGTGACTTGGAGGAATTGTTTAGACAATTAGAGTATCAAGAATGACCAAACCAGCTAAAGATATTACAGAGAAACGAGAGAAATTAATGACTATGGTAGCCGACATGGCTAAGAGTCCTAGTAAATTTAGTGAGGTAATGTTAGGTCATAAACTATTCAAATATAATGCAGAGTATGCAGATAGTAAGGAGAGATTTCTAATATATAGATCAGGAAGACAGGCAGGTAAGACCATGACTACAGCAGTAAAGACTATACATTGGAGTTTCTTTGCTCCTATATTATCAAAGGATGCCAAGGAAAAGAAAGAGGCCGTAGTTATCATAGCAGCACCTACACAAAACCAGGCTAGTATCATGTTCGATAGAATTAGAACTCTTGTATCTAATAGTGACTTTCTTAAAAAATATATTGTCAGAAGTACACAAACAGAACTCTGGTTACAGTGGCTAAACAAGGGTGGTATTACCAAGATATATGTAAGAGCAACAGGTGAAACTGGTGTTACATTGAGAGGTTATTCTCCACATGTTATCATTGCTGACGAATGTGCTTTCATTAAAC
>Ga0208794_1001507_pt1 | contig 10186 bp, 24 predicted proteins | sample 32_taG_FD_184106 | JGI IMG/M metagenome (GOLD analysis project Ga0208794, IMG submission 184106) | Marine viral communities from the Gulf of Mexico - 32_GoM_OMZ_CsCl metaG (SPAdes) (version 2) | ecosystem: Environmental > Aquatic > Marine > Oceanic | place: Atlantic Ocean: Gulf of Mexico...
ACTTCGTAATCAATCATCTCTATTTTCTAGCCATTCATCGTAGTCAAGGAGCCAATACGGCTCGTCATATAAGTATTGAGGAGTAGGATCAAAGTTTTCAACATACTCTTCGTACTCTTTGCGTAGCTGTTGTTCAGTCATTTGCTTAGTTCGATTTTGACATCAGGCAGATACTTTTTCTCTGCCAAATAAACTTCAACCTCTTGCCGCTGTTCTTTTGATAGATACGCAAACATTATATTCATAATCTGATTGATATAGAACGTAGGCGTTTCAGGTGAGTCTTGAGCTAGTGCTGCGTAGCACAGGCATACGACGTCTAATACGTCATAGTCATTTAGCTTTGGCATTGATCATCTCAAGGTATTCATTAGGGTGCTCGCTGTAATGGTCTAGGAGACCCAGCAGCGAAGCAACTGAGGTCTCTTTAGTGACGATTGGTAAGTTGAGTAGCACGCTCGTTAAATACGTCCGTGCTGTCTTCAATCGTGATACTGGATTGCTCAAAAGAGTTCGGCAGCCTCAGGGTCAACAGCAGGCTTATCAACCTTGACGTCAACCGTATCGACGCCCAGAGCGGACTTAAGCTGTTGAACAGCATTACGGCACAGCTGCATAGTCTTGGCGCTGTCACGGTCGCCACGGGCGTCACTCAGAAGGTCATACATCTCTTGGTCAGAGACTTTGGCACCTTCACAGCGGATAGCAGCAAAGCAAGGACGAAGCTTGCTAGTACCTTTCCAGCTATCAAGTTGGAAGGGAGTTTCCAAGTCATAGCTGTGATACATACCCATCAGTGAGGTGAGCAGACACTGAGACCAGATAGTGGTCAAACCAGAGGTGAGCATCACGACACGACCTTGGCTGGACTGAAGAAACAGATTGAGCTTGGTTGACTTGAATTCACCAACCTCTTCTGCAATATCAATGCCAGCAAGAGTGACGTTAGACAGACGGGTCAGAGGCTTACCAGAAGGCAGCATCAGAGCCGAAGGCTGCTGCTCGTCACCGAGGTATTGAAAGAACACAGCTTCTGTATCTTTAACCAAGCCGACGCCAATCATCATGGCAACGTCAGTAGACGTACCGCCGCTAAATTCAGAAAGCAGAGCAGTGTTGTCAGTTGGTGTGATAGCAGTTGTAGACATGTGTGAAAAATAAATAAGGTGTACACATACCCTTACGGGCATTAGTCGTTAGAGGCGCCAGTCGGCGCCCTTGTTATTAACGATTACGCTGTGGGTCAAGAGCAGCAAGACGACGAGCGTTTGCTTGACACATAGCACCAGCCATCTCATACAGCTCACGTTTATCAACGTGATACGTGTAGCTCAAGGCACCAAGAAAGTTATCGATGCTGTCGAGTAATTCAGTTGTCTTTATCATCAGGCAGCCGCAAGTTCTCCTTTAAGCTCAGCAATCTTTGCTGTAGCGAGACACTCCAGTACGGTCCAAGCTAGTTCGCCTGATACTTGTTCTTTGTCGCAGAAATATTCAATTGTGTCTTCAATACACTCGGTGAGCTCTTGAAGCTGTGGTCCAGATATGTGCATCTGTAGTCAGATATAAACAATAAACCCAATCGCCGGGTGTTGGAGAGGCGGTTTCGCGGAAGGAGACACATTAGGTTTTACCTCTCACACTTACAAATATAGGCGCTGATAAGCGCCTAAGAGTAGGTTATTTATACTTAATTCCAATGTTGATTGTGGGTCCTGAGTAGAACCCATTAGACCAATCAAAGAATACCTGGAATAAGCTGCCCTGTAGTAAGGTAAGCGCCAATAGCGGCGATAACGCCCAGCATTGCAAGCCGGCCATTGAGTTGTTCTGCGCGTTCATTGTGAGTCACACTGACCTCCATCACTTTTACTTGTGGTTCTTTAGCCCAGACATTTTGTTGTCCGTGTTCATTTGTAGTAACAGTCATTTATGTTCTTGTATTGATTTACTTAACAATTGTAGTATAACTTCATATTCGTTATAGCGTGGGTTGCTGATGGAGATATTGCGCTGCATATAGTATTTGACTGCAGCAATAACATCTAACAATTGCTCGTCGGTTAGTTCCATGTCATATATACGACGGATACTAAACAGGCTAACAAGATTGATCCGATTGAATAGTAGAAAGCTTTCATGGCAATAAAAAACTCACTTAGGTGAGCCTAACAATTATTCAGTCTGCTCCTGTTGTGCTTCTTTAAGAGCTTCAGCTAAAGTTTCTTTGAGTGAATGGCGAGGAATAAAAATATCATCTAAGTCCGCATAGTCTTTATGAGTTTCTTTGAACTGACGTTCTACTTCATAAACAAGATTGTTCACGATATCGTTGATCACTTCCAGTGTATGTGGTTGAAGAGATGACCAACCATGACAACCAGGGAACATATCATCTCTTACACGATCTAGCAATGCTTTCTTACATTGCCATTGGTCATCAAAGATGTTGAGAAACTCTTGCCAATCGTCTTGGGATTTGAATTCGGGAATACTCATTTATCAGTTAGTTTATGCATCTAATTTAATGAAAAAGGCCCACGATTGTGAGCCTAACAATTGTAAGTATTGTTTGAGTTTAGAAATCAGCCAATACTTGGGGCAGTGAGAGCTACGGGAAGACTTTCCGAAGTTGCCAGGTCAAGAGGGAAGTTGTGTGCGTTGCGCTCATGCATCACCTCCATCCCAAGGCCAGCACGGTTAAGAATGTCAGCCCACGTGTTGATAACGTGACCATCTTTAGACGTGATGGACTGGTTGAAGTTGAAGCCGTTCAGGTTGAAGGCCATGGTTGACACGCCAAGGGCGGTGAACCAGATACCAACGACCGGCCAAGCCGCTAAGAAGAAATGCAATGAGCGAGAGTTGTTGAAGCTGGCGTATTGAAAGATAAGACGACCAAAGTAACCGTGCGCGGCAACTATATTATAGGTCTCTTCTTCTTGTCCGAACTTGTAGCCATAGTTCTGAGATACGTCTTCAGTCGTCTCTCGGATAAGACTAGAAGTAACCAAGCTTCCGTGCATAGCACTAAACAGAGCCCCACCAAATACGCCGGCAACGCCAAGCATATGGAACGGATGCATAAGTATGTTATGTTCAGCTTGGAATACGAACATATAGTTGAAGGTTCCGCTAATACCAAGAGGCATAGCATCAGAGAAAGATCCTTGTCCAAAGGGATATACCAGGAAAACAGCAGAGGCAGCAGCAACTGGAGCTGAATAAGCTACAAAAATCCAGGGACGCATCCCTAGTCGATAGCTAAGTTCCCACTCTCGTCCCAAGTAAGCATAGATACCAATGAGGAAGTGGAAGACAACGAGTTGGAATTCGCCCCCGTTGTAGAGCCATTCGTCAAGTGTATTAGCTTCCCAAATTGGGTAGAAGTGTAGTCCGATGGCGTTGCTGCTCGGAACGACGGCTCCCGATATGATGTTGTTTCCATAGAGGAGGGAGCCTGCGACTGGTTCTCTAATTCCATCAATGTCAACGGGGGGTGCGGCTACGAAAGCCATTACAAAGCAAATAGTTGCGGCAAGTAACGTGGGGATAGCAAGTACGCCGAACCAACCGACATAGAGGCGATTGTTGGTGCTCGTTACCCATTCACAAAATAAATCCCAGTTGTTTTTTGAGCGAGACTGGGAACCCGCCAAGGTTGAAATAGACATTAAATAAGACGTTCAGTTTGGCGGTATGACTCGGAGCTATTAACTCCTACATAACCTATGTTAAGAAATGAAGACAAACTTTAACGTCTGTATATATACTCAAATCTGAGCAGAAGGGATAAAAAACTCTTCATCTTCCATCCACTCTTCGTTCTTCACAGCGCGAATAAGTTTGCGCGTACGTTGTTGAAGAGCCAGCTTATCGAGGAAACCTTTGGTTCGTTCGTTTCGGATAGTTTTGCTCATTTCATTCTCCTATTTACAACAGCTAGGAGTAGTTGAGTACTCCCAACTGATTTAAGTATATGTGAGTGAACACACAGATGTGGTTAATCAAAGATAAGTAACCTCAACATTTGCTACACCGGGTCCGATAAGTCCGATGGTTTTTGCAGCACCATAGCTGAGGTCAAGCTCACGAGCCCCAATGTAAGGACCCCGGTCATTGACCACGACATCCACGCATCTTTGGTAGCAAACGCGTAATTTTGTACCGAACCTAAGCGTTTTATGTGCTGCGGTATTTCCGTGCATATCGTACCTTTCACCATTAGCTGTCGTTCTGCCGTGAAAACCTGGACCATACCAGGAAGCCAGCATTGTTCCAGCTGCTGAGCTTGGGATAGCGAGGGCCACGCCAGCAATAGCAGCAGCGGTAGCAATAATTTTGCGCATAAGTATTTATACATAACAGCTTCTAATTTAACAATTAGTAAAGAGTTAGTGCGGGGTAGCAGTAGCTTTATATCCACGTCTAACTAATGAATTAAAGAAGCGCTGTGCTTCAAAGAAATTCAATGAATACGCATAATAGCTAATGCTATTTGATTTTGTACCTCGAACGGTATAGCGAGCATTCAACGCTTCTTTACAAGTCATCAATCAGTTGTCCTCCTTAAGAATCGGAAAGTTTACGCATCAGTTCATCATTCTCTTCAAACGTTCGTTGTAGAGCACGTTCCATACCTTCTTCACCACAAACATCAGAGTTTGCTTGTGGAAGATCTACGACTTCTGGGCGCATTGCTTTTTTGAAGCCATCAAAGAATGCTTCCGTGAGAAAATAAGTACTGTAATAATCTTCTAATAAGTAATCTTCAGTATTAGTTTTTAACCACTCAATCACCTGCTCCAACTGCCAGTCGGCAGCGGCACGCATGATTTGTCGAGCAGATGGACAGGGTTCTTGCCACATGAGCCAGTTGTCTTTGTTGTCTTGCCAGATTTGGCAGCAAAGGTCGTCAGTCAGTGGGTGTTTGTCAGTCATCAGTTGTCCTCCTGTGTGGTGGTGGGGCGCATTGCTTTTTGTGATGTTGAAGGTGACTACTAGGATTCAGGTTTGTCAGCAATATACCGAAGCAGTGCACGGGCAAACTCAACCTCACCGAACCCACTCCCATCCTCAAAAGCATCGTCATGACTTTTATATTCTCCAGGGTTGTAGTCATCACCACACTCATCAATACAGTGCTTGTAGTTTGCTTTTTCTTGGATCCTAGAAATAAGGTGTTCAAGTTTTTGTTTGTCAGTCATCAGTTGTCCTCCTCCCGTACGGGGTTCAGTGTGTTGGTGGGGCGCATTGCTTTTTTGAGGTCTTTATAGAGATAAGCATAACCTTCATGAAAGCCATGCTTAATTAGGTTTACTTCCAACCACTCAATCACCTGCTCCAACTGCCAGTCGGCAGCGGCACGCATGTTCTCTGGATCACATGGGTGAACTGAGTCTTGAATTTGGTCGCAGATTTCATCAGTCAGTGGGTGTTGATAAGTCATTATTTTCCTCCAGTTCACAAGGGTAAATTAAGGGACACATCGTGTGTGTCCCTGAGTGATATTAATAAGCTGATTCTATTTGATTAGAACAGTGATCGCAATAAAGACTTGTGTCTTCATAGTTGATATCTAGTGATACTACACACCAACCGTCGCTACCAGTAGTAGTTCCGATTGCTTCTCGTTCTGTAGAACAGCATTTATGACATAAAGCTGCACCATCAGAAGTGATAGCAAATAGAGGGTAGCCTCCCGGCCATGCATAAGGCTGTGCTGATAACTGATCAGCAAGCCTAAGAGATTTACTTTGTGTTGTCATTAGTAAACGTTAATCCATTTGCTAAATTGTGCACCAGTGATTGTGCCTTCTTCAAGAAGACCCATAAGCACTTGTTCAAACACTTGAAACTTTTGAATTGGAGTTAACTCAACGTTTCCGTTTGAAGCAACAGCGTACTTGTGCTCTTCACGGAGCACTTGCTTGATTTCAGTAAGTGTCATTATCGTGATAAATAGATTACTAATTAACGGACATCTACTCCTTGAATAAATTCATATCGGAAAATGCCATATTGAGAATCGTGCATATCACTTGCGTGATGAGCGTAGGCACGTGCAGTTCGTAGGTCATCAAAGAACGTTTGACGTTCTGAACTACAAGAGAGCACTTCACCAAGTCCGTCGTGAGCTGCATAGCCACGTATTACGACGTAACGAGCGTCTGCCCGAAGGCAGGATTTACGCTCTAATTCGTCATAACGTTTGGAGCGCTCATCGTGTGAGCGATCGTAGTTATAGGTGTAAGCCATAGTTCAAGCTCCCACCAGTTCAGCAGCAACTTTGAAAGCACGCTTGCTAATCTGCGCTCCAGCCCCGAAGGTACCTCGCGCAAATTGAGCCCTACCTTTAGCGGCAGTAGTGCCTCTGGTTGAGGTCTCAACTTGAGTTATCGCGTTGACAGCATTCCAAACAGAGTTGGGTGCATAGTCAGTGCCATAGCCAGACATAAACGCTTGATTGAGCTTGTCACGCTTACGGAAGACTTGATCTTCGTCAATGTTGTAGACCTCGTCTACAAACTCACGGAAGCCGTCAAGACCCATAGATGCACGTGAGAACTCACGCATCAGCTCACATTCAGTGACAAAGTCCTGGCGTGCTACATCAATGCTATTGATAAGAGCATCAAAGTTGTTGTTAGCACCATTCTTGTGAGTAATGCTGGAGTGAGCACCACTCTCACCTAGTGCAGCGGTGAGCGTGTTTTGGCAGACAACGCGGATGTTAGTGAATTTGGCACCACAACCAGTCTTGCCGTCGTGTCCGAGGTAGCCGACGATGCGACGCTTGACTGTGTCGCCAGGGACGATGTCCGTCTCCGCACCACGGAGTGTGGCGGTAAAACAGACCTTGGCACCATCTGATAAAACGATGACGCAGTCCATGTCAACCTCTTCTCGGATGAACTCGGCCATCCGAAGGAGCGAATCGTTCTGGACAATCTCGTATTGCTTGCTGACGACACCAAGTAAGGCTTGCGTGTCAGTGCGGACAACTCCGAATGAACCTGATGGCCGATAACCGTTGAGGATACCTTCAACGTATTGCGGAAATTGAAGCTCTCGCTTCTCGACAGTGAAGAGTGCGTCTGCAGTTTCAAACGCTTCTCGCGCTGGCAGGGTTCCGTCAGTGACGACACCCATTCCGTGCCAGGCACGTTCGCCGTTGCCGAGCCAGCCAGATGTGAAATTTGCGGGCATTGTTGCTCCATATATTGAACACCAGTTGTGATAGGCGCTGGTAAGCGCCCGTTATCAGAAGGTATTCAGCTAGAGCAACTAGGTCAGCTATCTAATTTAGGTTCGCTCTTTTCGTCCCCACAATTACTTAAGTACTGCTGTACAGCTGCAACAACTTGGTCGTTCATGGAAATGTCTTTTTCGATACTTCTGAACTTCAAAGCCCTGTGCAGCGCCAAAGGCAGCACTACCGTGACTCGTTTCAAATGCCTCCTGGCAGTATGATGCATCATAAATAATTACGGAACTATTAATACTAACTGAAAGAAGTTAGTTTAGAAATGGATATATGTACTTACAGTTTTACAGAACTACAGTTTTACTGTGGCTGATTCTGGAAGGCGGTTTTTTGCTCGAATGTGCCAGTGTTTACTAGCTCTCGTCAATTCTTGGGGTACACGCAAAAACTACAAAACTACGCTTAACTACGGTAATCTCTATTAATACTCTTTTTTTAATACGCACCCTACGCTCTCCTCTACCTATTTTCAAATAAACAGGTATAGGAATTAGCGTAGCTAGCGTAGCTTTTTGTAGCAGACATTAAAAAACCCAGTCATAGACCGGGCTGAGTATTTTTAAAAACTACGCTAACTAGATGTCGCTCTTAATTACAGTATTAAATGCGTTGTTTAAATTACTTGAGCGTGCTTCGCCAATGCGACCGCCTTTAATCATATCTTTCTTGTATTGCTCTAGGTAAGAACCTACTGCAGCTTTGCGGTCGTCCGTAGTAGGCACATTCTTATTAGCCTCACGGAAAGCAGTGGTGGGAGCTTCTTTCTCTTGTGATGGGGAGTAGAGCGAATCAGTGGTGTCGTAGTCACCACCACCTAAGCGTGCTTTAGCAGCCGCTACAGCATCGCTGTCCTTATATTCAATAGGTTCATCAGCTTTTTTCTGCTCTTTGAACTTACCTTTAAGTTCTTCTATCTTGTCATTCAGCATTTGCTGAGATGCGTACTGCTTGTCATAGCCAGCAGTCTGCTTAGCACGTTCGCGTTCAACAGCACGCATCGTCTGTCCAGCAAAGTCAGAAGCAGAGGAAAAGCTACCTCCGTTACCTGCTTTCTTATGCCAACGCTCACGCATATTGTTGGCTTTAATCACATCTTCGATATTATTAAAACCACCTTCAGCATACTTGCGTGCTTTTTTCTTACCGCTCATTGCTTGAGCTTCCATCGTACGACGGGTGTCGTAGTCACGCATAGCAGCTGCGGCTACTGCTTTGTCATAAGCGTCACGGTCACCCTTGTAATCCCGGCCACTGCCGGACGTGCGACCCATATTAATGTTGTAGTCAGAAGAATCAACGCCATAACGGTCGCCTAATTTCCTTATACGGCCACCGCTCATATAGTCAAAAGGAGAAGCTCTGAACTTATCCTTCTTTTTATCTTTTTTACTCATCGTTAATAGAAGTAAATCCTTCTATTATTTTACTGGGTCAGGTTTATCAACGTCTTTAAGTTTGGGAGGACGGTAGTTACCGTTAGCAAGACGCTCACCAAGCTTAAGTTTGTAGCGATCTAAGAAGTTGCTGCTGTCCGGTGCATCACCAAAGAGTTCTTCGGCAGTACGTCCAGACAGTTCATCTTCTTTGAACTGAGCCACTCGTGCTTTAGCGTGAGCATACTCAGGAGACATCTCCATATTGTTACGGTCAACCTCAATGTCTGTAGGACCAGAGTCGCTTTTAGGTTTAACAGCAATGTTGGAGTTAGTGAAGTCATCACCATCCATGTCAATAGCTTTGACATCAAAGCCAGCGTTAGACCACTTGGTTACAAACGCTTCGTACTCAGCAGCAGTCTTTGGCGGTGAGTCTTTCTGGACCTGACGCCAGCCTTCGCCATCGTCAACACGGCTACCACTATCTTCTTTAGTAGCTGCGTATTGTTTAGCTAATTCAGAGGTGGGGTCATAACGACCACGGCCACTTAAGTCCTGATGTACTTTACTGCTATCCCAAGCCATCTTAATCAGTTAATCCAATATCCTCTATTGTAACTTTAAGTGCTTCTAGTTCTGAGGGGTCAGTAAGCTTTGGTTTATCAAACGGTAAACCGAAGTAGTCGTAGATAAGCTCAGCAAGGTCCCAGTAACGAAGGAAGTAATCTGGAACTAAAGACATATGAGGAAGAGCATAGCGGTCATATACCGTCTGCTCTATTTCTTCAATGATTAATCGTTGCTGTTTATGCTTCACGTGTTCTAAATCTAGTTGTGTGTCCATTGCGTATACGCTTTATAGTGTTTAAGTGGACTTGAAAGATTGCTGCAAGTATCTTGTAGGGAAGTTTACTAGCTTTAATATAAGCGGCTTGAACGTCAGTAACTTTAGGGTGAATAATAAATCTGTGTCTACCTTCGGAAAGGCATTGTCTCATATTATCTTTGTAAGTACCCCATTGAAGATTAGACAAATTGTTATTAATACAATCATTGTCTAAGTGAAGACAGACAAGGTCGTCTTCAACACCCACAAATGTTTCTAAAACAAGTCTGTGGACGTATTTAGTAACAGTTGCTCCATTGTGCCGAAGGCGGATAACACGATAACGTCCGCCTTTAATGTGAGACTTTAGTACGTGTGTACCACGCCGTACTTCACCAGTGTCAGATACTTCGTAATTAGTCAGTATTGGGTGTTGTTTCCAAATCATCGTTTGTTTTCCATATAGACGGCCAATCAGGAATTGGTGGAAGTGCCTCTTCTTCAGCTATCAGTTGATTCAGGTCCTGAAATGGGAATTCCGTTGTCCCAGCAGGCAAGGTAGTCTTCTGTGTAGACATAGATTTCTTCAACAGTTTTGTTTTCTAAATATTGAACTTGCATAATGCCGGGCCTACCTTCGTAAGCACCGACAATGACAAGTGAGAGTATGAATGAACAAAGTTCCATCAGTCATATTGAGTAACATTTGGGTGGCGA
>Ga0208794_1001513_pt1 | contig 10157 bp, 6 predicted proteins | sample 32_taG_FD_184106 | JGI IMG/M metagenome (GOLD analysis project Ga0208794, IMG submission 184106) | Marine viral communities from the Gulf of Mexico - 32_GoM_OMZ_CsCl metaG (SPAdes) (version 2) | ecosystem: Environmental > Aquatic > Marine > Oceanic | place: Atlantic Ocean: Gulf of Mexico...
CGCGGGGGTGAGGAATCGGTGACCGCCTTCACGCGCCGTATCAAACCCCTGTCGGTGATCGGCCTTCTGGCTACCGTTACACTCCTGTTCGGATTCCAGAGCGAAACGATCCTGGCGAAGCCGATCATCATTGCGCTCATTGCCGTACCAATTCTCATTCAGTCGTATGGTATCTTTGCACTCGCCTACGCGGCCGCCTGGGCATGGAAAGTGCCACACAAGGTCGCCGCGCCCTGCGCCATGATCGGCACGTCCAACTTCTTCGAACTGGCCGTCGCGGTGGCGATCAGCCTGTTCGGGCTGAATTCCGGAGCGGCGCTCGCCACAGTTGTCGGCGTGCTGGTCGAGGTGCCGGTCATGCTGTCGCTGGTAGCCTTCGCCAATCGCACCCGCAATGCGTTCCCGGAAACTTGAGAGAGCTCTCACGCAAAGCCTCACTTCTGAACGCGAACAGGTTTGCATGAGTGGAGCAATCAACTGATCTGCCCGAGAAAGACCAACACACAGATGACCTCCACGAATGACCTTCCTGCCCTTCACGAAGACAGTTTTCGCGAGACCGACCCAGACGCCCTCCTGACTCCTGCGCTCAGCACACACAAGCCACGTATCCTGCTTCTGCATGGTTCTTTACGGGAGCGGAGCTATTCCCGCCTGGCAAATGAGGAAGCCGCTCGCATTCTGGAAAAGCTCGGCTGCGAGACGCGCATGTTCGATCCCGATGGTCTCCCGCTCGCCGATGGGGCGGAGGACTCCCACCCAAAAGTACAGGAATTGCGAGACCTCGTCGTATGGTCGGAAGGAATGGTCTGGTGTTCACCGGAGCGGCACGGTGCAATGTCGGGAGTCATGAAAACCCAGATCGACTGGATTCCCCTCTCTCTCGGCGGTGTCCGTCCTACCCAGGGAAAGACACTGGCCGTCATGCAGGTCTGTGGCGGGTCGCAGAGTTTCAACGCCGTCAATCAGCTACGCATTCTGGGACGCTGGATGCGGCTCATCACCATTCCAAACCAATCGTCTGTCGCCAAAGCATTCCTGGAATTCGACGAACGCGGCCGCATGACCCCCTCGCCATATTACGACCGAATTGTCGATGTGATGGAAGAACTCGTGAAGTTCACGCTCCTGACCCGGGACCGTGCAGACCATCTTGTTGACCGCTATTCAGAACGCAAGGAAAGCCCCGCCAAACTGTCCGAACGAGTCAATCAGAAGAAAATCTGATAGGGGCATTCCAACCATAGCCGAGCTCAGTCTGTTTCGGCTATATCCATGTCAGTGGGACGCAATCGGTCAGCCAATGCGCCAATGTCGCTGGTCGTGAAATTTTCGATCAACTGTCTGGCCTCCAGCACCGCCTCTTCGTTTCCCTTGCTGCCGTCTGCCACTTCACCGGCGAGGGTCAGCAGAGGCATGTAGAGCGCTTCGGTCTCGCCCTTGATCGTGACGGCAAATGCTTCGTTCTGACTGGCAATCCTGTCCCATTCGCCGCGAACGCCAGCCCAGAAGCCTGCGGTACCGCTCCAGTAATCTGTTGCAATCTCGGTCTCGAAATCGCTGTCTCGGCGATATGTGTTCAGGCCAGTCTCACGCGCCAGCATGTGTGGCTGACTACCGCTCAGGACGAGCTTTCCATTGTCCTGCTCATGCACCCAGCCCCAAGACGTAACGACGTGCCGGTTCATCGCATGGATGGCGTGGTAATCATCGCGCGTGGTCATGTCGCGCCGCGGTAGCGGGCGCCATTCATGTGGCGGCTGCCATGTGGCAATCCCATTCTCGTGCGACCATGTCGCAACAGCCCCGTATCGCGGCGCATCATCGACTTGGTAGACCGTCTGAGACCAAGTACCGGCTCGCTCCGATGCTGGCACGTCACGCCACTCCCAGGCATTTCCGCCAATGAATATCAGCACACGCTCAGGCTCATACTGCCAGTCCTGACGCCAGTGCTTGATCGCCATCTTGTGCTCGCCGCCTACGACCAGAATATGCTGTAGGCTGATGAAGTTTCCGCGATCCTCGACAACGAGGACCACCTCATCCCCACCAGACACTTTGCGAGGCTTCAGAAAATAGTCATCGTCGAACGCGACGGTTTCGTTGAAGTCGAACTTCACCTTGTAGTTTCCCGCCATCGCCAGGATAGCTTCACGATCTGCCTGGAACTGAGGATCCCTCAAATCGGTCGCCGCAGGATGCGATATCACATTGGAAACATCAGACCGCGCCGGCAGCGTCGTACACGCAGCAAGCAATACGCCTGCCAGTACGGAAATGGAAAGTACGATCCGATTCGTCGCAATCATAGGGTGCCCTCATTCACGTCATCCGTCCGACACGGGTAAGAGCGCGACCTAGCATTGGTGAAAATGATTTGCAATCGCAAACTTGCGTGTGACGCTTATCCCAGTTCTCCGACGTCCAAAAAGGGCGCAGCGTCGAGCTCTTCGGCATCAAGCAGGCCAGCCGCGCGCTCAAGAGCCGCTACCAGCATGGATTGTTGCCAGTCAGGGAGTTTGTCGAATCCGGCAGCGAATGTTTCGTGCAGCGGGTCGGGCGCAACCGACAGAGCCTCTTTACCCGCAGGCAGTAGGTTCAGCCAAACACGCCGACGGTCGGTGTCACACCGGCGCCGTGCGATCAAGCCGCGTGCCTCCAGCTTGTCGACAAGGCTGGTGATGGTGGCATGTTTCAGCTGTGTGGCCTCTGCCACCCGGCCTGCGGAGATCTCCCCCTGCTCATCGAGCATGCGCAAGACCGTCATTTGCGACGGAGTAAGGCCCGCCGTCTGAGCCAGCCGCTTGGACGCCAGTTCTGTCATGCGCTGTATTTTACGCAGCGCGATCAAGGCATCATCGGACCGTGTGCTCACCTGACGACTCCTATTGGGGCGCGAGGTCGGGTCCCAGCGCGGCTTTCAGTGGATCAAGGTGTGCCTCATAAGGGCGCCACTGCTCAACCCCGCTTTTGTTGATCGGACGACGAACCTGCTCGGAGCTGGCCGTGCGCACGGCCCGGTCAGTCTTGTGAAAATTCACACAGGCCTGATCAAACGGCAAACCACAATAATCGAGAATCCGCCGCACCTGGCCTTCCAGGTCTTCCAGGACATCCTCGTGCTGAACGCGCAGGACTCGCCCTTCCGGGAGAACACTGTCCCAATGCGCCATCAGATCGACATAGCCGCGATAGTAGTTTCCAATATCATCGAGGCTGTAGGTGAACTCCTGACCTTCCGCGAAGAGTTGCTTGAAGCCCGACCAACAACAATCCATCGGGTCGCGCCGCGCATCGATGATCTTGGCATTGGGCAGGATCAGATGAATCAGGCCGATATGCCGGAAATTGTTCGGCATCTTGTCAGTGAAGAAAGCCGCTCCCTGACGATGGATGCGTGTCGTCTCAATATATTCCTCACCGAGCGCAGACAGCTCATCGGCGGGAAGTTCATGCAGGATACGCGGGTAGCGCTCCCGGTCTGTCAGTTGCTTACGCCCCCGCAGGCGATGAGCAAGTGACAGGATATTGGGAAGCTCAAGCGTTCCGTCCACGTCTGGGTGCGACGCGAGAATCTGTTCGATCAAGGTCGAGCCCGCCCGCGGCAGGCCAAGAATGAAGATCGGGTCTGGCGCGGGGCAGCCCTTACCGGCCTGAGCTTCAAACAGGTCAGCCGTACAGATCGCTTTTTGCGCGTCGAATTCCGCATGCATCTGGTCGGTCGTATAGCGAACCGTCTGGTGCTTCAGCGCGTTGCCCTGCGCATAGGCTAGGAATGCGGCGTCATGATCGCCGCGATCCTCATGGGCCTTGCCAAGCGCAAACGCGATGTGGACGCGGGACATATGGTCAATATCGAGTGCAGCAAACTGGGCTTGCATACGGGCGAGTTCATCATCGCCGAATGTGTAGGTCTTGAGATTTGCGAGACCGTACCAGGCATCCCCCTGCCCCGGCGCAACATCTGTTGCCGCCTTGTATGAACTGATTGCCTCTTCGGTTCGACCATAGGTTTTGAGCGCATGTCCCCGCGAGACCAGCGTAGCAGGATCACCGGGGATTTTCTGTAGCACCCGTTCAAAATGGTCCAGCGCGGTTTCATAATCACCCGCCTGCATACTCTCGATGGCGAAATGCGACTGGAATAGCGGATTGTCCGGATCACGCGCCATCAGAACTCCAGCCTGCTCCAGCGCTGCTGCAAATTTCTGCCGCTTGCGCAACACCTGAATATAGTCGAGCCGCAACTGCACATTGTCCGGATCAAGATCGACCGCGCTTTCAAGCAGGAATTCTGCATCCTCCTGAACACCGAGGCGGGACCCGATATCCGCCAGCAGGCGCATGCCTTCGACATGGGTCGGGTGCTTCTGGAGAAACGCTCTGGCGATTTCCTCCGCCCGGAAGACGCGGCCCTCATGAATATGATTTGTCACCGCTTGCAGCTCACGCGGAAGCGCGCGTACACGGTCTGCCTGCGCGCGGGCGTTGGTCGCCGCGTCCGTATTGCCCGCCTGATGGCACAGGTCTGCTAGCGCAGACCAGCTTGCCATCAAGGCAGGATTGTAGCGGGTCGCGCGCTCAAAAGCGCCGACGGCTCCGGACAAATCTCCGAGCTTGCGCTTGAGATGCCCCTCTTCCTGATAAGCGCGGCCGAAATCCGGTGAGAGCGACTTCAACGCGTCCAGATGCGCGAGCGCGTCCGCGCTGCGACCTTCATAGCGCGCGCATACTGCCGCCATGTAGAGCGCTTCCTTATGAGTCGGCTCGCCAGCAAGAAGCGCATCGGTGATTTGTCGGGCGGTTGCAAAATCGCCAGACTGTATGGCTTTCTGCGCGTCCCGCAGGGCGAGGTCCGGATCAGCGATAGCGGTCATCTTGGTGCCTGAAGTTCCCGTCAAATAAAAGCAGCGCCCTGAACCTGTCAGGGCGCTGCTTCAGTATCAAGTAGGCGTATGTCCTAGTAGTCGTAGGAAACGCGAATACCGATTGTGCGCGGGCGCATTGGTGTGATGCGTTCGCGGTCATAAACGAAGCTGCCACTAAGCTCGGCATACTCGTTGGTCAGGTTCGAGGCGAAGATCTCCGCGCCCCAATTGTCGCCCGTGACGCCCATCGAGCCACCCAGGGTGACATAGCCATCAAGGTCCATCTTGTTGATCTCGATGACATCACTGACGGAGTCGTCGGAGAACACGATCTGCGGCATGACATGCGCGGTGAGGCGCTGGCCAGCCACTTCCTGCTCGAGATCCCACTCATACCGAACACGCAGATTGCCCTGGTAGGCTGGAGCGAAGGCAAGGTCGGAACCTTCTACAACGTCATCTGTCGGCACGAGCACTTCGGTGATCTCGGTGTCGAGAAGCGAGAACGCACCTGCAATGGTCAGGCCGTCAACCGAGGCCGGCGCCCAGGTGAAGTCGCCTTCAAGGCCCTGGATCTCGGCATTGGCTGCGTTGTCGGAGAAGAACAGGTTCACGATCGAAGGATCGAAGATTGTGGTCTGCAGACCTTCAATGTCGACGAAGAAGGCTGACCCGTTGAAACGCAGCGAATTGTCGAACAGTTCGGTTTTCCAGCCGAGCTCGTAATTCTTCACTTCGTCCGTATCGACAGCATATGGCACGGTGTAGCCGCCTGGGCCGGAAGCACCGCCCGGACGGTTCAACAAGCCGGCACGGAAGCCTTCCGAGTATGTGGCGTAGAACATCACGTCGTCCGACGGCGTCCACTCGCCCGTCAGCTTGTAGATCATACCGTCGGTTGACGCCTTGTCCGGCGTCTCTGCCGGGCCGTTCGGGCCATACAGGAACGAAATGTTCGTACCGAACACTTGCTGGTCGGTATCTGCGAACAGGTTGAAGAAGGACGAGTTGGCACTTCCTTCAAGGTCAACTTCGACGTCATAGTATCGTGCGCCAGCCGTGATGGCGAACTGGTCAGAGATGTCGAAGGTGGTCTCGCCGAAGAGGCCCATCTGCTGATCGGTGCGCAGAATATCGTTTCGGAAGATAACGCCTTCCGGGAACGGACCGGCAACGCTGTAGTAACCGGGGGACGCACTGCCGATTTCGCCTGTTACGTCCGTTTGCGTCAGCGGATAGTTCGGGGCAAAGCCGATCGATCCGTCTGTATAGGCCACCTGCGTTGAGCCCGGATAGACGAAGTCATTACGCTCAGCCAGCTCCAGGTCGCTGTAGAAGGCGCCGAAGGTGGCGCGCCAGCGATTCTCGCTCGGCGTATTGAAGCGCAACTCATGCGTCTGCACTTTCGTCTCACTGTGTGAGTTCACGAACAGGTTCGGCGCGTAGCAGTTGCCCGTCGGCGCACCCGCTGGATAGGTGACCGAGTAGTCACAGATATAGTAAGGCAGGTACTGGCCGACGAAGAGATAGTCGGAATAATCGACCGTCTGGTCTGTCGTGCGGTCCGTATACGCACCGGTATAGAGCGCCTCAAGCGCGCCGATGCGGCCTTCCAGCGTCCATGAAGTGTTGTGGAACTTGTCTTCGATATTCTCCGGTGTGAAACGGACAATATCATAGTCATCCAGTTCGGGATCTGCGGCAAACACACCGTCGGACTCGATCTGCTGCTGAGCATGCGTGATCAGCAGGTCCCAATCTTCATTGATCTGGTACATGCCGCTCAGGCGAAAGCCCTGATAGGTGACATCATTGATGTCATTCTCGACAATGTTGCTGTTGTTTGCGTCAACGAAATTGACACCAGACAGATCAGCGCCTGCCTGGAAGCCTTCGCGCTGGGCACTCACGGGCACGCCATTGCCACGCATAGTGCCTTCGGTACGGAACCGGGCGGAGTCGCGTACAGACAATGTGCCGCCGACATTGTCGATATAGCCACCTTGAGTGTCACTATAGACGACCCCACGCAGCGCCAACTTGTCATTGACGGGCACGTTGATCATGGCCTCGACACTGTTGCTCATCTCACCGCCATCGGTGAACGAGGTGGACGCATTGAACCCGGCATCAAAGCCACTGAAGGACGGCTTGTTGGTAATCATGCGGACCGTACCGGCCTGCGAGCTTGAGCCGAACAGTGTGCCCTGAGGTCCAGACAAGACCTCTACGCGCTCGATATCGGCTGCATAGACGTCCAAATTCCGGCCCGGCTGGGCCAGCGGCTGCTCGTCGAGATAAAAGCTGACATTGGGGGCGAGACCGGCGACGCCTGCAACCGTCAGGTTTGGCGTGGTGGATGCGAGACCACGAATATAGATTGTATTCTGACCGGGGCCGGAACCACCTGCCGTGACGCCAGGCAGCTGGACAAGATAGTCCGAGAAATTCTTGACGCCGAGCTCTCTGAGCTGCTGCTCGCCGAGCGCCGTAACTGCGACGGGCACGTCCTGTGCGCTTTCCGAACGCTTGGTCGCCGTGATGGTCACTGTTTGAAGCCGTTTCGCGCTCGCTGGTTCCGCTGGAGCGTCCTGCGCCAATGCAACCGGCGCGACCAGTCCAGCCATCGCAATCAGCGAGGCCCCGTACTTGAGTCTATTCATGTGTGTTCCCTTTGGGTCGTCTCCAGCCATGGCGCGCCAGAATAAGCGGCGCGGCTCGGTACACATGGCTGCTCGATGGTTCCGAAGTACATTTTTATTTCGATGATAGAAAGGTTTCGCCCAGCTATTCGTCGGGTAACTACGGGAATCTTATGCAAACTGTTGCATCAAACCCTCACTCTTCACGATAGCGCGGACAGTTTCCTCAGAACAATGCTTTGATAATCGACGTACTTGCGGCACAAGCCCGGCATGGACACACAAGCCCCCGACACGCCGTCAGACCTGATTCCCGAGGACGAAGAAGCCCTTTTTGTCTACGAAACCGATTACGAGATCGGGCAGGACAATATCGAGGTCGCCGGGCTGAATATTCACAATCCTGTTTTCTTCCTGAGCGCCGGACTGATCATCGTCTTCTCCGGCCTCACGCTGCTCTTTCCGACAGTTTCGGCGGAGTATTTGACAGCGGCCCGAACCTGGACGCTGCAAAGCGCTGACTGGCTCTTCGCACTCACCGCCGTGCTCGTATTCGGCTTCTGCATCGCGCTCACCATCAGTCCACTAGGAAAAATCCGGTTGGGCGGACCGACCGCGACGCCGGACTTCAGTATCATGTCCTGGGTGGCGATGCTGTTCGCGGCCGGCGTGGGTGTCGGATTCATGTTCTACGGCGCAGCCGAACCGCTTGCTTATTATACTGACTGGTATGGCATGCCGCTGAATGCCGAACCGCTTTCAGCCGAAGCGGAACGGCTCGCGTATAGCGCCACGATCTTCCATTGGGGGCTCGCGCCCTGGGCGATCTATGCGATTGTCGGGCTCGCACTCGGATTCTTTGCGCACAATAAGGGCCTGCCTCTCAGCATCCGTTCGGCTTTCTATCCTTTGCTCGGTGAGCGGGTCTGGGGCTGGCCGGGGCATATCATCGACCTGTTTGCGGTTGTCTCGACTGTGTTCGGCCTCGCAACGACCATCGGCATCGGCGCAACGCAGGCGACCAGTGGGCTAGCTTACTTGCTCGGCTTTGAGCCCAATGTCGGCATCCAGATCCTGCTTATTGTCGTGATGACAGGGCTTGCAGTCCTGTCCGTTCTTCGCGGTCTTGATGGCGGCGTCAAACTGCTCAGCAATATCAATATGGGCATCGCCTTTGCCCTGCTCGTCTTCGTGATCATTGCCGGACCAACCATCCTGATCTTTACCGGTATGGGCCAGAATTTGCTCGCCTATATGACCGACACGCCCGCCCTCACCAACTGGATACGGCGGCCGGACATCGCCTGGTTTCATGACTGGACCATATTCTATTGGGCCTGGTGGATTTCCTGGTCGCCCTTTGTCGGCATGTTCATCGCCCGCATTTCGAAGGGGCGGACAGTGCGCGAATATTTTGCGGTCGTTCTGTTTGCACCCGTCACAATTGGCATCATCTGGTTTACCGCGTTCGGCAAAACTGCGATCGCCCAATTCAAGACCGGCGAAGGCGAACTCGGCGAGGGCATGGGCAGCGCGTCTCTCGTCCTGTTCCAGATGCTGGCAGACCTGCCCTTCTCGGCCATCACGTCAGCCGCAGCCATCCTGCTGCTGGTCGTCTTCATCGTGACCTCGGCAGACTCCGGCGCACTGGTCGTCGACACGATCACCAGCGGCGGCAAGACAGATTCTCCCCGGCGCCAACGCGTATTCTGGGCCTGCTTGATCGGCCTGACAGCATCGGCCCTGCTCTATGGCGGCGGCACGGATGCGCTGCAGTCACTGCAGGCGGGCACAATCACGGCGGCCCTGCCCTTTACGCTGATCCTGCTGACCTGTTGTCTCAGCCTCTATATTGGCATGCGGGACGAATATCGCAGCATGAACCAGAGCGACGCGGCGGGGTTCTAACAGCCCGCCCTGCACTCAACAGTTCTTCCAGATGTCTCGGCAATAACTTGTATACACCCAGCCATTGATGTTCACGACGGCCCTGTGGTCCTGCCCCGTTGCCCCTTCACCCGGAAACCAGCCAGCATGGCCGTAAACCACCTCGCCTGTGTCCAGCAGCAGGGTCACGACATGGCCATCGAAATAGTATTGCCCCGCAACGGGCCCTTCTGTGCCGCCGCCGGGAAGAGATGACGCGCGCACATGCCCGGCCATGAACCGTCCATCCGGCAGGAAAAGGATGTCCCGCGGCTGAAGCTCGGACAGGGGAAGGTTCCCGGTTAAAACCTCATCGAAGCGCGCCCGGCCAACACCGATCCGCAGGTCCAACAACTCCCCTTTTGCAAACTTCCGATAGGTTTCGGCCTTTCGGTAAGTGAAACGCCCCCGCTCGAAGGAAGCGCCCGTCCAGTCCGAGCTTCTTGAAAGACTCTTCATGTCCAAATCATCCGCAGATCCGCGCCAGAAATACCGCTCGCATCCGAGCATGACCTTCCACGGTGACTCGACCTCATAAGGGTCAAATAGCGCCGCATCCCAGTTCATGCAGGTGATCGCGCTTGCAGCAAAATCCTGCGATCGCTTCGGGAAGAGCACCAAAGTCTGGGTTTCGTCCTTGCCCGCAAAGCTGACCGCGTCGAAGCCGCCGCTGTCGATCATGCGCACCATGCCAACCGGCTTGCGATCCGGCGATACA
>Ga0208794_1001515_pt1 | contig 10156 bp, 9 predicted proteins | sample 32_taG_FD_184106 | JGI IMG/M metagenome (GOLD analysis project Ga0208794, IMG submission 184106) | Marine viral communities from the Gulf of Mexico - 32_GoM_OMZ_CsCl metaG (SPAdes) (version 2) | ecosystem: Environmental > Aquatic > Marine > Oceanic | place: Atlantic Ocean: Gulf of Mexico...
CGGATCTGTTAAAGTACATATGATGTATAAAGGTGGTAAGTCTAAAAAAGTTTCAACTCTAGCAGAGCATAACCGTTTAAAGAAACTTGGTTATACGCATACTAAACCTAAAAAGAAAAAATAAAATGCCAAATCCAATTAATATTTTTAGAAAAGGTGACGCAAGAAGATTGCAGGTTGCAGAGAAAGCAAAAAATCCTAAAAAAAATTTATCGTATGAAAATGCTTTGGCTGCTGTAGATACGTATGGAGAAAGCAAATCTGGTAGAAGAAAACTTAGAGGTCTTAGACGTACTGGTCAACTTGTAGATGTTAAAGATGCAAGAAAAAAAGATAGAGAAAATAGAAAAAAAAGAAAAAATATGAGAGCAAATCCCAAAAAAGTTTTAGAAAGTTTTAGAAAAACAAATGAAGATAGATTAGATAAAGTAAAAAAGTCTTATCCTAATTTTAGTATGGGAGGACCTCAAGAAGTTGATTTACCTGAAGCAACTGCTGATACAAGCAACTTGTATACAGGAGCTTTTTCAAACATTAAAGCTAAAAGATACTCTAAGAAAAATCCAGGAGCTAAGGGTATATCTTATAAACCTTCTGGCGGTTTTAGAAAAAGAAGAAAGACCACAACATATCAAGATGGTCAAAAAGCAGATGTAGTTAAAAGATTAGGAATTTAAGATGGAAAAAGTAAATCCTCTAACACAGTTTAGAAAGATAAAACAAGCAAGACAGGGTATGTATGTAGATACATATAACAACTATCTTGAAATGGCTATGGGTGGAGTATCAGAAAACACAAATGAAGTTTGTGAAATTGATATGGCTACTGGCAGACCTAAATGTCCTAGTAAAGGAAAATATAGAAGACAAGCTAGAAAAGCAAGAAGACAGACTAGAAGGTCTAAAAGAAGAGCTAACAGAAAATTCAGAGGCGGAAGAAGATACTAATGGCAACTAAGAAAGCAAGTAAGAAAAAGGGAGCTATGAAAGGCTGCGGCATTAAGAATGGCTGCAAGTCTAAGAAAGGTGGACTTACTGCTAAGGGCCGTAGAATGATTAATAAAAAGACTGGCTCTAAACTTAAAGCACCTCAGCCAGGTGGTGGCTCAAGAAAGAAAAGCTACTGTGCAAGGTCTGCTGGTCAAATGAAAAAGTTTCCAAAAGCTGCTAAAAATCCTAACAGTCGCTTAAGGAAAGCAAGAAGAAGATGGAAGTGTTAAAAGAACAAGAGTGTGATTTAATATTTATATACTGGGAATAATGGGAAAAAAGAAAAAAACATTTATGGGAATCAATCCTAAGCACAAAGGATACTGTACTCCTATGTCTAAACCTACCTGTACTCCTAGAAGAAAAGCATTAGCAAAAAGATTAAAGCCAGGTGGAGATCTTTATAAAGGAAAGAAAAAACGATATGGTGGACCACTAAAAGAACTTAATGATATGCAGTTTGCTAGAAAAGGTGTAGCTGTAGGATCTATGTTAGAGGGTGGTAGAATTATGTATAATGAAGGAGGTCCTTATGAATCTTTTAATATAAGTGATGTACAAAGACCTGCAATGGATGCTAAAGGAAATAGACATTCACCATACACTACTGCTGAATTAGTAGATGATATTGATTTAAGAAATACAAAACAACGCATTAAAAATGCTCGTTTTGCTAAGGGTACTATAAAAAGAAGAATAAATGATGGAATGTTATTAAAAGGCAGTCCAGAACATAAAGCTCTTAAAAAAATATTTAAAGACGAAAGAAAAAAAGGTTCTTATAAAAGATCCAATTATTTTTATCATCCTAAAAATAGATAATGTTAAATAGCGCAATAGTCATAAAATTAAAGCAAAGGCTTAATAAGTTAGATAGCCAAGACTATGACAACATAGAATGTTGGCAAGCTGTTGAGGCATTTAATAAAGCCCAAGTTGAATGGTGCAGAAGACAGCTGCATGGAGTAAACTTACTTCAAGAAGGAGATGAGCAGTCTACTAGAAGAAAGGATGACTTACAAGTTTTACTTTCTACAGATGGATTAACTATGACTGATAAGAAAGATTACTTCTTTGGACCTGTTCCTACAGATTATTTACAGTGGAAAAGAGTAGATGTATTTGCATGTAAAGATTGTTGTGAGAATAGAAGAATGACTGTGTATTTAGCAGAAGAAGGTAACTTAAATCAATTACTTAGAGATAAAGCTAAGAAACCTTCATTTGAGTGGGCAGAAACTTTTGCTACTTTAATTAATAACAGAGTGCATGTTTATACTAATGATGAATTTGATATAGACACTGCTGAACTTACTTATTATAGACAACCAAGACAAATTCAGATAGAAGGTTGTGTTGATCCTTATACTAATATAGAATCACTTACTGAAGTTCAATCTGAGTTTAAAGATGATATTATAGAACTAATTATTGACGAAGCAGTCAGTATACTTGCTGGAGATATAGAATCTGGTAACCAATACCCAAGAGGTACTGAAACTGCAGAAAGAAATAATTAATTCTATAGTTTGATTAATTAAAAACTTTTTACTATATTATAGTATATTATTTATTTATAAACAAAAACAAAACAAAAAATGTCTTATTTTTCACACGCATTTAGAAAGACAATTGTAATGCAAAAGTTTCTTACTGCTGATGGTACTCATGCAACAGTTGATCTAAACCCTGGTGATGTATCTTTATATGATGCAAAAACTTGGCAAAACTCATTAGCAGAAACCTGCTGCCCTTTTATTATTGCAGCTGGTTCTCCTTATTCTCAAGATAAAATTGGTCCTTTTCATGGAGGATACAAAGAGTCTATTAAATCAAAAGGAATTAATCCAAAATACATAACTAAAATTTGGAATTCATTTGCTTCTGAAGCACAACCTGCAGTTCTTCATATTGGAACTACTTTATACACTCAGGCTACTGGAGAAGAACCAACAGAAGGTTGTTGTCCAGAATTCCTTTGTGGAGAAAACTACCACTTACGAGTAGATGTAAAAGGTTCTCCAGCATTAAGAATGTTAAATCACCAAGGATATGTAGAAGTTACTGCATACGGTGGTTGTTGTCCTGATGATGCAATTGATCCAGTTCCAGTTAACCCAGCTGATATTATGATTCAATGGGCAAAAGGACTTTGGGAAAGTGTTGTAGTTACTGGTAACGGACCTAACTTCAATCCTTCTAATCCTGCATCTGCAGATAGAGTAAACCCAAATCCATTCTTTGTACCTGTTGTAACTGTTACTGATAATACTGGAGCAGTAGAAAGTCTTTTATTCCCTCCAGGATGGTTAGGAGTATATGGTCCTACTGCACTTGAAGTTGCTACTCAAGCTGGTTTGCTTGAAGCTGACGTAACAGATTGGGATACTTTTGTAGTTCCTGCATATGAAGAAGGTCTTTGCGCAGGTCTTACTTTAACTGGTGCATACGAAGAAACTAAGTTTGGAGATTGTACTTTCCAACCTTCTGACTTTTACGGTGTAGAACCTATTAGACTTTATGCTTCTGAAGTTGACTTAAACGGTGATCCTTGTGCATTTACAGGAATCTGTGTGGTTACTGAATGTGAAGGTAAGCAAGCTCAAGGTCTTGGTGAAACAGCTCTTAGAAGTTTCATTTTATCAGAATCTTACAGACAAAATCACTTTGCTACTGATTTAAGAATCCGTGAGATTACTCAAGGTGATGACATGTTAACTTCTGCAGCCACAGGTGGTGGATCTGTTAATGCAGGAGGAATTAATAGAACTGCTTTATATGACAGAATTATGATTCAACATACTGTTCCTAGATACAATAATCCATCTGGAACATTTGATAATGATCAGTATGTAATTGAAATTCTTACTTTGGCAGATGGTCCAGGTGGAGTAGGTAATCAGGCTAGACTTGACTTTGTTAAAGCTCTAGATGCAGCACTTGATACATGTACTGATTGTGCATCTATTGCAGATGGTGAGACAGTTGATTGTCCACAAGTTCAAATTCCAGTTGTGCCTGAACAACTGATTGAGCTTGAAGAAGAATAATAATAATTAATTACTCATATAAGGGAGAGTGAGATCTTAGTTTCTCCTCTCCCTTTTTTATTTTCTGAATATGGCAAATCATGTATTAAGTTTAGAGATACCAGAAGTAGGTAATCCTTGTGTTATGAAAATATTTGATACAAGTGTATACTCTGCATTAGTTGGTATTTTTGAACCAAAACTTTATATAACAGTTCCTGGTTATACAACTTCTGCTGAAGTACACTTTACTCCAGAATCATCTCCTACACTTACAGGATGTGATCTTGGCATACAAACACAGAATTGTGATTCTTCATATGTGAATTTACCTGATGGAATATATGTAGTAAAGTATGTAGTAGATCCTACACAAACTGTGTATGTAGAATATAATCACTTGAGAACTACTCAAGCAATGAATCTTTATCAAAAGATTCTTTGTGATATTGAAGTAGCTGATTGTGATCCACCAGAAAAGACTAAGGATAAATTAAATCATCTTAGACTTATTGGTATGTATTTAGAAGCAGCTAAAGCTAAAGTAGAAACATGTCATGAACAACAAGAAGGAATGACTTTATATAATTATGCTTATAAACTTCTAAAAAGATTAGATTGTAAAAATTGTTAACCATTTAAAACCAACGCTATGGCAACATGTAATAATTGTAGGAAAAGACTAAGCTGTGGCTGTCAGAAGGCAAAAGCCTCTGACGGTGCTTCAGTTTGTAAATCTTGTAAAGCTTCTTATGAAGCTAACTTAAAAAATAAATTGAACAAATTTGTAAAATAGGATGACTTCAGTACCTAATTATCTAATAACGGCTTGCTGTGGAGATGGTCAAAGTGCAATAATTAATATCTCTCTTTCAGGTATTGTATTTCAAGAAGGGCTTCATATAGCAACAAACTCTGTTACACTAACCTTTCCAGATGGTACTACTTTTGAAATTATTCAAGGTCAGTGTTATACTATAATTGCACAAAGCAACGGTCCTTTTTTACCTAGTGTTAACTATGCTTCAACTTTTGACCTTGATAATGTTCAACCAGGTGCATCTCCTGATTGCGCGGATGCAGCATATGATACTAATGAAGGTAGTGGTTGTGAATGTGATTGGGTTTATACTATAGAACCTTGCTGTGAACAATTTGGAGGAATAGGTCCAAATGCATTACAAGTAAACTTAGTATTATACAAAGACTATAGTGATGGAACTTATGTATACGATGGACTTGTTCCTGTAGAAATACCAAATCCATCTAATCCAAGTGAGATACTTATAACCATACAACCAGGACAATGTTATACATTTACAAGACTTAACTTAGTAAGAGATGTTCTTATAGATTTAAACTTTGGTCTTCCCTCTCCTCCAGATAACTGGCTTCCTGTAGAATTTTGTGAAGATGCAAATTGTGATGATTGTCCAGAACCAGGTATTACATATTTAAAATATGAACCATGCTGCGGAGGAGATCCTATATATGTAAGAACAGAAAGTTATGTAGGGGATGGTATTAGGCCTACTATAGGTCCTATTGTAAATATTTCTGCATATACAGGTACATTTTATTTTGAACCTAGTGATTTACCAAGTGGAGATTTTATACCTGGACAATGCTATACAGGTACTCAACATACTGTAGGTAGTGAAGCTGCTCCAGCGCCACAAACCAATGAAGAATACAGTAATCTTGATCTTGCTCCTTATGAAAGTCAACTTACTAAGGCAGGAGATTGTGATTCATCATTGTGTCCTGAGTGTAACCCTATAGTATATGAACTAACTAATTGTGATGGATTACCGTTATTAACAGAATCTGATTTATCAGCATATGTTGGTCAATACATAGAAATAGAAACAGTAAATGGTGTTTCTATACCTGGATGTTGGCTTGTTAGAGGACATAGTCCTCTTACTGATACTGTTGATGATTCTGTAGTTGCTCGAAATAATACATTACCAAATGTACAGACACAACCTGTTGTATTTGTAGATACTTGTGAGTGTCCATGTTTATGTTACGAGGTAATAGGATACTCAGGAAAATTTACTTACACAGATTGTGAAACTTTAGAAACTGTAACAGTATTTAGCTCTGGTGCAGATAAGTTTTGTTCAAGATCCAGACCATCTCTTGTAGGTAGAGAAGGAGAAGATTATACTCTTATAGTTGGAGAAGACTGTGTAGATGGTGAATGTGTTCCTGAATGTTTTATACTTACTAACTGTGAACCATTAGAATATCCAGATCAAGATCCCGTATTAAATTCAAACCTTCAAAGTTTATCACAATATGCTAATGGAAATTCAGTAGTTGTATTAGCTGGATATGAAGGATGTTGGACAGTAACTACTGCAACTTGTCAGTGTCTTACTATTACAATAGATGGAGAAGCTATTGAAGCTACAGCAACAGGGGATACTCATAATGGTCAGTCTGTATTTTCATTTGAATTTAATACTATAACCTATTATATATGGTTTGATGGGGGCTGGTTTATAACACCTGAAGTTGGTAACTTTTCTAATAGTATAGCTTCTACAGAAAGCACAGATAATTGTCCTGTATTTGGTTCTTTTGATGATCCTGTTACTCCTGATCCAGCAGGTTGGAGAAGTAATCCTCCTGGAGTTATTATAACTACAGTACTATGTGATGATCAATGTGATTGCCCTGTAGATGTTACTGTAATTCAAGACTATGAAGACTGCAGTGATTGTGTGGGGATCACAGCATACAAGTTAAGAAACTGTGAAAAGGATAATGAAGTAATTTACTCTATACAAGATTTATCTGCATATGTAGGTCAAGTTCTTAAGGACGACTGTGCATGTTGGATAGTAGAAGAAATAGATTATCAACCGCCAAGTTTAACTGTAATAGAGAATCCTATTCTTTATTCTGAATGTGAAACTTGTCTTGCTACATATTATCAGCTTGATAATTGTGATGAATCTGGGACACCTTTACAAATAATTACTGCTACTAATTTATTTCCATACATTGGTCAAACAATAAAGATTGAAGGATGTACTGGTTGTTTTACAGTATCAGAGTATACTGAAGAAGAAGAGCCTGAAAACTCTCAAGATGTAACTGTAGTTGAGTCATTCTCAAACTGTCCAGATTGTTTAGAGGTAACTCCAAGATGCTCTACTGTATTTAATAATAGTACAGAAGATAGAACATTTACTTATATAGATGTTAATGGATATCCTCAAGAAACAGAAGTAGTAAAATCAGGACACTTTTCTCTTAGACATTGTGTACAATACTGGGATGAGCCAGATACTTTTATATATAACTACTATGGTGATTGTAATCTTTTAGATACTGAGATTATACCAACAGAAGATTGCAGTTGCTTTGAAGTAACAATTGTGCCAATTGATCCTGTATCAGGTCTTCCAACAACACCAATAGTAACTAACGCAACTTGGAATGGGTCATTATTTAATGGTTTTAAAGTATATGAAGTTACTATAGATTCTGTACTATACTATATATGGAACAGTTCTACATCATGGTTTATAACTATTACTGTTGGAACAGTTAGTCCTAGTGCAGCTAATCTAAAAGGTGTTACAGATTGTCCTGCTGGTGATTGGAATGTAGACAATACTCTTTTACCTGATGGTAGAGATATAGATACTTTAACTACTGTAGAAATTCCTTGCGAACCTGTTCCAGGTAAACTAGGAATATGTCCACAATACTTTCCTAATAATAGAAAAGTAAGGCCAGGATACAATACTCCTATATGTTCCGCAGATAAGTATGATAAAATTACATGCAAGTTTGCAGGAATAGTATATAAGAAAGTACTTGAATTAAGGTATGGTATCTCTAATTGCTGTCCTGAAGAAGATGAAAAGTGGTTAATCAAAAAAGAACTAATAGAGCTGCAAGCTTTGACTGATCCTAATTATACATGTGATCCAGTAACAGATTGCTGTGGTAAACAGACATCTCAATGCTCTTGCAATTCTTAATAATAATTTGTATATTATAAATAACAATAAATATGAAACCTTTAAATTTAGATAACAAGCCTTGTAGCCCAATATCTTCCAACTGTGTAGTTTGGCAAGGGCCTGATATTCCATGCATTAAATTATGTACTGGTGATACTGTATCAGATGTTGTATCAGCAATGGCTACTGAGCTTTGTACTATCTTAGATACGTTAAAAGTTTCTAATTACGATCTTACATGCTTTAATTTACAAGCATGTGGACCAGAAGACTTTCAAGCTCTAATTCAATTCTTAATTACTAGAATATGTGAATTAGAGGGTGTTACTCCAGAAACTAAAGATGAGCCTGCATGTCCTGATTGTGTAGTATCAGTAGCAGAATGTTTTGTTACAGGTAATCAAACTACTATGCAGTTAGTAGATTATGTACAGCTTATTGGAGAAAAAGTTTGTAGTTTAATTACAGAGATAAGTTTAATCAATACTCAGATCACTGATATTTTAATTAGACTTACAGATCTTGAAAATAAACCAGATCCTACTTTTACTCTTCCTAGCTTTACATTAGGATGTACTATTGGATCATTAACAGGAGACCAACCAATTGATACTGTACTTATTGAATTTATCAATAATGTATGGTGTGACTTCTTTAGTACAACTGGTTCTACAGCTGACATAAGTGCGGCAGTAGCTCAGAAGTGTATTGATGATACAGATATACAACTAACTACAGGAGCTCCATTTTCTGCAAATCCTAACTGGATTTCAGAACCACCATATGGTACATTAGCAGATGCTATTAATAACATATGGGTAGCACTTTGTGATGTATGGGATTGGGCTGGTAATGCTAGCATTTCAATATTTGATGAGGGTAGCATTCTAACAACTTCTGTAACATCAATTGATTTTACAGGAGCAGGTGTTACCGCTACAAATGTAGGTAACGCAGTTACAGTAAATGTTCCTGGTTCATCAGCTATTGCTGATACAGGCTGGGTTGACCTAGAAGGTTTTGAATTCATGACAGGAACTCTTGAAACTAGCAGACCGCAGTGTAGAAGAATAGGTAATGTTATTCACTTCAGAGGTATTTTAGTTATTCCACTAGCTTCTCCTGGAGCACCATACTCTGAGCCTGCAGGTTCTCCTTTAATTTTGAATGATAATTTTGATCAGTATGTTACTTATGTTGCAAATGATAATATTGTTACTCCTGCAACAGTTGATGATGGAATTTATAAAGGTGTACAATTAAATACTGCAGGTGGAAGCATGTTAGTTAACAGCGGTGATAGAGTAATTCCAAGTAATGTATTAGATCCTGCTGAAAACTTAGATAGTACATATAGACTTCCATATCCTTTTGTAATGCTTAAAACAATTCGAGTAAATGACTCTTCAGGAACTTTAACAACTAAAGGTTTGAGGTTAACAGCAGCTATAAGTTTATCATTACTCAGTGATGGAAAAATAAATCTAGGTACTTTAAAAGATAAAGAAATTCCTTCAGAAACAGTAAATGATTGGTCTATGGGAACTAGTCCTATGAGGTTTATTTCTTCAAATATTAGATCAGGAGAATTTGTTCCTAATTTTATAAATGCAGACACAGATATTCATAATATGCCTGGTCCTGCAGGTATTCATGATCTTAGAGCTTCTACTGAAACTGAAGGTACTGACAGTAGTTCTGGCTTAGTTGAAAACTTTACATGGCCGCATGATTGTGATACAGGTATTCCAGAAGAACTAGGAGGATTTTATGGAGTTATAGATGGACTTACTGCATTTGTAGATTGTGATGCTACACCTGCAACTGAAGATTGTAATACACCTTAATTAAATTGTAAATTATATATATATAAAAATAAAATAAAAATGGCTTGTTCAAATTGTAATACCCCAAACTGTGGATGCTCTGGTACTTATACAGTAGCAGCAACATGTCCACCAACCTGCTCTGAAGTATTTAATGCTCAGTGCATTGTTTATACAGGAGCAGATATCCTTTGTGGAACTGATACTGTAATAGCACGTAATGCTTATTTAGATACAGCATTAACTAACATTGTAAACTATATCTGTACATCTGCAGCTAGACGAGATGATCAGTCTGTAACATTACAGGCTATTGTTCCAGCTA
>Ga0208794_1001517_pt1 | contig 10138 bp, 11 predicted proteins | sample 32_taG_FD_184106 | JGI IMG/M metagenome (GOLD analysis project Ga0208794, IMG submission 184106) | Marine viral communities from the Gulf of Mexico - 32_GoM_OMZ_CsCl metaG (SPAdes) (version 2) | ecosystem: Environmental > Aquatic > Marine > Oceanic | place: Atlantic Ocean: Gulf of Mexico...
ATTTGAACTATTCAAAGTACTCGAACGATCATGCTCAGCATCCAGTTGAATAGTAGGAATTCTTAAATTACTGACCATCATTCGCCTTTTATAATCGTTATCCTCGAAGTAACCAGGGAAAAAATTCTCATCCAATAGTCCGATCTTCTCGATTAGCTGTGGTGTAAAAATAAAACCACACATGTCATCACAACCAGCACCAAGGAATGCACCATCTTTCCAGCGATGTTCGTACTCAAATAATTTTTTATATTCTTTAGGCTTCGGCCACCAGTCGAAGCCGGTCATAATCCAGTAATTACAATCAGTATTATCACGGATCATCTGGTTCACAGACCCAGGGTATCCGGCATTCTGGCTATTCTCTACAATTACAATCTCCTGAATGTTTTCAGGTTTATTCTCGCAGATCTCATCAATGGCATCTGAGACTGATTGATCCTTTCCTTCTGAATTGTCTAGGACGTAGTAGCGCTTTAGGGGAACATCAATTGACTTGATATGTCTTAGCAATTTCTCACCTTGGACAAGAATTGGGACGCCAATAAATTCCAAGCGTTCCATGATTTAATGTGTATACTAAAACTTAATATACACACCTTTAATGGACGTAGATACAAAATCACCAACTGTCTTTGATATCTACACCAAAGATCCGGAACTTTTTCATGCGTTAAACGATAAACCTGCCAGGGTCGTCATCAATGGTAAACGCCATTATGAGACCCCATTTAACACAGGCCCAGCTGCATCCGTGACTACAATTATTTCTGAGACTGCATCAGAAGTAAATAAGAAAAAACTTGAGATGTGGTCTAAACAGAATCCTGGTGTCAAAGAAGCTGCAGCGGAACGAGGTACCGCCATACACTCATGTATGGAGATGTTCCTGAAGCAAGAAGCCTTTGACGTTCCTCAGGAGTATCAGGATTTTTGGACAGGTATGCCCGAGATTCTTTCGCAATTTCAAGAAGTTCTGTGGGCAGAAACTCCTTTGAGAGCCGACCATCAATTCGCACTTTCGTCCGACGGAATCGGACGTGTGTGGGGCAGGGATTCGGAAGAGAGACCATGGGTAGGTTCACCTGACATCATTGGTGTTGCAGGTAACAAGCTGACGCTTGCTGACCTCAAGACCAGCGTAAAGCCTTATTCCAGATGGTGGCCTAAAGATTTAGAGAAGGGTTGCCCCGAATGGAGGGATCGACTTGGTGGGTACATGAAGTTCAATAAGTGTATGCTCCAACTTGGGGCTTACGCTCTCGGTATCGAGCAAACGCTCAACATGAAGGTTCAACAAGCAGCCATCATTGTCTCGACACCCAAAGATACGCAGCTTTTTAAAATCACCCGTAGACATTTAGAGTCTTACCAAGAGAAGTGGCTTAAGGTTGTAGAGGAATACTACACAGATTTAAATCGCTGTGTAGTCTATGATCCTGATCTGGTTTAATCAAACCAGTTTTGTCTAAATTGTTCAAATTTATTTCTTGGATCTGCTTTCTTTGCTGCAATTCGATCTGCCATTTCTTCATCACTAATATTTGTTGTTGGCCTATCTAATTCTGCTAACACATCATCAAGTGTTTTACCTGAAAAAGTAATCCTTCCTTCATTCACAGCTTGCTGAAGTAAACGGTCGCTTCGATTAGGATCTTTACCTGCGTTACGTTTTGCAATCAATGCTGCATTACTATCTTTAACCCCTTGAATCCTGGCTTGCCTTTCAGCTTCTTCATTATTCATTCCCATCTCTTCAACAGGATCCATAGGATTTATAAACTTTTCTAATTCCATCCTTGCTTGTTCCCTTCTTGCATCTGAAGGATTAAACTCATTTCCTTCCAGGATTGCATTGACATCTAACATGCCATTTTCGTCTCGCTCCTTAAGAGCTTTAATCTCTAGTTCTGCAGGTGATAATGATCTAGAACCTTCGACAAGTAAATCTCTTTCTTCTGGACTATCAGCATTTTGAAGATCTTGTACATCTGCTAAGAAAGCAAGTTCAGATGTCTTCCTATTATCTGCAGCTCTTTGCAAACTAGCCAATGCTGCATCAATGCGCTCAGCTGTAGTCATCGAGTCATATTCATCTACATAGTCATATGACCTAAAAGGAACACCATAACTCCTTAATGGTTCTTCCATTTGATTAACCAAATCTCTAGTCTTTCTATTCTATTTCAATCAACCTGATTAAGTGCTTCTAGGATAGTTAAACAAATCGAGGACCCGGATGGATATCAAAATCTCCACCGGGCAGTGGATCTATCACATGGTTGGTGCTATCATGCACGCGGCTGATGGAGACTGCTTTCTGCTGCCTTCTGATGCACATCTTCATGCTTATGAAATAGCAAAAAACACAACAAAAACTCAAAAACAACTTAAAGTAAAAATTCAGCAATGAAGCAAATGTCCACAGCCCTGAATCCTGGAGAAATTAATCTTGGGTTAATCCCTCTTGATTGGCCATTAACTCCAGTTGATTCAAACAAGGCTCCATACCTAAGTGGTTGGCAACGTAATCCGCAAACGATTAAGGATATTGAGTCTCATATTGAGACTGACAAGTGTCAAGGCGTCGGCTTAATTAGTGGGCCTGTCTATAACAATCCCTTTGGCTTGGTATGGGTGGACGTCGATGGGCCGACAGTTTACAAACTCATCACAGAGCTCTCGAACTTCGATGTCGTCAAAGCACTGCCTTCTACTCTCACAATCCAATCCGGGCGCGAAGGCAGGGAGCGAAAGCTTTACAAAGTTCCCAAGTGCGATTGGAAACACTTCATTCGCAATAAATACATATGGTATGCAGAAGAGGATGGCGAGAAGCTTGAAATACTTTGGAAGAATCATCAGGGTGTTTTGATGGGTAAGCACCCACAAACAGATGGGTACTTTACCAAACCAGAAGAAGATTTTAGATACGCTAATGATATTCCTTTGTTGCCTGAGTGGCTATTAAGACAAATTAAAAATAAAAATGAAAGACAAGGGAGGCCAAATGAAACTGTTTCGCGTGTCTATGGACAGAATTTTGCATTCAACGCAAAGATTGGATTAGAGTACGAAATCAAAGAAGCTATTCGTGCTCTTTGGTCCTTACCAAAAGAACATGTTGATGACTATGATGCTTGGCTGACTGCTGGTCAGGTTCTTCATACAATCGATGATTCCTTACTAAACGTATGGGATGAGTGGTCCAAACAATCTGATAAATGGAAACCCGGAACTTGCCAAAGCAAGTGGAGGAGTTTCTCTAAAGATGGTGGTATCGGACCAGGAACTTTATTCCACGAGGCACAAAAGCACGGTTTTCAATTCTCCCAAGATTATAAAGCTATGCCAGTATCCGATGATTCCGTTGATGAACTCAGTAAATTTCTTACTGCTGTACTGAATTCAGATCCTGAACCTGATCTTGAGCAAATTGTTAAGGCAGAAGAACAGGCACGGATTAAAAAGAAAGAAGAAATCAGAACGCGTAATAAATCAGAAGATGAAGTCTGTGATGGACTCCTTGGACTTTTAAGAGGAAACGTTTTATTCGATCCTTCATCCAATCGATTCCATTGGTACGAATCCAAAGCACCAGGACTTTGGTCTCCTCTTAGGGAAGATGAGATGAAAGGTAGGCTCTGGGATGAACTGCGTAAGTTAAAAGAATCATTGCTACCTAATGGGTTTGGCCTAAAGATGGTCAACAATATGTATGAAGCTCTCAAACATAGTCTCATTCAAGACGAATGGAACCATAATAAAAATCTGATCCTGTTCACCAATGGTGTCTACGATCTCACTACTAATGAGATAGGTGGTTTTAAAAAGAACTATCACATCTCTCGTTCTCTACCCTATGAATACGATCCGCAAGCAAACTGTGAACCCATTATTGATTGGTTGAAATTTACACAGTTCGGTGACTGGGAACGTGTTCAACTTCTTCGTGCATGGATGCGGGCAGTCCTAACCTCTGCTGATGACATCCAACGCTTTGTTGAAATTGTTGGACCTGGCAAGTCAGGTAAATCAACATTTACTAATCTCTGTCATGCACTTGTTGGTTTTGATAATGCCACTGTTTCTACACTGCAGCGCATCGAGTCAAATCGATTCGAGTTATCAAAACTTCCTGGTAAAAAACTACTTCTCTTTAATGACGTTGAACGTTACGGCGGCAGCGTATCCAACCTCAAAGTTTTGACGGGTACTGACCTTGCTAACAGTGAACACAAGTTCAAAGCAGAAGAACAAAACTTTAAATTTGATGGGTTAATTATGCTCACTGCTAATGAGCAGATCCAATCCACTGATCCAAGTTCTGGTCTATTCCGTCGTCGTATTACCATCCCATTTGAACGACCCTTTACGGGTAGCGCTAAGGAACAGTGCGTACTCATCAACTGTGATCAGCACAAGACTCACGGTAAATTCGCAGAATATCTACCAGGTTTGGTGAATTGGTTGCTTCGTATGGATGTTGATGAAATGCGTGAGTACCTATTAGAAACTAAAAATAAAGTTAGTTACTACAAGAAGTATGCAACAGCACAACAGACCAGGGCCAATGCAATCATGGATTGGATTAATCAAAATCTAATCTGGGATCCAAATGCAGCAACATATATCGGTGATAGCAAGCCTGCACCAAAGGAAGCATCGACTTTCTATGCCAACGTAGACACACGTCTTTATCCCAACTACTGCGAATTTGCACGTAACAATGGTGTTGGTGCAATGGCACGCTCTCGTTTTGAAGCTGTACTAATCGATGCACTTGCTCACCAGCTTGGTCTCCACGTGTACAAAGGACCAAAGCGTACGGTCATTATTCATAATGTCAGGTTGCGCAAGGGTGGCTTCAGAGCAGAAGAAGCTATTGATGATAAGTTCCCTTCTCCATTGGAATTAAGCCAAGATATAGAAAAGTATGAGGAGTTCTATGCAGGTTTATATCCCAATCGCAATTTCCGTATAGAAAACGTGAAAAAAATTGATTGAGATATTGTTAATATGTGAGCAGTAATAAATACTTTAATGTCTGATAAGCCGAAGATTTTGTGGTCGGGTGACATCGTCGCCCGCACTGGCTTTGCCCGTGTCACTGAAAATTTAATCTCAAGATTGAAAGATAAATATGAAATCGTAATCCTAGGTAATAACTGGTGGGGTGATCCAAATCCATGGCAAAAAGAATTCAGGATGTATCCTTCATCCAATCGTTTTCAACAAGAGCCCTTTGGTTCACAACGTATTCGTGAAATTGTAGATAAAGAAAAGCCTGATCTTGTATTTGTCAATAACGATTGCTGGATTGTCAATAATATTTATTCACAAATCAAAGACTTCCATGGTGAGGGTCGCTTCAAGTTCATTGCTTATATGCCAATGGACTCGTACGCGTGGACTGGGGCTCTCACAGATTTTTCCAACTCCTGGGACCATGTTGTTGTCTACACAAACTTCGGTGCCCTTGAACTCAAAAATGCCGGAGTGACTGCACCCATTGCTGTAATTCCTCATGGAATTACGGATGGGCAGTTCCAATCGATGGATAAGATCCAAGCCCGAAAGCAACTCGGTATCCCTGAAGACTGCTTCGTTGTCTTTAATGGCAACCGCAACCAGGCTCGCAAGCGTATTGACATCACAATTGATGCTTTCGCTCAATTCGCTGTAGGACGGGATGACACCAAGCTCTACCTTCATATGGGTATGAAGGACCAAGGATGGGACGTCATGTCTCTCTTTGGTCGTGAAATGCGTAAGCGTGGGCTTGATCCCAACGGTCGTATCATTATGACGACGCAAAATGCTCAACCTCCTTCTGTACCCGTAGAGTTATTGAACGTCATTTATAACAGTGCAGATGTAGGTGTCAATACATGTAAAGGCGAAGGACATGGACTTGTTAACCATGAACACGCAGCCTGCGGGGTAGCACAGATTGTGCCTGATCACACTTCATTGAAGGAAATCTTTGGTGGTGCAGCACCATTGATCGATAACTGCTTCATGGATGTGGACATGAACTACAACCGTGACATGCCAGTACCAAGTGCTGAGCACCTTGCTGAGATCCTTTCTGAGCTGTATGAGGACCGCGAGAAGCTGTCTCAGGTGGCAGATGACTGCTACAAGCGTGCTACGGATTTCAAGTACCAGTGGGACAACATTGCTGAGCAGTTCGAGGCTGTCTTTGATGAGGCGATGAAGCCTGCTATCGAGATTGAAAAACCTGTGATCAAGAAGCCCAAGCGGACTAGGGGTAAATCAAAGGAGCCGGTAGCGGCCAAAAGCTGAAAGAAGGGGCCGAAAGGCCTCTTTTTTTTGGAGTTCAGAAGTAGGTGCCTGAACTTTTGAAGGCTGAGATCCGTTCCCGCGCAAGGGGTTTCGGGGAAAAAATTTTGAAAGTTGGCGAGTTCGGCCAGGAAATTTTCTATCTATAGGGTAATTCGCTATTTCACCACCCCTATTTGAGGAGATGCATGAGACACAACTTGGACAACTAAATATGTGGTGATAGCTGGAGGGGGGGTGTAAGGGAGTCAATGGTAAAAAAGTGGTGGCAGAATAGTGGAATACTCTATAGATAGAAAAATCCATGGTTGAACTCTGGTTTTTTCAAGCAAAATTCGCTGAGATCGACTGCAGCGCAAGGGATTCCAAGGACGGAAAGTTCAGGCACCCCTCCTCAACTTTTCGATTACCCTTGTTCAAATAGTGGAATTGCCTCTAGTATTCAGCTGTCTCAATCAAATCGATGCCCCATCCAAGAAAGCGCAATAGGAATGGAGTCAATCTGACTCGTCTTAATTTTCGTTTTTACAGGGAGGATGGACCTCATTTTCGAGAGCAATGTTTTGTTAAAGATTGCATCCCTTGTCCACAAGGGCACATGCTTCGTGATGAAGAACATCATTGGTGTGAAAAATGTGTACGTAAAATTACAAGTAATATCTGTGGATTTGATATAAATTTTTTATCTTCTATTTATAGAAAACCTTCAGTTGTTAGTCTTTTAAAGATTTTACCTGTTGACCTTGGTCCAGATAAATGCTGGCCAATTTCAGGTGCAACTGATTTAAATAAAAGAATAACTTTGCCAGGAGTAAGAGGTATTAATGGCAGTACAAAAAGAAATATGACGTATAGAAAATTACTCTATACATTATTTTGGGGTGATGTGGGTAACGCAAGAGTATCTATGAATACTCCCCCGCAAGGTCCTTGTACTGATCCAGAGTGTTGCAATCCATTGCATATGGTTAGTGCTTTTAATATATCTCCTACTCCTCCCAGAAATTTTTCATACTTGAATTTAGAAATTGATCCTGAAAAATTTGCTATGTATTGTCAGGCAGAGGCCAAGGGTAAGAACCTTGATGACTTATACCTAACCCTAGCAAGAGCAGGGATCAGAGATCCTAGAATGGATCAAGAAGAAATTACTGATAGGACATACTGTACTTATGGCGATTCAATCTCAGAGATTTAAGTCACTTTATAATCCTGCATTTCTGGGAAAGTTTAGTCAAACTTCCCTTCGTTTGTTACAAGGTACTTTGGGTCCTAAGAGCCAACTAATTGGTGCTGAGGTCCCAGGGTTTGCTGGTTTTCAGGGTGGCTATGGTCGTGAGACTTACAATAATTGGTTTAAGGTTGAGCTTACTGCACCTGCATGGATTATTTTAATTAAAGCAGGTTCTGTGTTGACCACTGAAAATAAATACGCTATTCAAAACATTAGACGTCAAACAAATGAACGTTTCATGTTTGCTGTTTATGACATCAATGGTATTCCAATTGAAGGGCGTTCAATCATTGAAAACCCGTTTGAATTCAGGGGACAAGCAGAAGGTAATCAAGCTGATCTTTATAACACTTATGACTTTAACCGTTTAGATAAAGGTGATGATCGTTTTTTCAAGCTTGCTGCAGGTAACTATTTAATTTGCATTTCTGCTGTTCGCAATGAAGTATTTGATTATGCAGCGGGTTTAGTTATTGAGTTCCAGACTCCTTCTGATGACATTTTTATTCTTACGGAAGACAGTATACAATCTTTTATTCTTCAAGAAGGATCAAAAGCTGTTTTAGATGGTGACAATGTAGATCAATTAAATTCACCAATTACAAGTGATGTTGTTGTTTCTACTAGAAATGCTTTTACAAAAAATCTTGCTGAGGTTGTAAGTGGTGTATATGTACAGGTTAACCATAAAACAACAGAAGGTGAAAAACTTTCATGGTTAATTGGAGCTACTGTTTTAGAAACAGATGAAAATAAGAATAAAATCTTGCTAGATGCTACCCCTAATTGGGTTGATACTATTCGTGAACGCTCATTAAGTGATTGGAAGAATGCATGGAATAGAGAAAATGCAGATAAATTTCCAGAGGTTGTATTTGCTCCATATGTAAACACACAATAGAATAAAAGATAAATCAGGTAAATTATGGCTGAACCTGTTGTAAAGAGTGACAGCGATTTAATTTCTAATTATTGGAAGGGCAAAGCCAAGAATCTGAAAGAAAATAATCCGACAGAAGAATTTAAAAGGTATTGCGAAACTGAGCCATGGATGGCAGAATGCAGAGTATACGACGTTTAATTAGTGTCATCTTTAATTACTAATCTTCCTCCTGTTAAGGTCTGGGTTAGAAAAGAATACTTACACGATTTACGTAAAGGCCATGGTGAATATGTTCTTGGTTATTGGGTCAGTCTTAAATCTTTACCTGGCAGGACTTTTTATTTTGAAACCTTTCTTCCAGAGTACGGAGCACTTTATGACAAGCTACCGATCTCGGCCTTTCTCATTTGGGATCCTGACTCACCGGAAACACCAGTCGAACCTAAACCAGACTTGCCTTTAGAAGAACTGCAATTTTGGAATTGTTTTAGTTATGAAATTACCACTTTGGAAAAAAATCTCACCTACACAATGGGATGGGAAATCAAAACAAAAACACACGGTACGCTCCCCGGCGAATATCTTTTTACTGTTGACAGTTTTAATGGGGACCGCTCTAGGGTTGATTTATCTTTCGCGGAAACCCCAGACGAACACAAGTCCTTCAACATCATCGCCTTGCAAAATGGTCAGCTGGCAGCATATCCCAACAACAGATGCCGTGTTGTTGACCCTAGTCTGTCTCCCGAAGAACTCAAAACCCCCAACTTCCTCGTCTCAACCCGATACTTTAATGTTGAATATCCTAATGCTAAATGGGGAAGGTTAGGAGAATCTGAAGAGTATTTCTGGGAAACTAAGACTGAGAAAAAAAGAAAAGGTCGAGAATATAAAGTATTTATTCCAGAAAATGATGAGGAAGAATTCGACAGGTAGAATATAAGTGTCGAATAATTTTAACTATGGAAGACATTCTTAGCAGTCCTATCCTTTGGATTGTAATTGCAGCACTGTCTGAAATTATTGCACTCAGCCCTTTAAAGGATAACAGCATTATTCAGCTTCTTTTTAAAGCTGTTAACAGCATTAAGCCTGTAAAAAAGTAAGAGAGCGGCGCACTAAGATTTATTTGGATCAAGAAATCCAAGCTTACTTGGATCAAACAGAACCAGAGGATCTTACAAAGCCGATCATTACAATAAGTGGTTGGTCCATGCGTGCTCAGGCACCATGGACTCAATCTTCTACTGGTTGAAACCAAAAGATAATTCCACCATCTTCTTCAATGTCTTTACGTAGAGCGTAGGCTTGCTCCTTTGATAAGGTTTCACAGCGACGCTCTTCATTAATTTCCCAACAAACATTGACACGCAGTGGTCTGCTACTTCGTCTCATCGTGCTTTTGTGATGATGATTAAGATAACAGAAGCAATCGCCCAGCTGGTTAAGAAATAGATAATAATATTAGAGAATGCCAAAGACTTTTTTACAGATCTGATACTTGGCGAGTCTATCATCGTAGCCGTTGTAACCGCCATTAATCTTGACACAACAAGCTTCAAATCCTTGATGAATGCAAACATCAAGTAATTTATTGTCTTCGATCCAACCAATGGCAGAACGGAACGGATACTGGTCAGCTACATAATCGCAGCCGCGCTCCACAATTTTAGGGTCGTGCAATTTCTCAGCACAACGTTCATAGTTATAGCGTC
>Ga0208794_1001519_pt1 | contig 10135 bp, 8 predicted proteins | sample 32_taG_FD_184106 | JGI IMG/M metagenome (GOLD analysis project Ga0208794, IMG submission 184106) | Marine viral communities from the Gulf of Mexico - 32_GoM_OMZ_CsCl metaG (SPAdes) (version 2) | ecosystem: Environmental > Aquatic > Marine > Oceanic | place: Atlantic Ocean: Gulf of Mexico...
CGCGTGCTGTGGTGGGGCGGGCTGCGCGGGGGGATTTCGATCGCGCTGGCGCTGTCGCTACCCGCAGGCGAGACGCGCGACCTGATCCTTGCCGCGACCTTCGCCGCGGTGCTGTTCAGCGTCCTCGTCCAGCGCGCCACGCTGGGCCGGCTGATCGAGAAGCTGAAACGCGACCACGCCCCCGCGGTCGAAGACGCTGCCCCCGTACGCGAACCGACTGTTCGTTAGTCGGCGGCGATGGCGTCCGCTGCGGTGCCGATCTCGGCCCAGATGCGCGCCAGGTCATCGTCCTCGACGCAATAGGGCGGCATGACGTAGACGGTGTTGCCAAGCGGCCGCAGCAGCAGGTCCGCCTCGCGGAACCGGCGCAGCAGCTTCGGCCCGAGGTCGGACAGATAGCTCCCGCCCGGATCGCCCAGCTCCAGCGCGGCGATCGTCCCGCAGGGCCGCGCGTTGCGCACCATCGCGTGCTCCGCGAGCGTATCGAGATGCGCCTGCTGCTTCGCTGCCAGCGCCGCGATCCGCTCGAGGACCGGTTCCTCGCGCCAGATCGCGAGATTGGCATTGGCCGCCGCGCAGGCCACCGGGTTCGCAGTATAGCTCGACGAATGGTAGAAGGTACGCGTGCGATCGGTCGAATAATGCGCGTCCCAGATCGGCTCGCTCGCCATGGTCACCGCCAGCGGCATCGCCCCGCCGGTCAGCCCCTTGGACAGGCACATGATATCGGGCACGACATCGGCCTGTTCGCAGGCGGTCAGCGTGCCGGTGCGCCCCCAGGCGGTCATGACCTCGTCGGCGATGAACAGCGTGCCATGGCGGGCGCAGATCGCGCGCATTTCGGCCAGCACTGCGGGCGGATACATCAGCATGCCGCCCGCCCCCAGCACAAGCGGTTCGACGATGAACGCCGCCGCCCCGCCCGCGCATTCGGCTTCGAGTGCGTCGAGAGTGGGCTGCGGATCATTCCCGGGAAAAGGCACGCGCCCGACATCGAACAGCATCGGCGCATAGGCGGCGTTGAACACCCCGCGCGCACCCACCGACATCGCGCCGATCGTATCGCCGTGATAGGAATGCTCCATCACCACGATCCGGCTGCGGCTCTCCCCGCGGTGCGTCCAGAAGCCGAGCGCCATCTTCAGCGCGACCTCGACTGCGGTCGAACCGCTGTCGGAAAAGAACACGCGGGTCAGCTCATCGGGCAGGATCCGGCACAGTTCACGCGCGAGATCCTCTGCCGGTTGGTGCGTCCAGCCGGCGAAGATCATCTGGTCGAGCCGCTGCGCCTGGTCGGCGATTGCCGCCATGATCCGCGGGTGGCAATGGCCATGGGTGGTCACCCACCAGCTCGAAATCGCGTCCACCACGCGGCGGCCGTCTTCGGTGTGCAGCACAGCGCCTTCGGCATGCGTGACCAGCGGAACCGGATCGCCCAGCCCGTGCTGCGTGAAAGGATGCCATACGGGCGAGTGGGTCATGCGAAATCCGCCAGATCGAAATTGTCGGTAAAGGCCTGGCCAAGCGACGCCGCGTCGAGCGTGCCGAGCAGCGGCAGGCGGCCGAGCCGCTTCACCGCGCCGAGCCGACAGATCGTCGCCTCGCTATCCTCCACCGCGTCGCCGACAAAGGCCACGCCGTGGATCGCTACCCCGCGCGCGCGCAGCGCTTCGATCGTCAGCAGCGAATGGTTGATCGTGCCCAGCGCGGTGCGCGCGACCACGATCGCCGGAAGGTCCCAGCGCGCGAACATGTCGGCGTAAAGCAAGTCCCCGCCAAGCGGCACCAGCGCGCCGCCCGCCCCCTCGACCACCAGCGGGCGCTGCGCGGGGAGTGCCAGCCGGTCGGGATCGATGGCGACCCCGTCGATCTCGGCTGCGCGGTGCGGCGAACAGGGCGTCGCCAGGCGATAGGCCTCGGGCAGCACGCGGGTTTCGGGCAGACCCGCGAGCTTCGCCACCTGCGCCCGGTCGCCGCCTTCGTCCAGCCCCGCCTGCACCGGCTTCCAGTAATGCGCGTCGAGCGCGCCGGTCAGCGCGGCGGCGAAGACGGTCTTGCCGACGTCGGTATCGGTCCCCGTGACAGTGAAAGCACTCATGCGAGAATCTCCGAAAGCGTGTCGGCCAGCGCATCGATCTGCGCCCGGCCGATATTGAGAGTGAGCGAGATGCGCAGGCGGCTGCTGCCCGCAGGCACGGTGGGCGGGCGAATGCCGCGGATATCGAAGCCCGCGCTGCGCAGCGCCCCGGCAATCTGCATAGTCCGTGCTTCGTCACCCAGCACCAGCGGGATGATCTGAGATCCGCTGGCGCTGACACCGAAGGGCGCGAGTTTGCGGGCCGCATAGCCGATCAGATCGTGCAGCGCTTCGCGCCGATCCGGCTCCTCCTCCACGATCCTCAGCGCCTCGCGCACGCAGGCGGCCATCAGCGGCGATGGCGCAGTGGAGAAGATGAAGCCCCGCCCGCGATTGATCACATGGTCGCGCATTACGCGCGGCCCGCACAGCAGCGCGCCTTCGCTGCCCAGGGCCTTCCCGCAGGTGCGCAGCACGATCGCATTGTCGCGCCCGTCGATATGCGCTGCCAGCCCCCGGCCGCCAGTGCCGAACACGCCGGTGGCATGCGCATCGTCCGCCAGCAGCACCGCGCCATGGCGATCCGCCAGATCGGCCAGTTCGGCAATCGGTGCGCGATCGCCGTCCATGCTGTAGAGCGTTTCGACCGCGATCCACGCCTGGCCCGCGGCATTGCCCGCCCGCCAGTGCGCAAGCGCTTCGGCGAAGGCGCCGACATCATTGTGCGGTACCGCAATGCATTCGGCCCGCGACAGGCGCATCCCTTCGTGCGCGCTGGCATGGACCAGCGCGTCGTGGAAGATCGCATCGCCGCGTTGGGGCAGTGCCGACAGCAGAACGCTGTTGGCGCCGTAGCCATTGGCAAGGAACAGCGCGCTTTCGCAGCCGAAGAAGCGCGCGGCCTCCGTCTCCAGCGCTTCGTGTTCGGGATGATTGCCGCGCAGCAGCCGCGAACCGCCCGAACCGACGGGAACGCCGCGCTCGAGCGCGTCCATCACGGCGTTCTTGAGCCTCCCGCTGCCCGCCAGCGCGAGGTAATCGTTCGACGAGAAATCGGCGCCGCCGGGAAGCGACAGGCTGCGCAGCCGCGACGCGCGCGCCAGCCCCGCCAGATCGTCGACCTGCCCGGCGAGCGCAGTGTTGGTGGTGCGACCCATAGCCATGCCGCGCGCGCTAACCACCCCGCGGCGTGCCTGCAATTGCTTTCGTCAATCGGCTTCTGTATGGCTAGCTACACGCCCCGGCAGTCGCAATCGCCAGTCGATTCCGTCGCCGGGGCGCTGACTTTTCCAGCGTGAAGGAACGCATATTCATGGCTCGTCGGCGCCAGATCTACGAAGGCAAGGCCAAGATCCTCTACGAAGGCCCCGAACCGGGCACGATCATCCAGTATTTCAAGGATGACGCGACTGCGTTCAACGCCGAGAAGAAGGGCACGATCAACGGCAAGGGCGTGATCAACAATCGCATCAGCGAATATGTATTCACGCGGCTGTCGCACATCGGCATCCCCACGCATTTCATGCGCCGCCTCAACATGCGCGAGCAGCTGGTGCGCCAGGTGGAGATCATCCCCCTGGAAGTGGTGGTCCGCAACGTGGCTGCCGGAACGCTGAGCAAGCGCCTCGGGATCGAGGAAGGCGAGCTGCTGCCGCACACGCTGATCGAATATTGCCTCAAGGACGATTCGCTGGGCGATCCCAAGGTCTCCGAAGAGGAAATCGCCTGCTTCAACTGGTGCAGCCATGAAGAGCTGCAGGACATGTCGAGCATGGCGATCCGCATCAACGATTTCCTGTCGGGCATGTTCAGCGCGATCGATATCCGCCTCGTGGATTTCAAGCTGGAATTCGGCCGTATCTGGGACGGGGACTACAGCCGCGTCATCCTGGCCGACGAGATCAGCCCCGACGGCTGCCGCCTGTGGGATATCAACACCGGCGAAAAGCTCGACAAGGACCGCTTCCGGCGCGACATGGGCGGCGAAAGCGAAGCCTATCAGGAAGTCGCGCGGCGTCTCGGCCTGCTGCAGAACGAAGACAGCGGCCCGGGCGAAGTGCTCGACATGAGCGCGCATCGCGGCCGGCTGCGGACGCCGTCCAAGCCCAAGAAGTAACGCGGTCAGCCGCACCCGGCGCAAGCCGGGCGGCGCGACATTGGCATAGAAAAAGGGCCGGAGGGATCGCTCCCCCCGGCCCTTTTCTGTCGGTCGTCCTTCGCCGCTCAGTAGCTGACGCGGGCCGAGATACCGAACACGCGCGGATCGTTGACGAAGGCGGTGTTGTTGTTGAAGTCGATGCCGCCCTTCACATTGTCGGCATCGAGAATGTTGCGCACGAAGGCGGCGACTTCGAAGGTCCCGTCGAGCTTGGCATAGCCGACGCGCAGCCCGCCCTCGATCTGGTTGTTGGTGTTGAACTCGGCGCTTTCGTAGATGAAGATGTTCGTCTTGCCCTGGTAGGCCCAGTCGGTGAAGGCGAAGATCTCGCCCGCATTGCCCACCGGAACGCCGTAGCGCGCGGTCACGTCGGCGATCCATTCGGGCGCATTGGGGAACGGGTTGCCGTCCACCAGCGCGCGGGTGTTGCCCGACAGGACCACGGTCGGGTCGGTCACGGTGCACTGGAAACAGATGCCCACGGCGAGCGTATCGTCCTGGATCTCGGTGTTGTTCCAGCTGACGCCTGCAGTGACGAGGAAATCGGGCGTGATCTGGAAGGCGCTGTCCAGTTCGAAGCCGTAGCCGCGGCCCTGGTCGGCATTGACCAGCTGCACGAGGTTGCCCGCACCGCCGACCGCAGTGAACTGCGGATCGTCGATGGTGTAGTAATAGACCGCGCCGTTCAGACGCACGCTGCGGCCCGCGAATTCGGACTTGAACCCGGCTTCGTAGCTCATGATCTTTTCCGAGGTCGCGATCGACGGTGCCGAACCGAAGGCCACGTCGCGGCCCTGGATGGTCGGCGCGCGGAAACCGCTCGCCACGCGCGCGTAGACGCTGGCGTCGGCGCCGACATCGTAGAATGCGGCGAGGTCCCAGCTTATGCGCTCGTCCTTGACGCTGCGTTCCTGCGCACCCGGGCCCGAGATGAATGAGGTCTGCGTCACTGCGAACGCCTTCTCGTCCTCGGTATAGCGCAGGCCGCCGGTGAGCTTGAGCGCGGGGGTGATTTCACCCGTCACCTGGCCGAATACCGCCCAGCTCTCGTTGGTGTGGTTGACGGTCACGGGCGGCGGGAAGTCGAAGCCGATCGTGGTGACATCGAATTCGCTGTCGAAATAAAAGCCGCCGACCTGCCATTGCACCGGGCCATTCGAAGCCGACGCGATGCGGACTTCCTGCGTGAACTGCTCGAGATCGATCGAATCCTGCGTGTCGCTGGGAAATGGGATGAAGCCCGGACCGGTGACGAGGTTGCCCCCGTCGATATCGCCGCGGCTGCGGCCTTCGCTGTTGGCCCAACTGGTGATGCTGGTGAAGGTCGCGAAATCGGCTTCGTAATCGACCTTGGCAGTCGCGATCTCGGCCTTGTAGGCGGCATCGTTGCGCCCGCCGGCATCGTAGAACACCGTGTCGCGGTCGTAATTGTCGTTGAGATCGTTGTCGCCGGGGCCGAGAATGTTGGCGCGGAACAGCGTCGACTGCCCATCGAGGTCGCGAACCGAGTAGCTGCCGAGGACCGACAGACGGTCGCCGGGGGTGATCAGCAGCTGCGCACGGCCCGCCACTTCGCTGTAGGCGCCGTAGACGTCTTCCTCGCCGGTGAAACCGTTGTCGACCCAGTTGTCGCGCTGTTGCCACAGGCCCGAAAGGCGCAGCGACACCACGCCGGGTGCGACCGGCAGCGTGACGCCGCCATCGGCCGAAACGCTGTTGAAGCTGCCGTAGCTGACCGAACCGTCGACCGCGAACTCATCGCCCGGCTTGACCGTATCGATCTTGACGATGCCGGCGGGCGTGTTGCGGCCAAACAGCGTGCCCTGCGGGCCGCGCAACACTTCGATTCGCTCGACGTCGAAGATCGGGAAGGACTTGAGCGTGACGTTCTCCATCACGACATCGTCCATCACCACCGAGACCGGCTGCGATGCGGCGAGATCGAAATCGGTGTTGCCGAGCCCGCGGATGTAGAAGCGCGGTGCGGCGCGGCCGTTCGAGCTTTCGACGAACAGGCCCGGCACGCGCGCAGCGAGCGCGGTGATTTCGGCACCGGCATCGAAGATCGTGCGCACGGTGTCGGCATCGAGCGTGGCGGCCGAGACTGCGACGTCCTGCAGGTTTTCCTCGCGCCGGTTGGCGGTCACGATGATGGTGTTGAGCTGGCCGTCGGCAGCTTCTTCGGCACCGGAGGCATCGGCCTCCTGCGCCAGAGCCGGCTGCGCGGCGAAGGCTGCCACAGCGAGAGTGCTCGCCCCGATGAAGCGGGCGGCGGTGGAACGAATGGTCATGTCGTGGGGGATTCCTGCTTGAGCGCGTCCAGAGTCGGGCACGCATTTGGAGGGGAGCGGCATCGTCGCCGTGGCCGCGCCATAGCAGATCGCGCGGCATCCGGGGGCATCACCGCCGCCAATGCGGCAGAATCATTACCGTTGTTGCAATTGCGCTACAACCGTCACCGATCGGCCACTGCGCCGGCCATGATCCGGCACCCCGCAGCCTACTTGAATGCCGGCAAAGCCTGCGCCATAGGCGCGCCAACACGAAAGGCCTGCTCGATGAAAATCCGCGTCCATGTCTCGCTCAAGCCCGGCGTTCTCGATCCGCAGGGTCGCGCCGTCCATCATGCCCTCGAAGGGCTTGGTTTCGAGGGCGTTGAAGATGTCCGCGTGGGGCGGTCGATCGAACTCGACGTGGCCGACGATACCAGTGACGCGGCGCTGACTGATATGTGCGAGAAGCTGCTCGCCAATACGGTGATCGAAAATTACCGCATCGAGAAGGTCGGCTGATGGCCCTGCGCGCCGCCGTCATCACTTTCCCCGGCTCCAATTGCGACCGCGACATGGCGGTGGCGATCGAGCGTGTGACGGGCACCGCGCCGCTGCGGGTCTGGCACGCCGATGCCGAACTGCCCAAGCGGCTCGATTTCATCGCGCTGCCCGGCGGCTTCTCCTATGGCGACTACCTGCGTTCGGGCGCGATGGCGGCGAACAGCCCGGTCATGCGCGGAGTCAAGCAACAGGCCGAACGCGGTGTGCCCGTGCTGGGCGTCTGCAACGGCTTCCAGGTGCTCACCGAAGCCGGCCTGCTGCCCGGCGCGCTGATGCGCAATGCCAGCCAGAACTTCATCTGCCGGACCGTCCCGCTGAAGGTCGAGAACAGCACTTCCCTGTTCACCGCGGGCTTTGCCAGCGGCCAGACCATCGACATTCCCGTGGCGCATCACGACGGCAATTATTTTGCCGACGAGGATACGCTCGACCGGCTCGAAGGCGAAGGTCGCGTCGCCTTCCGCTATGTCGAGAACTGCAACGGCTCGCGGCGCGACATTGCCGGCGTGCTCAATGCTGCGGGGAATGTCCTGGGAATGATGCCGCACCCCGAACGCGCCGTCGATCCGGCACATGGCGGAACCGACGGGCTGGCGCTGTTCGAAAACGCGCTCCGCTCGCTCGCGGACGCCTGATCAGGCGCTTTCGGCGCGCGGGCTTCCTGTCTGGCGGGCCATAACGTCCAGCACGTCCCCGGCCGGCATCGGGCGTCCGAAGTGGTAGCCCTGGATCTTGGTGCAGCCCAGTTCGCGGATCATCTGCGCTTCTTCGTCGTTCTCGACGCCCTCGGCCGTCGTGGTCATGCCGAGGCTGTCCGCCATGGCGACGACCGCGCGGATGATCGCCAGCGATTCGGGGCTTTGCTGCGCGGCCCCCTGCACGAACGAGCGGTCGACCTTGATGGTCGAGAACTTGAGCCGGCGCAGATAGCCGAGCGAGGAATAGCCGGTGCCGAAATCGTCGAGCGCGATCGAGCATCCCAGCGCCATGCACCGTTCCAGCGCCTCGCGCGCAATGCTGGCATCGCGCAGGAAGATGCTTTCGGTGACTTCGATCTCGAGCCGCTTGGCGTTGAGCCCGCTTTGCGACAGCGCGCGTACTACCGAGCCGACGAAATCGGTTTCGAGCAATTGCTCGGGTGAAACATTGACATTGACCCGCATGTGTTCGGGCCAGTTCTCGGCCGCTTCGAGGCAGGCGCGTTCCATCACCCAATTGCCGATCGGAACGATCAGGCGGGTATCTTCGGCCAGCGGAATGAACTTGGCCGGGCTGACGAAACCGTGTTCGGGGCTGTTCCAGCGGATGAGCGCTTCGAAGCTGACCACTTCCTCGGTCGTCGCATCGACCACCGGCTGGTAATGCAGCATGAATTCGTCGCGTGCGAGTGCATGGCGGAGCGAGTTTTCGAGCAGGCGTCGCTCTTCGGCATTCGCATGCAGCGCGGGTTCGAATTCGCGGTGAGCCCCGCCGCCTTCGTCCTTTGCGCGGTACAGCGCGAGATCGGCGTTGCGCAGCAATTCCTCCACCGTCCGGCCATCGCGCGGGCCGATCGCCGATCCGACGCTGGCGCCGACGTAGAGCGTGTGGTTTTCGATCTGGTAGGGTTCGGACAGGCGCTGGATGATTTCGCGCGCCAGCGTGTCGATCCGGCTGCGGTCGCTCGTTTCGCGCAGGACGACGGCGAATTCGTCGCCGCCTAGCCGGCCGCAGGTTTCGCCGTCGCGGACCAGCGCTTTCAGCCGCGACGCGACTTCCGCCAGCATCCGGTCGCCGACCAGATGGCCGAGCGAATCGTTGATGCCCTTGAAGCGGTCGAGGTCGATCATCAGCAGCGCGCAGCGCGAGCGCCATGCCGCCGCATGCTCGAGCGCTTCGCCCAGCGCCTCGTTCAGCATCCGCCGATTGGGCAGGTGCGTCAGCGTGTCGTAGCGCGCGAGGTAGGCGATCTTTTCCGACGATTCGCGCTGTTCGGTGATATCCGACCCGACACCGCGGAAACCCTGGTAGCGGCCCCGGTCGTCGACGATCGGCGTGCCCGAAAGCTCCCACCAGCGCTGCTGCCCGCCGATCGTGACCTTGACTTCGAGATTTGAGAAATTCTGGCGCCGTTTGAGCTTGTCGGCCAGGTCGTGCAGGCTTTGCGGAAAGCGTCCGGTCTGCCAGCAATCGCCCGAAATCAGCTGGAGGAACGACCCCCCTTCGATTTCCGCCGGTTCGCGTCCGAGGGCAAAGGCAAAACGCGGCGAGACGGACCTGAGCCGGCGGCCGGTATCGACCTGCCACAGCCAGTCGGCCTGACCTTCCTCGAATTCGCGCAGCAGCATCGAGACCACTTCGCTCTTTTCCTGCATCGCCGCTTCTGCCAGCCGCACCGCTACCGATACGCGCGCGCTTTCGATCACGCCGAACACGGCGAGCAGCGTGGACAGGACAACCACGGTCGCAAGGATCGGGTGGAAATCGATCAGGCTGGCGATGAGGCCGCCGACACCTGCCGCAAGCGCGAAGGTTATCGAACTGAGCGGCGCGCCATAGCGGCTGGCGCTGCTGGCCAGAACCAGCATTGCCGCGATCGTCCAGGCCAGCAGGGTATCGCCGAGCTGGCCATAGACCGCGCACAGGATGAGACCGACCGACCACATCGCGCCCTTCGCGGCAGTGGTCAGCGCATGCGATTCCATTTCGGTGACCGAGATCGAACGGCTGTCGGCATCGCCCAGCCGAATATCGGCCCGCGCCGAATAGAGCACCGCCGAGATCAGGCCCAGACCCCAAGCTGCCAGCGCGGCAACCGGGACGGTCTGATAAACGGTAAACACGACGAGCGCGAAGCTGACCAGGTGCAGCAGCACCCGCGCGACAACGCGGTCCTTGAGGACGGCATATTGCTGGCCGTGAACCAGCGACCAGTTGGTGCCCTCGGGCGTTTCGAACCCGATGGCTTGCCTGATCGACAGCGACGCCGCTTTTGCTTTCTGTGTTGTTGCCTGGTCGGTCACCGCAGCACGGTTAACGGGAAAGTCTTAGCTCCCGGTAAAGGCCTCTAGCGAAATCCGCGCAGAC
>Ga0208794_1001520_pt1 | contig 10132 bp, 6 predicted proteins | sample 32_taG_FD_184106 | JGI IMG/M metagenome (GOLD analysis project Ga0208794, IMG submission 184106) | Marine viral communities from the Gulf of Mexico - 32_GoM_OMZ_CsCl metaG (SPAdes) (version 2) | ecosystem: Environmental > Aquatic > Marine > Oceanic | place: Atlantic Ocean: Gulf of Mexico...
TCCTCGGGCGGCCCCGAGCCGCACCAGCCACCGACCGAGCACACCCAGGCTCGTCGTGTGACCCCTCCCCCGTCCGGCAGCCAGCCGGGCGCGCGCCGGCCGGCGCAGGGCGGCAACCGGCCCCCGAGCGCTGGCGGCCGCGGCAGCCAGCAGTACGGCCAGCCGGGCCAGGCGCCGTACGGCCAGCAGCCCTACGGTCAGCCCGGTCAGCCCGGTCAGCCCGGTCAGCAGGGACAGCCGGACCAGCAGGGCTACGGCCAGCCCTACGGCCAGCAGCACGGCGCCGCACCCGGAGCGGCGTACCCCTCGACGCCCGGCGGCGGCCAGCCCCCGTCGGCTCCCCGTTCCCCCCGACGCCCCCGCGGCGAGAACCGCGGCGCGGGCCTGCTCGTGGGGGCCCTGGTGCTCGGCGTGCTCGGCGGCGTGGGGGGCGCGGCCGGCTACTCGGCGATCATCGACGACGACGGCGACCTGTTCTCGTCGTCGTCCGACGAGGGCGGGAGCGGCGGCGACACGCGGATCGACGCCGACTCGATCGACACGGGCTCCATCGACCCGCTCGACCTCGTGTCGGTCAACGACATCTCGAACGCGGTGCTGCCGGCGGTGGTGCAGATCAACGCGCCCGTCGACGGCGGCTACTCGCAGGGCTCGGGCTTCGTGATCTCCGACGACGGCGAGATCATCACGAACGACCACGTCATCGCCGGCACGGCGGAGGGCACCGACGTGACGCTCACCTTCTCCGACGGCACGATCGGCGAGGCCGAGATCGTCGGCAGCGACCCGCTGCTCGACGTCGCGCTCCTCCAGATCACCGACGGGGGCCCGGACAACCTGGTGGTCGCCTCCCTGGGCTCCTCCGACACCACCGAGGTCGGCCAGGCCGTCGTGGCGATCGGGGCGCCGTACGGGCTGCAGTCGACCGTCACGGCCGGCATCGTCAGCGCCCTGCGCCGCCCGTTCGTGCTCGACCTGCCGGAGGGCCTCGTGGCCTACCCGGCCATCCAGACCGACGCGGCGGTGAACTCGGGCAACTCGGGCGGCCCGCTGGTGAACCTGCGCGGCGAGGTGATCGGCATCAACGGCGCGATCGAGCTCGCCCGCGGCGCCGACGGCCCGTCGTCGCCGGGGTTCATCGGCATCAGCTACGCCATCCCGATCGACGACGTGCTCTACGTCATCGAGCAGCTGCGGGCCGGTGACGAGCCGGAGCACGCCGCGATCGGCGTCAACGCCGAGACGGCCGTGATCGACGACGTCGTCGACGGCGCCGCCGAGCTCACGTTCGTCAACAGCGACGGGGCGGCCGCGGCGGCCGGCCTCGAGCGCGGCGACCTGATCACCGACGTGGGCGGGGTGCGGGTCAACAGCTCCGACGCCCTCATCACCGCGGTGCTCGCGTTCGAGCCGGACGAGGAGGTCGAGGTCACCTACGTGCGGGACGGCAGCGAGGAGACCACGACGATGACCATGGGCAGCGACGCGTCATGATGGAGCGGTGACCTGGACGAGTGACGTACGACGGCGCGGCGGTCGACGGGGGCGGGACGCCCTCGCGGCCGCCGCGCTGGTCGTCGCCGGCGCGACGGCGCTGGCGGCCTGCGGCGGGGACGACGGCGCGCTGCCCGAGGGCTCCTCGTCACTGACCACCTTCCCGACGGACGACCCGAGCTCGTCGGCCGGGTCTCCCGGGGCCTCGGGCGCACCGACTGAGGGCGCCACGAGCGCCGCCGGTCGCGCGGTGGCCGATCCCTGCGAGGCGCTCACCCCCGAGGAGGTCGGTGCCCTGGTCGGCCTCACCGTCGAGGAGACCGCCGACGGCACGGACGCCGCCCGGGCCTGCTCCTACACGGAGCCCGGCGCCGACGTGCCGGTGCTGACCATCACCACGTTCGCCGCCTTCGCGGAGATCGAGATCGACGACGTGCTGGGCGACGCCGAGGAGGGCGTCGAGATCGTCGAGGTGCCCGTCGAGGGCGCGGAGGCCGCGCGCATCGTCACCGACGACGGCGAGGACGCCGTGCTGATGACCGGCATCGTCAGCCACGACGGCCAGTTCGACCTGGTCAACCTGGGCGTGCCCGCGCCGTACGACCTGCCGGCCCTGCAGACCAGCATCACCACCGTGCTGACCGCGCTCGTCGCGAACGCCGCCGCGACCGACTGAGCCGCCTCAGAGCGCTCGCAGGAGACGCTCGACCTTCCAGCGGGACTCGGCGTGCTCGTCGGCGAGGTCCGAGCGCACGGTGATCCCGCCGCCGGTGCCGACGGTCCAGGTGCGCCCGTCCGGGCTGGTGAGGCTGCGGATCACGACGCCCAGGTCGGCGCGTCCGTCGCCGCTGATCCAGCCGAAGGCCCCGGCGTACGCACCCCGCGGCGTGGCCTCGACGGCGGCCACGACCTCCATGGTGCGCAGCTTCGGCGCACCCGTCATCGATCCGGCGGGAAACAGGGTGCGGAGCGCCTCGACGGTGCCGACGTCGGCGCGCAGCTCGCCCGTGACGACGGAGACGAGCTGGTGCACGGCGGCGTACGACTCCGTGGTCATCAGCGTCGGCACCCGGACGGTGCCGGCGCGGCTGACGGCACCGACGTCGTTGCGCAGCAGGTCGACGATCATCAGGTTCTCGGCCCGGATCTTCGGGTCCTCGACCAGCGCGCGACGCAGCGCCTCGTCGTCGGCGGGCGTCGCCCCGCGCGGCGTCGTGCCCTTCATCGGCTTGGCCATGAGGGTGCGGGTGCCCGAGGTCTGGCCGGGCTCGATGCGCGCGTAGCGCTCCGGCGAGGCGCTCAGCAGCCAGGCGGGAGCGCGACCCGTCCCGTCGTCGACCGCGTGCTGGAGGAACCCGGCGTACGGCGCGGGGCTCGCCGCCCGGAGCCGCGCGTAGACCTCGGCGGGCGGGCGGTCGCTGGTGACGGTGCGGCGGTAGGTGAGGTTGACCTCGTAGCTGTCGCCGGCGTGGAGCGCCTCCTGGACGCGGGCGAAGGCCTCGGCGTACGACGCGGGGACGGGCCCGGTGTCGTCGGACTCGCCCGACGGCGCGGGGGCCGCGGCCGCCGGTGGGTGCTCGACCACCCGGACCCGGCTCGGGCGCATCCACACGGCCGTCGGCAGCGGGTCGTCCGGGTCGACGAGCGCCGGCAGGTCGGAGCGGGCGGCGTACCCGAGGTACCCGAACCACTGGGCACCGGGCGCGTCGGCGAGCTCGCGCTCGAGCACCGCGAACACGTCGTCGCCGACCACCTGCGAGCGCCAGCGGCCCGGGGCGCCGACCCAGCGCCGTACCTCACGGGTCGAGGCGTCGTAGGTCAGCGAGACGTCGTCGTCGCTCAGCCCCGCCAGGAGCGAGCGACGGCCGGACCACTCCCGGCCCCCGCCGCCGTCGAGCCAGACGCAGCGGGGGTACGACGCCGCGAGCGCCCGGAACTCGTCGAGGGGGTCCGGGGCGGTGGGCACGGGGGAAGGGTAGGGCGTGCCCCTCAGGCGAAGCGGCGGACCAGGGCCTCGAGGGTCTCCGTGATGCCCGCGGCGTTCTTCTCGGTCTGCTTCGTGGCCTCGAAGACCTTGCCGAGCTTGCTGTCGCTGTAGTCGAAGGTCTCCGTCACCTGGGTGACGCCCGGTCGCAGCTCGTCGAGCTCCCAGCGCCACTTGTGGCCGAACGGGTGCTGCCACTCGACGACGCGGTTCTCCTCGAAGGCGGTGACCGTCGACGTGATCGAGTACGGAACGCCGTACTGCTTCATGCCGACCCCGAACTTCGCGCCCTTCGAGAGGCGCTGCGGACCCTTCACCGGACGGTCGCGCACGGTGCCCGAGCCGTCGAGCTCGGGGTGGCGGTGGGGGTTCGCGACGAGGTCGAAGATCGCGGACGCCGAGGCAGGCACCTCCACGCGGCGGGTCACGCGGCGCGTCCCGGTGTCGACGGTGGTGACGTGAGCGGACATGGCGAGCCTCCGGGGGTCGGGGGACGTGCGGACGGCGGTGCACCTCGACGCTAGCGGGTCGCCTGACGGGGTGAGGGGGTTCGGACGCGCCGGTGGCCCCGGGCACGGGTGTGCGCGGGGCTGGCGGGGTGGGTGTGGTGTGGGCGTGGGTCAGCCGGGTGGTTCTGGCGGGCTGGGTGGGTCGAGGTCGTGGGTGCCGTGGTGGTCGCGGATCCAGTGGTGGCCGTGGGGGCTGGTCCAGGCGTAGGTGCCGGGGGTGATCGGCGTGTAGGTCCAGCCGGTGTGGGTCTTGAGTCGGTGGTGGCGCCGGCAGAGCGGGGCGAGGTTGCAGGTGCAGGTCGCTCCGCCGGGACTGCCGCCTGGTTCGGGCCCGTCGGGTTCGGGGCTCGTGTCGTAGGCAGCGATGTGGTCGCAGTCGGCGGCGTGCCGGTCGGGGGCCAGGCGTCTCGCGGGGCGTGTGCAGTGGGGGAACACGCAGTGGTGGTCCCGCAGCGCGACGCGCTCGACGATGCGGTCGGGGATCTCGTAGCCGTCGACGTGGACGTGGTCGGCCAGGTCGATCACCGGCACCACGCGCAGGTCGACGGTCGGGCGGCCGCACCAGTCACGGATCAGCTCGGCCGGGACCGGACCGCGCAGGTGCTCGGCCCGACCGATCCCGACGTCCGCCGAACCGTGGAGCTGGTCGAGGGTGAGGTGGAGGTAGAGGTTCACCCCACGACGACCCGACGCCCGCCGGGTGAGCGCACCGACCGCGCTGGCATCGGCCGCCGAATCATCAATCCCGGTCCCGGCGCTGGTGTCCGTGTCGGCGGTGAGGTCGAGGGTGAGGTCGGCGCGGGCCAGGTCCCCGAGCGCCGCAGCCCGTCGCGCACCGAGGGCCGCGGTGGAGCCGAGCGACTTGTAGGCGGCGGCGCGGCGGGTGAGGGCGTCGTCGAGGTCGTGGGCGTCGAGCATGTCGACCTCGGCGCGGATCTCGACCGTGCCCGAGTACGTGACCCGGTCCCGGTCGACGCTCACGTGACGACGTTCGTCGAGCTCGTGCTCGGCGTCGTGCGCGATCCGTTCCGCGGTGTCGGGGTCGGTGCGCCAGATCGCCTCCTCCACCAGCGCATCCAGGCGGGTCACCCCGATCGTGCCGGCGACGGGGGTGACGTGACGGTCCACGAACCCCGCCACCTCGACCGTGTGGGCCATCGTGGTCTCTGCGACCCGCCGGGCCCGCCACACCGGCACCTTCCCGGCGATCACCGCGGCGTATAGGTGTGGGAGGCGGTAGCGCAGCTCGACCGCGGCCGCGACGTGCGCGCGACCCGCGGCCGGGGACATCCCCAGGACCGCGACCAGCTCGTCGATCGCGAGGTCCTCCACCAGCGGCGCACCCGCCCCGGCGACCGGCACGACGGGACGGAACCGCCCCGGCCGGGCCACGTGATCGGCCGAGTGCATCGCGACCCACTCCAGGGTCGACTCCAACAGCCGGACCTGCGCGGTCTCGGCGTCGCGCTGCGCGGCCCGCGCCGCCCGCAGCACCGCACCCGACGAGCCCTGCGCCGTACCCGCGCCGGCGGCACTGTCACGGCACCCGGCAGCGCCGTCGAGCACCGCGGGAGCGGTGTCGAGGAGGCTGGTCTGGTGGCTGCGGGGCATGCCTCTATCTTACCTTGAATTCGAACACGTGTGCGAGTAATCCACAGGGCAGTTGCGGGCAGTTGACGGCATCCCGACTCGGCCTCGGGCAGTCGACCACGAGGCACAGCGCCGTGGTTTCGAGACACTCGCTGGCGCTCGCTCCTCAACCACCGGTGACGCGGCTCGCTGCGCTCGCGGCTCCTCAACCACCGAGGCGCGCGTCCTCGACCACCGGAGGCGGGCGCCGTGGTTTCGAGACGCTCGCTGAGGCTCGCTCCTCAACCACCGGTGACGCGGCTCGCTGCGCTCGCGGCTCCTCAACCACCGAGGCCCGCGTCCTCGACCACGAGGTACCGCGCCATGGTTTCGAGACGCTCGCTGGCGCTCGCTCCTCAACCACCGGTGATGCGGCTCGCTCCGCCCACGGCTCCTCGACCACCGAGGGGAGCAGGCTTGCCCTCGCGCACCCCGTCTGGTGGGCTCGGGGCGTGCTCTCGTCGCTCGGTGTCGCCCTGCCCGTGATCGCCGCCCCGATGGCGGGCGGACCCAGCACGCCGGCCCTCGTGGTCGCCGCCGCGGAGGCCGGAGGGCTCGGGTTCCTCGCCGGCGGCTACCTCACGCCCGACGCGCTCGCCGCCCAGGTCGCGGAGGTCCGGCGACGCACCACGACCTTCGGCGTCAACCTGTTCGCGCCACATCCGGTGCCGGTCGACCACGACGCCTACCGTGCCTACGCCGCCGCGCTGGCGCCCGTGGCGAGCGAGCTCGACGTGCCGTGGCCGACCCCGCCGGCGGCGCCGCGGGAGGACGACGACCACTGGGAGGCGAAGGTCGCGCTGCTGCTCGAGCTCGCGGTCCCCGTCGTGAGCTTCACCTTCGCCCTCCCCGACCCGGAGGTCCTCCGCCGCTTCCGCGAGGTCGGCACGCTCACCGCCCCGACCGTCACCACCCCCGACGACGCCGTCGCCGCGGTCGGGGCCGGCGCCGACGTGGTCGTGCTGCAGGCGTCCGCGGCCGGCGGCCACTCCGCGACCCTGCGACCCGACGAGCCGCTGCTCGACCTGACGCCCGCCGAGCTCGTACGGCAGGTGCGCGCACGTTCGGAGGTCGCCACGACGCCCCTCTGGGCCGCGGGCGGCATCGCCACCCCGGAGGCCGTCCGCGAGGTCCGGGAGGCCGGCGCCGAGGCGGCCGTCGTGGGCACCGTGCTGCTGCGCACGCCCGAGTCCGGCGCCTCCGCCACCTACCGCGCCGCCCTCGCGGCCGCTGCGACCCATCCGGCCCCGACCCATCCGGCCTCGACAGACCCGGGCCCGACCGACCCGGCCACCGACACCCTCGTCACGCGCGCCTTCTCGGGCCGCCCGGCCCGCGCGCTGCGCAACGCCTTCACCGACCGGTACGACGCGGAGGCGCCGACGGGCTACCCGGCCCTGCACCACCTGACCACCCCGCTGCGGCGGGCTGCCCACGCCGCCGGCGACACCGGGACGATCAACGTCTGGGCCGGCACCGGCCACCGGCACGCGACCGAGCGGCCTGCCGGCGAGGTCCTGCGGACCCTGGTGGGAGCGACCCCGACCAGCCCGCCCCCGCCCACCGGCCTCAGCGCGCCTTGACCGCCACGGTGACGTTGCGACCCGCGGTGACGGCGTTGCCGGCGTACGCGATGGTCAGCTCGTGCCAGCCCGCGGTGAGGCGGACGCTCGTGAGCAGCGTGCCGTTCGCCAGCTGGGCGGTGCCGATGCGGGAGCGGCCGCGGTAGATGGCGACCAGACCGTTCGGCACCACCCCCGTGGCGGTCACGGTGACCCGCAGGTAGACGCGGTCGGCGGTCACTCCCGGGGTGACGGTGACGGTCGGGGTGGCCTTGGCGACCGGGGCGGTGGGCGCGCTCTCGACGACCTTCGTCGTGTGGCCGGTCCGCACGTACGTCGCGCGCACCGTGATCCGGCGGCCCAGGTCGGCGGCCACGGCCTGGTGGAACCACCGGGTGGCGCCGGGGATGGCGACGCCGTCGCGGTACCACTGCACCGTCGGGCCGGGGCCGCTCGGGACGGCGACGCCGTACGCGCCCTCGAGCCGCTGGCCCACGGCTGCGGTGCCGGCGACCCGGGGCACCGGGGTGCTGATGACGCCGGGCGCGACGACCTGGGTGACGGAGGTGGCCGTGCCCGGGAGGTGGCCGGAGCGCGTCGCGGTCACGCGGACGGCGACCTCGCGGCCGCTCCACTCGGGCAGCAGGGCGACGGCGGCGTTCGTCGCGCCGGGCACGGGGGCCCCGCCGACGAGCCACTGGTAGGCGTACGACGACCCGCCCGGGGCCTCCCAGGTGCCCGTGGTCGCCGTGAGGACGGCGCCGACGCGGCTGACGCCGCGGACCTCCGGCGGGGCGGTGCTGACGAGCTCGGCGCCGCGCTCGCCGTACACGAGGTCGGAGGGGAGCGTCGTGGTCGCGCCGAGCGTGACGGGGATGGTGGCGTCGCCCACCGAGCGCAGCACGGAGTCGCCGGCGAACCAGGCCGGTCCGTCGTGCTGCGAGGTGAGGTCGACGACGAGGCGGTAGGCGCCGGTGGTGAGACCGCCGATCACGAACCGGCCGTCGGCGCCGGTGACGCCGCGGCGGGCGACGAGGCTGCCGTCGGCGGTCGAGGCCTCCACCACGGCACCCACGAGCGGGGCGCCGTCGGCGTCGAGCACGCGGCCGCCCAGGCGGGCGCCCGTGACGAGGGTGGCGTCGACGCCGGTGGTCGAGGAGCCGCCCGTGACCGCGACGACCGTCGCGGCGGCGGGGCCTGCGTGCTCGGCGAGGCCGGCGTAGCGCTGGGCGGCACGATCGGTGGTGGCGCCGGCGACGCGGGCGAACTCGACGCGGTAGCGGCCGGCGGGCAGGCCGTCCACGGCGTACGTGCCGTCGTCGCCGACCTGCAGCGAGCGCACGACCGCGCCCGAGGTGGCGTCGACGAACCGCACGTTGCGGGCGCCCTCGTCGGTGCCGGCGCCCGTGACGGTGCCGCTCACCGACCCGCTCGGCACGAGCGCGAGGTCGACGACCACGGTGGCGCCGGAGGCGAGCGGCACGTCGAGGGCGTCCTCGACCGAGCCGGCGAGGAAGCCGGCGCCGTGCCAGGCCGACGGGTAGCCGACGGGGCCCTCGAACGAGAGCCGGTAGGTGCCGGGGTCGGCGACCATCGTCCAGGTGCCGTCGGCGCCGGTCGCCGCTCCGGTGACCTGCGTCCACGACTCCGACGCGGCGTCGTACACGTGGGCCGCGACCCACACGTCACCGAGGGCGCGGCCCGTCTGGTCGACGACCTTGCCGCGCAGGGTGGGCTTGAGCGCGAGGCGCGCGTCGACGGTCGCCGGGGTGCTCGTGCGCACCGTCAGCGGCCGGGCGCCCTCCATCGTCGCGGCGCCAGCGCCCCCGTCGTACCACTGCGTGGCGTGCACCGCCGCGCCCCGCTCGTCGTGGAAGCGCAGCAGGTAGGAGCCCGCCGCGAGCCCGAGACGGTAGGTGCCGTCGGCGCCGGTCTCGCTGACGTCGATCCAGGAGGTCGCCCCGACCTCGTACGCCGCGACGACCACGCCCGCGAGCGGGCTGCCGGACGGTCCGGTGACCTTCCCGGTGACCGCGGAGAGGGCGTCGAGCCGCATGTCGATCCGGGTCGTGCCGCCGGCGGAGACCTCCACCGGCGTGGCGTCGGCCTGCGTGCGGGCGCCGCCGTGGAAGACCGGGGTGTGGCCGGGCGCGTCGAAGCGCACCAGGAACGGGCCGGGCGTCTCGACGTCGACCCGGTAGGTGCCGTCGCTGCGCGTGAAGTCGTAGGAGAACCACGTGTAGTCGCCGAGCGAGGCGTCGTAGCGCAGCACCGTGACCTCGACGTCGGCCACCGCACCGCCCGCGCCCGTCACGGTGCCGCTGATCGTGGCGGTGCCGGCGACGGCGCTGCCGGCGGCGGCCGCGGGGCCGCTCGGACCCGTCGCGACGAGGGCGACGAGGAGCAGGCCCACGAGCGCCAGCAGTGCGCGTGAACGGAGGAGGAAGACGGTCACGAGGGCCCCATCGGCGGGGTTGAGGGATTCTTGATCGAAACCGCCCGCGCGTCGCGCGTCACATCGCCAGGAAGCGCGCCACCATCTGCGCCCCGTGCTCGCTGAGCACCGACTCCGGGTGGAACTGCACCGCCTCCAGCGGCAGGGTCCGGTGCCGCACGCCCATGACGACGGCCTCGCCGTCAGGCCCGCCCGGCTCCCCCGCGCAGGTCGCCGTCACCTCGAGGCAGTCGGGCACCTCGAGCGCGGCCAGCGAGTGGTAGCGCACCGCGGCGAAACCCTGCGGCAGCCCGGCGAAGACCCCGCGCCCGTCGTGCGCGATCGCGGCCACGTCGCCGTGGGCGGGCGTACGGCGACCGACCCGGCCGCCGTACGTCACCACGAGGCCCTGCAGCCCCAGGCACACGCCGAGCACCGGACGGGTGGCGGCCCGCAGCACCTCCCGACCGACGGCGAAGTCGCGCGGGTGCACGGGCGACCCCGGCCCCGGCGAGAGCAC
>Ga0208794_1001522_pt1 | contig 10123 bp, 6 predicted proteins | sample 32_taG_FD_184106 | JGI IMG/M metagenome (GOLD analysis project Ga0208794, IMG submission 184106) | Marine viral communities from the Gulf of Mexico - 32_GoM_OMZ_CsCl metaG (SPAdes) (version 2) | ecosystem: Environmental > Aquatic > Marine > Oceanic | place: Atlantic Ocean: Gulf of Mexico...
CATAATTTGGCATACCCAAATCATCATAGTCCACTTAGCGTCATTTTCAACATCTTTGGCTCTTTGATCATCGTCACCAATTCTTAAGTTTGTAAAATCTAGCATAAATCACACCTCCCCCACTCCCCCACCTACTGCGAGAGTGGGTAAAAAAAATGGTAATTACTCGAGTAATTACCATTTAATTACCATTACTGTTTTTAAATTACCATTACTGTTACCAATTGTTTTCAAAGCATACCTTTGTGCAGTATGCATAATATCTGTTGGTGAGTTTCGGGTAGTTTGATGAACCTGTCACAAACCCTACATTCCGCATCTTTTTCAAGAAGTTGCTGTAGTTTTTATTTCCTGAACCATTTTCGACAATTCCGTAAAGACTCACATCCCCTAAATCTTCCAGTTTGGTATCTTCTAAATCAATACCTCTTACAGACGGACGTTTTAATTGCAACTCATCCCCGCGACGATTTAGCATTTCGGTACGCTTAATTAATTCAGAAACCTTAACTAATCCCTCACGGTTCTCTTCTCTGAACACTTCAAACAAGTCAACACTGCCAGAAACTTTATTCTGCACAACTAAACTTTCTTGAACAGGAGAAGAGAACGCCATCAAGTTTCTTTGTGGTGCTTCTGGTGGCAACTCGATTATATCAGTATCGTCACAATCGCAACGTTCACCGTGAAACTCTACACCTAGTTTTACAGCAAGTGTCCAAACTCCAACAAAGTACAGAAAATAATAAATACCAATTGACATTGATAGCAATTGTACTGTCATCCAATGCGGGGGTATATTACCATAATACCCTGTAACCACACTCCACATAATAAAGAAAATAGATGATGCTAAAACTCTTGCCATCTTTGCATCAGCATCTACAGTATATTCAACTTCTGGTTTTAAGTCTTGTTTCGTCATCCTATTTCTCCAAAAACAATTGATAATAGGTTAATTATAACGAAACAAGACCTACTTGTCAAACCCTAGTTGCGTTCCATGACTTGCGCCGAGCGAATTATGTAGTCGTTGAACTCGGATTCTTTGCCAAAATGAGTAAGGCAACAAATCACGTACCCTTGCAAATAAAAATCATCAGCATCACCCGTGGGTTTGTGACCATAAGATACTTTCTTTTTACCTACCCTACAGGAACTCATTAGGGACAATGCTTCTGATTGTTTTACTCCTAATGTGTGTGACAACAACGCTTGCATGGTTTTTGTTGAGCCACAAGCTAACGCTTTATCTAGCCATACTTTTGTGAACCACTCTTCACTTGATGTTTTTTGTGCTTCTGGCTCTGGTTCTACATATTCAGGCTCTACGTATTCGGGTTCTTCTTCTGTGTACTCACCGTCTACGTATACGGATTCGTAGTCAGGTTCACTGTCAACGTATTCATCGGCCACAATAACAGATGGTAATGCTTTTTGATTAACATCATCGCCAGATGGTAAGCCAAACATATCATTAACATCATCGACAGATGGTGGTGCGATTAATGCTTGAACCCGTTGCTTAAACTTTGCGTTCTCTATCTCGAATAACATCTTTTGAGATTCTTGGGATAACTTAAGAGTAATAATGCCTGTTTCTGACTTATCTCTCATTGCATTTTCTCTCTGTTCTTGAATGTTTTTTCCATCCCCCAAGCGTTTTATTTTTCGCATTTCTCGGTACAGCTCGAATTTCAGATCACTTAACTTAAGCCCAAAGTCAATGCACTTCATTACGTAAGGCCATATGTCATCTAATACATTCACTCTATCGTGTTCAGATGAACTGTCTATTGTAAAGACACCTCCAATGTGTAAGTATTCAAGTGCTGTTAGTTTTAATTGCAAGAAGGTTGATGGCCGAAATGGAATAAAACTTCTGATAATTTCATCCCCCTTTTTGTACCCATAGACATATCCCAATTTGCCAATTGGTGTATAATAATCGTTCACCTCGAATCCGTACTTGTTTCCATAGTACATGTTGTGAAGAACCACACCGTACTTATGATTGGGTTCAATTCTCCCGTCATCATGCTCTATCCCCATCGGGACATTATCAAGAACTTCCCATGTGCCACCGTTTCTGCGACCAATTAAATCCATCAGCTCAGAATCGGCCTGAGCTATTCTTGTGTAACCTGTTTTCGTCCTTGTACCAGCTACATAACCAACAATGGCATGAGCGGCTCTTAGTATTTTTTCACGATCTTTCGTGTGTGACTGAACATCATCAAGGTTAGCAATACGCACTTCGATTGGGTTCTCTTCCGTCCCTAGACTGTTTAATCCATACAAGTTGTCGATAATACCCTCAAGTGTCATATTGGCGATCCCATTTACTGCATCAACGCGACTCAGATCAATGAACCCCTGTTCTTTACTGATAATTTTTTTGATCTCTTGCAATCTCACAGTACTTACACGATGAGTACGTGAATCCGACTTAGGCTTAAGACGAAAACGATTGTGCAAATCCTTTCCGGGATATTTGATTTCCCTTCCATTCTTCATCTTTGTTGACATTTCTGTACCCTTGTACAGTTGAGCCAACTCGTCTTGCCCACGAGATTGTGTTTGGCCGTTTCCAAATAGTTTCATTGATGCACGAGATCGCGCTCTCATGAGTTCATTCATTGCTACGTTTGTTGTATTACTCATTTCTTTTCTCCTTGCACACATTGCAGTAAGCTGGATGTGCGTAATATTCTGGCTCTGGAGGTCAGACTCCCTGTAACCTGCTTTTTCTGATTGATTCATTGGTGTGAATACCACATCTGTTACTATCAGGGTATTCAAATTCATTTCCACACTTCGTACATGTTGCTTTATTCATTAAAAAAACTCCTATAATATAATTTTTCTCACACCCCCAATACTACCATAAAACAAACCCCTTGTCAATACCATTCGCATAATAAAAAACGCCCTTATCAATCAAAGGGCGAAAACTAAGGAATAAATTATGGAGTACAATTTATTGAACTTCACCATTATACTGCAATTCTAATTCAAGTTCAAGTTGTCTGTCAATCAATCTCTTGAACTCGTCGTCACCCTCAAAACGGTTCCCATCCAATTCGGCCAATTCAGCACGAATTGTTATTCCACCTGTTCTGCTTATTGTGTGCTTCATTTTGTAAACTTGGTAGTTTTCTATCCCTGCACCAAATAAATTGGCCGATACCAAATCTCCTACGTTTAGATTAACGCCTTTTCGTAAAGTTCTGTCGAACCTCAGAATAACACTGTATGCATTTCTTGGGGATTTGTTTCTCAGGTCTGCCTTACCTCTTATTAGTGCATCGTGGATACCATCTCCAATAGCACCAGTAAACAAGAATGGTGGTATTTTTGCACTGTGAACAAATCTGTCAATCTGGTTCCAAGGGGATGCACTTGCTCTGTCAGCATCTAATACAATCAGTACATCTCTAGCGGTTCCGTTATTTTTACCACCTACCCATGCTCGTGTTTTTTCTTCTGTTCTATCTCTTACTGATACAGGCTGAATAATATTGTCATTGCCAGTTTTAATCAAAACCTTCTCAGCACCACCACCCATAATACCATTAATAGTTCTATCAACACCTAAACCACCGGGAAACACTGTAAATATCCAACTGTTAGGACTGCTTGGGTCAGGTACTAAGTCAAAGTCAACTGGTAATTGACCTGCACCTAAATCGCCCAACTTCCATGCATTCCATGTGGCCGCAGACATGGCCTGAAACTCGGCCAACACATTATCATATCTTAAATCAATAGGATGGTCAGCAAACCCCGCATTTGCTGGTACAGGAGCGATAGTGACGTTCTGTAATACTTCTGGGTTTATATACAACTTTACGTACTCAAGTATCTGAGCCATTCTATGTGCCGTACTTGTGCCAGCATAAGCGGGAGATGGTGCAGGGAAACTACCGTCAAAACCCTCGCTGGTAGGTAATGTCCAAGCACCAGCAAATGGTATAGATGAAGGTGCGGTCGTTGATAGTACCTCAATTGGTGGCACTCTTAGTGGCGCATTTGGTGTATAAGGTGGCGATAATGGCTCTTGGGGCGGTGGTATAATGCATCTTTTGAGTAAGTGCATTCTTGACCTTGCTATATGGGTATCTCTGGGTCTGCCATCATTTAAATGTTCTAGCCTTTGATACCTAATCAAAAACTGTTCATCCAAAATCCAATCTAGTTGTGAATTATCTGCCCCTCTCACGGCAAAAGGTTTAAACCACATTTCCATAATATGGTCTAACTTCTCACCATTTAGCATGTCAAAAACACCTACTAAATTGGGATTTTTATAGGGCGAGAAGATACCTTGTTGTCTTGATACATCATTTACAGTCTTGGTATACTCCCAATAAAGCATATCGCCTACAGGTATTCTTGCGACAACTGTACCTGTATCCGGTTTTCTTATTATTGCGCTGAAGTTACTCATAAGCACCCCATGTTTTTGACAACAAAATAACAAATCATCAATAGCAGTGGCAACACAATTAACTGAACCGAAAAAAACTTAGCAACTTCAATTAAGCACTCTTTAATTATACTGGTCATTACGGCATACCCATGAACCTTTCTCTGTATTTTAATACAGATGACACCGTAACAGGATCAGCCCCAGAAGTACCCAATTCTAAGAAGAATTTGTAAGTCATTCCCGGAACAAGTTGGAATTGGTCAAATTCACTATCTTGAGATGATGATAAATCTAAGGCGTTTTCTAGCCCACTGGTATATTTAACCCAAAACGACTTTCTCTCGGAGTCAAATTCAAGTCTTAACGAACCTGCCGGTAATTGCCAACCATCATTCGGATAGTCAGCGTACTTGTATCTTGCCCACTTTCCTGTATTAACTTCATATATACCAAATGAGTATAATGGTGTTACCGTTGTTAATCCTAGCGGTATTTCCATTCTTATCGACGTTCTTGCCGATGCAAAATTATTCGCAGAGTACACAATTGGATTTGGTATCAAATCATCAAGGAAGAATATTGGTGGCGAGTCGTCAGACAGTGTACCTGTACCCATTTGCCCTGTAAGCGCAACTTCAATCTCGTCACTGTAAGGAAACGGGCTGTCGTTTGTGGTCAATCTAATATCAGCCAACATACTCTGCCCATCTGGATTACCTATAGGTGTTTGCGGTTCTACAGTTTGCGCTATTATATCAATGTGAAACGCCTCATTCCATGGCGTAAGTTCTGTCAGCGTGAATGGATTCGGCTGACTTGTTCTGTCAGGTATATCGTAAATTTCTGCTACTTCCTCGAAACCTTCAGGTTGTACGGCCGTAGTGTGGTCACTAGAAAGAATGTACATAAGTTGAAGCAAGTTCTTTTTGTAAGACCTATTGTGACTGCCTTTTATCTGAGTGTTTATAGAGAAGTTTCTTGTGGGAACTTTAAGTAAAACGGCCGTTGCTCCCTGCTGAAAGACACCTTGTTCTCTCACAATTGCCTCTTTGGTGGTAATTCTAGGGAACAGTAGGCCATTTACTCCCGTTAATACAAGCCAATCGAGTTCACCATTCACATCAGGTGTGGACAATTGGTAAGTGTGTCTACCATCAAAAAATAGTGAGTTTACATTCCCATTGGCCGCCCTTGCGCCAAACGGCAGTGTCCAGAACCATTTAGTTTGTCTTTGTAGGTTTGTCATTTAATACCTCTTTTACGATTTCACTTACTATTCTACTCTTTTCACTCTCTGTTAGTTCATCTACAGAAACCCCTTTAGATTTAGCGTATTCTTTTAGTGCTTTTAATGCCTTTTTCTTTATCATCCAAATATATCCCTCTGAGGTTGAACGTCCTCAATTTCCTCATTAAAGAAGAAATTGTTATTAGTTACACTGCGATTCACACTACTTGAGTCGTTTATATTACTTACATTATTGTTAGTTACGGCTGGAAATATTGATGGTATCGGATTCATTGCGGTAGTGATTAATGCATTTAAGTCAGGTGTGTTAATCAACGAATTAGGGATAATTGTTGCTTGCCCCGCTTGAAGCAACTCTAAGTTTGGTATACCCAATCGGTCAACAGACGGAGCATTGATTACAAACTCTTGACCGTGTACGATACCTGCTGGCTTGTTTGTGGGTGTATTGCCAGTGAATCCTCCGGTTTGGAATTCTTGTGCTGTTGGTGGTCTACTCCCTCCCGTTCCAGCCGATTGCTGAGGAATGTTAGTTCCTTTGACATCAGCATTTATCTTTACGGTGACTTCATCTGGTATGCCATCGAGCAAGTTATCTATGGCCGCTTGCGCCCCACTTATGTCAGCAAACACCTCTAGTTGTATTTCAGAATCTTCTTGAATATTCGTTATCTCAGTTTCAAGTTCCTGTACTGTTGATAGCGCATCATCAAATTTCTTTAAGTTATCTAATAGAGTGCTAGGGATAGCATCTCCAAGTGTTTTGAATCTAGCTACTGTATCAACAGTACTTGTAACACTATCCTCTGCTAACTGCAATTCTTTTAAGTTTACTTGAACTCGACCCTGTGTAGCCGAAAGGCGTTCCACCTCGGCTCTTGCTTCTTCAACTTCTGTAATATCAGTAAATTCAGTGACAAATTGAATAGCAATGGCTTCTTGTGCAGAAGCCCCTTTTCTTATTTGAGATACAGCTTCAGCGATTGTAGCACCAATATCGGCCGTGTCTATTGTACCTCTAATACCTAGTTCTAGTATTAATTCTTCGGCTCCAAGAACTTCCTTTCCAAGTTCATCTGCGACTGCTTGCTCAATATCTTTTACAAGATTAGCAACGCCCTCTGAGCCTAACCCTTCTAGGATAACACCACCAAAATCAATTACATCGCCAGAAGTTAACTCGATTAAGGATTTGTCACCAAATATTCTGTCAAAAGCATCAAATATCTGCCGTTCCTTGATTAGCAAATCGGCTTCAAACCCTGTGACCAATCCCAATGCCAAATCTAAGTTAACCTGTTGCTTAAACGTCAGCTCACCACGTTCTTCAAATAAGTCAGATATGGTTTGCCTACGTGCTTCTGCTAGTGCTTCCGACGCTTCAGCTAAATCTTCCTCAGCTTCCTTAAATTCTTCCACATTACCAGATATTAAACCTCTGACAATACGTGGGGTAGCCGTAGGCGCACCACCAAAAATCAAATCTTCCAACTCAAACTTTTCTTGAATTAAGCTGTCTCTTTGAGATCGTGACAAGTCACGACCGAGTTCTTCTAGTAAGTTCGCATACTCTCTAGTTATATCATTCCCTGATTCACGAATCTCTTTAATTTGTTCTTCTAGCGTTTCGGCTGTATCCTCACCAATATCACCAAACAGAGCATCATTTACTTCTTTTAATCTATCGCCAGCTTCCTCAAATTCTTCTAGGCGTTCCTCAAAATCTTCACGTTCTTCTTTGTTGGCGAACTTAACTAGGACATCACCAAACTTAGGCTCAAAACGCTCTAACCTTTCTGTCGCATCAGCAATATCTTTGATTGCAGATGTTGCATTCTGAAAACCGGATGCTGAGATGTTGGCTAATGATTCTCTGAGGTTGTCTACGGTTTCTCGGAATTTTTCTAGTTTTTCGGCCGTTTCTACAGCTTCGTCACCAAATTCACCCGTTTCTAATCTTGCTTCCTTTAGTGTTGTTTGTACGAAATTAGTTTGACCCGCAAGGAAAAACGCTTCCTCTGCTGTATCGGATAAACCTAGTCTCAATATATCAAAAGCATCGGCCGCTCTCAATGGATCGTTAGTTCCAGAAGTTCCAACAAGAGTAAACAACTCTGCCATGTCTTGGGACAGTTCCTCTGTTTGCTCTAATGCCACCTTTTCGGCAACTGTCATTGTTCCAAGGGCAACCTCGAAATCACGAATAAAGTCTATTGATTTCCCGATACCTTCTTTGCTCAAATCTAGTTTTGCCAATTCAACAAAACCTTCATTAAGTTTATCTAATGCTTTTAACCTTGACTCCTCATCAGTGGCCTTGAATACATCACTTGTTAGTTTCAGTAACTTTGGTAACTGTTCAGCATTTAGGTCTTTTAGCTTTCCTCTAAGTTCTTCATAAACTTCAGCTTGGGTTTTTACTGATTCTGTTAGTTCCTCTGTGGCTTGCTTCGCTTGCAGTTCTGCGAATTTTAGGCGTATGTATGCATCAACAACTTCTTGAATTCCCTGATCGCCTAACTCTTGATCGCTCAACAAAGCGAACACCGTTCCCGGAACAAGACCTAGTTCCTCTCCTCGAGTAAATGGGTCAATACCTCGCCCTTCAGATTCCCTCAGTATGGATGCTAATGCAGATCGCGCAATTGGTAGCCGTTCAGCCTCTAAAAACGACTGAGTTAGCAAAGACAGTATTTCATCTATCTCACCCTCTTCAATAGCTAATTGTAGACCAACCTCAAATGTTTCTTGGGCAGTTGCTTCTCGAATATCACTCTCTATCCTTTCTCTGATAAGTTGCGATATTAGTCCAGAAATTCCACCCGCTACAATACCGGGGGAAAGAAGCTCTCTGTTTTCAAATGCTCTCTGTGATACACCTCTTGCAATATCTCTGAACCCCTCCTGTTCCAGATCGGTGCGTTTAGCCCTCCTCTGAATCTCCAACAACTTCTCCAACTGCACCCTAGCATCATCCGTACTTTCAGCAACTTCCTTGAACTCCTCATTCAAACCACCTAAGAATCCCTCGGTTGCTGTACCACTTAAAACCTGAACCAATGGCAACAACGCTTCACCAATCAAAACTTTAATATCGTCAGTGATTTCCTTAATTTGAACACTCAATCTGTCATAAGCATCAACATTGCTATTTACACTATCACCGACCTGCCCAACCAGTAAATTACCAACTCTTAAAGTTTCATTTAGAATGGCTTGTTGCTTATCCAACTCGTCTAATTCCAGTACAGTTTTACCAACTCTTTGGCTGTACCGTTCGTAAGCTACTCGAGCGGAGACTAATATACCAAGGTTGTCGATGAGCCTCCTCTCCCCCCTCTTAATACCCGCCGCGAGTGATTCGATGAAGAATTGAGTATCCCCTAAGCCCGGATTTAAAATTTGTGCAGCTCTGGATATTTCTATCAATCCAGCACCAAACTCGCCACCACTTGCCAGTGCTTGCGAGAATGTATTTGCTAACTCTCCCGGCAAACCAGAGACTAGCGTCAGTGTAGACCGCATCAAGTCTAACTGAGATACCGTACCATTGGCCGAAACAGACAATCTGTCTAGTAAATCAGGTATCCCAATCACATTCTCGGCCAAATTCTGAAACGAATCGGCCGTTTGTTGTATTGCTGTACCTTCTCGTGCTGTTCTGAACAATGCCACCAATGTTTGGTCAACAATCGTAATCACATTCCTGACAGCGGCCATGGTGTTGTTTAGTTTTGCGAATCCGACCTGTAGCCTACCAAATCCTTTCACTAGCGCACCTTGAGCCTCTTGCGCTGTCTTTGTGCTACGCGACAGATTTGCTTGCTCTTTAGCCAATTGTCGCGTTATTGCGATTAATTCACGTTCTTCTCTTGCCGTTCTGTCTATCGTTGCAGATAATTCTTTTTGACGTGCTGAAAGTGTGGCTATAGTAGATGCACTTTTTAGGTTTGCGGATGTAAAGAGGTTAGATGCTTGTGCAATACGTTCCAATGCCTGAACATTATTACCTGCAGCAGCGTTTTGCTTTAATAGTTCAATGGTGAACTTTTGCTCGGCTGTACGTGCTTCTAGCGATTGGGCGAAAAGTTGGGCTACGGCTTGTTCTCTGCGTTTTGTGGCACGCTCCAAGTCTCGCATCTCTTTTGCTTGCTTGCGAATCTCTAACGCCGCCCCTTTCTCAGCCTCACGTTGTTTCCTGATTTCTCTTACAAGTTTCTCTTTTCTTCTAACTAACTCTTGGGTTGTATCAGATAGTTCTTCTTCTGATTGCTCCGCTAAATCAATGGCCTTCTTTAATTGTGTGAACTCAACAATTAAATCACCTGTTTCTCTGGCAAGTTTCACTTGCTCTTGATTGAACAACCCTGTGTCTTTGGCTAGACCTGCAATTTCATCGGCCGTTCTACCAGCAAGAGCGGCCGATCTTAAGAGCTGTGCCG
>Ga0208794_1001526_pt1 | contig 10112 bp, 15 predicted proteins | sample 32_taG_FD_184106 | JGI IMG/M metagenome (GOLD analysis project Ga0208794, IMG submission 184106) | Marine viral communities from the Gulf of Mexico - 32_GoM_OMZ_CsCl metaG (SPAdes) (version 2) | ecosystem: Environmental > Aquatic > Marine > Oceanic | place: Atlantic Ocean: Gulf of Mexico...
TAAACTTCCAACTCTACTTTTTTCAACAACTCTTTTAAAAGTTCCGCTCTAATCATTGACTCAATGTAATCAATATCGTTCAACATTTCCGTTGAAACTTTGATGAAAGCCGTGATTTTTTGAACCGACTCGTTTGCAACAACTAAATCAAAATCAATTTGGTTTTTTACTGCTCCCTCTGCGGTGTAATCAACTGTCCCGTCTTGGTTCGCTTGGTAAACCCATGAAACAACGTTTGACGCCGTTCTACCTCTCGAAATAATGTCCATTAGTCGAATTGCTCTCGACGGTACCATGTTAACGCCTGGAAGTCTGTCCTCAACTGGAATGTTTCCACCAGAAACGTTTGTTGAAAGTAACATATCGCCCGCAACTTTAAACGCGAATTGTCCGTTTTGCGCGTCTGCTTTTCCGCCTTTTACAAGCGTGTTTAATTTGTCTGCGAAATCTACCAATCTTTCTTTAATTGATTTTTTCGACTCGGATTTGTTCGACTTTTCCGAAACGGCTTTAATTGCTAATCCCATTTCTCGAAGTGCTTTGTTAAGCGATTCTAATTGGTTCGCTCTCTCTGCTCTTAATTCGTCTTTTAACGCGTCGATTTCCTCTTTTGAGGCTTTTCCGTTTACGTCTTTTTCAAGCGTTTCGATATACGCTTTTAATTCGGTGTTGTAATCGTTGTACAACTCTGCTTTTTGGTCTGCTGTCATTCCGTCGAACTTCTCTTGGGAAATCTCTTTAGACTGCAAAAACTCTAAAAATGATTTTTTCATCTTTGTTTTTTTTAGTTAAATGAATAAATGTTAATTTGGTTTCCTTGAGTGTCATTCGACGGCTCATTGCTTGAAGTGGATTTTCCGGCTTCAATATTTTGTTTCGCCTCAACCGAACGGGTCGGTGTGAACGAATTACTACCTTTTAAAACTGCGGACCCTTCGATAACTTTGGCCTCTGTCACGGCCCAAAAATATCCGTTTTCCTCCGCGTCTTTGCGATTTATTACCGCGTCGATATATTTGTTCCATGTCGCGTTTTCCTCTTTGTATTCGTCCGCGTCTGAATTGATCGCTAAATCTATTTTAACGTATTGCATCCCGACGGAATGTTCCTTAACAATTCCGCGCGCATATCTTTTGAACATGGCTTCATTATCTGTTTTCTCAATGTCCGCCTTGAATGTCAACGCTTGAGTTTTACCCGTGAAATTGAAACCCAAATCTTTCCATTGTACGTCGTCCGCCGTGGCTTTCACTTGGTCCGAAATCATGTGATCGAAGTCCATTTTGTGTTCCTGGAGCAAAATTATATTTTTGTTTTCTTTGAGTGATTTCGTCCAAATGCCCGGGATGTGAACGTCTTTGTGTGAGTCCATTATTCCCGTCGTATTAATAACCGCAACGACTTGCATTTTGTCGATTGAGTTTGGATTGATCGTTGACGCTTTGTCGGTTTGGTTTGGTGCGTATGAAACCAAAATTGGGTCCGCTTTTTTGAGTCCGGCCGCCTTTTTTGATTTAATCAATAAAGTTTTATTCGTTTTAAGATATTCGAATAATTCTTTTTTTGTTTCAAAATTTGGTATTTCCATACGCTTTTTTTATGAGTTTGCCGGATTTTAAGGCTTTTTCTCGCGCCTTTTTTTCCTTCTCCAATGCCTTTTTTTTATCTTTCGCGTTCATAATTTTAACAAACTTACACAAAAAGTTTTTTATTTTCATACATTTGTTAAAAAATTTTAATATGAGTAATTCGTTTCGACTTTTGGACGGGCTTAACATTTTCAGACGTGCGTTTGGTTATGGTTCGAATAATAATAAATACATTTCTCAACCCGATTTTAAATACTATCCACTAAGTTTTGACCGCTCGGAGCAATGGATTTCGTTGGAAAACAAAGAACGCGAAATTTATTTAACAACCGCTCAATTGCGTATTGTTATCGACCGGCTCGCGCTCATGTTCTCGAATGGTTGTTGGAAACATTACAACGCGAACGGCGAAATGATCGACAATTCCGACGTTGTTAATTTGCTCGAAAATCCAAACGTTTTACAGTCTCGAAACGAATTTCTTTTTCAATTCATGGTCCACCGTTGTTTGTACGGGAATGACTTTATATATCAATTGAAAGGTTTTGAAGGTTTCGATATTCCGGACGCGTTGTGGCATCTGTCACCGTCTCGAATGAAAATAGAACGAACCGGTAAAATCTGGCAACAAACCGACATCAACGAAATAATTTCGGAGTATCGTTTCGACCTTGGAAACGCTCAAGACGAAATTTTTACACCGGACCAAATTATTCAGTTCTCAATGCCGAATCCAGACGACCCGGTTTTGGCTCCGTCACCACTTGCGGCAATCAAAATGGAGTTGTCTAATTTACGCGCGGCCAAAGGTTATCGAAATGTCATTTTAACCAAAAAAGGTGCTATTGGTGTTTGGAGTTCGGACGCCAAAGACGTCGCCGGAACGGTCAATCTAACCGAACGCGAACAAAAACAAATGAGCGCGCAATTGACCGAAACGTATGGAATCGGAGACAATCAAGCGTCTGTCATGGTTTCAAGCAAGCCGCTAAAATGGACGCCGGCGGTTTATCCAACTAAGGACCTGGAATTGTTCAAAGAAGTTGACGAGGATGTAAAAGCAATAATGGACCTATTTGGAGCAAACGAAAATATGTTTTCGCGATCATCCGACGGCAAAGGTTCGACATTTGACAACGTGAACGCCGGCGAAAAACAATGTTATCAGAACACAATTAAACCAATCGCGGACGACTTATCAAACGGCCTTGCAAAACGTTTTGGTTTGTTGGACCGTGGCGAATCGCTCGAGTTGGATTTCTCGCACCTTCCAATAATGCAAGAGGACGAAAAGGAAAAAGCCGAGGTAATCGAAAAGAAAGCCCGAGCCGCTCAAATACTTTTAGCGAATGGATATAGCCCGGAGCAAGTCAATGAGTTAATGGAGTGGAATTTGAACGGGGGGACGGGTCCAACGGTTTAAAAAAAACGCATTAAAACGGCGGTTTGTTTGGGTGTTATGCACAATAAAAAGCCTCCTTTGCAAAGTCAAGGTATATTTTTGCTATTTTAATATTAAACTTTGCTCTTTGTCTTTCTTCTTTTGTTGCTGAAAACATTCTACTGTTAGAATTGTTTAGTCTAAATGTTGCGCATCCAACTATAACACCTTTTAAACTTTCCTTATTTAATGAAAGTACCCATTTTCTATATGCTTCAAACCTTTCAGATTTGTTTTCTGTACTATCTAAAGTATCAGTTTCTAATATTTTTATTACTTCTAATTCTGTTTTTTTCATTTCTTTAAAATTAAAGTGCATAACATGGTATATAAAACCATGCTATCGCACATGTTCATATACTAAACGTTATCGTCTAAAAAATGGCCCCGGGTGTCTTTACTCTGTACTCCCGGAACCGTTCAACACTATCGTTTAATTTGTCGTTTTAATGATTCGTCCAACTCGGTTATTTTCTCGGCCATCAACGCAATTGTTAACTTGTCGCGTTGTTCCGTTGTGTGGTTTTTGTCCTTGAAATAGTCCTCAATCTCGCGTTCGATTTCCGAAACAACCGGATTTTTTACTAATAATTTTCTGAGTTTTTCGATTTGCCCGTCTAAGTGTTGGGCGGTGTCGTTTAGTCTTCGATCTCTATTTTCCATTCGTGAAATAAATTTACTTTGTTGTCTAATTGTTTAATATCTTCTTCGGATAAGTTTAATTCGATTTCGTCCGCGTCGTGCCAAATTTGAGCGCGTAAAATTGAAATGTCCGATTCGTTGCGAAATGTTCCTTTAGTCTCGCCACATGGTCCCATATAGTAGTCGGTTGTTTCTTCGATTTCGGTTCCACCAATTAAAACCAGTTCGTAATTTTCTGCCGGTAATCGGAACCAAATATATGTCCCGTCCTCAAAGTCGTCACGTTGGAAATAATTTTCTTTTGTGACTGATTCGATAATTTCTTTTAATATCATAATTGTCGCGTTTTGTTTTGTCAAATATATAGGTTATTTATAAGTTGGCAAAATTTATTTTAGGATTTCTTTTAAAATATTTCTAGCCCAATCAATGTCGAACACCATGTCCAAAATGGTTTCTCTCGGCTGTCCTAATATTTCAGACAAAACATTCATTGAAAACTCCGCTTTATCTTCGTGCTGTTTTGCTAATGCTAATTTCATTGGTTCAACTGTTGTTGTATAATCCAAATGAATTTCGCCTTGCTCTCTGTATCTGTCCGCTAAATGGAAATGGTTTTGGATTCCTTTTAAGTTCTCGATAATTTTCTTTGCTGTCATAATTGTTTCGTTTTGTTTTGTCAAATATATAGGTTATTTATAAGTTGACCAAATTATTTTAAACTTTTTTACGCTTTTTTTATTATTCCCTTTTGAACCAGGCGAAAATAAAAGTATCGAACGCAATCCATTAAATGGTTGTCCACGTCCTCGGGGTCGTCTAAAACTTTTCCTTTTGTGTCAACCTTTCGCGAATAGTTTTCTTGCTCGTAGGCTATATTAACGCTTGATTTGGTATAATAAACGCGCATTGAATTAACGCCGTCGATACCGTCTAAAATTGATCCTTTGACTTTTACCGCCGGGAGTGCGTGCCAACCGGACCGCCTTAAAATAGCGATTTTTAACGGTCTGTTGTTGTCGCAAATGATTTCCCGCTTTTTGTCAATTCCTAATTTGTTGAACATATACGAAACAATCCCCTCCTCCTCGCCTCGGATTTGAGCCAATTCAGTTGGTCCCATTCGTTCGCGGAGTTCGTTTTCGGATTTATAGTTGATTTCGTGAAGGTACAAAGCCCCGTCGTAATATTTCGCGTTGACAATCGCCCACGGGTCCACGGCTCCCCAATCCGTTATTGTGTACTCCTCCGAATCTAAATTAAAATAATAATTGTCCGCGACCTCCTCGAATCTAAAAATTCGGTTTGGTCGTTCGGCCTTGGTTCCTAATCCGTACACTTGCCAATTGAACGCGGACGCGCTGTTTTTGTGTTCGTTCTCAATGCAACGTGTTAACTCTTTTAATTCGTTTTCGGAATATTCGCCCGGGTTGGTTTCAAAGTCGTATTGTATCGCGTCGCTTTCTGTCATTTCGCCCGACTCGACTAAATGCGACATTTTTACGGGTTGATATGATAAGATTTTGCGCCGTTGTTCTGGAGGACAAAACGGATTGTCTTTGAATGTCGATTCCAAAACTATTGCGCGATCATCTTTTGCGACGTCCTCGACCCAATGCCCCTTTTTCGGGTTGTAATCTATAAACATAAAATCCGACGTTCTTTGGTCGATTTGGTTAAACACCTCCCGCGCGATTTTATACGGTTCGTTCAGCCATGAGACGTCTTGTTCTAATCCGTGGACCGTTTCTTCGTCGTCCGCTCCGTAAAATTCCAATGTCGAGTCCGTGCGATACGTTAACGCTTTGTTGGTTTTGTTAAATTCGTGATTGAGCAACCAACGCCCGGTCCGCTTAAAATGTTTTTTGAGGTCGTTTAATATCGTATCAACGCAAATCCTTTTTGTGTCCCTCCAAATTGTGATTCTTTTCGATTTGTGTTGGCGTGCGTAAAGATCGCAACAGTCAATTAAAGAAATCGTTTTGGACGACCTGGAGGACCCTTTGTTGATTATGTACTTATAATATTTGCCCGAACCATGACACCACGAACAATCCGAACCGGTCGCGGTTGTTTTTCCAGTTCCTCCGCACGTTTCGCAATCTTTGTTTATCGCGTGCCAATTTTGTTCCCAAACAATCGTACATTTCAAATCGACCATATAAACAAAATTAACAAAAAATCCCGGACCTATGGAAATCCGGGACTAAACGTTAAACAATTAAATCCAAAAGTTATGAATCAGTTCGCTAATATAAACAAAAAAACATAACAAAAAATAAAATTCATGCTATCGCACGAAAAAATTTTATTTGGGTGTTGTAAATAATAAAAAAAAGCCACCAACTGTTGCGGCTTAGTCTTATCTAAAACATTGTTAATTGTTGTTGATGTGTTTTAAGACGTTTTAAGGCATTATTATAATACTCTGTATCTAATTCACACGCAGTTAAATCAAACTTTAAATTATGACAAGCGATTGCAATACTTCCAGAACCTAAATGCGTGTCTAATATCTTGTCGCCCTCTTTTGCGTAATTTATTAAAAGCCATTCGTATAATTTAACAGGTTTTTGTGTTGGGTGAATACAATCTTTTCCACCTCGTGTTGCATCAAATTTATGTATTCTGTATTTTCTTACGGTTGTTTTCATATTAGACCAAGCTAATTCGCAATCGGCAAAATCATTTCCTTCGTTTTTTTTATCCCAAACAATCCAGCAACTACTATTTGCATTTGGTATGTTTTCAATAAAATGGTTTGCACCAAAAATTATAACGTTTTTAGCAACTCTTAATAATTCTGTAAAGTATTCTTTTTGTGGTGGTTTATTATCCCACCCTTTAGCTTCATATTTTGGCTTTCTTTTGTAACTATTTGGTCTTGATGGAGAAGTTCTAACACCTTTACTACCATCTTCACCTATTCCATAAGGCGGGTCAACTATTGCAAGGTCAAAGTAATTATCCTCATACCTTGCCATTAGTTCCATATTATCTTCGTTTGTTATCTTCATATCATATTAAATTTAAAGTGCCTAACAATGGCTAAAACGGCATTAAAACGACCGTTTAGCCTAAGCGTTAAACAAAAAAAGCCGAACCCGTCCAAGTCCGACTCTTTTTTTTACTCCTCGGGTTTTTTGATTGTGATTTGGAACGGCGTAATGTCCAACGGTTCGTCTCCGCTCGTGTGGTCGATTCGGTCCGGGGCTTTGCCAATTAGATGCTCGGCGAAAAATTTCATGCCCTCTTTAGTCTCGACAAAATTAGCCATAAATTCGACAATGTTTTTTTGATCGTCTTGGTTTTTGTATTTTAATTCCAGGGCATTGAGTAAGATTTGCCGCGCCTCTTTTTCGTGCAATTTCGGTTTTCGTCCCGCTCCGATTCTGGCTCCTCCTCTTGGCATCCTTTGAAATTTGTTGATTATTCTATAATCCGTTTCAATTTTGGGTCATAACATTTGACCGATAAATCTAAACCGGATTTATTCGTCTGCATCAAATATAATACATTTTTGACGTTTTCGAACATATAGAACGAACATTTTTTTAACGGTACGTCCTCGAATAATATATTTTTGCCTCCGTCCGTATTTGTTTGGCGACAATACAAGCCGTTCACGTTGTTTTTAATAACGAACAGACCCTTTCGACGTTGATAACGATTAAAGTGGCTTAAATCGAAGCTTTTGGCCGTTGTTTCAAGTTGTTTTTTGTTCTTAAATAGTTTGTCAATAATTCCCATTTTTCAAATCTTCTTCGAATTGTTCAATAATCGGTTCGTTTTGTTTCTTTGCGTTTTGGTTGATTTTTGCCACGTTGTAAATTTCGGACCATAGCGGCGCAATAATAACGGACATAGTCAAAAAAAACCAATTAAATTCGGTAAAGGTCAAGAATAGGAACATGACCCAAACAAGGTTTAAAAGTGTGATTCGTTTATTTTCCATAAATACAAATATATCAAAATTTATTGTTATTAATCGCCTCGAGCATATCAATTGACTGGTTTAACTGTTCCAAAATTTGTTTCATTTTTCTTTTGTCCTTGTCCAAACCTTTGTTAAACTCGATTGCGTATTTTGCTTGAACCTCTCGTCCTGGCTTTTCGCTCATTCTCATTTTTAACAGTCGTTCGTATTGGTTCAAAATGTCTTGTTTTTTGTCCTTTAGTACTCGGATCGGGTACGTTGGAAGGTTGCACGGTTTAAACGGTTTTGGCGGTTTTGCTTTCATCCCTTCATTAATTTTAAAAGTCTCGACCTTTCGATCTCTGCGAACCGATTCGAATAGGCGGGTTTTGTAATATTTTGCACGGTGTCGATTGTTCGCCCGTTTTCGTTTTTAGTTCCTACTATTTTGAACGTTGCGCCGTTCACGGTAAAAACTGTTTTTTTTAGTGGTGTTGTCATAACTTAAAAAAAGCGGGGCCGAAGCCCCTGGGGTTTATAATCTTGATAAGGGAGTTTTGAATTTAACAATTGACTGTCTTTGTAATTGGTTTATTCTGTCTCTTTTCGACTCGTCCCAATTTAATTCTAATTCGTCACGCTCTTTGATTAATTCCTCTTTTGTTTCGATTAGATAAGCCGGTTTAATGTTTTTTTGTCCGTTTCTTAGTCTTTGTGTCGCGTTCATTTTTTCTTGTTTTAATTGTTATCGTTGGAACAAATCTACGGCTTATTTATAATCTAACCAAATTTTTTTTGAATTATTTTCTGAAAATCTTCAAGCGAGCGGACCAAAAAGTACTCAAACCCTAATGTTTCCGCGCGTTCTTGGAAATCAAATTGTTTTTTACTTTGTCGGCCTTTTTCGTCTTTTACCTCAACAAATAACACTTTACCGGGCAACATTACGATCAAATCCGACACGCCTGAAAGTAAACCGGTCGAAATCATTCTCATTTGTTCTTTTGTGTTGGACCGTTCGTTGGGTACCGAAAAAATTTGGCATTGCGGGTTGTTTGTTTTTCTGCAATGTGTATTCCGAAACCACATGACAATTTCTTGTTGTATTCGTGACTCTGTTTTTTTCATCTTATTAAATAATCATTAAACCTTGAATTTGTCAAATCTCGCAATTGTCGAGAAATCCAACCGCTTTTATAATTCATTTTTTTAGCGTATTCCAAAACGGCGTTTTTTCCTTTTGATCTTACAATCCGCCAAACGTACGAACTTTTAAAATGTTTCGCCTTTTGTATTTCAATTAGTTCGTCCAAATTCAAATCCGATATTTTCCGCCCGACCAAATCTGGCGGTGCGGTCGATTTGACTTCAACCAATTTTCCGCCCGTTTCGGGTGCGTTCGTTTTTATCTTGAACTCATGGCCGCAAAAATTACATTCACGCGCGGACGCGTAAACCATTGCCTCACATTCTGGACACGTTTTGACCGCCGCTTCACCTTGTTTCGATTTTTTCTTTTTTGCCTCAAGCGACCACTTGCGCGGCTCCTCCCAAAGTCCATGTTCGTCGTGATTCATTCCGAAATCTAAAACAATAAATTCCGTTTTTCCTGGATATATTCGAGAACCACGTCCGCAACATTGCAACCACAACGGTAACGATTTTGTTTTGCGGTTCATTATTACGCACTCAATCGACGGCTCGTCGTAACCCGTTGTCAATATCCCGCAATTGTTTAGGACCTGGAACAAACCGTCCGAGAAAGCGCGTAAAATTCGCGTCCGTTCCTCTTTGGTTGTTTTCGACGTTATGACCTCCGACAAAATCCCGGCATCCTTAAACGCTTGGTTTGTTTTTTCGGCGTGTTCAATATTCACATTAAACACAATCGTTTTTTTTCCGTTGGCTTTTTCGCGCCATTTGTCCAAAACGCCGTCGTACAATTTACGCTCGTTAAAATGGTTCCATTGGCTTTGCTCGGTATATTCGCCCCGGCTCGTTTCTAAATCGCTGAAATCGTCAACCATCTGAAACGCTCGACACGGTGACAAATAACCCTCCGCAATCAATTGCGGTATGTCGATAGGGTGAACAATATTCGAATAATATTTCGGAACGTGTTTTCCAACCGGTGTCGCGGTGGCTCCTATTACTTTAGCGTTGGGAAACTTGTCTAATACTTTGGTAAAATTCCCTTTGTGCGCCTCGTCTATTATTATTAAATCCGGTTCGTATTGTCCCAGGTCGCGCCGTTTGATTGTCTCAACCATTCCAACCGTCGTTTTTGCTTTCGGGTCGAATTGGTGTGATTTCATTTTAGCGTTCACTTCTTGCAATTTTAGCCCGTGACGGTCCAAGGCTTTAAACGTTTGTTTGAATAGTTCGATTCGGTCGGTTAAAATTAGCGAGACTGTCCCGCGTTCGGTAGCGAGTCGAACCATTTCGGAAAATACAACAGTTTTCCCAGCTCCAGTCGGGAGGCATAAAATTTGCCTTTTGTGATCGTTTCCAAATCCTTGTCGAA
>Ga0208794_1001527_pt1 | contig 10110 bp, 23 predicted proteins | sample 32_taG_FD_184106 | JGI IMG/M metagenome (GOLD analysis project Ga0208794, IMG submission 184106) | Marine viral communities from the Gulf of Mexico - 32_GoM_OMZ_CsCl metaG (SPAdes) (version 2) | ecosystem: Environmental > Aquatic > Marine > Oceanic | place: Atlantic Ocean: Gulf of Mexico...
TCTTCTTCTTCAGTTGAAATCTCATCCTCTATCACACCTTCCCTGAACTTAACTAAGCCCCAGTTGGTAGTGTTGTTGCCTTCGGCTCCTTCTTCCTCTCGCTCTTTAATGAATTGATTTAAGCGAGATAACATTTCTGCTGATGTCACATCTCTTTCCATATTTTTAATAGTTTGTTGAAGTATCGAACATTCGGAGACTTCTTTATATGATTGAACTTACGCCGTTTGAAGTAGTCCATGCTCTTGTTTTGCCTGAGCAGGTCTACCCCGCAAGCACCGCTGAACTTCTGCGCGAACCCCACGGGCACATCGTCCCAAGATTTCTTTTCTGATATCCTTTGGATAGTTCTAACAGATACGCCAAGGTCAGAGGCTAACTGTCTATTCGATAGCGACTTCCCTTTCCTCCGTGCAAGTAGCCTGCACAAAAATGGAGGCATCTTATCTAGCTTTTCTAGCAGTGACATTGAACCTGTGTAAGTACTCTTTGAGTTTATCCTCCTGTTCTTCCAATCGTTTGTTTTTCCTGATCCGCTTTTCTTTCTTTGCTTCGTATTCGTCGATGTATCTTTGGAGTACTTCTGCTGCTCGATCAGCGTCGATCTTGTGGGTGTAGTCCCATCGGTCGACAGGGATTGGGTCTTTTCGCCCAAGCCTTGATCCTGCTGGGGAGTCAATCCCTCCGATGCTTCTAATGTAGAGACAGTATCTTCCATCAATCTCTTTTACCTTAACCCTGATAAGCAGCCTTTTGGGTATTCCTTCTCGTAATCAATACCTAAATAAGTCTCATCCACAGACCCGTCCAGTTTTTCGTAAACCGTAGTCACTACGACCTGATCATGGTTATCCATTTTGATATCTACGAAGTGTCTAGTGTCCTCGCACATGTCCATAAATTCTTTCACAAGCCCAGCGGTCAGTGTTACCCGACCGCCGAGCTCATGAAGAACCATTCCAAGGATAGCTGACATCCCGATATTATTGTCAGCTATCTTATTCATCAGAATGGATTGGTAGCAGCGGCAGCATTAGTCAGCGTTTGCTGCGCTGCTTGGCCTTCGTCTTTCTTTCCTCCGTTGGCAAACGAGAACTGTTCAACAATGGTGTTCAGCTTGGAACGCTTCTGCCCGTCTTCAGTCTCCCAACTGTCAGAGCGCAAGCGTCCTTCAACTAGGATACGATCACCTTTTTTGAAGTACTTGGAGATCGTCTCTCCTTGCTTACCAAAGGCGGCGCAATCTACATACGCTACCTCTTCGTTCTCACCGCGTTTGCGGTTGGTTGCTACTGTGAAGTTGCAAACTGTCAGGTCTTTCCCGATCTCTTTAGAGCTCGGTTCCCTGACCAGATTGCCCATTACTATTAACTTATTATACATATTTAGAATGCCTCCTTTAACGGAGGCGTGTAGTTTTTGGTTTTCTGGTAAAGCTGGTTAGATAGTTTAAATATCTCCCAGCCATCCTTGACCTCATCTGTTCCCCATATTTTTTCTACGGGTTCTGATGGAGCCTTGGAATCTATTATTAACGAGACACATTGTGTGTCTCCCTCGATGCACTGTTGATATGCAGCTAACTGGTATACCCATGTTTCGTAGAAGCGTGGCTTGTACTTGACTCCTTGTGTTTTGAAATCAATTACACACTTGCCCCACAGAATATGGTCTGCAACCAAGTCAACTGTGCCAGCATAGCCATGCTGCTGATTAACCAGCACGGTCTCTGCCTGATGTACCTTGGTTATGTTCTCATCAAACCAAGGCTTATATTCAACGAACCACGGGTAGACTTCATCGTCTTCCTGCGGCTCAGTTCGGTCTATGTTGTAATGCTCTAAGGCATTGTGGACTTTCGTTCCAAACGTAGCTGCCACTGATGTTGCCACCTTCATGTCTGCCACGATTCTCTTGGCAAACTTGTCAGTGGATTCATCTTCCCCTTGCTCCAGCCTGAGAGCAGACAGGATACCCTGTTCGATCTTCCAGCTTTCAAGCGCAGGCTTGGACATAATGTTGAGGATGGAAGTAACACTAGGGAACAAACCCTCCACTCTTGCGTCCTTCAAGGTGGTGGGCTTGCCGTTATCCCTAGTGTGCCTTGGCTCACCATCTCCTGTGTACCAATGGGCAGAGTTGTCTGGTTTAACGTAAGCCATTAAGCTGCCTTAAGCAGTGGGACGATTGAGTTCCAGTTGTTGATGAAGAAGTTAACCTTCTCGGTTGGAACATTAGACAGATCATCTACTGATGATTCCAAGTGATCACGTTCTTTGGCCAACTTGAGGAACGTCTCAGCGTTACTCACTTCAGCTATCAGAACCTGCAATTGTTCCAGCGGGGTTGGAACCTTTTCGCCTTGGCCAAGCCATGCGGCCAGACGTTTACCAACTTCTTCTGTAGGCTTGTTGATAACAACCCCTGCGAAGTCAGGGATACGAGTCTTCTCGACAATAAGAGTGTTGTCATTGTCGAGGCGTGCCACAAAGTCCAAGTTGTATTCCCACCCATCCTTGTAGACAGGAGCAAGTCCAACTTTTCTAGGAGCAGCACGGCCCTTCTCGTTCTGTTCGACAACGTATTCAGTCTTGGCCCTGAGTGTCGTGATGACATGATAGGGTGCGCCCATGACCAGATCGTTGATTCGGTTTAGGATCGGAGATACATCAGCCCAAGCGCGGAAGGAGTTACCCCCTTGGCTACGCTTACCTGCGTTCTCCACCTGTTGCAGTATCCCATTCTCTCCCTGCCAGAATGCTGACATGGAATCAATGATTACTGTTTCGTATGAGGCAGGGATATTCTCCAAGCCCTTGATCAACTCCTTCGGATCGAAAGAGTCCAGTTCGCAGACATCGAAATCAAACAAGTCTGAATACTTGCTTGCACTTCCATGCTCCGTGTCAATGACCGCTGTCTTCCCGCCTAGCCCTTTGGCTATTAACAGGGAAGTGTAGGTCTTACCGCCACCTGACGGTGCGTATAGGCCAGCCCTAAGCTTGGCTGACTTCTTTGTTGCTTTCCTGAACTGCATTATCAGTTTCCTTTATTACTATTATTGCCCCCTCGTTTCCTTTGGGGGCTCTTTTTACTCGCACCACCACTTCGTCTATCTCCCTCACCGAGTCGTCTAACGGCAGCGACGAGGCAATCCATGATTGTATTGATTGCCCCGTCTGGGTCTCGCCTTCGATTGTCTGATACAAGGAGGTCAACTGTGATACGAAATCGTTTACGATTGCCTTCATCTGCTTTTTTGCTTTTGGGACTGTGACTAACATATTCCTCCAACAAGCCTTGCAGTTCTTGAAGTTGGCTATGTGTCCATGCCCTTGTACAACCAGATGAATCATCGTGAATCATTTACTAGCAGTCTTATGTGCTGCTTGTGTACTGCTACCTTTGTCAAAAAAATTTGACAGGTAAACCCCTACGGCTTGCTCGGCAGCGTAGCCGATCTTTATTCCCTTTTTCTTGCAAGCTTTCTTTAGCTTGCTATGAAGCTCTTTGTTTATTGTTATAACTGCCATTAATTCACTTTATCGCAGACTCTTTACCCCCGTCATAATTGTCCATTTCTTTTTTATGCTCCAGTTCAATGTGCCTAATAGTTGCCTCCTTATCTTTTTTTAACTGAGCAGCAAAGTGATCCCATGCAGCCTTTTGTTCGGCGGGTAATGAATCAATCATTTCCGCGAAAGCCTCTTTGTCTTCAGCTTCGACTGTAGGATTAATGCTCCCTGACTCTTCATGAGCTTTAATACTTACTTCTCGGAGCTTACTGATCTCACTGGTGATCGACCCGAACAATATTAATACAGCAATTGCCCAACATACATTGCACACAATTAAACGACTTCTCCATAAGCGTTCTATTCTCCATTGGATACACTCATTATCATAAGCCCTGCTGTCAGCGGTTGACTCTGCGAGTTCTTGGTTATTAAGAACCGTGTCTAACTTTAGATCACTTAGTTCTAGATTTTTTAGTTCAACTTTATTTTGTAGCTCTTTAATTTCGATCTCTTTACTCTCTTCCATCTCTCTGCTTGTATTTAACTTTATCTTTTATTTCTTTAAACTGCTTTTGCTGTTTTTTGAGTTTTTCTTCCAAGATGATTGTCATCACCTCAAGAAGTTCTGAATAGGAAAGCCCTTCCTTTTCAGCAACTTGCTTCAGCACCTCACTATCCCGCTCCATGATCCATGTTTGGAATCTTCTGCGGTCAGGGTGTCTTTGGTTTGCCATTATATTTCTTGCTTACTGCTCATAGTCGACCTCTACATCGACACCCGAAGTTTAGTTGCAGTACACCTGTACATCAAATTAAATTTTACTTTTTTTTGATGTGCTGGTGAGACGATTAACACACCCTTATTTAGGTGTCCAGTATTTGTAATACTTTTTTTAACGCTCATTGATCTAGGTGAGTGGCCAAGTGAGTGGCCACAAATTATTTAGTTTTGTATGCTATTGCATATCAGTTAGTTAGGAGCGGGAGCCATACAGGCTCATAACCTGAAGGTCGTCGGTTCAAATCCGGCTCCCGCAACCAATTTAAAAGCCCTTTGAATACCATGTTCATTGGGCTTTTTCCTTTTGTTTCTTGCTAAAATCCTCTTGGGCAGCTATGCCCGTCTTTACCGATAACTGCCATCGTTTCACGCAGAAAGACGGTGGCCAAGCGGTGGCCAAAAAGTGAAAAAGTTTATTACGATCTTCCCAAGGAGCAACAGGGGCACATGGATATGCAAGTGGCATGTCAATGGAAAGCCAAGGCAGAAAACTTTTCAAACAGAGAAGGAAGCCGAGGAGCACAAGGACTTCATTGCCAAGCAACTCAAGGAGTCAGGCACTGATGGAATCAAGTACGACAGTCTTGATAACGATACCAAGATCAGGATGTACCGAGTTCATCGTTACGAGCAGGAGTCAGGCAACGATGTGTTTGATATCATCAAGGAGTACGAGCGTATCCAAGCCTCCAAGCGTAAGCAGATCAGTGTGACCGATGCTGTTGCCGAGTGTCTGACTGACAAGGAGAAGGAGGGCTGTGATGCTCGCACACTGCAAAGCCTTCGATCTCCGCTCAACCGATTCAAGTTCAGGCATCCACGCAAGGTGATGCACAACATCGAGGACAAGCACATCTTGGATTTCGTGGACGGCATGGATATCTCAGGGAGAACTCGCCTTGGATATCTGACAGACCTACGCACTCTGTTTAGCTGGGCCTTGCAGAAGGGCTACGTCAACGCCAACCCTGTGCTGCCTTGCATGCCAACCAAGTCTGCTCGTAAGAAGATCATGAATCAAAAGCGAGCTCGCAGGAAAGAGCAGGTGCTCGCCCCTGATGAGTGTCAATTGATCTTGGTCTACTGTGAGAAGAACTATCCTGAGATAACCCGTTACGCTGTGCCCTTGATGTTCGCAGGGTTGCGTCCTGAGAAGGAAGGCACGCTGATTGATTGGGATGATATCACTGAGGAAAGCATCACGGTTGATGAGACGATAGCCAAGGACGGGGAGACTCGGATCATTGAACCGCTGACCCCAAACTTAATTGAGTGGATCAAGGTTCTAAGAGAGCGGGGGATTGAGCCCCTCACAAATCTCAAGAGGAAGTGGAACAAGGTGAAGAGTGTTATCGGCAGGACTTGGCCTCACGATGCACTGCGTCACACTTACGCATCCTATCACTATGCAATGTTCAAGGACGCTGGCCTGACAGCCAAGAACCTTGGACACCCCAACCCCACGCTACTGCGTAAGGACTACAACAATGCAGTCACGGAGAAGGAGGCCAAGAAGTTCTGGGCGATCATGCCTTGACGAGGTTCTCTTCCAAGAACTGCTCGTAGTCAGCTTCCCTGATCCTCAATGATCTACCAAGCCTGACAGCTTTGAGCTTACCCGACTTGATAAGGGAGCGCACAGTCTTGTGTTCAACCCTCAGTCTCTGTGCTATCTCCTGAACCGTCAGCATCTTCCAGAATCTCTTGGGCTTGCTCTTCTTGTTTATTGAGCACCTTGTTGGCGTGCTCCTGAATGAAGCCGCCGATCATGGCGACACCGCTTAGCCCACCACATTCGATTGCCAACGATGTGGCAATGTCATTTAAAATGTAGGCTGCTTCATGCGGCTCAAGCCCGTCCTGAGCCATCTCGTTGACGTGATCCAGTGTTTTCTGTGACCACTCAGTTATCTTTTCTTGTTTGTCCTTATCCATATAAACCAGTTCCTTTCTTTAACATTAGTTCAATTGCTTCGTCATAAAACTTTTTGTCCTCATCCCTGAAGACTTCCAACAGACTTTGCATAGTCTTGTACCTTTGGGTTACATCTTCGCACCCGTCCTCTAGTGAACCTTGGATATCTAGGTAGCACTGCTTCAGTAAGTTTAGATGTTTTTCTTTCATTGTTTCGGCTCAATAAATAATCAACCTTAGATAGCGTAATCCACGCTGGATGCGTGCCGCTATCATCTCTTTCTAATATCTTAAACAAGGCATCTGCTGCCTCGCTTAATACCTCCTTTACAACTTTCTCCATTAACTCCAGTGAGCAGTTCTGAACTGTTCCCTGTTGTAATTTTGATCCAACCAACTAGCCAAGCTCGCCTTATCGGTAGGTATCATTACCTCGTCAATAGAGATTGGCTCGCTGTATTCCTTGGGCCTGTTCTTGTACTCCTTCAGAATCTCACGCTTACGATTGTTAGCGTCCTTCTTTGTTGGAGCCCACGAACAGAGCCACCCCTTAGTGGAATCTTTCCACTGTAACTTGTAGAACTTACTCATAGCTTGAATAGAATAGCAGACACATGAACATGGCCGTTGCTAGTAACACGTTAATGATCATCACTTCCTTTCCTTAGAACCTCTATCTCTTCCCTATCAAAGGACTGCACCTTGACCACGGCATACCTATCTAGGACTTTCTCACTCTCCACTACGCTCATTGCATCTTTCATCGAGGTGTAGTGACCTTCAAAGAAGCTGTAATTATATGAGTCATAATCTTCCTCTGAGTCGTATGTGTAAATCTCATACAGTTGACCAATCATCGCTTCCTCCTTTTAGGCTTCTGCCTATTGGTAGCTTTAGTTTTCTTTGAGTTAGCAGCACCTACCTTTCTTATCTTCGGACGGCCTTTGGTTGCCTCATGAATTACATAATCGCTTGACCCAGCCCAGTGTGAATTTCTACTCATCGCTTCCTCCTCTTTGGCTTTTGCCTGTTAGTGGCTTTAGTTTTGTTTGATCCAGCAGGATTTTCCGTCCACCTTTTTTTATCTACAATTCGCCTTTTCGACGCAACAAATGCGTTGTCATGTACTTTGTCTTTACTCATCGAAGTCCCTCCTATCCATGAACCTATCCTGCAAGTCCTCGATAGCTGCCTCGATGTGTCCGAGTGACAGTCGAATCTGATCCAAGCCTTTACTCCAAGTGGAGCAATCACCACCCTCTAGGTGAGGGTGGTGATATGCTTCCTTAACCTCATCATCGAATCCAATCATCAGGTCTTTGAAGTAGTCCAGCTTGTTGTCCGTGTAGGTATCCTCTTCAGGTTCCCTTAATGCAGCTAGACTCATGGCAATTTAATCTTGTAGCTGACAGTGTTCTTGGCCAAGCGGGTCAGGACTTCCGCATTTGTGTGCTTGTTAATAGCGTGGATAGTCCACCCCCAGCACAATGCGTAGCCCTCCTTCTGACTGACATTAATGCGAGTCCAGTCAATTGTTAGCATCTTCTCACGAAGGGTATATAGAGGGTCGCCTTGGCTCAGCTTGTCACCAGCAAGTAAGTCATCGTAGAACTGCTTGGCATCTTCAGCTTGCGAGTCACCATCTGAGTCATACTCAACCCACCAGTTAGCAATCGCGCATAGAAGTGGAAGCTGTGTCAGCCCCTTCTTCTTTGAACGGTTATCGGTAATGTACTGGATAGGTTCTGAAAGTCTGTTCAACTCTTCTTCTATCTCTGTATCCGTAATAACGATAGTCGTTGAATGATATGGTCGCTTTCCATTGGCAATGTTGATGTTGGCGTAGAGTGAATACCTTGCCAGCTTCTCATACCACATGGCTTGTGAATTAGTGACTCTTCCAAACTTACCAGACAGCCTGAACCTATCGGCGTTGCTCCTCTTTCGGCCTATGTCCATCTTGATCATACCCTTCCTTGGCACACCCATTGTAACGTGCATGTGCTGAGGTGTTTTGGAGTTTAGAATTGCCTGCAATCTGGTCTGCCCGTCCATCAGCATTCCCTCGTCATCGAAGTAAGCGGTGGAAACATTTCCATAAAACTCACCTTGCTTCATGTCCTTGGATATTTTCTCCATAGCTGCCTTACTCATGCTTCTGTTGGTAGCATCAACCCCTGTGTTTGAGTTGTAGTGCTTCAACATTTTAGAAGCTATCGCAGGAGTTATCTCAGTGAAGATGGTGTTCATCACTGGAGAGTGGAACTCATGTTCGACTACCCCTCTGTTTACTAACTCCGAGTGTATATTAACCACTCGGTTCTGTGCGTGATCCAGTTCCCTAATCAGAGCTTCCGTTGACTCTGCCTTCTTGATTCTGATTTGCTTATTCATATCGCTTTCTTCCTTTCGTTTAGATGCAACAGGGCAACACCCCCACATGAAAAAGGGTGTCGCCCCGCTGCGATGGTACTCATTTTTGCGCGGCCCAATACTCATTGGCGCGGATTGCACACTTCACTTTGTGAGCCCGTGTGCCAGACTTTGTTGTTTTGCCCAGTAGTTCTGAGCGGGTTAAGCCAAGGTCTTTCAGTCCTTTGGCAACATCTATGCGATTACCATAGGGTTTCTTGGCCTTGGCCTTGATGTTCTTCTCAGCCTTCTTAGAGTTGAGATAGATGGGCTGTTGCTTGGGCTCCTCAAGCTCCAAAGGAGTAGAAGATAACCACTCAACATCCCCCTCAATGAGAGAGACAATTGTGTCTAGGTTCTCTGTTGCTTGTTGCTGAGAACATGCAACCTCTAATCGAATAACGACTCGCTTTTCGTGAGCCCCATTACCGTTTGTTTTGCTCATTTTTATATGTGAGTTTCACTGTCACCAAACCTGCCTCCAAAGAACAGAGCTTTGCGAACGCTGCCTTCGACAGGTCAATCTTTCTGCCCAACCTTTTGGCTGGCCCACGATCATTTACTCTGACCTTTATGCTCTTGTTCCCAAGCGTAACGGTGACGATGGTTCCAAATGGGACATCCCACATAGCACAGGTCATATCATCGGGATCAAATGGTTCGCCTGATGCAGTAGGGCGACCCCTCAGTTCCTCCCCGTACCAAGAAGCAATGCCCTTGATTTCGGTTGGAGCCGCCCATGTCTGCAACAGGACTGCAAATAGGAATACAGTAGCAGTACACCCGTAGCAAATTTTTTTTAACATTTTTTTAATTCCTCCTGTTTTCTGTACTCCCGAAGGAATTGAAACTCGGCTGTTGTATCTGGATGCCACCTGCCAGATATCAGATTTTCCCTGATCTTTTTGTTGATCTGATCGTTCATTGGCTTTGCGTCTATTCTGTCTATTGAAGGATGTCCTGCCGTGGATATTTTTTCTGTTTTATCTTTTAGGTTCATTCCCATTCTACTTTAAGTGCTAAGTCTACCTCGCTTATCTTCACATCTTCTGTCTCGCCTGTCTCTCGGTTGCCGCCCATCACTACGCCAACTCCTGCGAGTGGCTGAGAGTTGAGCTCCAGCAGCGTGAAGAACTTCTGATCGTCCTTGAACAATCCCTCATCGTCGACAAACAGAACATCGAAGTTGTCGAACGTGCCAGCAGAGGTGAAGTAGTTTCCACCTACTGCTTCTTGTATTTGTGTGATGTCCCCCTTGGTAAACATCTTCTTGTAGATGTTCTGGAGGAACGGATCAATGATTAGTGCTTTTACTTTTTCTGCCATATTTCTTCTACCTCTTCTATTAGTTCATCAGCCTCTTCTTCTGAGAGAATCCAATTATCACGATGTTTCTTAGGGGCTAAGCTTAATTCGTATTCTTCAGCTAACTCCTCGATGTGATCTATGTTGGACTTCACATACTCCAACGCCCAAATGATCTT
>Ga0208794_1001528_pt1 | contig 10106 bp, 6 predicted proteins | sample 32_taG_FD_184106 | JGI IMG/M metagenome (GOLD analysis project Ga0208794, IMG submission 184106) | Marine viral communities from the Gulf of Mexico - 32_GoM_OMZ_CsCl metaG (SPAdes) (version 2) | ecosystem: Environmental > Aquatic > Marine > Oceanic | place: Atlantic Ocean: Gulf of Mexico...
TGGTCAAGAAGTGAAACATTACACTCATCTTTCTGGTAATCTCTTAGAAATAAATTTGGAAAAAGAAATATCTGGAATATACTTTATTGAAGTAAAAACGATGAACTCTACACAAGTTATCAAGTTAATCAAAGATTAGTTAACCTAAACTATACAGCATCTTACTAAGGTCATAGGATATCATGGTCTTCCTGTGGCCTTTTTCAATTGTTTTTCAAAATCCCTTTTTTGACTTCATAAATAAAAGAATTTCTTAGGACTTCTCTTCAATCCCAAAACTCTTCGACATGAATTGTTGGAATTCGTCTTTATTGGAGCGTGAAACTGGAATTTTTGTTCCATTGGTCATTTCAACTTCATTCGTTTCAACTTTGAGAAAGCGTTTGATTTTAGAGGTATTGACCATAAATGATCGATGGACACGATAAAAACCAGATGCTTTGAGGTACTCAAAATCTTTCAGTGGCTTTGATATAATCACTTGCTTGTTATCCGTATGCACAATCGTATACATAGCCGATGCTTCCATGTAAAAGATATCTTCCAATGGTAAGTAACTGATTCCTTGAAGTGAATTTATTTCTAGGCGACTAACTCGCGTCATTTCAGTACTTACACGTTTTGATTTTTCATTTAACTCATTTTCAATTCGTTGAATGCAAGACTGCAACTGTTCAACTTCAACTGGTTTCACTAAATAATCAAAGGCTTTAATTCGAAGTGCATCAATTACATAATTATCGTGTGCTGTAATGTAAACCAATTTGAAATTGTAATCTTTAAAAAAATCATTGATCTGTAAACCCGAATATTGAGGCATGTCAATATCCATGAAAACAATATCAGGTGTCCATTCGTGAATTAATTTAATCGCTTCGGGTAAATTAGATGCCTCCCCAACAATAAACACATTGTGGTCAAAAAATTCCAGTACCTTTTGCAACAAGTTGCGCGCATGGGGTTCATCATCCACAATGATTGCCGTTATTTGTTCTTTAACCATTTTTCTTTTGAATTGCAATTAACACTTCCGTTCCTACAGATTTATCATGAATTTCTAGTTGAACATTATAAATCCCATTTGCATTGATCATTTCAATACGATCCTTCATCGCCTGGGTGGCAAACGATACATGCGATTTCGCTCGAGATTGGTTGATTTGATTCGCAGCAGGTCGACCAATCCCATTGTCACTGATTACCATGCAAAAATAAGTCGTTGTTCCACTGATTTTAATTTGTAATTCTTTGTATCCATTTTTATGAGCCAATCCATGACGAATGGAATTTTCGACAAATGGCTGTGAGAATAGTGATGGGAATTGTGCTTCCTGAATATTTATGTCAGCATCAATTTCAACTTTGAACTCAAAACTTTTCTCCAACCTACCTTGTTCCAGCGACACATAGTTTTTTAAAAAATCAATTTCATTTTCTAGTGAAATGAATTCTTCACCTGTAAATTTTAATGATTGCCGCAATAATTTTGAAAATGCACTTAAGTTACTATAGGCCTCTTTCGTTTCATCGTTCAAAATTTTAGACTGAATGGAACTCAAACTATTGAAAATAAAATGGGGATTCATCTGCGACCGTAGCGCTTTCAATTCAGAACTAATGACCTTGGTTTTCAATCTTTCTTGTTCCATTTTTAATCTGTTTTTACGATTAATCACAAGGATACGCTGTCTGTAGATCAAATAAACAATGAATGTTACACAAAATAAAACAATCAGAATGAACCACCATCTCAAGTAATAAGGTGGAAAGACATAAAGAGAAAAGCGGTGAACTCTTGTTTTGTTGTTCTGGTTGACGCCATAAACTTCAAGAGTTGTTGCACCATAAGGAATTCTTCTTTCATCAATCTGGAATCCTCCCATTTTGTATTCCATTGGTTTCCATTCATTGGCAACTCCTTTTAATCGATAATAAACCTTGCCTGTTCCAACAGAAGAGATATTCGGCAGAAATTCAAATTTCAGTACTAACTTGTTTCCCAAATAATCTGAAACAAATCCCTTTTTCTCTTGATGAAAAGTCCCAGAAATCGATTCTAGCGACAATGTTTGTGGGTATGTTTTTATTCTAACGTTCAAGGGGAAAATTTGAAAGCGATCTGAACCAACAATTACCAATTGATTATTCCATCCAATTACATCATTGATTTCTTTGATTACTACCCCTTTTGTCACATCAATAAATTTCTTTTTACCATTACTGATTTGAAGAATGTTTTTCCCATCCGTAGCAAATATATCTCCTTGAACAACAGCAATTTTCGAAATTGTTTGAAGAAAACCAATACAGTCTATTTTAGTCAGCTTATTGTTTACATCTAATTTGTAAACACAATTTTTTAATGAAAAATAAATGACTCCTGATTCCTCAATTAAATTCGTGGCATTCGTACAGTCAAACAACTTATTCTTGTCGTTGATTTTCAACGGAACCAAGTTCATGTTCTTCAATTCCATTATCCCTTTCGAAGTCTCAAATAGCACACCACTGCCAAAACGAACACTTTTTTTTACCCATAACTCCGCTCTAATAGTTGGTTGAAATTTTTCGTTCGTAATGAGTTGTACTCCTTTTGATGTGGAACAAATCAATGTGTCGCCTTTTATTAGAATGTCCTTGGTTGGATTAGGAATCAATTTACTTACCAGTTCTCCATCGCGCAATTGATACATGTAAACACAAAATAGCCACACTGATTTATCATTGGTATAAATACTTTGTATTTCATTGTTACTTTCAAAGTCATAGACTAATTTTTTCGTTCCTTCCTTTTTAATTTTATAAAGCTTTCCATCAAATGTACCAAGAAGCAAATGATTTGGATTATCACTATTAATCCTACTAATTTTTTCATTGGATTCAAGCAAAACAGTTTGAATAGATAGGTTAGGAATTATTCGGATTCCATCATGAATTGTTCCCAACCAAATATTCGATTCAATGTCTTGAAAAATGCAGGTGATTTGAATATCTTGAAAACAATGTCTCAATAGTTTTCCCGTTCTATTGTAGATATACAATCCACCAAAGGTTCCTAAAAATATTGTACCATCCTTTAACTGTCGAATGCAGGTGGACTTATCATTGAAATTAAAATCCTTAAGCTCTATCCTATGAGCGTTTCTTTTGTGCGGTGATACAATAATATGCATATAGTCTTTGCAATAAACTGCTACCTTACCATCCAGGCGAAACATTCTTGGCATTTTACCAGAATTGATCTTATTAGATTTCACATTTTTCGGTGACCGAATATTGAAATGTAAAAAGTGATTTGCAGTTAGCACATACATCGTATCGTTAAAACAATCAAAATCAATAATTGTCTCATTTGAATTAAAAAGTTGCCGGGTTTTCTCTATTTCCTTATCAAAACCAAATTCTACTATGTCGCTATTTGTTTTTTTATAAATCTTGCCATTGTATCTAAGCATCGTGCAAATTCCCGCATCTTGAATGGACAAAGACTCGAGGCGTCTTACCGTTTTGTTTTTCTGCGTAACATAAACTTCGTTGTAAAAGTTTCTACACAATACCTCATCTTTAAACAAAGTAATATTTGACAAAGGTGTTGTTTTATAATTATTGTTATAGTGATTTACCTCCATTCCGTTATAAACACTCAACCCTAGCTCATGGCCGATGAGTATCTTGCCGTTCTTATGTTGATTTATATCATAAATGGTGCGTGAAACTAATCCTTGCTCCGTTGAAAGCATGCGAAATGAGGGTTCTTGACCAAAGCAAAAACTAAAAAAAAAGTTAAAAATTAGTAACAAACATCGCAAACGCATGTACAAATGTAACTCGAAATTTTTGGTTTTTATTTTCACTCAGAAGTTGAAACCTACCATTTAGAAAGTAAAAATATTTGCTTAGAAGATAGAGGTTACACTTCCGAAAATACATCATGCCTCCTCTCTTCAGTCTCAATAAATTTGACATATATAAAGTATTACCCTATCAAAAATACATTCTATGAAAAAATTAGTACTCTTTATTGTTATCACAATTTTATCTGTTCAAGTATCACTTTCTCAACAAGATTTAGTATTCGATAACATTTACAACAACGGTTCATCCTATTATGACAATTATTCAAGCAATTATCCAGATTACCAAATCACGACATATGGCAGAATGAAAAAATTAAACGATAGTGTTTTTGTTTATTTCATTAATGCTGCAAATTACACTTCAAATATTATTCATACAGAAGTTCGAGCGGTAATTAATCATAGCAATGGTACCACGAATCATCTAACCGTTTATAGCGAAGATGTTAGTGTTAGTCCAGGTAGCGAAAATGACTATTTTTTCACGGATGTAATTACAAATGGATCCAATGGACAATTATTTTTGGTAAGAAATGGATTGTGGGACGACAACGGTTCAACACGTCAATGCATACGTGTATATGGATTTGTCTATACTGCTGCAGGAACGATTACTACAATAAATAATTGGGGTGACAACGGAAGTGGGGTAACTCAAATCATGGGCTTAGGGCTATCATTTTCCAATGCAAAGGGTTCCTTAATTGGTAATAATCCTTGTTTAGCTTTTAGCGAAAACAGTTCCAATAGTAACCAAATAAGCTTTACAGCACTAGGAAACAATGGAGTTTACGGAACATTCGTTACAATAACAGCAAATCAAACCAATACATTTTCAAGTGTTGCTGATATCACAGCTGTATCTGCAAGCGAAGTATATATTGCTGATAATTCTTTTACATACCTTCCAGCTACCCAAAATTATAGCGATAATGCACGAATTTTAAAATGGAATCCTACTGGTTTTGCGTTAGATAATACGTATGGTGGAGGCGACGGTATAGTTACTATGCCGTGGAGTTCCTGGACTGGTAATTCTAGTAATGTACAAGACAATATTTCCCGCATTTTATATGATGGTGGCAAATTATTGGTTGCAGGTTCTACAGATACTGATTATTTATGGGGATGTCTTAGCCGTTTCAATTCTGATGGAAGTCTGGACAATACGTTTGGAATAAATGGAAGTTCGAATCCCAACTTAGCAGATCCTGGTGTTTCCAACCCTACTTTTGAACGCTGGCCATTTTATGACATTGATGTTGCATCCGATGGATCATATTACGTTACTGGATCCAGAAGTTACACACCGTCCAGCCCATTACTAGCGTTTATTTTAAAAATGGATAACTCAGGGACGATTGAAACAAACGTTGGTAACAATGGTTATTTATACCTTGGTTCGAATTACCGAAGAATTGGAGAAATAATTATTATTCCTGGAAATTCTGCTTTAACCGATAAATTTGTAATCAACGGATTATCCGAAATTAATCCGAGTGAAGAAGAAACAGGAATTGGACGTTTGGTATGGAACAATAGCAATAATCCATCGGGAGTGCAAGAATTAAGTGAAACCAAGTTAGTTGTATATCCAATTCCTACTAGATCCATATTAGAGCTGGAGACAACGGAAAATACAGATATTCAAATCATCAATTTTCAAGGAGAGTCGCTTACAAAGCATAAGTTGTCAAAAGGAAAAAATAGCATAGACGTCCACAACCTGACAAGTGGTGTTTACTTCATACAAACCGCTAGTGGCAAATCAATCAAATTTATAAAATACTAACTGTTTTAAAATGAAAACCATGAAATTCATACTAGCCATTTTTGTTATCACATCGCTGAATACATTTGCGCAGAATGTAACGATACCGGATAACAACTTTAAAAATTACTTGATTAGCAATTCAGCGATCAACTCAAATTTTGATTCAGAAATTCAACTAAGTGAAGCTCAAACTTATTCGGGGCAAATAAATTGTGCAAGCATGTCCATTTCTGATTTAACTGGAATTGAAGCATTTACTTCATTGACCAATTTGAATTGTTCAGACAATCAACTTTCATCGATAAATGTAAGCTCAAATTTAGCATTAACACACTTGTCTGTTTACAATAATAATTTGGCAAGCATAGACCTTACCCAAAACAATGCTCTAACTTTCCTATGGTGTATGTTTAATGAATTAACCAGTTTAGATGTTAGCCAAAATAATAACTTAATCTTCCTTCAAGCAAATAATAATGAGCTCACAACTCTAAATATTGCCAACGGCAATAATAGTAACGTAATTGGATGCACAACAAACAACAACAACTTAAGTTGTATTCAAGTCGATAATGAAACTTTCAGCACGAATAACTGGATTGGAAATGACTTCGGAAAAGATGTAAATACAAGTTACAGTGAAAATTGTAGTGCATCCTGCGCAATTACTAACATTACAGTAGATGATGTATCTCCTTGCTATCCCGCAACAAACAGCTATAGTATAACGATTACAACTACTTATGAAAATTCAGGTAGCGCTGATTCTCTGCATATTGGAGGATTTGGTATGCCTACGAAAGTTTTTCAACTAACCCAAAGTCCACAAACGGTAATTGTTTTTAGGGATTTTGATGTCAATCCTTCTGCTGCCACAAACCTTAGTGTTTGGTTAACTTCTTCATCTGATGTTGAATTTTCATGCATCCATCCAGCCATAAGTGGAGCTTGGGTAGCGCCTGAACCTTGTGGTATTACAGGTATCAACGAAGTGTCTCCAAATTCACTATTAAACATCTATCCAAATCCAATCATGTCAATTTTAAATATTGAAGCTAAAGAAAATACAAACGTCAGAATTGTAAATTCATTAGGTCAAATAGTAATGGCTCTTCAACTCAACACAGGTGAAAATAGTATAAGTGTTAGTAATTTCCATTCAGGTGTCTACTTCATCCATACCGAAAACGGTTCAACTACAAAATTTATAAAAAAATAATAGTTCAAAAAAATGAAAATTTCTGTATTTATTCTTGTGATGATAAATGTCTTTAACTCGCAAGGTCAATTAGATTTAGAGTTTGACAGCTCGTTTAACGGTGATATTTCACATAGGGAAAGCAATATAAACAATCCATTAAATGAGTTCTTGTACACTTATGGTCGCATGAAAGAAATTGCGCCTAATACCTATATGTATTTTGTCAATTACTATAATTCCGCATGGGAAGTTAGTTCTCAAGTAATAGTAAAAAAAGTAGAAGCAAATGGTTCTATTAATGAACTTATTGTATTCAACCAAACGTTGCAGTCAGGTGGAATGATAGAATATGTTACTATTTCTGATGTATTTATAAATGAGAATAATGAACTCTTTGTTGTCCGAAACAAATTCAATGGAAATGAAAGATACATTCAAGTACTTTCATTTGATTATAATCCCACCACTCACACAAGTGCAGTAAATAATGATTGGGGCACTACTGGTGTGTATGATATTCCTGTTGCAGGTGGCACAAATCTCTTCGCAGCAAAAGGTTCCGTTTATGGGACAGGAATTTTGTTAGCTTACTCTACTAGTTCAAATGGTACATTTCCATTTAATGTTGGAGTGATGGAAATTACAGCAGGAGGATTAAGTCATACAGATTACAATGTTACAAATAACCCAACCAATATGTCTTCTAGTATTTCGGATATCATTGTTACAAATAATCAAGATGTTTTCATTGCTGACAATGCTTATACATACAATGCAGGCAATGGGACATATAACGACGCCGCTCGTGTTTTGAAATTGAATAATCTTGCTTTGGACAATTCATACGGTGGTGGTGATGGTATTGCAGATGTTTCTTGGAATTCTCAGACTAATTCCAGTCTCCAACAAGATATCATATCCAAATTATTACTTGATGGAAATTCCATTTTTGTTGCTGGTTATACTACAGAAGATAATGGAAATTCATTTCCTCATCGAGGACGTGTAACTCGTTTAACATCTAATGGTACCGCTGATAATACCTTTGCCATCAATGGAACATTTAATGATCATTTTGGATTAGACTTTTACAATTGGAGATTTACAGATATTGATTTTGACGGAACCAGCAAATTTTATTTAAGTGCAACGGGTAGCGAAATGGCAAATGGTAGCCCAGGAAACGTAAAATCTTTTATCGTAGAAATCAGTAATGCGGGAGTGATGAATACATCGGTCGGAACAAACGGCTACCTATACAAGACTGGAGATCCAACTGAAATAAATGAGTTAATCATTGTTGAAGGTAGCTCCCCATTGACCAACGAATTTGTATACAATGGACTCATATCAGTTTTCTATCAACAAAACTTATACTCTGAAAGTTCATTAGGCCGATTGGTATGGAATAATACAACTTCAGGTGTCAATGAAATTACATCTCAAAACTCCTTTGATTTATTTCCTAATCCAGTAAATTCCTTATTAACTATCGAGACTGAAACGAACATGAACATTGAAATCGCAGATGCTTCAGGGAAAATCGTATTAAAACATCAACTTTTAAAAGGCAAGAATCAAATAACTACAGATTCATTAACTTATGGTATTTATATTGTGAAAACAGAATACGGAGCAACTACTCGATTCATCAAAAATTAAAACCAACCAATCATGAAAAAATTAATTCTTTATTTATCAATCATTGCAACGCCAATTGTCAATGCACAAAAAACTACTGACTATACATTAAGTCAAGCAGTAAATGTTGGATGTTCAAGTGGTGTTGCGGATCTTGGAAAAAAAATCAGTGTTGAAAAAACCGATGCCTCTGCTAAGTTCACTCTTAGTAATCTAAGTTGTTCAAAAACCTATGAAGGAGATTTGAAAGTCGATTTCGGATCAGGCGCAGTGGGTTATTTTGATGGAAAGCAAAAGAAAGGAATCATCATTGATGGCCAAGTAATTTCACTCTTTAACAATGATGGAAGCAAATACCAAGTTGTAGTTGCTGGTCACGAAGACAAAAAACAGGCTAAAACACTCACAGCTGAAGAGCAACAAGCAAAGTACCAAGGCACATTTGATGGGTTTGAAGCAATGCTAGCAAAAGCTAAAAAAGATGCCGAAATGGCTAAGATGGCGGCGAATACATTGCCTGTTCCTAATTTAAATCTTCAAGACGAATACGGTGTTGCTGGACTTTATTACTTCTCTGAATTGGTTAGCATCAGTTCAACCAACCGTGAAATTGATGGAAAAAGTGCCAAAGCTGTATACTTACACTTAGATCAATCCGATAATACTCTCAAGGCATATATCACTGATACAAAGTTTGATAAATTTTATTTCGACGGAGCTCGTATGATCAAAGCATTTAAAAGTGGGAACTTGAATGCACTTGGTTTAATGTCGGCTGATAACATGAATAGTGTGAAAGTTTTACGTTCGAGTCTCTCAAAACTAGAAGATGGATTGTATATGGTGAATTACTCTTATTGGTTTGGAACTAAAAACGGTTGTTCGGAACCAGAAAGAAGAGGAGGCACACAAGCTGAATTAGACAATCAAACGAAACGCTACGTTCTTTTGGGGAAAGATCAAAAAAGAATGGAATATTTGTTGAGTCACATTTCCGAATTAGAAGAACTTGCAGGTCAACGTGCCGTAAGTTATTGTAAATTCACAGATGCGTTGCGAGCGGCAGAAAAACCAATGCCAGCAGCAAGTGCAATGAACACAGGGACACTTAAAACAGAAGCTACAACATTGACCAAACAATGGGCTCAAGGAAGATGGCAGCAAGAAGTTCAATACGCTTTTATTACTGGATCTGACTGGAACATTCTAAGAAATAGCTTTGGAGTAATCATAGGTCGCAATATTTCGGGAATTGCTGTTATGAAAGATAAAGATGGTACTTGTCGATGGGAAGAAATTGCACTTCGCCAAGATTACAATGGTTCTACTTACGGTAAAACTTACTTTAGTTGGGAATCAACACTTATTGTTCCCGTGGATTGCTCAAACGCAATGAAATACAAATAATCAATGTAATATTTAAGTAGTTTTCATATATGTTTTAGTTCATCCCTATTCTGTAAAAAGAGTAGGGATTTTTTATTGAATGTCCAACCTACTCCATTGCTGTATTCTCCATAAACCGCTCTAACAGAAGTAATCAATCGACCGTTAATGTTCATCGAAACTCAATTTATGAGCATTCATTGCCTCTTCCCAGCCAGCAGGAAAAATTACTTTGTTTGCGTCAGAA
>Ga0208794_1001532_pt1 | contig 10088 bp, 21 predicted proteins | sample 32_taG_FD_184106 | JGI IMG/M metagenome (GOLD analysis project Ga0208794, IMG submission 184106) | Marine viral communities from the Gulf of Mexico - 32_GoM_OMZ_CsCl metaG (SPAdes) (version 2) | ecosystem: Environmental > Aquatic > Marine > Oceanic | place: Atlantic Ocean: Gulf of Mexico...
TTTATATAATAATGAATTAACTAATTCTTGTACCATATCTATTTGATTTTGTAAATAACTATCTTCAACTGAACCTCTATTATCTTCTATAATTTCTAAAAGGTCTTCAAAGAATCTTATTGTATTTTTACTACTCTTATATTGTTTAATCTTTATAGTTTTATAAGTTTTAATAATCCCATATTTACCTTGGTAGGTTTCTACAATACCATCAAAAACTGGCACAATCTCATCATAATATTCATTCAAAGCTTTATGTTCCGCGTACGACTTTGTTTGTAGGTGATAAACATGAGCTTGAGTTCTAGAGTGTAGTATATTACAAACCATATCACAAAAATCATCATTAGAATCAAATGTATCATCATCTTCATCATCATCTTCGTTATCCTCTATTTCTTCTTCCTCTTCTTCTCTCTCTTCGTCATCTTCATCATTTTCATCATCATCGTCTTCATCTGACACCTTACCATTAAAGTCCTCATCTTCCTCTTCTTCAAAGAGTTTTCTTTTTTTAAGTTCTTCATAAAGTTGTTCTACTAATTTCTTTTCCATTTTTTTATTTTTTTTATTTTATATTCATTTCAGGAATTGGGGTACCAACAGGGTATGGTGAACCTTCTTTTGCCGCAGTAACTGAAATCATACTATCTTTAACATGTATAGCTTTTCTTAATGGTACCGCAGCTTCATTAAGAGGTCCATAACATTTAGCTAATACGATACCGGTTGATGTGGTATCGAATATGACACCTGGCATTGCAAACATATTACTCATGCTAGTGCTTTCCATACTTTTATCTACTTTAAATTTTCTATTAATTGGGTGCATCCATTCCCATTCTTTTTTTTCTGGATTAAACTGTGGTACAACATCTGTGGAGTCAAAAAACCAAAAGAATGACCATACTGTATTTTCTGTACCATCTGGTGTTTTAGGATTTTCTTTTACATTGAATTTACCCCAGGTCCCACCTTCTCCATACATAGCTAAATTTGCAATTGATGGTCCTTCTAGAACAGGACATATTGCACAACCTTCTCTAAATTCTCTTCCTTGAATCTTAATTGTTTTACCTGTTGGTATTGCACCTGATGCACCACAAAAAGCAAACTTACCTTTGTGAATTTGTAATACTTTATCGATTTTTTCTTCTGAGTTGGTTTCTTCTTTGGTCGTACTTTGTTCTATTAAGTACCACATTCCCATTAATAAGCAGATGGATAAACCAATCTGAAATAAAAATTTAACTGTTTTTTTCATTTTTAATTTTTATATAAATACTAAGGTTTATGTATTAAATCCTTATCTGATATTAATAAATTTAATTTACTAAAACTAGGATCAATTTCAATAATCTTTTTTTCAATCTCTGGAATAGTACTCCAAAGTATACATCTTTCGGAATTTGGGTTATAGTCATTATCAACCAAATATTGAACTATTGTATTGTCTTCTAATGTTATAAACCCATGTGCGAAATCAAAAGGAACAAAGAGCTCATCCCCTGGTTTCATTAAGAAAAACTCTATCTTATTGTAATTAGGTGAAAATTTTCTAAGATCAACAACAAAATCTAATATACTACCATTTATTACCTTTATTAGTTTTGCTTGTGCTGACTTACCAAATTGATAATGTAAACCTCTAAGTGTATACTTGTTTGGGTTTAAACTAATATTACTTTGTATCCATTTTTTATTTAATTTGTTTAATAAAATTGACGCAAAAGTACCTCTTTTATCAACAAATACATTATTTTTAATTAACTCTGGTATTTCCATTTTAAATTAAAAACACTTTTCAAATTTCTTTTGAGTTTCATTCTCATATATCTATTGGTTACTTTTGGAATATTCTTAAGTTTTTCCTCTAGTTTTTTAAACTCTATATCTATCTCATTTTTATCCATTGGTATTATAAATATAAGAATTTTAATAAGTGTCTATTTTATTTTTAATTTTTTCTAATAAGTTTTCTGAAATGTTTTCTACTGTTAAAACTTCCTCTAATAATTCTTTAATTTCTTTTTTAGATCTCTCTTTAGCTTTTCGTCTTGACTTAAGTTCTACTTGGTATATATGGTAAGATACTTCGTCTACTTTTTTTAACTTTATTAAATATTTTTCAATTCTCTGATCTATTTTTCTTTTTCTATGTAAATCAGTTATTGTTAATAATGCTTTAAATAGTTCATCTAGTCTACCTTTTAGGTACTGTACCTCACCATATTTACTAATTTCTTCGTTTGTCATTGTTTTACTCTACTTCTAAAACCTCTAAATCAAAAATTAAATTTTTACCAGCTAATGGATGGTTCGCGTCTAATACTACAACATCTTCTTTTACCTCAACAACTCTTACATTCATAGGTCCATTAGGACTTTGTGTTTGTAACATTGCACCTACTTTAACGTCTTGTGGTACTTTATTTTTTTCAATTTCACCAACTAAACTTTTATTGTACTCACCATATGCTTCTAGATATGGAATCTCAATGGTTTTCTTTTCACCAACTTCCATATCTACCAAACCTCTTTCAAAACCAGGGATTAATTGATTTTGACCTAATTTAGCTTTTAATGGTGTTCTACCTTCATTTAATGAAGAGTCAAAGACAATCCCATCTTCAAGTTTACCTGTGTAATTTACAGTCACAGTACTGTTTTCATTAATTTTACTCATAATTTATTTTTTTATAATAGTATTAATTTAATTTAAATTAGTAAAATATAAATTGTATTTAATTTAGTTTTTACCTATATTTTAAATATGAGATATAAAAAATTTTTACAAAAAATTTTAGACACAGTTTTAAAAAAAGATATAATAGAAATTTTTGGTAATAATAGTTACATTAAAATAAAAAACATGAGTTATGTTAGAAGTAAAAAATCGTATCTAGTTAATGTGACTTTATTTGTTGTCGATGTTGAAAGTTGTTTTGATATGTACCCTGATGGGTTAGACGTTATTATAAAAAAGGGTTGGTCTGGTGTTGGTGACAAAACTCCATTAATAATAAACTCATCGATTGATGTTAGTTTACAATGATAATAACATGTCTATTAATTCTGGTTGTGGAAACATATCAAATTTAGTTGATCTACAATTTGTGTGTGACCATAAACCTTTAGTATCATTACACATTGATACACTACAAATATCAAAGGCTTCAACTCCTTTTTCTCTAATTAGATTTGGTAATCCTTTTCTAATATCAATCCCATCCCTCTCTCCAATATATTGTATTAATTTTTTAAGTTCTAAAATTTGTCTATCTGAATATCTATGCCAATACTGATACCCTCTAAATTCTTTTTCTAATTTAACAACTTGTTTACAATCCGCTTCAGTACCAACATAAGTATAAAACTTACCTGGTGTCTTTTTAATCCAAGTTCTAACTCCATTAATTTTTTTATAATAACCACCTTCAGTTAATTGTCCAAAGTTATTTACTTCAATACCAACTGAAGCTCTATGCATTATATTGTTTCCAATACCTAAATGCCAACCATACCCACCTTCAGGAAAGGCTTGTGCTACAACACCATCATATTCATTATCATTGTTAGTTATCTTTTGACCACCCAAAACAAATTCAGTTGCAACTTGACCTCGGCTATCTCTAGCCCAATTCTTAATCGTATTGAATGGGTTGTTCCATCCTGCCGTATGATGTATGAAAATCCAATCCTTCTTTTCGGATGTAGTTCTATATTCATCTTTTGGCATATAAGATTGTTCAATAACCAAATCAAAATCTTCTGGAACAACCGGTTCTTCCATTTCGTCAGTTGTAATTATACCTAATTCGTATGCTTTATCCCATGTTTTAGAACCTACAATACCATCAGCAACCAAACCATTTGTCCTTTGGAATTCTATTGTTGAGTTATGTGTTAGGTTTCCAAAGTCTCCATCTACTTTGTAACTATATAGTTGTAAATTTTTTAAGAACTCTTGCCAATATTCTACGACAATACCCTTACTACCTTTTTTGATTGTTTCCATATTGTTTTCTTTTTAATTATAAATATAATAGTTATGATATTATTTTTATCTCACTTTCAGTTTCAATAACAACCCTTGCGCCACAAGATAAGATTGGTTTTTTATCTCCACCACCACAATAAACTATTCTACTTGGGCCAAGAATTTCCACCTCATTACAATAGGTATTTTTTCTACCCTCTTTTATTGTTATAACATCTAAATCTGTTCCTTTTGTTTTATTGGATCTTATGTGGTGTTGATTAACGTGTATCCTTTTTTTACTCATCTACTTTTTCCCATTTATTATCATGGTTATATTTAAATGACCCAATAAATTCTTTTTCCCATTGATTTGGTTCTATTAAAGAAAGGAATATATTGCCATCATCTTTGTAGTATAAATGATAAACGTTTCCAATAACAGGTTCAAAGTTAAATTTTGATTTATAAACTAATTCATTCCATTTATATTCATCAATTAATTTATCGTATTCTTTTTTTAGTTCTAGAAATTTATCTTTAAACTGTTTGTTTACATTATTAACTCTAACACTTTTCCAATTTTCAATGTTGTCTATCTTTATTGTTGGTGCTCCTATATTTGACCCATAAGGTAATATACCAGGATTATCAACAACATTATCTGGTTTTTCTTTCATTTTTTAAATTGGTTTAGTGTTTTCTATTTTTGAGTTGATAACTTATTTTTTAACTTATGAACATATCCTTCTATTAAAACCAATTTTCTTCTTACACCTATATTGTTCATATTAGAAACCATTATTAAGTAATCGTTTAAATCTTCTAAATCAGTTTTATCACTAGTTTTAGAAATATTATATTCTAGTGGGTTTTTTTCACCAGTAATTTCCTCATAGTGTGGGTTTAATTCACCAGTATAAGGATCATGTGTTGGTATCTCAAACTTTATTTTACTCATATTTTTTTTATTTAAATCCATTTTTTTTTAATTCTTCGTCTGTTGGATATCCTATTTTTTTATCACAATCTTTGCAGACCTTTTCAACTTCTTTAGTGTCTTGATTAAATGTTATTTTGATATTTTCGTGGGCACAAGAACTCTGTATTTCATTAATGTCACTTTCAAGTTCTTTTATTTCTTTTTTTAGATTTTCCACTTTTTTTTCTTCCATAACTTTTTTTTTTACGTTTATATTCAAAATAAAAGTATTGAATTCTCCAACTAATAAATACTAAATAGTAACAGTTTCTCCATCATATATTGTATTTAACATACGTAAACAAACACTATATGGGTCACAATTTGATGCGGGTCTTCTATCTTCAAAATAACCTTTTCCTTCAATCACTGCTTGTGCAGGAATCCTAATACTAGTGTCTCTAGTACTATATCCATAGCTAAAATCTCTTATGTTAGATGTCTCATGTTCACCTGTCATTCTTTTCTCATTATAAAGACCATAAACTTTAATATGTTCATTATGAGAATTAGAAAGCTTTTTCATAACACTTTCAATTAATTCGATACCACCCTCTTTTCTCATTTTAGGTGTTGAGAAGTTTACGTGGCAACCAGATCCATTCCAATCACCTATTTGTGGTTTTGGGTGAAAAGACACCTTAACGCCATTTTCTTCTGCCACACGTTGTAGAATGTACCTAGAAACCCACAATTGGTCGGACCCTTCAAGTGATGTTACAGGTCCAATTTGATATTCCCATTGTCCTAACATAACTTCAGCATTAATGCCTGAGATATCCAAACCAGCTTCAACACATTTTTCTAAATGTTCTTCTACAATTCTTCTACCTGTGATATTATCCGCACCAACACCACAATAATAATCTCCTTGTGGTCTAGGTTCTTCATTAGGTCTAAATCCAAGTGGTAATCCCTCACCCTCTTTAAAGTTTGGTTTTGTGGTTAAAGTGTATTCTTGTTCCCAACCAAACCAATTGGCTTTTTCTAAATTATTTCTAGAGTCCATCATTTTGTTCTCTTTCATAAACTCTCTTAACTTACCTCTTTTATTTGTTGGGTGTAAGGTTCTATCTGGATTTAAAACTTCACAAAGGACAATGTAATGATCATAACCCCTAAATGGGTCATTGCAAGAAAACACAGGTTTTAAAATACAATCGGTATTTTCACCTTTACCGGCTTTAGCTTGTTTTGTTGAGCTACCATCAAAAGACCATTTAGGTAAGTTCCAAACAAACCCACTATTTTTGTATTTTCTAATCTCTTCAAAGCTAGCTACTTTAGTTTTACTTCTTAATTGTTGTGGTTGATTTCCGTCCAACCAAACGTATTCTAAAAAAACTTTATTCATTTTTTATTTTTATTTGTTTATTTTAAGCTTTCGTAATAACTTCTTATCGCATTACCTAGTTCAGTATTGTTTGGGTATTCTTTAATTAGGTCTACGACATGTTGACAATCAAAATTAACATTTCTATAATAATCTTCAACTAAAATTTCTTTTTTAATTGGTTGTTTGTAACCAAAATCTTTACTTTGTCTTAACTCGTTTAATGTTCTTTTTTTTACCATTTTATATGTTTTTCTAAGTTATTTAATAATGCTTGTGCTTCTTCGAAATTATAATATTTTGCTCTACCTATTCTAATAAAATAATCATTATCCTCTTTAGGTTTCTTATCAAGAATACCACTAGAAAAGTCCCAGTTTACTAATTGATTTTCAGGGTCTAAATTTAATGGAGATTCATCAATTCTTAATAATTCTAATTCTTTAATTGTCATATTTTATTTGTAATAATAATTTATTTTTTTTATAAAAACAACCTTTTACTTTCTTTTTTTCTGTGAAATTTAATAACAAACCTATGAACTTCTTCTTGGATTTTGGATAACAAAACAAAATTCTTGTTTGTGTCTATTTTAATTTCATCACCATTTGTCAAATGAATTATTGAAGACTTGTGTTTTGAATCCTTTGATATTGAAATTAGGTCTATTTTTTTTGTTAGATTCAAATCTTCAAATACTCTTTTACCAACATTTAGTTGTCCTTTACCACCATCAATGATTACAAGATCTGGTAGTTTTTGTTTTTCATTTAAGATTCTTTTAAATCTCCTTTTTAATATCTCATCAAAAGATGAGTAGTCATCTATACCTTCAAAACTTCTAATTATATAATTACGATATTCTGATTTAACTGGTTTATCATTTTCATATCTTACAGAAGCTGCTACATTGGATGATCCTTGATTATGTGAGTTGTCAAAAGCTTCAATAACATTTGGTTGATTTTTGAGACCTAAAATATTTTTAATATCAAAAGCTTTCTTGTTATATTTTTGTAGTCTAATAACATTTAATTTATCATCTATACTTTCTAAAATTTCAAGCTTTGATAGTGTGTTTTGTGCTTGTTCAAACTCTAGATTAGTTGAGTGATACTTCATATTTTTTTTTAACTTTCTTTTTATAGGTTGAGTGTCAAGTGATAATACTTTTTTAACGTCAACAACAATACTATTGTATAACACCTTTTGTATTTTATTAACACATGGCGCATCACATCTATCAAGGTGAAACTCTAGACAAGTTTTAAATTTTTCTTTTTTGATATTTTCTTCATTCAAATCATATGAACAGCTACGAAGTGGAAATAAATCGTGAATTAGGTTGTATGTTTCACGACATAAATTACCTGACGTAAAATCAAGTGAAATTCTTTCATCTTTTTTATTTCTAACAATCTCAAGTTTTGGGTATTCTTCATTAGTAAAACAAATTGACCAATTTCTAGATTTATCGTCTTTACCTTTAATGTTAAATTTTGGCTTATATAACTTGATTAATTCTTCCTCTAGAATTATAGCTTCTTGTTCTGATGATGTTATTTTAAATTCAACATCCGATATATTTTCAACTAATGATTTTGTTTTACCTTTTTGGTTTTTTTGAAAGTATGATGATACTCTTTTTGGTAGAAACTTAGACATCCCAACGTAAATTATTTGTTGTTTATCATTCTTGAATAGATAACAACCTGGATTTTTAGGGATGTTTTTTAGTTTTTCTATAATCATAAAACAAAGATATAAAAAATTTATAAGATTTCCTCAATCATAAACTTTTTTTTTGCTTCAGATTCGTTTGAGTATATAATATTTATTATGTCTTGACAATCACCAATATATATTGCGTCTGGTTTTGTAATGTAATCATAAACACCTTTATACCCTCTTATTTCAAATATTACTTTTAAATTTTCTTTTTTTAATATTCTTTTATTAAATCCCATTTTTTTTGTTTTAGTTTTTTTTTCAAATCTACGATAAAAGGTTTTGATAACATACAATCATAACCTTCATTTTTCATTTTTTTTTTAAAATTTAAAATTAAATTTTTTGATGTATCTATTTGTTGTAAGTTTTCACAAGATAATATTATTTTTTCAATCCATTTTTTGATATTATAATTTTTAGACATATTATCTAAATAAAACTTTCATTTGATTCATAATTTGTAATAATCTACCTTCTAACATTTTAATTTCTTTTTTATCTAACTCAGATGGTTCAAAATTTCTAGTTTTAATTTCACTAATTTTATTAGAAACTGTTCTATGTTGGTTTAATAAATTTTCGTAAAGTATTTTTTTATTTTTCATATGTATTTAATTATTTGGTTCAAAATTATATTTAATATCACCATTATTCATTTCTACTTCTAAAACACCATCACCATCAACTAATTTTTTTATCTGATCATTGTTTAAGGTTATACTATCTGGTTCTAAAAATATTTTAAATGGTTGTGTTAAAGTTAATTTAGATTCTGTTATTAATTTTATTATGTGTTCATTTTGACATTCTACAATACTTGGGTATTGTCCTCCAACTGTTACAATTGCTTTATCACCAACCTCAATAGCGTCTAGTGAGGCTAAATATGGTTTTTCATCAATCATAAATAATTTAACTTTCTTTGTCATAGTTTTTATTTATATATACATACTTATGGTTTTTACTCATACAATCAGAACATAAAACCATTTCTTCTGATTTATTTATATCATAATCATATTCATTGGATATGTCAATTATCATTTTAACAACTTTATACCAATCTCTTGTGTTCATTTTATCTCTTAAGTCAAATAATTTAAACAAAATATCTTTGTGTAACTTTTCAACTTCTTTTGGCTCCCGATTATCAAACATATAGTCAAAAACTGTTTGTCCATCAATAATAACGTCAGGACCAAAACAATTTTCGGTTAAAATAATTTCTTTCATTTTTTAAAAAGTATAGTTAGTTTTTTTTAAAAGTTGTAGTGTTAATTATGTTTTAGATGTTCCGATTCTTCAATATAATCATCTATCTCATCTAAAACATCTTTAGTAAAATCAATAATAATTTTTGGGTATTCATTTAAATACCAATCTAAAGCCTGGTCAAGAGTTCTTAATTTTAAAGTAATCTCAAGCCAAAGATTACTAAAGTAACTAGTTATTTCATGTTCACTGTAATCTCTAGATCCATATTCGCCTTCAATATAATAGTTATATTCTAATGAAATTACGGTTGTTCTATTTTGATCACGTTTAGAATCAAATCCACAATAAAATGGTTGTCCATATCCTGATAAATATTTTTTTGTAACACCATCAAAATAAACTTCTGTATCCATAAATTCTTTACCATCGCCAGCATCGGGGTCTGGTGTGTTTACAATTTTAAAATTTTCATATTCGATTTCTTTTGGTATTTCTTTTGTTTTTTCTAAATAATAAAAGAATATTTCAGATAATTCTCTACAAGTAAAATATTCTTCATTTTGTGGACTTATGATTATATTAGCTGCTTTGAATGGTAGTTTATATCTGCTTAATGTTTCATATAAACCAACTTTATTAATTGATCTATTAATTTTATTTTTTATATTACCCAATTTAGCCTCACTAATAATATATTTCATATAACATAAATACTACTAAACTTATATTGTTTTATTTTTTAGGTCTAAACCTACTAATAGTTTTGATTTAATATTATATTTTTTAAAGACCCATTCTTTTATATAATTTTTAGTTTCTTCATAGTCAGTATTAAACATTTTTACAAT
>Ga0208794_1001538_pt1 | contig 10037 bp, 7 predicted proteins | sample 32_taG_FD_184106 | JGI IMG/M metagenome (GOLD analysis project Ga0208794, IMG submission 184106) | Marine viral communities from the Gulf of Mexico - 32_GoM_OMZ_CsCl metaG (SPAdes) (version 2) | ecosystem: Environmental > Aquatic > Marine > Oceanic | place: Atlantic Ocean: Gulf of Mexico...
CGAAACAGTCGAAGACCTGATCCTGGACTGGATCAAAGACGAACTCGGACTATGAGCCGGCAACCCCTACGCGTGGTCCCGAGCACCATCAAAGCCGCATCCCGTTACGTAGGCTTGCACCACCGTCACAACCGGCCACCCCAGGGGGCACTATTCGCCTGTGCAGTAGCAGACCCCACCGGCACGATCCGCGGCGTTGGAATCGCAGGCCACCCAAAGGCCCGAATGCTGATGGGGACCGGCACTTGCGAAGCCGTCAGGGTCTGCACAGACGGCACACCCAACGCGTGCAGCATGATCTACGGGGCATTGGCCCGCGCAGCCAAGGCACTGGGATGGGATGCCATCATCACCTACACTTTGACTAGCGAGCCAGGCACCAGCCTCAGAGCCGCCGGATGGACCATAGACGGCACCGTCACCGGCAGCCATGACTGGTCCCGTGGCAGAGTGTCGGCGACACGAGGCCAGCCAGACCTATGGGGCAACGTGGCAACACCCAAGGAAAACAAGACACGCTGGAAACGTCAACTTACCAACATGAACCTATGACCCACTCACGCAGAAAAGGCGCAACCTACGAACGAGAAGTAGGCAAACACCTCACCAAAGTCCTCAAGCACCGATACGAAGCGCTCAACCGGTCCGGGTTCGACGGAGCCGACGGCAAAATCGACAACGACATCTCCGTCGAAATGAAAAACCAAAAGACCATGAACCTCGCTGGCTGGCTCGACCAGGCATGGGAACAGTCCGAAGGGAAACTTCCCGTCGTCATCCACAAGCGGCGAGGCAAGACCGACATCGGCCAGCACTACGTAACCATGGACGTCGCTACGTTTCTCGAGCTAGTCAAATACCGGGCACCGTTCTGATGGCCCCCCGCCGAGGGACCAACATCCACAAATACGCAGAAACCCACTGCCCCTACTGCGAACGCAGATTCCCCAAAGGGTTCAAACACCCCATGGTCGACCCCATGCAAAAGCCGCGCATGATGGCCATGGACCCCAGCCAACGCCGGTTCTACATGACTCTCGCCGAATCGCTCGAGTCGTTTAAAGGGTTCGTCAAGATCCCGCCCCCAACCAAATGGTCACGATGGGCGGGCCTCTTCCACATCTGCCGAGCCCACCACGCACTCAACCCCGAACGCCGCACCGACGAAGGCTGGCTATGCGTAGTCGACATGCAAGCCGAATGGCTCATGTCCGTCCCCCCAGAATTCGAACTACCTAACCTGCCCACCATCGAAAAAACCCGAGAAGTCCTCAAAGGACTTCAACGAAAGATCACCGGTTACGCCAAGCAAGCGAAACCAGAATTCGGAGAAATCGCAGTGCGCCGGCAGCAAGGGCGCATCTACATCCGGCACGAAGGGCCGGTCCCCGAGCTCCCCCGCAGGGCCGAGCTCGAGGAAAAACTCGACCGGATCGTCACCGACTAGGACCGTATTCGGACCGGGCCCCGGGTAGGCGTCCCCAACCGGACAGGGGCCGACGACACTGCTGGCCGAGTCTCCAGCACGCTTTCGATCAGCCCAGTGTGCGTCGGGATCCCCAACTCATCGTAAGCCTTCAAAACCCCAACCCGATCAAGGACATCCCAAATCTCCCCATCCACCGCAGCCTGTCGCTGCTCCCGCGACAACAACCGAACCGGGAAACCCAGCATCGTCAAGATCGAATTCCACACCTCCCGATCCAGCTCATCGTCATAGACCTGAGCTTCCGCCCGATCCCTTGGCCGCTCATACCCCTGCAACAATCGGCTTTGCATCAACGCGTTCTCGACATGCGCCGCCACAGGCAGCATCTCGGTCAAGAACTCGATCCCACGCCCATTGATCTGCGCCACCCCATCCTCGTGCTTATACACCTCGAAACCTTCGAGGATCGCCTTCACCCCCGGCATGCCATCGACCGCCGCCATAAACCTAGGCATGATCCCGCCGGTCGAGGCGACAGGCACGAACTTGTCTTCCCAAGCATCATCCCTGCCGACCGTGATCCCAAGAGGATTCAGAAGAGAATACTCAACAAGAGGCGACACCGGCTCCCAGAACCAAGCCCGAAGCGGATCGCCTACCGCAAACCCCGGAGCAGGCAGCGTCGCCTGATTGAAACCCTCAGCGAAAGGATCCGCCGAGTCGAGCTCCATGCTCCACGGGTTCGGCCCCAAACCATGAGTGGACCCCAACCCGAACGTATACACCTCCCGCCGGCCAGCGCCCCACGGGTCCCGCTCGCTTGACGACTGGTACGCCTTCGTGATGTTCACCGGAACCCCAGGAGTCTGGAACCCAGTCGACACTGCCAGCGAAGTCATTCGGGACCGGAACACATAGAACGGTGTGATCTCATCGATCTTCTGCCCCGCCTGGGTCAGATCCCAATAGTCGAAATGGTTCCGCGACACCGCAGCCAAAGCCTCATCAAGCGAAGCGCCGCCCCGCCGCATCTTTGACCACATCAACGCGCCCCGGGAGTACGTCTCCAACTGGCGGCGAGTCGACGCCTGCAACCCCTCAGGGACATTGCGGAACTCCCGGGCAGCCACTCGAGGAATCCGGCCACCCGACGTCACAGCTTCAGCCAACGCCGTATAGCCAGTTTCGAAGAAACCCGTCGCCCGCCCCGCAGCATCAACAGCGCGACCTACCCGTTCACTGCGGAACCCGCGCTCCTGAGTTTCCAACGCACGATCCAACACCCGGCCAACACCAGTCGAAGGAGTCAACACTCCAGTCTTCGCGATCATCTTCGCCTGCCGGCGCATCCCCCGATCCTTAATCTCTTCCCAAATCTCAGAAGAACCTTGACGGACACCCCGTTCGATCTCGTCGCGGATAGCGCGCCGAGACACCTCATAAACAGGAGCCCACTCCCTGTACCCGCCGATACCGCCAGTGCGGACACCCTGCAAATAGTTGATGATGTACTGGCCCTGCCAGTTCCGGCGCAAATAGTTACCAGAGAACAACGCTCCGGCCCGCCACGTGCGGTTCGCCCTAGCCAACATCCCAAATGCTTTATCAAACGCAGAACCAGCCTCACCCACCGTCGCCCTCTTCAACCCCCGAGCGAACTCCCACTGATCAGCCATCAGCTGCCCCCACTTCTGCGGCGTTTCCCCAACAAACCCGGGCACAAAATCGAAGTCGAACACCCCGGCCGTCGGGTTGTAACGAACCTTCATCCCCCGCTTCAAGTTGTCGATCTGAGCGTCGGTCGGCCGGATCCCTCTCATCAAATACGTGTCCGCTTTACCTGCGGCTTCTTCCATGAAATCGCCGAAGAACCGAGTCAGAATGTCGGTGTAATCGTAGAACGCATCAAGCCTCTGCATCGCAGCCACTGTCGAAGCGGCCATAGAATCTGCATCGACCTGATACACCTTCATCGCCTTGTCCGCCCAATCCCCAAGGTAATCATCCAGCTCGCGATAAAACTGGTCAAACACTTGCGGGATCCGCTGATGAGCGACAGCCAACGTCGCACGCACCTCCGTGCTGAACAATTCGGCCATCCCCTTATCGACCCGGTTCACAACATTGTCAGCAAGATCAGGCCGGAACCAAGTGTTGAACATAATCCGGCGAGTTTCCCGCTCGAGTTTATCCTTGCTCATCTCCCGGGCAGCCTTCGAAGCGGCATGCCCGTACTGACGTTCAATACCTTGCAAAATGCCTTTCGAATCGCCAGCCCTAATCGTGTCATCAACAAGCTTCCTCAGCGCTTGCTGATGCGCTACCGCCACGTTGTACAAATTCCTGCCGGCTTGGCGAAGAGCCTTGTCGCCCCCTTCCTCATTCAACAATACGAACGCTTCCTCCAAACGCTCCTTCATAAAATAATGAAACTGCCCCGCCGTCTCCCCGGAAACGATCACGTCATTAATCGCCGAAGACGGTGACACATTCAAAGCCGCGAGGGCTTCGAGCCCCTCTTCGGCCAGGTTCTGGTCGATCCCCCAGGCAGCCTTGATACTGGCACGCACCTTCGTGTCGCCCAGATCCTGCAACCGCCGCGTCCACGTATCAAACATCTCGTCAGCCTGCTGGCTAACCAAGCCACGCAACTGACCGCCTTGCTCAAGAGCCTCAAGGATCCCGATCGCCTCAAAGTATTGGCGCATCGATTCCACATTCCGGCTAAGGAACCCGAAATCCGACCCCGTCCCAGGCCGGCCGATCAATTGCCGCAACGAAAACCGCTGCCCCTGCTCGACAACAAACGCGTCAGTGATCGCATCCAAACGTTGGGCTCCCGAAAGGATCATCGGCCCAAACACTCGAGACAAAGGATCGATCGTTTCGTCCTGCACGAACTCGGCGAGCATGTCCCCGCCTTCGACCAAGACATCATCAACGACCGACACCCGGGCAGGGCCCGTCCTGCCCAGATCGTCCGTCACATACTGCGGGCGGGCCCAATCGGCCATAGTCGTAAGACCGCGAGCTTCCCCCCAATCGACAATGTCTTGAATCACTTTCTTGAACACCTGGCCCGACTCGACCGCGACTTCAAGCTGCTCCCGGACGCCTTTCTTCAACGTTTTGTCTGCCAGCTTCTCAATGGCCGAATCCGAAGTAGTCATCTGTTCGAAGATCGGACGAAGAACATCCTCAGTCAAATCGTCCAACACCCCGTTCGGTTTGGCCAGCGTCTTCGACAAGTCCGCCGCTATCTGAGCGAAGTCGCCAGCCTGAGCGATAGCGCCACGCGCAGAGTTAGCGGCGTACCGAGCCAAACCCCGGAACTGGATCTCAGCGATAGCGTCATCAGCGAAATGCTTGAGAACGTAATCATCCAACGCCGACTGGCGAAGGAGCCGCCCCAACCCCTCAAACCCAGGAAGTTTCCCTCGCTGCGCCCAGCCACGCAAAACATTCGTCAACGTCTGCCACCCCTCGGTGCCTGGGAGACGAAGATGCCCCAACCCGAGCCCGCCCCGGACCCCTATCTCCCCGAGAAGTTCACGCCGAGAAACCTCGACGCCATCGACCACGTAACCCGGCGCTTTCTTCGAAGCGACGATCAACCCCGGAAGCCCGTTCTTGCGGAAAGTCTCAGCTACCCACTCATCGAACCCCTCGAGCCCTCCCCGACTTGCCATCAACACCCTTGACCGGTCCAGCAAATCCTTCGCCACCTCTTCCTTGCCTCTACGGGCGTCCGAGATTCGAAAATTAGTCGCCAGCGGCAATTCTCCGGTTTCGCTAAACGCCTTCAAAAGAGATTCATGCGTCCACTCCTCGCCGCCTTCCTCCACGATCTCGAACGCAGCACGCCTGGCAGCGCCACGCGTCGCTCCCTCGACCGCTTCCTCAGCGGCCCCTCGCGCGACCCGACGGGCACCCTGCAACGGGACAAGCAGCCCACCAGACATATACGTGATCGGGTCGAGCCCGACATCGGTAGCCAACCTAGCGATGCTGCCCACCGACATCCGCGTGTCCTCATCGATCACCGGCAACCAAGAGAACCAGCCGAGACTCCAGTTGGCACCATCCAACGTGTCGACACCCGTGTCAGTGAGAAACGTCCGCAGAATCTGATCTGACGTCACCGGATCCGAACCAAACGAAGTGCCAGCCCACCAACCAGAAAAACCGAACTCTTCGTTCGGCCGGCCAGTGTCCTCCCGCTCACCGAACAAAAGAGGATTGCCCGGCCCGAACGCCTGGTTTACCGTCGACTTCACGACCGACAAAGGGAAATCGATGACGGGGAACACAGTCCCTGCTATATCGCCCAGGTACGTCCCGATCCCAGGCTGCGGCATATAGGGCAGCCCCCCAGGTTCGCCCGCTTCGGTCAACCTCATCAGTTCGTAAACGTCGCGGCGACGCGATGGATCCAACGCCGGCGAATCCGCGAGCCCCTGCAACGCGTCCAACAACTTCTCTAGATCCGGGGCTTCGTTCCGATACAGATGCTCCAGCTGGCCCTCGATGCGGGCCGGGGCCTGCAACCGAGGGTCGTCTGCGCGACCGATACCGGAAGTCGACCGGATTCTAACGGGCGGCATCGGCTAGCTCCTTGTACAAATCGACGTAGTACTTGCGCCCCGCCGCGCCGCGTGCCATTTCCGGTGCGTTAAGCAGTTCCTCTAGAACGTTTGCGAGCAACTGTTCCTGGTCGTAATCGTTCAACCCCACAAACGTTTCGACAAGATCCTCCCGGGCCGAAATCACCTCTTCCGAATTTTTGACACTAGATGTTTGGCGGCTGCGGGTGGAATACAAAACAGACCTGATGGCCTCTTCTGGGTCTTCCCGATCCAGCCTTTCGCTTGCTTCAGCCAGTTGCGGTCGAGCAGCAAGGTCGGCTGTTATTGCAGCCCCTGTCGGGAAAGGCTCCCGAACCTCCGACTGGCGGGCAATCGCCTCCCGAGATTGCCGATCCTCAAAAATCAACGGCCCAGAAGAAAGCAGCCCCATAACTTGCGACACAGCATTACGCTGCTCTTCCCTTTCGGTGTGCCGGTTCAAATCCCTGCGAATCAGCAACTGCCACGCCGCATCTCCAGCGTCGCCCACAAGCTGTGTGTACTGTGGCGGCAACTCAAACGAGGTGGTCTCGTCAGCGTTCTCAATTGTCCACTCAGGGTAAAGATTGCCCAACCTGTCGTCCACCCAAAGCTGGAACAGTTCCTGATCCCCGGTCTGGTAGTCAGCCCCAGCCCGTAACCGCTCCAACATCTCGCTCGTCTCGTAGGCGAACAACGCCTCGTAGTCCTCTTTGGATGCTGTAGCGCCAACATACTGGTAAGTTCCTTCCTGGGCTTTCGTAGGCGAAAGAGTCATCGGCAAAGACGTGTAGCTGCTCTCATCTTCTCCAACGGTGGCAAGGGCCCGGCCGCGCTCCATCAGATTCGGATCGCCATAGGAGAAATCGATCTGCTCAAGTTCCCCTTGCCCGAACTTCAAAAAATCGACGTACAGATCGATCACACCATCCGGGCCCAACGCATCTCGATCGATGTAAACACCCGGGCCTCCCCCCGGCAACTGCTCGAACCTGATCGCTCCCGAATCGAAAGCGCTGCTGGTCCGGTCAAGTGAGATGCCAACCGGATTGCTCGGGGAGAACCCCACCATTTCTGAAGTCGTGGCCCCAGGCCCCGCCTGCTCAAGAGCGTCGAGACTGGCATCAAAGTCGTACGCCTCAAGAGCCCTGGCCTGTTCCTCCAACTCATCCCCAGGCCCAAAGTCATAAACGAGTTCGTCCAAGATCGCTTGCTGACGGCCCCCCAGTTCCTCGAGTTTCGCTTCCGCATCAGCAAGCGCCCGGTCTTCGGCCGCTTCCCTTATGCTGAGCGCACCCCGTCGCCGCTCCATGAAACCTCTTGCTGCGTCAACCCCAAAGTTCTCGACCAACGTGTCCCACTCATCGAAGCTGTAAAGAGGACCCTCCGGCCGATCAGCCACCGCCTGCGTCAAATATTCGACAGTTGCCGCAGCGTCCGAATACTCGTCGCCGGCCTGCAAACGGTTCAAAGCCTCCGACAGAATACGGATGCGCGCCGCATCCCCAGCGTTAGTGTCCGGCTGCTCCTCCCCGAGCAAAGCCTCAATCCGATCATCAGGAAGCGTCTGCAAACGTTCCCGCTGATCCAAACCGCCCTCTCGAAACAACGTCCCGAAATTCGTAGACGACCCCTCAGGGAGAACTTCTTCCAACTGGCCGGTCTGGTTGTTGAATACGAACTTGCCCATCACCGGCCACCTTTAGTCCCGAACGGGTGCTTCGTGAAATGCCGGTTCACCACATTGCTCGGATCGAACTTCACATACACCCGGCCATCCCTAGCCTCCAACCCAGAAGGCTCAAGGAAACGGACAGCGTCCATGAACGGCACCACGTCCCTGTCGTCCACCTCGAAACCAACCGTGTACCCGTCATACGAATCGACTGGGCGGGCAGCGATCCCGCGCTGCTCCATCGCCTTAAACAACGCTGCGTGAGCAGCGACCCCATCCTCAGCCAAATACACCGCAGCCGAATCGACCCGGGGGATCTTAGGGTTCACCTCCAAAACCGCAGCGCCCGACCCCGTCCGACGGACCGACCCGTTCTCATCCACAACGTGGTTCTGGACTTCCACCTCAAGCTGACGAATCGCATGCTCTTTCTGAGGAGCCGCCATCTCCGCATACGCGACACCCAAAGGCTCGCTCTCAAGCTGCTCAGAACGAACAGGAACCGCCGCCTGCGGCGCAGGCTCCGCGGTCCTTGCCGAATCGTCACCCTGGAACACCCCAACATTCGGGGCCTTCAACACCCCACCAGACTCAGGCCGACCATCGCCGCCCAACAAATTCGGCAACATCCCAGGCGCAGACGCAGCAGGGAACAACGAATCCCCAGAAGCGATCGCAGTGCCCTGCACCGTCTGCTGCTGCCGGCGGGCAGCCAACGTAGCTAAATCATCCGGCCTGGCCGTAGCCGTACCCGGAGCGTTCGCCGGGACAGTCGATTGGAAGATACGGACATCAGTCATAATCAACCATCCGTAGGCCGTGGCGGTCGACGGTCAAACGCATCAAGGACCGTGTCAGTGGTGAGGTCAGCCATAAACCCCACATACTTAGCGGTAGACTCCGTATGCGGAATCTGCCGGCTCTGCCTCGACCCTTGCCGCCCTTCCGACCCCATCAACGTGTCCGAAGCCCCCCCAAACACATCAGCCAACACGTCCATCGGACGTTTTACGCCAGCTTTCGTTTGCCGAGGGAGCTCCTCGGTCGGCACCGACCCGCCCTGCTTCCCCCCGCCTCGGCCACCGGGGCCTCGAGCTTCGGCCATGACCGACTCGATCAAAGCCATATGGGACCGGTCGCCGCGCTTCTTCTTCGGCAGCTGTTCCTCAAGCTTCTTATCCGGCCCCGACTTGCGAGGCTTAGGTTTCCGAGCGGACTTGCGCGCTTGCGGCGCAGGTTTCCGTTCGAAACCGACCATTTGAGTCTTTAAGCCGTCCATAAATAAACCTTACTCTTAGCCCCAAAGGGCAGCCGAAAACCCTGCGGCCTCGAGCTCAGTAGTTTTCGTTGCCGAATCAGATGACCAAATCGGGCCAGGCTGAGCACTCACAGGACTAAACAACGTGTCAGCCACAGAATTACCGGTCGGCCCCAACGAACCCGAAACAGTCGCCGGCGCATCAGGCACACCATCAGTGGTCGTCGGCCCGACATCCGAATACACAGGTGGGGCGTACGCCAACCCAGCCCCACTGTTCAACCAATCTTCGCCCGCCCGATACCGGGCCTCAGCGTTGGCCAGCTCTCGCCGCTGAGATTCAGACAACTCCCGCCCCTCCCTCTGAAGGTTCAAAAGTTGTATTGTCGTCATCAGATCTCGATCGGCCTGCTCCCGAACTGCCTGCTGCCGGAAATACAACTCGTTCGATTCATTAGCAAGAGCTCTCTGCCGAGCTCGCTCCGTCCGACGAGCTTCTTCTTGATCGATTTCCTGCAACCGCTCTTGCTCGTTGCGTTCCTCTTCCCGCACAGTCTGAGTGAAATCGGCGATCGGCGACCCGACACCGGTCAGCCGATTCAACTGGGTACGAGAAGCCTGTGTCCCCAAACTGTAATCACGGAACGTCCCTGCATCTCGGATGCCCATAGCCTCGAGCGTAGCTGTCAATGCTTCACGCGCATTTCGAGACTCGTCGGCATTGCGCTGCATCCGAGAGTCCAACAACTGGAGTTCCAAATCAGACGACGACCGGATGTCAGCAATCCTTGCTTCCGCTTCCAAAGCGTCCTGACGGTTAAGGAAATCCAACGTCTCCGAAGCTTGCTGGTCCCGCAAATCCGCAATGACCTGTGCGTAGCGGTCGGCCCGGCCAGACCCAAACCCGCCACCGCCGCCGACAGACGCAGCCTGAGCGGCGGCGTTTGCCAAACGCCGAGCCTCAAGCCGGTCGGCCCCTAAGAAATAATCAGAATACCGCGCCTCAATTGCTGCTCTTTCCTCAGGATACGCAGTATCAAGCCGGGGCCCCTCCATGTACCCCAGCCCAGC
>Ga0208794_1001540_pt1 | contig 10009 bp, 9 predicted proteins | sample 32_taG_FD_184106 | JGI IMG/M metagenome (GOLD analysis project Ga0208794, IMG submission 184106) | Marine viral communities from the Gulf of Mexico - 32_GoM_OMZ_CsCl metaG (SPAdes) (version 2) | ecosystem: Environmental > Aquatic > Marine > Oceanic | place: Atlantic Ocean: Gulf of Mexico...
ATTTGAGGGGGATAATTTGACAACTATTTGATGCTGTCTTAGTTTATTTTAAATCACATAAACTAAATGTGGAAAATACGATGGATAAAAAGTTGTCGGGTTCTGTTCCAGTGTTAGGCGATGACGGTAAAGTGGTTGCATATGTGCCGGAGTCTTTCGCGAATAAGGCTGACCTCGATTGCATTGTTACCGATGAAAACGAAGACGGAGCGAAGGATAGTGGAGAAGCTGAGGCTGATAGTGCAAAACCGGGTACTACCGAGTTGCCATGATCACCTGAGAGCGGAATAAGGCCGAACGCAAGCTGTGCGCGGTACTACCATTCATGAAATTTTTATCAATTTCAGAATGTTAGCTCCGCGCGCTTGTTCAAGGGAACCCGCTGCGCGTTCCCGTTGAAAATCCCTCCGGCTACTGGCTCTTTCAGGGTATTGAACCCATTGCAGAGCCACCAGATCGTATCGCCGATCAACCACTCGCGGGAGACTTCGCTCTCCCTGCACCCATCGATGCCTTCAGCAGGATCGGGGATTATCGCGCCCCCTGAACCCACTCGCAGGACTTGGAGACGTGCCTCTCCACCTGCACCGACCCATGCACAAACGGCTGGCCGTTCGATCACCAATCAGGGGAGCATTCTGCGCTACCCCCGATACCCCCACGACCACTTCATGGAGACCAGGAAGGGAGCATTTCATAGCTGCCCTTCCTTGGAGCCATCCCATCGACCAAGGGGCGTTCCTGCCCCTCTGGAACCCTGACCAAACCTACGCCGATTGGATACCGCCACCGCATCGGCGCTGAACCCGATCAGAAACTGCCGCGCCCCTGAACCCGCTTCCAGATGACAGTGCCACCCTACGCGAACACCATCACAGCAATATCGAACGGCACCGCCGCCAAGCCACCAGAAAACAATCCACAGCCTTGGTGCATGCTGATCAACGTCAAGTATCGAATTGCTGACGCAATCACGTACACTGCCTGCTAAGTTTACTGAAGTTGAAGGATGCCGCATGACAGATACCACGATGTACTACACCGACACCGGCCTTGTTGTTTCAGTCGACGGAGATATTGCAAAGGTCGCCCTAACAGATGAACATCGTTTGGGTCGCTTTTTGCGCGTCTGCGACCCTACAACCTTCTACGGCGATCCCCTATATCATAGCGCCTCCGATCTGAACGGGCGAACAGTCAAGCTGGGAGAGCCAGCGTTTATTCTTGAGGGGGCTTACAGATATATTCACTTTCCAGCGCCGCTTACCGGCATGATCTTTGATGTTGAAACGGGGGATGTTCAGCAGGGATATCGGGAGCCCCCAAAAAAGTTTATTGGCATTAAGATCAGCAATCCAGTGGAGCTAAGCACTCTCTCAATGGAGCCGGTGAAGTTATCCGCCGCAATTCAAGAAGCCTATGAAGCATCCGAATCTATCGACGAACTGAAACAATATCCGTCAATACTGAAATGCCTCGGCGGCACTGGCTGCAATATCTTCCATATCCAAAAAGTCGGTAATAAATTCCGGTTTGTTGATGCTTGCGATTGGAATTACGAAGCAACACTTACGAAGAAACAATTGCTGCGCCTAAGTGATGAACTGCGACGAATGGCAGAACTCGACGATGTTGATCCCCATTTCTTGCGGGAGTACGCAGGTAGATCGTAACTAAGCCTGCTGTCCAACTCTATCCCAAGCGGCAGAACGCGTCCGGCCCAACATCGGGCTGCACTAACTGTTCCATCCCGGATGATCACATAAGCCCTCGGCGATCTGCGCTGTTCATGGCAAGATCGGTTCTGAGGGATATCCCGGGCAGGGCACGATCATGCTGATCCATCTTCACAAGCAAGCCACGACGACGCCCAGGATACGGGCCCTGATCCAGGCGAGCACGGAGCCTGCGCCAGTTCTGGCGGAGCGCTTCGGCATCACGGAGCAAACCGTCTACAAATGGCGCAAGCGCGACAGCGTCGAGGATCGCAGCCACACACCGCATCGGCTGCAGACGACGTTGACGCCCGCGCAGGAAGCCGTCGCGGTGGCCTTGCGCAAGACGCTGTTGGTCTCGCTCGATGACTTGCTGGCGGTGGTGCGGGAGTTTCTCAATCCGAATGCGTCACGCTCGGGCCTCGACCGCTGCCTGCGTCGGCATGGCGTGGGCAACCTGCGCGATCTGAAGGCTGAGATTCCCCGGCCGAAACACAGCGCCTTCAAGGCCTATGAGCCCGGCTACATCCACATCGACGTGAAATACCTGCCCCAGATGGCGGATGAAACATCGCGTCGCTACCTCTTCGTGGCCATCGACCGGGCAACCCGATGGGTCTTCATTCGCATCTTCAGCGCAAAAACTGCAGCCAACGCGCGCCGCTTCCTGCGGGATCTGGAGCGCGCATGCCCCCTCCGCATCCGCACTATTCTCACCGACAATGGTAGGGAGTTCACCGACCGCCTGTTCGGCCTGCACAAGCGCGCCGCGACGGGGGCGCATGAGTTCGACACGCTCTGCGAGGCCCTCGACATCGAGCACCGTCTGACACCGCCGAAGTCACCGCAGACCAACGGCATGGTGGAACGGTTCAACGGACGCATCGAGGAAGTGCTGCAAAGCCACCACTTCAGGTCAGGCGAGGAACTGGAGGCAACGCTTTACCGCTATGTCTGGCTCTACAACCAGCAGCTTCCTCAATCAGCCTTGGGCAGCAAGACGCCTTTGCAGGCGATGAAAGACTGGCACAATCTCAAGCCGAAGCTGTTCAAGAAACAGCCATACTACCTGCCGGGATGTGACAACTAACGGCTCGTTACGAGATGATGCCCAAAATCATGCTCTCGTTCCCACTCGCCCCTTGTGTGCATACACGTTAGTCTGACCCGAAAGAGCGCATTGAGCGAGAGTATAGACATGGTTGTGAGCGATGAAGAGATGCAGCACGAGATGAAGAAGGCGGCGTTTGATCAGAACCATGCCTCTTTTCGCGCACTCAATCAGCAAATGTGGCAGATACCTCTGATCTCCATGACGCTGACCGGCGGGCTCTGGTTCGGCGTCTCACGCGTTGAGGATTTCCCGCTTTTTCAGCTTGCCCTTCTACTCCTTGCCTTTGCTGGAAACATAGCGCTTTTCGTCGTTATTTTGCGCCTGCGTTTTGTCATGGAGCAGTATCTCAAATGGCTTGAGGCTAATCACGGCGAAAGCTTCGTATCGGCCAAGGGCAAGGGCAAGGGATGGTTTAATAAACCGTTTGTTGTTCGCAACGCGTTCCAGGCCATGCTATTGCTCGCCGCAGCGCTCAGCCTCGGGCTACTGGTTGCGACTGGCTGGACGAGCAGAGAAGAGGTTTTTGGTGTGATGCCTGTCGATCCCGCTTTGTCATACTATGAAGATCATGCGACCCATCTGGCCGATGGGTATGAGACCTTAACCTTAGAGACCGCGCATCCCGCCTTGCTCCCCCTCATGGAGAGTCGCTTTGAAGGCCGCATGCTATCGGTGCTGGACGTTGGTGCAGGAACCGGACGCGATGCTGCCTGGTTCGCGGCGAACGGACACAGTGTTGTCGCGGCCGAGCCTTCGACTGCCATGCAGCAGGTCGGGCGGCGGCTGCATAGCAGCGCCGAAATCATGTGGTTAGATGACGCCTTACCAGACCTTCCCGCGCTTCGTTCAAGCCGAGAAACCTTCGATCTAATCATATTGAGCGCGGTATGGATGCATGTGAAGCCTAGTGAGCGCCAACGCGCTCTTCAGTCACTGGCGGACCTACTCAAACCCGGCGGGTTAGTTTATTTGACACTTCGCGTCGGCCCGCCCGAACCTGCGCGCGGAATTTATCCCGTATCAGAATCCGAAGTGACCGCCATCGCCGCTGCCCTTGGCCTGAGCGCCGAAAAACTGGATGAGCAGACGGACTTGCTGGGCCGAAGCAATATCCGCTGGATCGCAATGGCTATAAGCGCGCTATAGACGCTTACGTCTGGAAAATCAAAGGCAGCCGAATTAAATTCTAATTCGGGTTTTCAACCAATTGTTCACTACCAGAAAAAATCACCGGCACTGAACCCGTCGCCAATAGTCTTCTGTATTCTGGTCTCCAATCCTCGATCTGCTCTCCCACTAATCAGACCAAAGTTTTTGAGAATGATATCTCTCAACAATGCCGCTCTTGAAACATTCATTCTGTGCGTTTCAACATCAAAAATCAAACCTGCATAGGGTTTTTCGGAAATTTCGACGGGGAGTTCCGACAGCGCGTCAAAAGCATCCTTTATTGCCGCAATTGCCACACCCTTAACAGCCTCCGGGGACACACTGGCATCTTCAAACTTTTCTGAAAAGGCGCCTTTAGCCAATTCAGCAACAAGCTGACCAATCATTCTCTGTCCTACTGGACGAAATAGGATATGCCCGCCGTCGCTCCGTCGATTCTTCTTAATATGCTTCTCGGGTTCTTCATCCAAAAGACACTCGCCGACGCTCGGAAACTTATCAAGAAGCGTCTCATAGAAACTTTCTGCGCAAGCTAAGTACACCTCAGTCCAAGCTTCGTCTGGCCTGTTGTATTTCAGATCTTCGGCTGAACGCTTTGACAAGGATTTGAATAAGTCAAACAACGTGTCGTAAAGAGTAACTATTGTCGTAAAAACCTTGGTGTCATGCGCAGTAATGTTCGCGTTTGTACGAAAAGAAACAACGCCATCACCTGCAAGTGGCTTAAACCTTTCAACAAGATGGCGTGTGGCAATCGCCATTACATCATCCTCATCCAGTGCGATAGTCTCGTGTTTTTTGACCGAAACGGCCCGCTTGTTTAGAGTTGTAAACAGACGGCGAGATCGTGTGCGTCCAGTATCACTTGGCTCATGAGCAACCAGCATTACAGTTATTTCATCGTCAGGTAAAAAGCTTGTTTTTGTATCGGGATCAGATAGCGCTTCACGAATGCCAGCTAGGCGGTGCTGGCCATCTAGCGGAAACAACCGCTCTTCGCCTGTGAGGGCAAGCAATCCAAACGAATCAAGTTTGGCTCGATCAAGCATACTCAAATCAATGTCAGCGTTATTGCTTTGGTGTTTTATTGAGAATTCTACCCAATCTGGCGCGCCCTCAAAAACTGCAACGACCATAGCAGGGAAAAAACGTTCTTCTTCGTTCTTTAAATAGTTAGCAATCTTCTTAGCTCTATCTGAACGAACAGACCTTTGAACCATATCGGACAGTCTTTTGTTTTGGTAAATCTCTTCGCTTAAACGAATGCGACTATTTACTTCCTCCATCGTCATGAGTGTAGTGTAATATGCCCATGTCCCTATCTGCCCCTTGAGCGCAGGTAGGTATGCCGGTCCGAGCTTCTTTCTCATCACACTAGCCTCTCAAAACCGGGACAATCCGACGTATTTCGGCGCTGAAATCAGCGGTGACGCAGTGCGGAATAACAGCATCATTTAACTCTTTCTCAATTTCTTTCAAATCAATCGTTCCGTCTTCAATTGGAGCGAAGAAGAAATCCAGATCGTCTGCCCAGAGGGTGAATAGATGTTCAAACTTTGGCCGCTTCGCCCCGCGCATGCAGTCTCGCACATATTCTTTATATCTCTTCCGGAGCGTGCGCGAGGTTTCTCCAAAATACACTATCACTCCGTGGGGAGGAACTATTGAGCCTCGAACGCAAATGCGGAAGGCATACACACCACGCGTTTCGGGAACCTGCGGAATCGTATCTTGACCAAACTCAACTTTGGCCCAGTTTAAATCTGGCAAAGTTCGTGCGTCTCGCCATGCTTCTGGCCAGACGAAAACGTTGAGCTTATGCTCCCTGAAGAAATCTTCAGTTGTTTTTGGAACACTCTTTCTTTGGGCGAGGTCGAACAATCTGCTCAAGGTGGTTTTTCTCTCTTATTGCTTGGCCTTTTGCCTTCTGCATCACCAAGCTTTAATTTTCTTAGCAGATTGATCCACCGTCCGCCTTACAAAGCACTGGCCGGTTTGAAGGCTTGTCAGATTTGCACCTTTACCAAGAACGCGCGATGCCGCGCCCGGTTTGGCGTTGGTCGCGAACGCCGCGACGAGCCCCATATTGTCTAGAAACTCATCGTCCTCACCGGAGAAATCGTCCGGTGATTGCGAAACCAGCATGACCGCCCCGCCTTTAGAGCGGCTCATGCGAATAAGGCGCGAAAGCGAGGGCAACTTGGTTCCGAGTATCTGGTGCGCCTCGTCGATCATGCAGATAATGCGCAGGCCCCGCGCCCCGTCAGGGCCGGTCTCCGCATCATCAAGGCTGTTGAGGTACTGATCCAGCGCATCCAGGAGAAGATTGACCACAATGGTCCTGCTATCTTCCGGCACGTTTGGCGGCAGCTTGATGATCCAGCTTTTCTGGAAAAACTCGGCAGGTGAAAACCTTGGCTCGAACAGTGGGAAGCGGCACAGCTCTTCCATGCTGGAAGTCGCGCCATCTTCCTTCGCTTCATGCTCTTGATAGACTTCGCCGAGCCGGTCACGGATGTGGCGCAGTTCGCAAGGGTTTTCGCTAGCCAGCGCACGACTGGCCGCTTCGTGCACAAAGTTACGCTGGCGATCACCCAGCTTCGAGCCTTTCAAGCGCGAGAATGACTGCCGAAACCGGAGCGCGGCTTCATCAATCGAAAACTGGTCCCGCTGCGTCAGCGATAGTACATCAAGCGGTATCGGCATGCGGGGCGGCTCGATTACTTGTGCATCGAAAGCCTCACCGAGAGGGGTTTGACCCTTGGTGCCGGTGAAGCCCGCCAAATCACCCTTGAAGTCGAAGGCGATCAACGGGACCGGAGCTTTCTCGCGGATGGAGCGTAGCATGGCCGCTGCCATGACGGTCTTGCCGGAGCCACTACCGCCCATGATGGCCGAGTGCGGCGATCCACCCTTGCCGTTAACGCTCCAGTGAATTTTCTCCTTCGTGGCGACATCTTCGCCGATTTCGCCCATCAGCACATCAATCTGGCCGCTGGAGAACGTCGCCCCGCTGGAAGCCCCGCCAAGCTGTGGCAAACCCTTGCCTGACGTTGGAAGTTCTGCGACTTCGACGACACGCTTGACGAATTTGGCAACATCCTGTCCGGCTTGCTCCCATTCTTTATCCAGATGCACCAAACCGCGCCGCCAGTGCGCGCCGACCACGGCGACCAGCTTTTTCGCATCCATCTCGGGATCACCGGCACGCTGCGCTATAAGCGCGATCCAGACGGATAGCGCCGTCCCTGTACCAAAAAGTGTGTCGCCCTTAATGACCTTGCCAGGCTCGGTTTCGTCACCCAGCAATTCCGGCGCGGCGTTAATGGCCAGCGATCGCGCAATAGCAAGCCGCGCAGGCAGGTAGCGCTTGCGCATCCCGAGCCTGCCCATGAACGCTGTGTTCAGCGTATCACTTTGCTCATCGGTGCGGAAATTTGCGCCTGCAACCTCAACCAGCGAAAGACTCATCAGCGCATCTCCGCTTCATCAAAATACCCAGGCCGCGCAGTGGATTGTCCGATCTCGCCGACGCGCTCGAACTGGACAATGTACTTTTTCTGCACATGCGGGGCGATCTCGCGCAGATACTCGCCGACAACTTCAGTGTTGGTGGAGAGCAAGATCACCTGGTGCTCGCGCTGGACGAGATGGTTCAGCACGCCTTTGCGGTGCTCGATATCAAGACGGCCAAGGGGCGTATCGACCACCATCGGAAATCCGCGTCCCGAAACGGACGAGACCGCCGATATCAGCGCTTGCGTGAAAATCTGCTTCTCACCCGCTGACAGATCGTAGCCCCGTAAATCCATGCCATCAGCATTCAGAAGCTTCACATCACAGTTCTCGTCAATCGCGATGCGCTCGACGAGGTCTTTCTTGTGGGCCATAGAACGGTGCGCCTCGGTCATGGCGGCGGCGATGGCATCAATCTGGCTTGGCACTGCTTTTGCGACGATTTCATCCAACATCGAGGCAACCTTGAGCGCTCGCATGGCACGGCGAACAGAGGGTTTCGCCTGATCCCATTGCCCGGCCAGCTTGGTAAGCTCCGTGTTTTTGCTATTGATCTGGCTTTCCAGAGCGGACATCTCGCGCTTGAGCGCGCCGATCTCCTGATCAAGCTGCTGGATTTCACCATTCAGCTTGGTCAAACGTTCCCGCTTGTTATCCACATGCGGGGCAACCGCTTCGGTGCGCGTGACCTCATCTTGAAGGCGTTTCAGCGAGTCCTCGTTGGCCGCAATCGTGCTGAGCAATTCAACGATGGCAGGCGCACCCAGCTCGTCCAGCTCATCCAGCCGGTCGATCACCTTCGAGCGCTCCAGCTCGTTTAGGTAAGGATGCAAGAAGTCATCCGCGCAATTATCAGGAGGCGGATACCAGAGCTTTTCCCAAGCCGCCCGCGCACTATCCAGCACGCCGCTACGCTGGCCATCGCTCAAGGAGGGATCAATCCCTTGCATGCCGGAGTCGACAGCCCCGATGAAACGCTCCAGATTGCTATCGCCCTGCTTTCTGCCGCTTTCCCAGCGCTCGCGAACACTCTCACTGGCAAGGCGCGCCTTGAGACTTTCGCGCAAGCCAAGGCCGGAGAGCGCCAAGGCAATGTCCTTCATCATCAGTTCTTCAAGCTGGCTGCGCCCTTGCTCAATCGAGCGCTCGTAGTTCTTGATTTGCTCGAATTGCTCCTGAAGCAACGCCTGCGACCCCGCGCCGAAGCTGGCCAGCTCGCGGGTCAGATGCTCGCGTTCTTCCTTCAGTTCGACCAAAGAGGGCTCGATTTCCACATAGCGCTCTGACTTTTTGTCATACTCAAACGTCAGTTGATGACGCTCAAGCTCCAACTTCTCGATGGTCTTGTCCGAGACGTTCGGGGAATCCTTGCGCCGAACTTCTGCGTAAGATCGCAAATCCTTGGCCAGTGTTTTGAGAACCGGAATCCCGAGCAACCCTTCGATGCCAGCGCGCACTTGCGCTGACATCTCGCGCTCAGCCAGCACGCTCACCTGTTCGCCGTCGAACATGAAGAAATGGGCCAGAGTGAAAGGTAGCAGGTTTTCGCGGAACCAGTCAGCACGCTCGTTGCCCTGCAACGCCCCAGGGCCTACCGCTTTGCGGGTGGTGCCCTTGAAAATGTGCACTTCTTCATCTTGCGGCCTATAAACGCCCGCATCGTTGTAGTGCCAGATACGCTGGATTTCGAGCGGTTCGTCATCGTCATCGACAAAGATTAGCTTGATCGAACAAGAGTTGCGCCCCGCCGCTGTCGCGCCCCGGTGCAGCGCCTTTTCAAGGAAGTTTTTGTACGACGTGGCGAGCCTGTCTTTATCCCCACCCGAAAATGGTGAGCGGGCAATAAGGGGCAGTCCGTCGCGGCCAAACATCCCAAGCACTATGGCTTCGAACAGACTGGTCTTGCCGTAGCCGTTGGGAGCGCCGATCAGGATTATATTTTTGTCCCGGCTGGGTGCGGGGAAATCAAAATTGGCGGTCGTATAGGCTTTCCAGTCCCGAAGTGTAATCTGGGAAATATGCATGCGTGTTATTCTTCCACCTGAATACGGTCCAGAATATCATCAAATGAATCCCAGAGCCCCGCGCGGCGTTGCTTGCCGGTTTGCTCGACTTCAGCTTGCACCAGCTCTTCGAACTCTGCGAAAAACAGATTGTTTTCCTTGCAGGCCTTCTTGATCATCGCTCGACCTTCGGTGTTATCGAGAAGTACAACAACGTTGCGCGGCATCTACTTCATCTTCCTTATCTCGCGTACGCTCATCGGCCTGGAGGTCGCGTAGGATGCTTGTTCCTCTGCCCAGATTTGGTGGATCAGACCGATTTCTTCTTCAGTAATCAAGACTTGTCCGGTCTCTTTCTCAAGAGCGCGAAGCCGCGTGTAGATTTCAGAGCGCGTCTGCATGGTGAAGGGGCCGGGCACGAAGGTGCCGCCATCGGTAATGGTGATCCGCCCGTCGCGCCGCCGCGCCTGCCGCCGCTCCTTCGTGAAAGA
>Ga0208794_1001541_pt1 | contig 10004 bp, 10 predicted proteins | sample 32_taG_FD_184106 | JGI IMG/M metagenome (GOLD analysis project Ga0208794, IMG submission 184106) | Marine viral communities from the Gulf of Mexico - 32_GoM_OMZ_CsCl metaG (SPAdes) (version 2) | ecosystem: Environmental > Aquatic > Marine > Oceanic | place: Atlantic Ocean: Gulf of Mexico...
TTTTTGGCATTGGTGTCTTGGTGTTTTTGCTGACTGGTTGCGTGGTTGATGGTCAGGTGTTTTTCACCAATGACACCGCTCACCGTTATACTGTTTGCAATAACCAGTCGTATCAATCGGATGTTTATAGTGAGCTTATGGGCGACTGTTATCGTTCTATCATAAACGATGGTAGCTGTGACCGTGACTATTCATATTTTGGTTGTAAGAGTTTATTGAAAGAATATAACAAATGTACTAATGAAAACCAATTACGTAAAGACTACGTGAAGGAGTGCATGGATGCCAATTAATATGGGTTATCTTCGGGTGACCAGTCAAACGATAGACGCTGCTGACCGTCAAAATAAAATGACCGAAGCTGCAAAAAAGTTTGGTGGCATAAGGCTTTTGTGTGATATTCAAGAACGACACAGTTGGCATCTGCGTGAAGCATGGGATGTGATCCGTGGCGGTGTGGCATCTGGTCGTATCGGTAAATTGTTTTTGTGGGATATTTATTGCATCGACTACAATCACAAAAAAATAGTGCAGTTTATTGAAATGTGTCAAAAGAGAAATGTAAAGTTGTTCTTTGTTGGTATGCCTGAGTTTAACGAATTCACAGATGCACAGAACAAAGCGATGTTATTGACATTAAATGTGGTTGCCACTCGGTTAAAGGAATATAGAGCGAACCAGCAATTTGGGAAAAAGAACCGCGCACATCGTCCCGCTATGCCTGACTCAGTGCGTGAACAGATAATTAACAATGTTCGTGATGGGTTAACTGTCAAGGAAATTCATGAACAACTTCGTTGGGTACGTGGTGAACAAGAGTGCAAGATAGGGATGTCAACAATTTATCGAGAACGTAAAAAGTATCTTGACAGTTTGAAGGAGGTAGCTGATGAATAGGATCAACTTTAATTTCTCCTACAATGAGATGGATGATGCTGAAGCTGAACAGTGTAGGCGGCAGCTCATTAATGTTCGAAAAATTCAAGCTACCATATACCTTGAACGGTTATCAAATGCGCTGAAGGTCAGTCTGCCGGTAGTCAAGTTCGTTGAGTGGATAGGTGCCCGTCATCTGACCATGCACGCTATGTTCAATGAATATTGTGTGCATCAAGGATGGACTAAAGATAAACTAAAATCTGTCATCAGCTTATTGTTACGCTACGAATATCTTAATGAGAATGTGCGTGGGTACCATGTAATGCGTACTGGTCAGGTGTTGCCTTTGTACTCTGTGAATGAGAATTTTCGAACAACATACTTAAGTGTTCCATTCCCGTCAATCCAGATAAGGCACAAGGGTGAATTTGTTAAGCAGGATGCAGAAATCATAAACCGTCATATTATAGAATGGTACGGTGGTGATATTCAATGAAGGTCGGCTTATACGCTCGTGTTAGCACAAACAGGCAAGACTTAAGCTCACAGTGTGACCAGCTTATGAACTGGGCGAACTTGCATCAATACGAATACATTTTGTTCAAGGACTTTGCAGTCAGTGGGAAACGTGATAGTCGGACAGGTATCAATGCATTAAGAAAAGCTGCTGCCGATGGTGATATTGATGCTGTGGCAATCGTTGAAATCAGTCGTATTGGTAGGAGCATAAAATTCATCTATGAATTAGTTGAAGAGTTGAATACCTTGAATGTAAAATTATTCTTGTGTGGTACCAACACTCAATTAGACTATGACACAGTGGAAGGCTCTGCGATGGTTGGCGCACTGGCATTGGCCGCTGACATCGAATGGCGTTTGATCCGTGAACGAAATCGGCGTGGGCGTGAAACCATTAAGAAGAATGGGATAAAAGTTGGTCGTAAGAATAAAGCTGTCAGTTACGAAGCTGCGGTATTACTTCAAAGGCAAGGCCGGTCATATCGGCAAATTGCTGAAGAGTTAAATTGCAGTGCTGCCACAGTAATGAGGGTTTTGAAAAGTGGTAAGATGTAAGTTATTTAGGTGCTATTGTGGGAACTAAATTAATAGTTCTTTGGTATTCTTTCCAGAATACCATTTTCCATTTCCCACTCCAACCATTTTTTGAAACTTTTGACTTCCTGCGATGTCAGTTTGTAACAAGACAGAATTTCTTCATCCCATGTTTTGAAAAATAACATTCTTCTGTGTGATCTCCTGAACAATGGTGTGTCTCCACCATGCAACTCCGTCAATCGAATGTGTCCATCTAGTATTAGTCTAGCGATGGCTACACCAAAATGGTCTATCCTCCCTTTAATCTTTGGATATTCAAAAGAATTAATTTCTTCACTTCCTTCCACATTCACCCCTCTGTGTATGTTAAAGTACGAATCAATTATGTCCATTTGATGTTCTGACAAACCTGGTCGTTCATACGCGCTTGATACCTCTTTGATAGCGTATTCAAAAATGTCTTTTGTAAACCCCCAATCTTCCCATGGTACTATTAAAATTCCAGAACATACACCCCTATAATGTTTCCACGACTCAAACCTTTCTTTGTTTCTGTATTCTTTTAAATATACAACAAAACTTCCGTTTAGGCTTCTTTTATCTGTTGCTTCAATTATTGTAAATCTTAAAAATGTCAATATGAAAACATGTGCTGCCATTTCTTTAAGATCAGCACCTCTTTCCGCAAACTCGTTTTTTGTGGCTTCCATGTTTTGCCAGAACAATTTGTGATGGTTATCCTTATCAGAGGCACTCATATATTCAGTGTTGACTCTTATGTCCTTAACCGCAGTCTCATAAGACTCAAACCAATTATCTGGTGACCAATCTAATTTGTCCCAAGAATTAGGCTTTGCTCCCTTCTTTTTTTTTCTACGCATAATATTGAAATATAATTGAGATATTTAATTGTTTCAGAACTGACCATAATTGAAACGTTTCAATACCCCAATTTTTTTGTTTGTTTTGACTGTGTTTGCTGTACTTTTGAAACAATGTTTCATTATTATGTGTAAAGTGGTTGAAACATTATTACAGTATTACTACGTGAGACCGTTTTACGTTTTAGGGTAATTTATCATATCTTATGGTCGTGGGGTGATGTTTTCGTGACAGTTCTTTAATGAATTATCTATATCGTAATGGGCATGTCATAAAATAAACGATATAATTAAACAATAGCAGAGGTCAATTCAACTATTTAACAGGCCTTGTCTGGCTACTATTCTGTGGTAGAACCTACAATACTTTTATCCGATAATTTTCCGTATATGGTTTGGCTGGTTTGATAATTTTATATTTGTCAGGGTAATTATTCAAACCTTTGCGGTAATCACGAATTTGCCGTGGCGATATTTTTGTGGGTTTACTTCCTAACCATCTATATATCATACGCGTACACTCTTTTTTGTGCATCTTACGTTCATCAAATTTTGCTGTTGGCTCAATGAGTTCAGCGTTACATAAAGCATGTGCTTCCCAATCCCAAAGGAAGTCTTTGCCAAAGATGTTACAGTACTGAAGCAAAAACTTGTGTCTTTGTGGCTCTTGCATAAGTTTGTATAGTTGGCTCCGATGGTCAATCATAGCTTGGATCTTTTGAATATATGTCATCTTATCATTATCCTTTATTGTGCGTAAACTTTCAAAAGTGTTCCTTGTCTGTGCTAGTGTGTCCATAATAGTGTAATGATATTGTGTGTGTATATATTCTATTATATTTTTGACTTTATTCAAATCTTGGTGGAACAAAATGTTTGTATCACTTATCTGTCTTTGAATTTGAAATTCCTTAATGTTTGCTGGCTCTCGGTAGATATTCCATAAGACATTCTTGAACTTCTGGGCAAATGCTTCACTTTGCATGAATTGACCTTTGTAATACCCTTTCTTCGCAAGAAATACAATTTGTTTAATTTCTTCTTCAACATGCAGATCTATCTGAGTCAAATTAGATCTCTTATACTCTTCTTCTTGAAATTCAAAGTATTTTTTCTCATATCGCCACACTTTATTCCATTTTGTTTGTTGTTGGTCAGGTGATAAAATGGCTCTGTTTACGTGCAAATCAAGAAGTGCTGCAATTTGTAAACTTAAGAAGCTAGCAGAGGGAGGATAATTATTCAGAAAATCATTAATCTGCTCTTCTTCTGTAGCTTTATCTGAAAATTTATGTTGAGCTTGTTTGTGCTCTTGAACCAGTATTTTCAAAATCTTTTGCTCTATACTCTCTTCTTCTCGTTCGGTTTTACTCATTTTTGCTCCTTCCCATGTTCTTCCATTCATGGTACAGCGCGCTTAATTTGGGATGCATCATCAATTCAGACATAAATTGACTACGAAGCTCCATCTGTTCTTGCTTTGCAATAAGTTCCTCTTCTTTTAATGTTAATTGCTTTGGCTTATTACAGTTTGAACAGTGTTCTCTGTAAACTTCATTTATGGAAGTACATTTTGAACAGATCCATTCATTTTCATGTTCCTCACCGTAACCCTCTAGTTTATTGGCGGAAGCATACTGTTTTGCTATATCTTCCGTGTTGAAATGCAAATAATTTTGCATCGCTTTGCTGTTAGGACTCCACTTCATAATACGCTTGAATGTTTCAGGGTTGTACTTCGTACAATCCCGTGTCGCTCGGCTATGTCTGAAGTGGTGTGGGTTGCAGGGTTTGTCCCAATCAGGTCGAACCTTCTGTATTTTTCGAACTGTGGCAGTGAATATCCTTGTGATATGTGCTGCTGTCAGTGGCTTTCCTTTCCTTGTACAGAATACTAATGCAGCCGGCTCTTTATTATTTGGATGACCTTCTTCAAGCCATTTTCGTAGGAATGGAACACAGTGATATACTGGGATAGTATCTGTTCCCGTCTTGTCCGTAATATACAATTGCCATAATGTATCTGATCGTATAACATCTTTAATCTGTAAACTTTGCAGTCCTCCAATGCGCAAACCCGTGAAATACAACACTGCAAGCAAAGCCCGATATTGAAGATCAACAGTCACCTTCATCATCAAATTGAAGTCATCTATCTTCAACAAGTCGTTTGGGTTAACTTGCTTACGTGTTTGTTTTGTGTTGACTCTTTTCTTTGCTGCGTATAACCTTCTGGCAGCCTTCCTCTGTGTAACATCATCTGAATCAAGGCGTTCATCAATAATTTGCATATAATTCAGCAGTTGAACTAATAAGCGTCTAAAATCCGCTTTCGTGTTCTCTGAATATGTTCCGTTGTACGTTCTGGACTCATGTACACCCCAATGTCTTGTATATTGACCCAATCCGTTAATGTTAGCGACACTGCTATGTAGATCATAGTCTTGCCACTGTGTAATTGGTGTATCCTTGTCAATAACGTCTTTTGTGTAACATGTGCGCACTTGTGCAAATAATTTCCTTTGCCTGCGTGCTGAGATGCTGCGCATATTTAGATCGTTAAAAAACCGTACATAAAACTCGTGGTCGTGTACTGGAATAATAGACTCAATAATATCTTTTTTGAGCACTACTTTCATCTTCTTTTTCTCGTTCATGTTCATCTTCAAGTTCTCTTAAACAGATAAACAAGCGGTGAATGGGCTAAAATTCCTCACCGCTTTTGTCTGTTTGATAGATAATCTCAATTAGATGCAAGGTTGCAAATTTAGTGTAAAAATGGCGTAGGCTTTGAATAATCAGTAGAATACGCCGCGACTGGAAACGAAACATAACTTGTTTGTGTCCTTTGTCGTTTTTCCACTATGATAAAATTATCTAAAGTATCTATTCTCTACATATTATATAAATTTAGCCCTAAAAGTCAAAGCGGTGAGGAATTTTAGCCCCTTCACCTCTTCATTATATCTGTCTTTGAGTACTTTGTATCTAATGGAACCGAAACGGATGAGCTTGGCTGATCTTGATAAGTTGCAGCAAATTGAACTTGAGTCTGAGTTGCCGCAACATTTTCAAGATATGTTATTGTTTAAAATTTATCTTACAGACATAGGAGCGCTTAATGAGTACTTCAACTAATGAGTGCGTCCATAAATTTGTGTACTTTGACCACAATGATAATGTGCGGACTGTTCTCGGGTTGATCCTGAGTGAAAACGAACATTTTTTTGAAGTTCGAACTCGAAAAAACACGTTTAACATCAGTAAGAAGGCAATCATCAGTTACAGTCTGACATCTCAAAAGTTTCAGTTTCAATTAAAGGACTTCGAAAAATGAATAATACAACATCAGGAAATAACGGCAGCTCTAACCCTTGGGCTGCAAAAAGGGAAGAATATCAAAACAAAGGAAAATTTACTGGTGAAAGTAAATTCATAACCCCATCAAAATGGAAGCATGAAGAATGTCACTTGTTAGGTTTCAGTAAATTCACACCTTGTCAAAAAGAAATTCATGGCAAAATGAGAGATAGTGCTGAAATAATTGTATGCTCATATGATGGTGCTACTATTGACAAAATATTCAATCCTTATGGTCGTCAATTTGAAGCAGTATTGCCAATTCTTGAAGAATACCATGACACACAATCTGTCATCGTTAAGCTAACAAAGTTTGAAGGCTCCACTCCTCAAGAAACCACTTACACCGCCTCAGTTCATGGAGCCGCTAATGACTAATATTAATGAGTTAATTAATTTTTTTCATTATGTGTGTGGTGTTCAGGGTGGTACCGGCCTTCTTTATAATTTTGTAAAACCTAACAATACCCCTGAAATCTATGGCTTCCGTGATGCGGGCAAGCTCACAGTGTACGAACAGGACTTATCAAAACCTTCTGGTAATATTAAGGAATACTTGCAAGGTAATCACCGTATCTTGTTATACCCTCATAAGGTAGTCGTTGGAAAAACTGGTTGTACCGATGGTTTAATGCTTTGGCCTAACCGCTACCTTCAAGAGTTAAATTTTGTAATTTTCGATGTCGATGTTCGCAGAAAACACAAAAATAAGCTTGGGCGTTCGGATGCAATTATCAAAAAAAATCACGCTCAAGTTATTGCTAATCGTATAATGTCACACCTCAAATGTTGTGGGTACCGTAAGATGATGCTGGTAGATAGTGGTAACGGGTATCATGTCTTTCTTCCAATTAAAATATCCTTAACAGATGCTGACGAAACCACCTATAAACAGCGCGTGCGTGAATATCTGCTACGGTGTGCGGAATTTAGAAATAACTTGAATGAAATTTGTGGAGTTGCTGAATTTGAGGATAGTGTACATCTTGATGATAAAATGTACGGGCACATTAAACAGTTCATAAAATCTGCTGGATCTGTGAACCGTAAGGAATGGGAGGACTTCCATCCTCGTGTAAGCAAGCGTGTCCAATATGAAAACGGTTGTGATGGTGGTGCAGCCATTTCGCAGAATACGTCTTTATTTGAATTAATCCCAATTGACTTAACTCAATGTACCAAAAACAAAGAATTATCGCAGAAATTAGTTTATAGAGACTTTATAGAACAAAATAAAGAATTATCTCCATCGATGAATGCAGAAATTCAAACAATTCTTAATTTATACGCAACATATACCTCAGCAAAGACTTCTTATTTTATTCCAACGAAATTAGACAGATCTATGCTTGAATATCGTTTATTGTTAGCGCTGTTGAAAATTGAACCTGCTGGTTTTGAAATTATGAATCATAAGATGTGCGTTCTACTGTGCGATGTTGTTGATGCTAAATGGTTAAGTCGTGATGATGATGGTTATCGTATGAACCAATACGAAAAAGCCTATAATGAATTATATGGATGAAGATGCGTAAATACGATATTTTTCAATTAGCAAAGAAGGTGAAAAATCCTCCTGAAACACGTATTGAAAGTCTGCAACTGTTATATGAGGATCCAGTCTCAAACTATTTTTTTTATTCATTCAAAAAAAGTTTTAACGGTGATAATTTCTTACTTATTTCACCCTCTCGTGTAGAAGGTCAAATTAAATCAAATTCATATGTTCGCTTGCAGGAAATATCCCTTGATGTTCTCAGTAGTATCATGGATAGTGGAAGTTCTGACTCTTCTACAAACATCGCTATTGCTTTAACCTCTGCGTCAAAAGTAAAAAAATATGTTGAAAGTTTTGGTATTCAAAGACGTAATTGGTCTAGACTAAATCAATTTATGGAAGATGAATATGGTGTTGGTGCGAACCGTGATGAACGCATAGCTTTGGCAAAATCTTTGTGGTATCAACAGATGAAAGATAAGCGAAACCTCATCCCAACACATTTCGATGGTTTCTATATGTACCCTTATGAGTTCGATAGTAATCTTGTGACCAACATTTATCCAGAACAATCTATTGAGACGTGGCTTAAACCATTAATTTCACAAAATGGTGTTGATGAGTTTCTTGTTGAACTTGGTTTATCTCGTATTGTGTATGTTCCTTATGCTCGCGTGAATGAACCTTTGGTAAAATACACCCCTTGGGCAATTGTTCTGGGTAGCAGTGGCGTTGCAAAGTCAAGTGTATTCGAAATTTGCACTGGTCAAATTGGCACTGGTGCTCTAAACAAAATGAGTTCGTTATTTGGGTATAGGTTACCTGATGATAAGAAATCACAGATAGGCACGATGGAAAATCAAGGTGGTCATATTGTGTTTGATGAGTTTGATCAAACTAAAATACAATTGGACACCTTAAAACAGGTTGCACGAAGTGGGTCTCAACTTATTAGCGTTTCTGTTGGTCACACTCTGCGCACAACTTACACATTCAACTTTATTGCAAACATAAAAATACCACGTCAGTCTGAATTGCACTCAGTAATATATGATGAGTTCGCTGAATTAATGTCTGACAAAATTACGGACTATAATAGTGTTTTTGCAAGGGCGTATCTCTACATAATTCCGTCAACGAAAACACCTAAAGGCTCATTCAGATTAAAAAATGAAATTTCAACATTATTGGATGCATGCAGGCCAATCTTAAACGATGTGTTCCTTTTATGTTTACGTGATGATGAAATTGTTTATTGGTTGGAACACACAGAAGCACCTGCATCATATCGGGATCAACTAGATGTATGGTCAAGTCGTTCTTCGCAAACCATCTATTCTGAAATAAGTAAAGCGTACGTTAACGTGCCTCGTGTTGTGAACAGTCTTGCACTTTCTCGCTCATTACTGGCCTTCTCTGTGGAAGAGTTACAATCTATTAATTCAGAAGGCAAACTATCCGATGATCAAAAGCAAAAGCTAATTGAACATATGGCGTTTTGGCAGGATCATTTCTATGGTGGTGTTGTTGCATCAATTAGCATGCTAGCTCAAAGTAACAAACTAGCAGTGCCGCACGTAATAAAATCACAGATTGAGCAGCGTTGTTCAAGTGAGATGAGAAAGGTGTTCTTGTACACAGGAATCATGTTCACCGCTGTGATGTTGGATATTGCTAAAAACATCAAAACCGAACAAACCGAACAAACCGAACAGTCTGATGCGATAAGTTGTTTTTTTGAGTTAACCCATCCATATCATAGTGATCTATTATTATATGTGTTTAAAGAGGTTTTTGCAAACGTTATAGTCGATAAAAGTACAGGGACAAGCAAGTCCACGATGATAAAAAGGAGTGATGGTAAGGCTGCTAAAGATATGTTGGACTATCTACAAATCGCTCATTTTACCGAACAAAACACAGATAATCATCAAAGTGTTCGGTTTCAAATCCCGAAGTGTTCGGTTTTTCTTGGATCATGGATCCCTAAGAATATCCACAGGTCAGAGGCTATTTGTAATACGTTCTTACAATGCAATGAGCCAAACTTCATCCATCATATTCAGCCACTCAGAAATGAATTCATCAGGCGTTTTAGTCAGAACTCGAAATTAAAGGATATAATAAATGTATAGTAAAATAGAGAATAGGGAATATAATGTAGTTGTGCCGTACAGTCAAGAGAATAAAATTTATTTCGGCCGCGTGCATTCAATTATAATATACTTACAGTTGTTGCAAAACAAAATTGTTTCAGGTTATACAAATGAATATATATTCGGGGTGGTACAATGATATTCTCTCGAAACAACAAGTTGTTTTTTGGCATT